>JACKQG010000426.1_pt1 | contig 61389 bp, 52 predicted proteins | sample 8237621 | NCBI WGS metagenome assembly JACKQG01 (sample SAMN15677084, study PRJNA649215) | marine metagenome | biome: marine; feature: Black Sea; material: saline water; isolation source: suspended particulate matter (SPM) from the Black Sea western gyre | collected 2013-06-09/2013-06-10 | depth... | reverse complement strand
TAGGTGGGGGATTTTGAAGTGGCCATGAGTGGGGGATTTTGGGTGGCCATCCGGGAATTCGTAAAAAGTCCCCAAAGCCGTCACTCCCGCGAACGCGGGAGTCCAGTCCCGCCGCCGCGGGATGATTTAACTGGATTCCCGCTTCCGCGGGAATGACAATATGGGGTGCTTTCTGATTTTTTGCGAGTTTGTCAAAATTTGAGCAACTCAGCCCTTTTCCCCTCCCGCCAAACTGGGATATCCAGTATTCCCGCTTAAAAACGGGATCTTCGACCAGCATCGTGCATCGTGTATCGTGCATCACTTTCTTAAATCCTATACAACCCCGGCCCCATTTTCAAGCTCAGAAACACCTCTGTTTGACATACTCACCGGTATTTGTTAATAAAAACGGGCATAGAAACCCTCTTGACCCTCTTATTTCCGGATTTCTGGCCCCAAAACAAAAGGGGGTTCTTAGAACGGTGACCGTCAAATAGTTGAGTCCCACCCGGAACCTCAACCCTATCAGGTCTCCAGTTTTTGGGTAAGGCATATGAGTCCAAATACCAATAAGTACTTAACAACTCAATCCCGCCTCGAGCGAGACTTAACGAGGTCTGCATCTGGCTTATTTGCAATTCTGTTTGCCTCGATCTTTGCATGCGCAGCCCCGGCGCTTGCCGGAATCCTTAAAATCGAGACACAAACCACGGTGGAAGTAACACCGGATTTACTCAAGACAAGCGTTATCTTTACCAACAACGGAACGGCCCCTGCTTATAACCTGCAGGTTCACTTAAACGCCCTGGGTCGACAAGAGAACTCACCTGTCATACCACAGCTCGATCCCGGACAGTCAGACCGTGCACGCTTTGAAAGAAACGTTACAGGGGTCCGGAAAGGACGTTATCCAATGACCGTCCGTGTGGATTTCCACGATGCAAATCAATACCCGTTCTCAGCCCTTTCAGGGATGACCTTCCATGTTGGTGAAGACGTGAATCCAAGTCTCATAGCCCAGGCCAAGGATATCACTTTAAATAAAAACCGCATCTTGCGGTTCAACCTAAAAAACCTGGGGTTCGAATCGCAAAAGATCCTCGCGACCCTTGTTCTTCCCAAAGAATTCTCAACACCTCAAGCCAGGAAAACCGTTGACATCAACCAGCGGGCTGAAAAAGCTCTGGACTTTGAAATCGGCAATTTTTCCGCCCTTCCTGGCGCCATCTATCCGATCTTCTGTTATTTTGAATACGACGCAGAAGATACACATTATACAGCTGTAACCAGGACTCTTGTTACGGTTGCCAAAGACGAGAACCTGTTCAGAAGGTTCAGATGGCTGTGGATTTCTCTGGCAGCGGTCCTCGCTGCTATCCTTATCATCGTCATAATAAGAGAACACGTAAAAAGATCGCTAAAGCATGACCCTGACTCAGACCAATAGGTCTCTCACAGAGCCCGCAGAATACACGGAGAAAATGCCTCCAATATGAAACTGATCTTTCATGGTGATGATTTCGGGCTGACTTCAGGGATAAACCAGGGGATTATCCGCGCCTTCAAGGAGGGTCTCCTTTCAAGCACCTCCCTGATTGCAGGGGGTGAAGCAGCCGAAGAGGCTATTTCCCTCGCCAAAAAAAACCCTGGTCTGGATATGGGTATTCACCTTATCCTCTGCGATGAAACACCTGTTCTCCCGACCGAGGACATCTCTTCAATAACTTCCGGGAGGCCTCATTTCCCGCCAAGAAAACATCTCCAGAGGGCAATTTTTGCACACAAAATCAATCACAGAGAAATCGAAGCCGAGTGGAATGCACAGGTGGAGAAGGTGTTGAATGCAGCGATCCCGATAACTCACATGGACGGCCACCAGTTTATTCATCTTTTCCCGGGTCTTTTCCCCATTTGTCTCAAGATTGCCCGGAAACATAAAATACCCTTCGTCAGGACCTCGAACGATGATCTGGCAACATTGGAGGCGAGCTTCATGCGGTTCATCCAATGGGCTTATTTAAAGTTGTGGATAAAAATATTTGTATCCCGTGCATTTTCATCCAATATCAGAAGATTCTCTTCAGTCGGATTCTTGATGGCAGGCGGCAGGCTGAACAGAAGCGTTCTTCTCAAAAACATTGATTCCCTCAGGCAAAGAAAACCCATCCCTTTGGTCGAATTTATCCTTCACCCCGGAATCGGAGATAGCCATACCGCTTATAAATACAGCCACTGGCAATATGATTGGAAGAAAGACCTGGACCTGCTCACAGACAGCGCCCTGAAAAAAGCTCTTGATCTTCGAGGCGTTGAGTTGACCTCATTTGGGAAAGAGTTATGACACATCCTGGCGCAATCCTTCTCATAAACCCGGACTGGAGAGGGATCGGGAAGCAGAAACAACCCCAATTCAAACGGATCTGGCAGCCCCTCGATCTGGCCATATCCGCCGCCCTCCTTGAAAAGAAAGGGTTTCCTGTAAAGATATTAGACAATAATATCAAGCGTCTTTCTCCACAGGAGATCGGGAGGTTCTCAGACAGTTTCGATAAGGTTTTTGTCACTTCCACACCCTATGACCGCTGGCAGTGCCCCTCATTGGACATCCGATTTTTCTTCAATACAATTAAGAATATACCTCCAGAAAAACTATATCTTATGGGCGCCCATGTGACGGAGAGACCGCGGGCAATTTTGGAGAAGAGCAGAGCCCGCATGGCAATCCTTGGCGAACCCGAACAGGCAATTCTCGAGCTCGCCATGAGGGATCTGTCCCCTGAGATCCCCCCGGATATCTCTGGTATCGCCTATTTCAAAGAGGGCCGGTTTATCCGGTCATCGCCGAGGGAAAAGATAAAGAACCTGGATCAACTCCCATATCCGGCCTATCATCTCCTTGACATGGACCAATACTTCTATGAGTTCCTGGGGAGAAACTTTGCCATCATTGAAGGCTCCAGGGGATGCCCTTATAGTTGTGATTTCTGCTATCTCGGGATGTACGGGGCCCGTTTCAGGCAGAAAAGCCTCAAGAGATTATTGGATGAGGTTTCATATATAAAGGATCGATTCCAGGTTGAAAACATTTACTTCATGGATCTTGAATTCGCGCTCAACCGGGAATTTACCATTTCATTCTGCAAGGCTTTAATCAAACATGACATGGGGATAAACTGGTGCTGCCAGACAAGGGTAGTAGATGTGGATAACGACCTTTTAAAGTTAATGAAAAAAGCAGGGTGCAGCCTCATTCATTTTGGCGTTGAAGCCGGATCTCCTCGCATCCTTCGTGGAACGGGAAAGGGTATAAGAGTGTCGGAATGTGTTCAAGCCATCTCAATGGCACGTGAGAACGGGATCCGGACGGCACTTTTTATGAATTTTGGGTTCCCTGACGAAACCCGGGCTGAGATGGGATCGACTATTCAATTAGCTGTCAAGCTTAATCCCACCTATGCCTCCTTTCATCTGATCGTCCCTTTTCCCGGAACCAGGCTCGCAAAAAAAATCAACCTTGACCCTGAGGCTTTCCCGGCGCATCTTTATCCACATTATAATTACGCCCATCATGATCTTAAAGTCTTGAAATCGGTCCTCAGAAGGGCGTATCTAAGATTTTATCTCCGGCCTTCTTATCTTATGGGGTTCCTGAAAAGACAGATGCGCCCCGGACTGGATCAGGGCAGGCTTTTCTTTCGGATCTTAAAAGGATGGTAAATCCAATTAAAATAAGGGAATACCGGGAAGGCGACGAAAAACAGATCCTCAACCTTCGTCAAACAGTCTTTGGGGATCTGGACCCTGTGCGTCTCAAGAAATCCACCTGGCTATGGCAGTTCCGTCACAATCCGGCAGGGGAAGCCTTTTGCGCTCTTGCTGAAGATCATGGAATCGTCGTGGGCCAGTATACGGTCATCCCCACACGTTTTTCCGTGCAGGGAGATGAAACCCTGTTTGCCTTTTCATGCGATACAATGATCCATCCTGAATATCGGAAGCAGGGGATGTTCACAGCCTTAGCCAGAAAGGTCTACCGGTTGATCGAATCCAGGCACGGGATAAACACGGTTTGGGGGTTTCCCAACGAAATTTCACTTCCGGGTTTTACCAGGAGCCTAAACTGGAAACTTCTCACAGTCTTCCCGTTGCGGGTAATCCCCTTAAGACCCCTCGCCATGTTCTATCCTTACCTTCCCTTCAAAAAGAGGTTTCGGCAAAACCAGCAGGGCATGGATGACAGTTCTTCCTCAGAGATTTCTAATTCGGGGGTTCGTTTCCCTGACGTCCCCGGCCTCCTGGTTGAACCAATAACCCGATTTGATGCGGAATTTGATAAACTGTGGGATCGGAACCGGGACATTGCACCTGTTATCCAGGTCCGAAACACCGCATACCTCAACTGGCGATATTTCGGTGTCTCGGAGTTTGGTTATCGGGCCTTTGCCATAAGATTTGACGGGACTCTCTCTGGCTATATGGTTATCAGGATGATGGGTTTGAGGGGACATTTTTTCGGAGTCCTGGCAGATCTCTTCCCCTTTCCGGTGAGAGATCGCAGCATGACAAGGCGGCTTTTTCTTTTTGCCCGCAATTACTGTAAGACTCAGGGGGCGGAATTTATGACGTGCCTCATATCCCGCTCAGACCCCTCCCTTTTCAAAGAAGTGGGGCTCAGAAAAATACCCGCAATCTTCAACCCTAAAAAATGGTATTTCGGATGCCGATACCCCCAAAATGACAGGGCTGTGCTGGGCTCACCAAAGAACTGGTATTTGACCTACGGGGATACTGATATTGCGTAGGATTGTCGGATGAAACCCGTCTTTTCAAAATGACACGAAGTTCCTCAACTTTAGGCACTTCAAACTTTAGGCATTTTAGGCACTTTTTTCCGTCTGCCCTATTTTGAAAGCCATAACCGGAAAAGATTGTAAAACTTGTAAACCCCTTCATGTATCAGGTTGAAACGGCTTTCTCTCCTATCCTCGCATTCGACCGATATCTCCCTGAGTGTCTTCCCATCCTGGTACGCCCGGCAAGTAATTTCGACCACATAAAATGTCTTATCGTCAAGAAAAGGGAGATACTTTTCCACAAGCGTCTTACGATACCCTTTTGCGGCAATCGAATAATCGTGAAAATTGATACGAAGAAGAATTTTGGCAAGCCGGATAAAAGAAATGCTGGCCAGCCTCCGAACCCATGACCGCTTCTGACTCCCCGTCACCTTGGAACCTATGATCATGTCATATCGATCGAGCAGCCAATAGGCCTCGGCAATAAATCCAAGATTGATTGATAGATCCATATCAACCGTTATTATCCGGGGGTATCTTGATATATTTACTCCTTCAATGAATGCCTTTCCCACCCCTTTCCCGGAAAGGTGAAAAAAGCGCACTTCGGGATATTGCTGACACAGCTCCTCGGCAATCCGGACAGTTCCATCTGTTGAACCGTTACTTCCTATGATAATCTCATATGGGATTTTAAGGGATTCAAGGTATTCCTGCAAACGCCTTGTGTTTGAAGACAGCAAGGCCTCCTCGTTGAAGACCGGTACGAACACCGTCAATCCCTGAGCATCCCTCATCGACCCTGAATCTCCTTTAAACGATCCTTGGCAAATTGCGCCCACACCTGATCCGGGAATTCGTTCACTGTCCTTGAAAAATATTCCCGCGCATCTCCGATCTTACCCAATTTCATATAGCAGAGACCCATATGATAGAGCACTTCTCCAGCCCTACCGGTCTCGGGATAATCCTCAAGAAGCGATTCCAGTGCACGGATCGTACGATCCCACTCTTTTTCCCTGAAAAAGCACATGGCGTAGTGATATGCAGCCTGATCCACAATCAGCGTCTGTGGAAACCGTTGAAGCACCTCTTTGAAATATTGCCTGGCCTTTGAAAAATCTTTTTGGGTAAAATATTGGATACCTTTGTTATATGAAAGCACCGGAAACTCGGGTGAGAGACGAATCAGATAGTAGGCGGCCGCCACTACGGCTATCCCCATAAATACCAGAAACCCTCTTAAACAGTGGCGATCAAACCAGTTAGACATGCGATCCCGTATCCCGGACATATCATACACACTGGCGAGTAGAATAAACAAAATGCCGAGGGCCGTCATCGAGGCACCGACGTAATCAGGCCATGTGCGCCCAAAATATAGCCGTACCTTTGAGGATTCAGGATAGATGAGCATAAAGGCCGGTGAAACCAGATATATCTTTCCAGCCCCTTCCACCTTCCAGTTGGGATGATAAGAAATCTTGACCATGAGCGGTTTCCCCGGTGATGCACCCTCTATGACAATCTCTTCCTCCCTGACAGTTTCCTGGACCAAACCATACCCTTGTAGCGATTCTTTAGGAAGCTTCCTGACAGCCGGCGTTTCCATAATATGAAACCTGAGCTTATCTCCATCCTCCACTTCATTCTTGAATACAATAGGGACAGCAAGATCTCCTAATCGAAACCATTTATAAAACAACCTTCTCCAGTCCCCTTTGGTGACCAGAACCGGTTTGTATTTTAACGGCTCCACATATCTTTTGGACCCGGTTTCCAACTCATATATCTCATAGGGCCCTGCCCTGTACCGGAACTCGAAACCTGGAAAACCCTTTATGGCTTCCCTAGTTTCCGCCTCCGCAACAATAAGCTCCCCGACATTGAATAGCTTTAAATGCTCAAACCCCCTTTGCAGATTAAATCGTGAATAATTATAATCGGGTATCGGTGTTGAGGCTTTTCGGGAAATCTCGGACTGGAGATAAAAGATAAAAGGGACCGAGAGGCTCCCCTGAATATAAACCCCCTCCAGGGTAGACCGGCCTGAAAAGAGGGGAAGCGATTCAAAGGCCCTGACCGTGCCGGCCCCCTGATGAACCATACTGTGTTCGTATACCACCCTTGGGTCTCCGGGTGAGCCCTTCAGAAACCGGTTGACCGAAATAAATGGCGCCCACAATCGTTTACTCTCAAATCCCGTGTAGTTGGATCTGATCCAGTTCCTTATAAAGGTTTCCCGGTCATCAACCCACAAAAAGGTAAGGATAATGGCAATTAAGGCCACCAGCACAGATACTTTTTTATGAGAAGCTGCCAGAGAAAAAACAATAGCCCCTGCCACAATCAGAAAAAACTGCAGAAAAGGGAGGAATCGTATATCAACAACCCCAATCCTATACCCGACCCAGTAAAGCGCAACCCCGCAAAAGGCCAGGAACCAGACATATATCCAGGGCTTCATGATCAATGCTTGCGAAGATCGCACGTTTTTCAGAATTGCCGCAAAAAGGCCTAAAACACCCAGAATTATGAACGGATAGAGGATAACCGGAAATATCTCCCTCCCGATCTGTTGTAAATTAAAGAAGATCCAGAGGATGCTGAAACGGGTGGTATATGGAAGAAAGATAATAAGAGGGAGTAACCAGAAAGCCATCAGAAAGAAGGCAAGAATATAAATTTGAGCCAGCGTCCTGACATTAGGACCGACTTTTTTTCTGGTGAACACAAAAAAAAGGGAAGCAAACACGGCAAAAAGAAGGGTATACCCGTGGCATAAGCCTACCATGGCGAGAAGGATGGCGCAGCCCACCCACCCTTTCTGATCAGTTATGGCGCGGTACAGCAGACCGAACCATAGAATTGCCAGGGCAAACCCGAGACTATAACAGAATGTGCCCGCAAGCGTGCTGGGGATGTTCCCGCCCCACATGGAATTTCCTTCCATAAAGAGAAACGGGAGTGTAAAGACAGCGGCCATGACAGGAACAGGGAAAGGTTGTTTCAGAAGGCGAAAGAAGAGATAGGTACAGGGAGGGAGAAGGAAGGTCCCTAAAACGGTAATCAGCTTAAAAGAGATCTGTAAAGGGATCACCCACGAAAGGAGGGCCATCAAAAAGAAAGGGAAGGGAAAGTAGTTCTGCAGCATGGGAAAGCCTGCAAGATTTCCCTGGCACCATCCGGACACCTTCATCCGGGGCAGAAGATAGTTTTTCAGGTACTCTGCCGTATAGTAATGGGACCCGGTGTCCCCTCCGGTGGTGATTGTCTTTGAAAAAAGGAGGTGCGGCTCAAAGTAGCACAGGAGAAAGGAAAAGATTGCACCCATCATAACCAGGTCAATAATGAGGGTCTTCCGTTTTCGTATTTTTGAATCTGCCTCCTTCCGGATCAAACTCGAGACCTCGTTGCCTGGTTATTCTTATTGACCAATCCACCCTAAGAAGCTGTTCGAGAATGGCTATTTTCCGTCCCGCCACCGATAGGCGGGATGGCGGTCAAAAATAGGAAACGCGGGAAACTTAGTTCTTTAGTGCCTTATTACCTGGTTTTCTGTCATAAAAAACAAGAAAATCTTTGCGCCTGCGTGAGGCATTTAGCATAATGATTCTGGTATCTTAATTACCGGGATAGGGTCCATTTTATGTCTGTTAGCCCGGTGGAGCCTGCGGTAGATACTTAGAACCTCTTTCTGCCTTGAGCTCAATTGGTCTTCATCTTTAGATCTGGCTTCAAGCCTAATAGCCTCTTCGAGTTCGGCATACGTGGCCCCGATCTGGCTTTCATCAGTTCGATTATCAGACCAGAGCCCGTCAGTGGGAGGAGCATTCAAAATCGCCCCGGAAATGCCCAATTCCTTACCAATAAGATAGACTTCCGACTTCATTAGATCGCCTATGGGCGAGATGTCGACCCCTCCGTCGCCGTATTTGGTGAAAAAACCTATCCCGAAATCTTCGACCTTGTTGCCGGTTCCAACGACTAACATCCTGTGATGGGTGGCATACGCATAAAGTGTCACCATCCGAATCCGTGACCGTGTATTGGCCATGGTCAGCCCATCCTGAATATCAGGAGGGAAGGTCTTTTCGAGTATTTGAAATGCCGGAGAGAGATCGGTCGTGATCACCTTGACGCCTTCGTAATTTTTCTCTAACCATTCCATATGTTCCGCAGCAAGGGATAACTGTTCAGGTGCCTGATAAATCGGCATATTCAAGAGGAGGGTCTTTTTTTCGGTATTTGCGCATAAGGTGGAGGTAACAGCTGAGTCTATGCCCCCTGAAATACCCACCACAAAACCGTTCAACCCTGCCTCGTCACAATAGGTTTTCAACCAGTTAACAATATGTTGGATAACTTTGGCCGTTTTCATATCTCGTAACCGTTCACAGGTTTCCCGCATTTTTCCAATGCTGCCGGAAATGTTAAGGATATCATAAAAGCCATGATATTGTGAGGAAAAAATAAGGACTACCGACCGAATGCGGGTCGGATGTGCTGGAACCACCGTGCGGAGTCGAACCGCAGACATCCTCACAGAGCCTCCAGTCAAAAGTGGTATGAAGCCTGACTGAAAAATGACGTTCAATTTTATGGCGAGGCCCTAACCCTGTGCGCCCACCTTGTCGGCGATAAGGGTGCCCGCACTTACGCCGATTGAATTGGCGGATGAGTTTGATGACTGGGTCGTGTATGAAGTATTCCATCCGCCGGAAAGGGTTACCTGTTTGGATGTGCTTAGGAGGACATTTTCGTTGTAGTCCCCCTGAACAATCTTTATGGTAGTCCCGGTGCTGGCCGCGTTGACTGCTGTCTGGATTGTGGTATAGCAGGGAGTGTTGCCGCCGCATGAACCCGCAGGATCCACATAACTATTTGATGTTGAATCGACAGTCCAACCCAGGTCTTGCAGCAGACCTTCGTTAACTGCCCCGGGATCGTGAACGGATTCACCAGCACTTATGGCATATACCATCAGCTGGTTTGAGGTATTGTTGAATGTATCATAGTCAAGGTGAGAATAACTTGATCCTGAGCGCCAGGTAGACGGGGCGTACATTTTCACCCGTTGAACGCCATTGGCCGCCATTGCCTTGGTCCCATGAAACCATATATCATTCGACGTCACAGCACTGCCGAGGGCTGTGGACCCGTTTGTGTAAGAACTTGTATCGATGAGCTGCGTGCCGGAACCATCCTTCATAAACACATCATAAATGTTCGGATACCCGGTGCTGTAGCCCCAGCTGGCACTGCCTCCCGAGTAACTCATCGATCCGGAGAAGTTCAAACCATGGCACATCTCGTGCAGTACAACCGTTACTAAATCATGTTGAGTCGAGGGAGTATTGCCGTCTGTTCCGTAATACCAGTCAAAGAGGCTGTTATAGGTTATGTGCATGTCAAAATCTGATGGATCCAGGTCGGAGCCATTCAGGGCGTTGGCGACAGAACCTTGATACCAGGTGTTGGATCGTGTAGCACCCGAAAAATCCCTGCGTAGAGGCTGGCCGCCTGAATATCCCAATGTCGATGCTGACGCCAGCTCGGCCCAGCATGCATTAATTGTTATGGGGACGTCGGAGTTGAGGGTATTGACCCAGATGCTGGCTGCATAATCAAAGGCGGTCCTCGCGTCTTCTGGAAATGTATAGCACCGTTCACCCCAGGCGTCGGCACCACCGTTTGCGATATATGTTATCGAAAAGCTGGAGGTCGCAGCCTCAGGCTGGTCTAAAAAACGGGCAGGGGCAGGGATTTTTCTCAGGACCGAGGGGTTGAGATCATCCACGACAGCTATCAGGGGGACAGCATTGTATAAAGCTTTTCCATCCTCAGACATCTCGGGGGTCAATGGTATCGGTAACATTAAGTCAACAGGTTCATTATCCGCATAATCATCCGATGCCGCAGTTTTTTGAAAGATACTCAACGAAACAACTAACAAAATGGAGAGAAAAACAAGTACGGTTTTTCGCATTTTTTACCTCATTATTTTTTCCGAAACCATTCGGGCATTCAGATTTAATGATTTACCGCCGGCTCAAAGAAAAACAAAACGCCGTTTATGGGAACGATCAGTCTTCTATCCCTCAAACGCATGTATTCTGAAAATCCCGGAAGAAAACAGTCAGTTTTGATGACTTTAAGGGTCTTCTCCTCAAAACCAATGGTTTGTGGTGTTGTTTGGTACCTTTCTGCCAGATATTTCGCTGCATCGACAATTTCGGTTTCAAATGTCACATTGTGGCAGGTCTGACCGTCAAAGGTGATGCTCGATGTATTAATATCCAGTGGCTTAAAAAGCATATTGTGTGCTTCGGCCTTTCCCCAGACAGCATTTTTCCCTATATGATAGGCAGAAACGGTCCACAGAACCCTCATTGTCAGCCCTTTGTTACCAACACCAGCCGAAGCAGAATTTTCGACTCTGTCAGATCTTTTGTCACTTGCTTTACAAGAGGGTGCAAGAACACCGAATAGGAGAAGAATCAACATCACATAAACGGAAGTCAGATTATTTAAGGGATGCATGGACCTGAACCCCACTAACAATTCTTGACGGGTCTTGCAAATGTTTCAACTCCTCCCCAGTCACCAGGTCTGACAACAGCAGTCGATAACTGCTTGAGAATCCCTTTGTCGATCAACAGAATGAGATCCCCTTATCCTGTGGTGAAACACTACACCCTAACGTTGCAAGAATCGAGGATGCCACAGATCTTAGGCGTCGAGGGTGAAGCTGTAGTACTTTACCGCGAACCCTCGACAACGCAGGAGATGGGGTATCCTCGGTTTTCCCGTAGGGTAAATAAAATGGCTGTTTTTCCTGTTTTTAGGATCCCACCTGTAGAGGATTCCTGTAAAACACAAAAAATGAAAGGATATCTTGTATTTGTAGTCTTTAAACCCATTTTGCCATTTTATTTATGCAACCAAGGGGTACACTTTCCCGCTCAATCTTAACCATTGGATGGCTTCATCCGGTCTTACTCAGACAAAGAGTTTTCTTTGGACTTCAACCTTCTTTCGAGTTTCGCCACTTTCTCAGACAAGTGGCCTATGGTTTTCTCCTGTTCCTGTGCAATTTTACGCTGCTCCCGGAGGAGCTCTTGCTGCTCTTGAACAACCTTGGTCAGGACAGCAACAACGTCCATAGGGCTCATACCCTTCCTGTCCTTTGTTGCCACGATGTCAGGGGCGTCTTCCGCAATGAATCCTACATGTTTTTCCTGCGAATCAGCTTTATAGGCAAACTCAACCGGTTTGAGCTGTGTTAAAGCATCCATGGCCTTCTCTGCTGAAAGCTGTTTAACGTCTGTTTTGTATTCTCCACTGGATGCGTTTGTCCAAACCCCTCCTGTAGTGACATGTGCACTGTTTCCAATGTGTAAAGGATATGCAGGGCTACTGGTGTTGATGCCGACGTTGCCGCCAAACGGTGCAAGAACAAAGTTTTTGTATGCCACACCTTCCTGGAGGGCAAAGATTTCCACATATTCCATAGAGGCTCCGGTATTCCATCCGAAATAGATTCTTTTGGGATTTGTCGCTGCTTTGTCTGTGATGACAATTCCTCTGTTACCAATATCCTGACCAAGAACAAACGGCGCAGCACCGACTGCCGATGCACCATTGGTAAAAAGTCTGGAAGCAGTTGTGATGGCACCACCAGGGCTTACAGAAAACACCTCTGTACCGGATGCGTTTCTCACAAATAATGCCGAAGTGGACGAAGGAATAGTGGTTGTCGTAGTAGCGGAAGTGGTGGTGGTTGTTGTGGAGGTGGAAGTTGTGGTTCCAGTGCCTCCAGTACCTGCCATTCCTGAAAAGTACGCATAATAGGTATGGTTTCCGTCAATGTTCCGGTCTTGTGGTTTCGTAGGAGTAATGGAAGAAAATGCAGTTGGGTTTTCATCTTCCCCGAACGCAAAGTTACGATAAATTGAGACAGGCACCTTACTTGCCAGGAGAAGTCGAATTAAGGTGGAGTTTGATATTTGTTTTCTAGTTCCCGCTTGGATTCCATCAAGGGTAATATCGAGCCATAGTCCTTTGACTTGATCTGAGGCATTTGATTTGTCATTAAAGGTCAATTTATTAGAGAAGTTTACTCTGAAACTGACCAAGGGGCTCGGGGTGGGCCTACCGGATTTACTGATCTTCAACTCAGTCGTATATTTGCCTTTTGGGAAAATTTGTTTAGCAATGGCGGTGGTGGCTGTCTCAGAGTCGTAAATTGCGAACTCAATCTCATCTGGGAGCGCCTCAATGTTAGGGACAGGGGACCCCAAAAAGGCATCCATTTCCAATATAACGCCTTGTGGGGTTTCTGCAAAAGCCGGGAAGCAGGTAAGGAAGAGGATACATAGTATGGTGACCGATATCCCCGCCACAATGTCAGCGACTCCCGCTTTTTTATTTATAACCTTAAACATGCTGTGTTCTTCTCCTCCACATTAGGTTTTTCAGCTCAACGAAAAATCAACCAGTCACACGTGACGGAGTCTATATTGATTAAATAAATGGTAAACCCCCGGCTATGCTGCTTGACTATTAGATTTTAACATTTCCGTGAGTCTATGACAACCTCTCCTAATGTGAACCGCTCAAAAGTCACAAAAGAAAAGACGTAACATGAATGATATAAAGAGTTTAAACCATGCAAAATTAGAATGCAAGCATTATCTCACTTGGGCACCAAAATATCAGAAAAAAGAGATTTATGGTGATGTAAATACTCATTTGAGTGCAGTTTTCCGGAAAATAGCCCGCAGGACAGATTGTGAGATTCTGGAACGTCATCTCCACTTGGATTACAGCCATATGTTGATTGCTATTCCCCAAATATGAAGTTTCCAATGTGGTTGGACATATCACAGGTAAAAGTACAATGCACATTGCGAGGACATATCTTGGTCGCAGGAAAAATTTCACCGGTAATTTCTATTAAACAAGTCAAGCCTTTTAAGAATAGGCGTGTTCTCTCCAAATTCTCAAGACGTTCTGCATGTGGAAATTGATGCTAAAGCTTGCGATGCTTTGCGAGCATCAGACCGATTAAGTAGCCAAGTCGGGCGGGAAAAAGACTAAATGTAACGAACAGCTTGTGCAGCAAAGGCAAAGGCCATCTGCCAAACCAAAGTCTTTTAAGATCCATAATTAAGCGGCCAGAAACAACAATAAAGGGCGCTATAGGGCCAAAATTAAGGAGAGAACTCCAAGGCAGGGAAGGGTTTTTACGTCGTGCAGCCCAGGCGACCGCCCCGTAACGAATTTCTCTGGGCCAAATGGCCTTCCAATCCAATGCGAGGTCGTGAAAAACAGACACATCCGGGTGATACCAGATGGGGCCCACTTGGGCCAAAGAGGCCGCAAGCAGGCGGTCCCCACCATAGTCATATTCGGGAAGAATTGGGTACTCGGAAATTGCTTCAAAACGTACAAAGAAATTGCATCCAGGCGCATTCTTGATAGCAGATGAAACCGTTGCTTGAAATTCCCCAAAGTCCATGACGGCCACAAGTATGCCAAGCCATGTATTTGGATGCAATACAGGACCTGTTACAGCATTCCAGGTTCTGATATGGCGCAACCCCGACAGCAACCATTGACGCGAGGGTCGGCAGTCATCATCCATAAAAGCAAGGACCTTGCCAGCAGACCTTTTTTGCCCTAAATTTCTAGCTTTGTCTGGGTTTCCAAAATCAACGGGGAGGACAATGCATCTCACCCAGCGACGGCACGTTTTTGACCTGCACCAGGATTCAAGCCTTCGAACTATGTCCTCATCACAACGATCCGCGACCAAAATGCATTCAGCCCGTTTATCTTTAACTTCTAATCTATCCAGGGAAGAAAAAAGCCGATTCAACCGGCTGATTCCTGAATGAACGGGTATAATGAGGCTGACATCCAAAGTTTTCATTATGATTTCGAAGAAAATCCAATCACGATATACTGGTCATTCCATACTGTTAAAAAGAATTTTTTCTACGTTCCTTGCCACGCTGTCATAAGAAAATTCACCCGCGACTTCAAGCCCTCTCACTATCAAACGCTGCCGCTCATGGCTATCTTCCATTAAGCAGCGAAGGGCTGTCGCCAAGAAATTGACATCATCAGGTACAAACTTCGCGTAATCACATGGCTCGGAAAATGACTTGTAACTAGGAATATCTGTAAGTACCGTCGGGACGCCGCATGCCATTGCTTCAAGTGCAGATAACCCGAATCCTTCACCAGGGCCTGAAGGAGAGATAAGTATCCCATTTCCGGATCTTAACACTTCACCGACTTTTGCCGGGCTTATGTGTACATGGTATTCTTTTATAGGGCCAATCAATGCTTCCTCTTCATACTGTGTATCGACGGTTGATATTCTCACAAGTTTCAATGCTGGATTCTGTTTTCTGGCTAGGTCAAATGCATGAAGGCCTTTACGGATCTGTTTGATGGAGGTGTTCAGAGGGCCCACAAGGAAAACTCGATCAACTTTCTGGAAATTCTCATCAGAATTCGTTCCTCTTGGAAAAAAGTAGTCATGTTCTAAACCCTGACCCACCGAAAAAAAATAATTCCCGGGAAACATCAGGGTCAATCGATCTGCCAAATTTTCTGAAATTGTAATTTTAGGTACCGGTAAGGAATAGGCCTTCTCAAGCAAAAGCATATGAGGAATAGCTTCCAGGCAATCGCCTTCATAACCTTGGGTAAGGTGCCACAATTTATTGCGAACATCAGGGCAATCATACAGGATCAGGAGCAATCTTGGGGAGGTTACGAAAATCTGTTCAAATGACTTCAGCAATTTAAGATACAACGGCAGAGTCAGTCTTGGAAAAGTTCCAATCGTCTGATCAAGCTTCTTCACCACCTTTCGATATAAGGGATCTTCTTCTTTAAATAAGATATGGCCATCGAACCAGGACGGATATTTTTCAAGGGAAATTACGACAGAATGGTGGCCTCTTTTAAGCAGAGCCTCTGCCTGGCGCAAAACAACTTTTACGCCACCAAAAAGCGCACTGGATTCTAATACATATGCAATTTTCATTTTATTGGTGAGTTGAAGTAACTCATCTCGTTTGTGCCTCGTATGTTCCTTATCGGAAATAAGGATTGTATGGCTTGGCTCCTCCTCCGATCATACTCATTGCTTGATGGCTCTAATAATAAATTCGTTCGTCAATAATGATTCCTTGTCACCATAGCCTTTTTCACACATATGATGAATGAATACTTTGCCTTGAGGGCTGGGAGGAATTTTTTGCCTATATAAGATTTCGATTTCAAAATCAGCGTCCATCAGGGCTTGTCGGATGGAAGATTCAGTGAACCACCGTATATGTGATACGCATAACAATCCTATAGGAACATATTGGTATCTGCCATCAAGGAGATCTCTGGCTATGGACCAATGTCCCACATTAGGAATGCTAATCACAAGATGTCCTCCCTGTCTGAGCAGGCGGTGAACGCGTTTTAGCATTTCCCAGGGATTGTGGAGATGTTCCAGAACATCTCCACAATTCACAAGATCAAATCCGGCCGGAAGATTAGCAGATTCCACTGAAGAGACGACGACATCATCGTAGTAATTTCGGGCATATTCCGCCATTATCAGGTTTCTCTCAATGCCCTTCAGAAAAATCTCCGGGCGAATTTGTTTTAGCCTCTTCCCATATCCTCCACTGGCGCATCCAATATCTAAGACGTTCTTTACTGTTTCAGGAATAAGGTGAATCATGCAATCTCTTTGCCAGTTATTCTGACTCCCTAAAAAGTGAAGTACCGCTAACGTTTTTTTTCTTAATGCTCTTTCAAAGTTGGATACGTAGCTTTCTGACAAAAGGTGTTTTGCGCCAAGTTTCTGTAAAAAATGCCATCCCATATCAATAGCACATCTTACCATTTGAGGAACAAAACCAACCCGATCATCTGGTTCGTCTTCATAGTAGTTTCTGAATATATGAACCAGGGCGCCTGAATCAACTGCCACGCTCTTCTTAATGGTTCCAGGAATGGACTTGTAAGCCTCTGTAAGAAGGTGTTTTGCGTCAACACGCTTTAAAAAATCTCTCTGATATAATATACACGCTGGATCCAGGGCGTGGACGGTAATAACACGCCTTTTTTTGCTCTCTAAAGCCTGAGAAGCCTCCAAAAAAGTTGGGATATTGACATATGGAAAAGGTAGCTTGGCTTTCTGACTGGAAAACGAAGTCTCATTGTAAACCGGACCGCATGCTATACAGCCACTTTCAAGCCCCTTTGTCAGACGATTTAAGACTATTGAAGATAGCACAAGTTCGGGTTTATTGACCACAAAAAGCATTTCACTTTGGGCCTCCGAAAGGGCATGGGCAAGGTTCCAGTCAGCGGGATAGTCTATCCATGAATATTTCTGAGCTATGTTTTGGCATAACTCCTGACTGACTCGTCTACAGAAATCATAAGAAAATGTTACCTCTTCAATATCTGGGGCTGTACTTTTTGGCCAAAGAATACTAAGAGAAGTTGTCATCAGTATGATCCGAACTTCAGAAAGACTTAAAAAATAGACGAATGGGTGTTTTTCACAATAATATCAAAAAACTATTTTCTACTGATTCAGCATGAAATTTTTTCTGATCAGTAGTGTTATTGGGGAGCCTGCACAAGGAAAAAACATTTTGTTGGAAATGAATATAAAAAATATTGAATTTGATATCAAGTTTAATCAAGTTTAATAATATCATGTGTATATTGTATTATGGAATGAGCGCACATAGATCACACTATTGGTGTAAATAATTATAGCCTGACCAGAAATCCTGCCTTTCGATCAAGAAATACAAAATCCAAAGCATGAAATACGAAACTATGACCAGAATGCCAATATCCCAATAACAAAAAGAATGTAATTTCCATGCCCCTCCTATTATGTGCCACGAATTCGTACAGATCGATCGGAGATCGATTTTACAGCGGTGTGAGAAAATTTAATGAAACAAAAGATTAAAAAACATCTAATCGCGGTTCTTTTAATCAGCGGTGTTTCATGGGTTGTTTATTTCAACTGCCTCAAGAACGATTTCGTATTTGACGATATTCAACTGGTGGTTGAGAATTATGAGATCCGAAGTTTGAAAAATATACCCGCCATCCTAGGGTTTGATGATGGCTGGCCAAACTACCGCCCAATTAGGACCTTATCCTATTTCATCGACTATTTTATTTCTGGTTTAAATCCAATATCTTACCACATTTCAAATGTAGCTTATCATATTTTGGGAACCATATTTTTATATTTAATTGTGGTCCAAATCGCAAAAAATCATAGAATGGCAATATTTGCTGGTATTTTGTTTGCAATCCACCCTATCCACACCGATGCAGTAACCTACATCTCCGGCAGAAGAGATGTTTTATCGAGCCTATTTTATCTGATGGGTTTTTGGCTTTTTTTGCGTTACAGAAATACCAACTATAAGAGATATATGGCGTTTGCTTGTGTGGCCTATGTTCTTGGCGCATTTACAAAGGAAATGGCAGTAACCTTGCCTTTGATATTCCTGGCCTATGATTTTTGCTTTGATATAGATAAAGGAATCAAGGTGCTAAAAAAATATAAATACCAGCACCTAATATTCTTCGTCATTGTTGGGATGTTTGCTTATTACTCAATAGTCGTTTATTCCCCAGCGATCATAAAAGCAATGAAAGCAGATATTTTAGGCTATTTCTTGGAAAATGTATGCCTGAATTTATTAACCGTTCTAAGAATTTGGTGTTTTTACATAAAACTGCTATTTTTCCCAATGACTTTAAATGCTGATTACTCTTTTAATGCGTTTCCCAGATCAACGTCGGTTTTTGAAATACAAACTTTATTTTGTTTAATTTTTTTATCTGGGGTGGGTTATCTTATCTTTAGATTTCGTCACAAAAAGATTGTTGCATTCTCTGCGCTCTGGTTTTTTATCACCATCCTTCCAGTATCTGGCGTTATTCCGCATCACGAAATGGTAACTGAGCATTATCTATACTTGCCATCTGCTGGATTTTGCATATTGATTGCGTGGTTGTTCGAACAGCTCGTAAGTTCGCCAAGACTTAGAAGTCTCGCATACCCGATAATTTTAATTTTCCTTATTTTATTGTCTGTCAGAACTATAGTGCGTAATAAAGATTGGAAAGATCAGTTTACATTGTGGGAAAAGACAGCAAAAACTCAACCGAACTGCGCTCGTGCACACAATAATTTCGGAGGTTGTCTACAAGAAAAAGGGCGCATAAATGAAGCATTAGGCGAATTCAAAAGGGCACTGGAAATATCCCCCAATTATTATCTTGCTCAACATAATATAGCATTCTGCTATTATTTAAAAGATGGCTGGTCGAAAAAGGTGGAGCAGGAGTTCGAGAAGTGTTTTAGGGAACACCCAAATTACGAATTAGCACATTTTAATTTAGGATGCATTTACCAGCGGGAAGGCTTAATTGAAAAGGCTGAAAGTGAATATGAAAAGACTTTGAGAATAAATCCTAAGTTCATTTATTCACTTAAGAATTTAGGCAGCATATATTTACAGAAGGGACAGATAAATAAAGCGCTAACGCTTTACAAGGAAGTTGTAAAGATTAATCCTGACTGTATAGATTCACACATGATTTTAGAGATGCTTTATCGCAAAATGAAAATGAAGGATAAGGCTGCGGAAGAATACAAGACCCTATTGAAGTTGAGTAAGAAATGAGAAAACAGTCTGCTTCATAGTGTTATGTAACTTCTAACCAAATCTAACAGGATCCGAAGCTTAGCTAAGGTAGGGATGCGGCCTTTTTTCTGATGGCTATGATCTATAATTGACATACAGTTGTGTTTCTCTTATTATCCCTTTTAAAAAGCGTTCATAATTATAATTTCCGCTCAAATATATTTAGATATTTGAAGTTCATATGGAGATCTTCAATTCCGTAAATTATGGATTGAAACTGAATTGAAACAAAACTATTGGTATGATTCATTACTCTTTCAGTTCTCAATTATTCAGATACATCTAAAACCAGAAAGCCTTTGTTTGGTTACTTATTTTAGGACTTCCAAGCAGTTACATTTAAAAGCATCGTTAGCTTTATGAGCGAAAATCCTCCTTTTTTATCTATTGTTATTCCAGTTTTCAATGAGTCGAAATGTATTGGCACAGTTAACGAAGAACTGCTTGACGTGTTGACTGAAACATCTTTTGAAATCGTGTATGTAGATGATGGGAGCGTGGATGGTAGCGGCGAAATGTTGAAAAATATTCAGTCCAAATACCCAGATAAAGTCAGTGTGATATTTCTGTATGGCAAAAATGGAAAGGCCTTAGCCCAACAGGCAGGCATCATGTATGCAAAAGGGGCATTTATCGTTTTCATGGATGGCGATGGCCAGGATGATCCAAACGACATTCACGGTCTTTTAGAAGCCATGGAGGGTGAGGATGCCCATATGGTCGTTGGGCGGCGTCGAAAACGCCGTTCGCCTTGGTATTACAGGGCTATGTCTGCATTTTTTAATGCTTTTATACGCCTTATCAGTGGTCTCAACATTAAAGACTCTAATGCAAGCCTGAAAATTGTACGTCGCGAAATCTTGAAAAATATCCCTATATATGCGGGCCACTACCGTTTTCTACCTTTTCTTTTCCATGCCAATGGCTTTAAAGTAATCGAGCGAGATGTTGAGCACCGGTGCCGTATTGATGGCGTTTCCAAGTATGGCATAGGGAAGGTCATAGGTGGAATGTGGGATACACTTACGGTTCTTTTCCTGACACGTAGCTATTTGAGTCCCCTTCATTTCTTTGGTGGGATTGGTTTTCTATTAGGGGTTCCAGGATTCGCAATTTGTGTCTATGTCACATGGCTTCGCTTGGAACATGGCTATATCATGAATCGCTATCCGCTTCTCCTGTTGGGTATTTTGCTTATTCTGGCTGGAATCCAGCTCGTCTGTACCGGCCTCTTGGGCGAAATGTTAACATATAGCCAACCTCGTTTGCATAATTCTCCTTTTATCCGGTCTGTTCTTCAGAATTCGTCTGATGGTACGGAGATTGAACATATCAAATAAATGAATCACTCCTATCCTAATCAATTAGTCTTGATTGGTCCCGCGTGGCCTTTGCGGGGGGGCATCAGCCTGTTTACTGTCCGTTTGGCTCAAGCATTCTCAAAAAAAGGCATCCACACAAAAGTCATCAATTTTTCCCGGTTGTACCCTGCGTCATTATTTCCGGGCCAATCTCAGGAAACCCCCGAAACAAAATCTTCCGTGGGGAACCGTACCCTTGACAGTTGCTTTCCCATAACATGGATAAGGTCTGTAAGGAGAATCCGAGATTGTTCACCTGACGCCGTTATCATAACCTGGTGGCATGTCTGGTTCTGGCCGTGTTATCGCTATATTGTTTGGGCTCTTCGAAAAGCAGGATTTCCAGTTTTCATTTTATGTCATAACTGCTGGCCTCATGAAAGTGGGCCAGGTAGACATTGGCTGACACGAAACTTACTCCGAAATTCCGATGGTCTCTTGTTCCTCTCCCGTTTTGCTCAGAAATGTTGGCCTGAATCAGGTCCTCCAAGCATTTCCCTCTTTCATCCTTTCTATGAATGGCCTGAATGGCCTCTTCACCCCCTTGGGAGTTGGACCGGACGGATTCTTTGGGCAGGATATGGCCGGTCTTACAAAGGATTGGATATGGCTTTGGAGATTCTTGAACATGACAGAGATCTGAGGCTTACGGTTGCAGGAGATTTTTATGATAAAAATCTTCTGACCAAAATTCAAGCAATGCAGATCAAATATGGGGAACGGCTGAAATTGTACCTGAGGTATTGTACAGATGCAGAACTGGTAAGATTGGTGGACCAACATGATCTCTTGTTATGCCCTTACAAGGAAGTTTCCCAAAGCGGCATGGCAGCTTTCGCCCTTGGAAGAGGACGCCCAGTGGTTGCCACCCCGGTCGGGGGTTTGCCGGAACAGATTGGCCTCAAGGTTGGTGTTGTGGCCGAGATGGCATCCACAGATGCATTGTTGGAGGCAATATCCGCTATTTATTCTTATAAACCCTTGTATTGGGCTTCTGGGATTCAATCTGTGCGAGAATTTTGGTCATGGCGTCGTCTGGCAGATATGCTGTGCGCGTCACTCCAGGATTTTCAGCGAACCGGCAACCAAAAAAGACGAAATGATCGAAATGAAATCTAAGGAAATTGAGATATCTCCTGTCTCAAAACAACATATTAACAAGATTCGGGCCTTTCTTGAAAATGGATTTGGTAGAGGAGTAGGGACCAGGTGGCTAACAAAACATTTGAAACAGCCACTCTCTTTACGGGTCAATGCTCCGGTTGGGGTTGTCGCGTGGCGTGAAAACCGGCTTGTTGGCCACTTTGGGGCGGTTTTCTGGCATCTTTCAACACCGGCCGGAACAATAGTCGCTGCCTGCCCTGGCGATCTCTTGATAGCTTCAGAACTTCAGTATACAGCAGTGGCTGGCCGGATTTACGCTCGTATGTGGGACCAACTTTTCAAGCAAATGAAATTGCAAGGAGCCTCCATATGCATTGGATTCGGAAATAGGCTCAGTATGCGCTTACATGCGCGTTTTGCAGGCGGTCAGATCCAGAAGATGCGACATGTCCTTGTATGGCGTTCATTACCCAAGATACCCATTGTTTTACAACGGATTTTCTGGTCTGCCTGGTGGGGTCTTTATAACGGGAATTATCAAGGTTTGACTGTCGAAACACAACCCCCAGACAAAAGGGACCTGGATAATATATGGGCGGCCTGCTCCCTCAGGCAAGAGAACGCAGTCTACCAGCGCGATGCGACATACCTTCAGTACCGATATGGGGATTGTTCATATCATGTGTGGGGAATCCGATCACCAGAAAAAATTTTAGGTTTTGTAGTGTGGGATCAGCAGGACCGGATTATTGCCATCAAAGATATCCTCGCTGTTCGAGCAGAACTAACCCGACCGATCCTGGTTGCAGTGCTTAGAAAAATTCTAACCCGGGCGTACAAACCCGGAACCCATTTCATAAAGATACGCCTTTTGGAAGATCCCACTCTTGGAAACCTTTTCACACTTGGGTTCAGGGTTGTGAATGAACCGATCCTGTGGGCGACTCGGGCTTGCAATATGAAGGGAGAGGACTTCACCCATTTAATGACAAATAGCAAGTGGTATTTCAGTATGGGGGACGTTGACCAATGGTAGATATGGGTCGAAGCGGCAGATGGCCGGAGATTGACCGTTTACCATATAAAGACGGCTGGGTATCTGCCCGTCGGATTCTGGTAGCTGCTCCTCATCCTGATGACGAGACTTTGGCCTGTGGAGGTGCGTTGTGCAGATATGTAAAGGAAGGGAGTAAAATATGCGTCTTGGTACTTACAGATGGTGCAGGGCTTGCAAATGTATCATCAGAAAAGCAAGATCTTGCAACCACACGACTTCAAGAATTAAGAAATGCCATGGAAATTTTAGGGGTACCATGGGAGTCGGTTGTGATCTGGGGGGAACCTGATCGTAGCCTTGAGGTCAATCAACGCCTCTTGGACCGACTGCAACACCTGCTCCTAAGAATACGTCCTGATCTATGTCTTATTCCTTCACCATACGAGCATCATCCTGATCATCTGGCTACTTCGAACCTGTTTATTCACCTTCTCCCGTGGCTTTCATGGAAGATTGAGGTTGCTTTTTACGAGATACTACCTTTGCCGAAAGTCAACCTTCTTGTTGATATCTCGAATTTCATTGAACAAAAAACTGCAGCCTTATCAGCGTATAAGTCACAACTATCCCAAAGGGATTATAAGGGGATGCTCTTGGGGTTAAATAAATTCCGCACATGGAGTCTTCCTCCTGAAATCCTTGCAGTCGAGGCCTTTCGATTCTTCTCATCCAACGATGTTCCTCGTCTACCCGCGATGATCCTTCAAGATGAAAGGATGATTTCACCCTATTCCAGCCCCGCGCAAGATAAGAAAGTCAGTGTGGTGATCCGAACGCGTAATCGCCCTGAGGCCCTAAGGCAAGCAGTGGAAAGCGTTCTTGCACAAACATGGCGAGGTATTGAAATAATAGTGGTGAATGATGGCACATCCGAAACAACTATTCCATTTTCTGAAATCCCGATACGTATATTACGAACTGAAGATCGGGCAAACCGCAGCCACGCTGCTAACCTTGGATGGAAACAATCCCAAGGATCAATGGTTGCCTTTCTTGATGATGATGACCTTTACACCCGCCACCATATAGAAACGCTTTTGTTGGCTTTATCCAGAAATCCATGGTGCAGCATTGCCTACAGCGGGGTAATTGAAGAAAACGAAAATGGACTGCAGAATTTTATTTCTTTGCACCCGATGGATCTATCACATCTCCTAAAAGAAAATTTTTTACCTATCCACAGCGTTCTTATCCGAAGGGAGGCCCTTGAAGCCGTTGGCGGTTTTGATGAGAACCTTGAGATGTTCGAAGATTGGGATCTATGGTTACGTCTTGCTTTGGCGAATTACGGTTTCATTCCGGTAAAGGCATGGACCGCCATATACAGAAAACATGGTTATAGCACCCTGACTCAAACCCCTTTTGGGTCTGATCATGACCTCAATGCCCGTTGGAGAGTAGTTCATAAATACGAAAATGAAATCCGAAACCGATTAGCCCATTCCGGCCCGGTGGGACGATTTAGACTGATTCTTAGAAAACTACTTTTCAAAATAGCTAAGGGACTATTGTGTTAAGCTTTCGTTAGTTGAGCTATTCATTACTTAATCGCGACTTTACATCCTGGAAAGTTAACAGAGAGATCCTACCATGAAATACAAAAACATAGTGTGTATAGGCCATCCAAGATCAGGAACCCACTATATAACAGCGCTAATAAGTACGAATTTCCTGAATGATCCGGATTATCTAAAAATATACGGAAATCATGGGCTCCCTCAAATAACATGTGATCCAAATGTTGTGTATATTCATATATGGAGAGCGTTTAAGGAGGTAGCTAAGTCCATATATGTGCTAAAGGAGAGGTTTGGTTTGGACGTTGGTAGTTATGAGGAATTCCTGAAAACCCGGTATAAAGATATGCGGAAAATAGAAAAATATAAAAAGCTGATGACAAACGTAAGGAACTTGGCAAGGAACACAAAATTTCCTGCCGCAGTTCATTTTTTCCAGGAGGTTGAGCGGAGAATAAAGAAGCTCAACAAGCCGGCCACAAATGTGAGGACCTTAACAGGGAATGTAAAATTTGCAGGCGAAAATCGTTTTTTCCATGAGGTAGACATGAAACCCCAAGAATATTGGGAGCATTATACCACGTTGTGGGCTAACAGTAGGGGGAAAAACTCTAATGTCGTTAGCATTATGTATAATAACATGCTGGAGGATTTTGATGGTACTATGACCTATATTGCAGAGAGCCTTGATAGTGATGTGGTCCAATTTAGCAATCTAACCAAAAGGGTTGGATGGTGGAAATAGTGGTTTTCCCATTGACTACTTTTAAAACCGGTTACATTTGCTGGATGAATTTTGTAATTGGTTTTTGCACTAACATGACTGACCGCTTTTTAGGAAGGCTTTTCCGCTACAGAGAAAACACTATCCTTGGAAACACTTGCTATCATAATCAATTACAAGAGTGCAGGCCTAACGCTGCAGGCAGCTCAATCAGTCCTCAACTCGTCATCAATAGGTCCTGTTCATGTAATTGTAATAGACAACAGCGAGGATGAGGAGGAAGTACAAAAATTGCGATTGGGTCTTCCTCCGGTCGTCACTTTGAGAGTGAATGCCCAAAATATCGGCTTTGGGCGTGCCTGCAATCAAGCCTTTGAACAGTTTTCAGGCGAATTCATCCTTCTCATAAATCCAGATGCCAAATTATTATCAGGTTGTTTGGTATGCTTACAAAAGCTGTTGTCTGCTCGAGAAAATGTGGGGGCCGTTGCTCCAAGGGTTTTTTGGGATGACGGGCTCTCATACCTTTTGCCGCCGTCCTATCCTCCCGCATTATTTCTTTTTGAATCCATTTTGGGCAAATTTGGCCCTCAGTCAATAATCAATAGGCTTTTTAGTGTTATTTGGAGGGACTATTCCATAAAATTTTGGTGCTCTGACAGACCTGTAAAAATGAGAAACCTTTCAGGTAGTGTGGTCCTCCTAAAAAGGGAGTCTATCTTAATGGCCCAAGGGCTTTTTGATCCCCGCTTTTTTCTCTATTTTGAAGACACTGATCTTTTTATGCGTCTGAAAAAGGCAGGCTATACTCTTTTCATGGAACCAAACGCTAAGGCAACTCATCACTACAACCAGTGTGACAAAGTAAATGAAAAAGATAAAAGGTCAATTTTCAAAATATCCCACAGGATATTCTTAGAAAAATACATTAAGGGTTTGAAATTTAGGGGCAAAAAGTTGATGGGTCATCGTAAGGCCCCCATAAATACGAAGGGTGAAAACCTTCACGAGTCCGTCTTTACTTCCCCTTTTATGCTGGAAATACCAACTCAGCTGCAAGACGGATGGTTATTTGAATTTAGCCCGAATCCAAATTTTATCCCTTCTGTAGGTCGTTTCGGGAAGGGGTCAACTATGGATTTTCCGATTGACTGTTGGGCCATGTTGACCCCGGGGCGATATTATGGCAGGCTTGGGAGCGTGAAAGGAATTCTGAGGCCCCAGAAGATAGTATCCTGGATTGTACAATAATCCTTCAATAAATCCCTTGAATTTTCCCTGTCTTTCCTTCCTGAAAACACTGGATAAGGCAGCCAGGGACCCTAAAATCATTCCGCGCATATACATCTTCCCCATTGTGTACCTCCGCAACAAACGCACTCCGTTTCGGGCCATTAAATAATTTCTTCTGCGGACATCACAACTGGCCGAGCCCCTGTGCCAAAGCTGTGCCCGCGGGTCAATCATTAGCGGCCATCCTGCCTGGGACGCTCTGATACAATAATCGACGTCTTCTCCATAAGCAAAAAATCCGACATCCATAAGACCGATGGATTGAACTATCTTTAAAGACAAAGCCATGCAGGATCCACGAACAAAACCTGTAGAATAAGGTTGTTTATGGGATGTTGGGCTGAGCCTTAGGCGAACTGGTAGCTCCTTCCAAACCAAGTCTCCACCGGCGAAAATCACTTTGGACATGTGCCCGCCATTCTTATCCAGCGCCAATTCTATTCCGCCGACAAGGCAAGAAAGGAGATAGGATGTCACCAAAAGGCGTATAACTGTTTTTGGGGCGACTTCCACATCGTTATTGAGTAGAAGGACCATCTCCTTCCCCAATTTGATAGCTTTTCGTATACCGAGATTGACCCCGCCAGCAAATCCCAAATTTACTTCTTGTGGCAGGTAGGTTAGGCCTAACTCACTTGGTCGGAGATATCGATGAATGGGATCATTGTCTACCAATATGATATCTGGTACTAAGTCAGAGGCACGAATAGAAGAAATACATCTGCTTGTAATTTCAGGATTCCCATAGTGCAGAACAATAACAGCTGAGCGACGGACAATGTCGCGACGTTCATAATTCGTTGTCTCCATGTTCGCAGATCTTACCAGCAGATTTCTCAATATAATTGCCCTTATTAAACCACGGACTATGTCCCTGCGACCCTACGAGGTTCTACCGTGCCGACGAGAAATAGATTAGATTCCACTTCCGGAAAAGCCCCAAAAGGGGCATCAGGAGGAACCAATGAGAGACGGGAAAATCACTATCACATGTAATGAGAGGTTGCAAATACCATTTATTTAGAGGCATTTGCACTGTACCATTTGCCAGTCAAGCCATACAAATCACATTATAACCAACAATAACACGCTTTGCATCAATATGACTCTCTTCAAGATTAAAAACCTAAAGGACAAAGTAAGGTGAAATTGTTCGGACCTTCCCGGAATCACTTACAATTTCAAAGGGTTATAAATAGAGCGCAAACCCCCTATTTATCTCAAAATACTGTTATAGGTGCATTGATGGCGACTAATGAGGCAAGCTCGGAGTAATATAAACCTACGGGCATAGCTGGTGATGCTATTTGATCTCTATTGAGTTTTATGAATAAAACATCATATCATAAGGGTAATCTTAAGTATCAAGTTGCCTGCGAAGAGCTATAAGTGTATAGAAAAACATAATTACGAATTGATAATTTGACTCCAGTTTTCTTGTTTTTACTTTAATTTATTTTTTAGTTCTGCTACTCTCTCTGACAACTCGCTTATGGTTTTATGTTGTTTCTGTACGATTTCTTTCTGTTCTCGGATGAATTTTTGTTGTTCCTGCACAACCTTGGTCAGGACAGCAACAACGTCCATAGGACTCATACCCTTCCTGTCCTTTGTTGCCACGATGTCAGGGGCGTCTTCCGCAATGAATCCTACATGTTTTTCCTGCGAATCAGCTTTATAGGCAAACTCAACCGGTTTGAGCTGTGTTAAAGCATCCATGGCCTTCTCTGCTGAAAGCTGTTTAACGTCTGTTTTGTATTCTCCACTGGATGCGTTTGTCCAAACCCCTCCTGTAGTGACATGTGCACTGTTTCCAATGTGTAAAGGATATGCAGGGCTACTGGTGTTGATGCCGACGTTGCCGCCAAACGGTGCAAGAACAAAGTTTTTGTATGCCACACCTTCCTGGAGGGCAAAGATTTCCACATATTCCATAGAGGCTCCGGTATTCCATCCGAAATAGATTCTTTTGGGATTTGTCGCTGCTTTGTCTGTGATGACAATTCCTCTGTTACCAATATCCTGACCAAGAACAAACGGCGCAGCGCCCACTGCTGATGCACCATTGGTAAAAAGTCTGGAAGCAGTGGTGATAGCACCAGCGGCACTTACACCAAACACCTCAGTACCGGATGAGTTTCTCACAAATAATGCCGAAGTGGACGAAGGGATGGTGGTTGTCGTAGTAGCGGAAGTGGTTGTTGTGGTAGCGGCAGTGGTTGTTGTGGTAGTTGTGGCAGCGGTGGTTGTGGTGGTCGTAGCGCTGCTGCACTGGGAACATAGGAATGTACCCCCTGTGCCATATCCCGTAGAGCAACAGCTCCCTCCAGAGGGAGGACAAAGAACATAATTATACCTTGATGTACCGTTTACGGTTTTTGTGCCTGACCAGGACATACCACAACCGGTGACCTTCCAACTGTATGTACCGGCGGCAACCCCACTAAAACCTGCACCATAAGCACACCTTATCTTGCTGGAATGAGTTACGCCACCAAAAACGAGAGTCAATGACGAACAACTCGCTTCCGTATAGAAAACCACGGTGGATGCTGCAGTTGCATGGGAGCAAACAAAGAAAAGCATTAATGCAAGGGCAAAGAGGGAATTAATGACCATTTTCCTAGACATTTTGATATCCTCCACAATCATGGGTGTATCGTGATTCTCATTAACCTGTCTTATGTTCAATTTGCGGGCTGTTAATCTTTTTCTTGCTTTTCTGTGCCGGGGTTATTGGATGAATAATCTGGCGTAACTGATATTTGGTATTGATCGGCAGAACTATAGTTTTTCATCCTTTTTGCTTCCTCAATAGGTATCTGTTTGTAAACACTCGATGGCAGATATAGCAGGACCTTGTCTGAAGTGCTGTTTTCTTGAGCTAAGGCAGGGGCCGCAACAAAACTTATAGCAATTAGACCTGTGATCAGAATTCTTATTGCTTTCATAATTTCCTCTCCTTTCTTGTGGTCAATGAATTATCCATCAACGGTTTCTCTTCAAATGAGACAAAGAATCCGACCCTTCAGTTGTGAGAAATGGGGTCTGGAACACAGAATTAATGGCGACATCATTTTGTGGTTGGTTTTCAGCTAACCATAGTACCTGTCCGGGGGCAATTGACATACCGTTGAACCTGTTCTCCTATGGTCCGAATATCCCGAAACCAAATATTGGCAAAGGATATCAAATTCTAAATCAGGTCAATAAGATATGTCAATGAAAAAAGAGTTTTACATGTTTAAAGAGATTTTCCTGCTGTGAATTATATTCTGACCTTTACGAAAACTATTGCGAGGAAGGGGCGTCAGTGGAACGGAAGGCTCCTCCAAGTTTGTAAAAAATAGATTTGATGGTTTCAAGTACAACTGTGGTCGCAACTTTGCGATTAGTCCACCATTTTCCTGTAAATTGCTCATATGGATTTGAGACAACGCAAATTTTGGCGTGGGGTAAGACATCGCTAAAAATGATAGCGGCCCTCCTACTGGTTAAAGGAGAGGATACAATTAAAAGTTTAACAGGCTTATCGCCGATAGTTCTTTTTAAAGCTTCCGCTTCTTCTACCGTGCTAATGTGCCCGTTTCCAAAAAACCGGATCACACTTTCAGGCACATTTTTCTGGACCAGAATTTTCTTGTAAACTTCTTCTTGTAGCGTGGTACAAATACCATATTCCTCCTGCAAAAGTGTTAAAAGAGGATCAACCTCTGCTTTTCCAACATAGACCGCCGGTGCGTAGCCCTTATTATAGAGATCTGCGCCATAAATTGCTCGATAAGGTACTCCATTTTGCACAACAATGAAGTCGGATTTAACCGGTTCTTTATTTACCAATAGCCATTTCTCAGCGAAGTAGAGTCCCAGTCCGCCCAGAACAATTGTCAGGACGGTCAGAAGCCCAAATATCTAAAGAGAAATGGATATTAACTTCTTCATGGTTACCTCTACAAAAGGTTATTCTTTGGTATTCTTTGTATTCTTTTGAGAAGATCAATAATCGCTTTTTACATTAGGCTGTTTGCATGGACAGTACAGAGAGTTTACTTGCTTTACATGGTCATGGTCGGATATGACCCCAAACAGATAATGTCTTAACCAGGTCCCTAAGAGATGAAGTCGGTAGCCATACAAACGTTACAGGATAAGAGGTGCAATTATTTCCTGTCATGAAGGCTGTCCACCCTCACCGAACAGAAAAAATACGGCAGAGATAATTATGAGCTGAATAACCCATCCGATCAAACACACAGCCACAGCACGCCCCGTGCTCTTGTAATCAAGCGCCTGCCTTACAGCAATGACCATGGCAACAAGCATCCATATTCCCGCAATGATATTGACGATCCAGCCTAAAAATGGAATTAAACCCAAAATACGGATAACGCCGGGTGAGCTTGAAAAACCTATGGTCCGCAAAAGTTCACCATAATCAGCGTTTGTCTGAGGTTCAGGCAGGATTTTTGTTCCAACAAAGTATGTGATGAATGCCCAAATAAACCACCCTATCAAAGCAGCTATTGTCCCTATTAAGAGCCCGGAAACCCCTATGGTTCCGATGCTCCCAACACCTGCAGCGACACTCGAAAGAACAACCACCCATATGGCCTGCCCCATGGCTGACTTGTCAGCTTCGATCTCCTCGTAGAGATTTGAATCCAGCTTGGCTGCTCGAATCATACGATCTGTTAACAATGACATCATAACCTCCTTGTCTTCAGTTGTTTGGCTCCTCATACGAATTTGTGAGTTCTGATGAATTCAAATTTTTCTGGGCCATCAGAAGTTCCTGAGGGCTCACCACCTCTCACTTGAGATAAAAAACCCCACCTCTTGATTTAAGAAATGGGGTTTGGTTTACAGTCCATGGTAGCCCTCTTTATAGATGTTACAAATTAAAGGCAGTGACTGGGGAAAAGTACATGGTTTCTTTGCTGAAATCAAGGCTTTTCCATTTGGGCAGGGTTGGGGCGAGATGTACACAGGTCCAATAGGGGACATGCGAGTTGAAATAATTTCAATGTTTAGCTTTTTGCTGGAGCCACCGTGCGGAGTCGAACCGCAGACATCCTCATTACGAGTGAGGTGCTCTACCAACTGAGCTACGGTGGCTCAAAGATGAATCGCGGCAGGGCCACGTCATTCAAACTGATAACGTGCTGATGTAACGAGCATTATTTCCATATGTGATTTCCTATAAATTCGAAGCACGAAGCACGAAATCCGAAACAAATACGAATGACCAAAATCCTAAATCCTAAACGTGATGAGCCCCGCAGGTATTGTGGACGGAAAGGGGGACGTAGCTATCAAACTGCATTAGGCAGGGTTAAGGGATGTGGGTTTTAAAGACAGAAATAACTCAGAATAGCTTCTCCAAGATTTTTCTGCCAAAGGCATCATGCCTGAGATTCAGGTTTGCCAAAGTCCCTTTTTTTAGGTCATATAATGAAAACTGCATGGCATCCATCATTTCGCACAAATTCGATACAGTTGCTACGGATATGAACATTCCTGGATACGGATCAAAAGCTCCTGCCCTCTCCCCTTCTTGATTCAAGAACCGGGAGGCTTTTAAGTCATTCAAGACACGCGATACAGTTGAATTGTCCGCACTCATCAATCTTGCCAGCACGGTTCCTTTCATACCGATGTTCGCGATATGCGTCAAAGTTATCAAATCGGCACGAAATCCGGTCCCGTAAATGAGCCTGTTCTTGATCATAAGACAAGCCTGGGCCACATTTTCGATCGTGTTGATTTTGCGTGTCCTCAGTGAAATGGTTTCATCAGCAGTTCCAAGAGCATTTGCCTTAAGGCCAAAAACATTTCTGAACGCCCTAGACGTGCTCGTGAAATAGGCCTGGTTCAGGTTGGCGGCAACCAATTCGCTGTGTTTCTCAGGCAGTCTCCTGAAAACGGTTTTGAGCTTTTGAAAATTGATAAGGCTTGAAAATCGATTGATCCATGCAGGCAGGTCGGTGGCGATACGGTCTCTTTCCATCACCAGCAAGGTGGCGATGATCAATGCCTCCACGTCGATGATGCCATCGACCCTTTCCTTTATCATTTGGAAATTCAATGGCATACCAAGCGTCACCCACGCAACCTTAGCGATCCTGCCCGTCTCCTCTTTCAATTTTGCTACAGATGTCATTGAAATCATACCCCAGGTCTTTCAAAACGATATTCAAGTCGTCCTTTCTCACTTCGGTGCTGTCGATGCCCAATACAAAAGAGACCGCCTTCGTGATTTCCGCAGCATTGGCGTGCAGTCGCTTGATGTCGGAGGTGTGCTTGCTGTAAGAAGGCGTGGCTGCATACAATTTGAGGGATATCAGGGCCTGTCTGCCGATCAGGCTGATTTTGAGATTCTTGCCCACCTCAATGCTGCGAGAGATCTCATTGAAATATGAAGGCAACCCCTTCGAACTTTTCGTTTTCAAAAGCATGTTGGCGACATCGGAATTGAGCCAAACGGGACTAAGCTGTCTGATTCGGCCGATATGGGTCACGCCATTTATAATTGGCTCGGGCAAAACCTGCGGTCTAATGACGTCAACATCTCTTGTCTGGTCTTTGAAACCCTCGATCGCCATGGCCGCGCCTCCCACCACAACCAACTCAAAATGCTCACCCGGACTTTTGACCCGGATCCAATCCGCGAGCATTTTCAAGTGCTCGAGGATTTCCGTACCTGTTAATGATTGTGCCATTTCGATCCCTGTAAATCATAATTAGGTTGAGAGTGAGCAGAATATATACCACGGCGTTGCAATCATTGCAATATTTTTCGCAATAAATGCAAAAACAAACAGTAATTGGTATCAAAACTTGATTAGAGCATTACTTTAAAGAGGGGTGCAGGGCCAACAATGTGTTGATCGGCCCCGATTCGGAAATACTACCGCTTACGTGTGGTTTGAAGACGCACTCTCAGATCAACAAAACACCCCTATCAGCATCTTTCAGGATTGACTTTGCTGTTTTTCCGATTTTGCCCACACCTGTGAAATGCCTTATAATGGCGACGGTATCTGCTAACTAATGAAAACAAGCAGACTCTTCTCCAAAAGAGCTGGGGGCATTTAAAATGAATCAATAGTTGGTCACTGATGGCTGCCATTGAAAATATATATTTTAGCCGCAGACACACACAGACATACGCAGACAATAAAGACATGCAACCTGTTGATATTGCTGGAGCCACCGTGCGGAGTCGAACCGCAGACATCCTCATTACGAGTGAGGTGCTCTACCAACTGAGCTACGGTGGCTCAAAGATGAATCGCGGGCAATATAGTTGCTTTTTCGACGGATGTCCATTAATTTATCGGGTTAAGTGACTAAAGTGAGCTAAAGTGACTAAAGTGACTAAAGTTGAGGTGGTAACTGACACTTGAATCTGAAAGGGTATATCATGAAAAAACCAAAAGACTACATCATTTTTCCCTTAGATCTCCCTGCATACGATCAGGCCCTCTCCTATGTTGAGACTCTCGACGATCATGTGGGACTTTTCAAAGTAGGTCTTGAGTTATTCATAGCCCAGGGACCTGATATACTCAATGCCATACGCGACAGGACTGAAGCCGGGATATTTCTCGACCTGAAGCTGCACGATATCCCTGCCACTGTACAGCGTGCCTTTATGGCAGCGAGCCTTCATCGGCCGGAGTTTGTGACTGTGCATTGTGATGAGGGCGATGAAATCCTCAGAGGTGTTGCAGAGGAGAACCCCGGCAGCACGAAGATATTGGCAATCACTGTTTTGACAAGCCTGAACCAGGAAAAGTTGAAGAGATTGGGATACGCGCAGGAATATGTGGATGATGTTTCTGAACTGGTTCTCTTAAAGGCACGCATGGCAAAAGAGGCAGGGTGTCAGGGTGTGGTATGCTCGGGTCTTGAAGTGGCCGCGGTAAAAAGGGAGATCGGCCCTGAAATGGTTGCAGTAACCCCCGGGATACGTCCGGCCTGGACCGTGGTCGACAAGGACGACCAGAAAAGGATCGTAACACCCGCAGGCGCCGTCAGAAACGGCTCCGACTACGTGGTGATCGGCCGCCCCATCCGTGACGCTAAAGATCCTAAGGAAGCGGCAAAAAGGGTAGCAGAGGAGATCGCCTCAGCACTTTGAAACAAGATAAGCGTTCACAGGTTCCGGGTTCAGAGGTTCAAGGTTAATTCTGGGCAAACGAAATCATCAAATAAAAATAAACAGCCTGAGTCGGATGCTCGTCTATATGCTTGGCCACAGACCGGATGAGTTCGGCCTGGTGCCTGACTCTGAGGGTTTTATTCCCTTTAAGGAGCTGCTGCAGGCTATTCATGAGGAGGAGGGATGGCGTTATGTAAGGCGATCCCATATCAATGAGGTCCTCTTGGGGAAGGATAGATTGCTCTTTGAATCTGAGGACGAAGGTATCAGGTCAGTGGAACGGAGGTGGGAACTGGACCCACACACCCCTGCCCAGGTCCCAAAAATCCTGTTTACTGCCGTAAGACGAAAAGCCCATCCCGTGGTTATGGAAAGGGGTCTGAAGGGGACCGGGGAAAAGCTCTTAGTCCTGTCACCGGTCAGAGAGATGGCCTTGAGGATCGGGCGAAGACGCGATCAGAACCCAGTAGCGCTGGAGATCCTGGCCGACGCGGCAAGAGAAAAGCGGATCTTCTTTTATTCGTTCGGGGATCTATTCCTGAGCCCCGAGATTCAGTCCCGGTTTATTGCCGGACCTCCAGTGCCTAAGGAGATGTTAGAGCGCAAAAAAGAAAAGGACAAACCAACAGAGACGACTGCGAAAAGCCTGCCGACCCCCACGCCGGGGACGTTTACCTTAGATCCTTCAAGAGACCCGGATCGCTACAGAAAGGCAAAGGGGAAAAAGAGAAAGGGATGGAAAGAAAATGCCAGAAAGATGAGAAGGAACCAGAAAGGGAGACCGTAACCGAAGATGCCTCACGCAAAGTCGAGAAGACGCCAAGTTTTTTAAGCAAAATATGAATTTTGACGGAACATGCTACTTACCCAGTACCCAATACCCAGTACCTAATACCCAGTACCCAGTACTCGTACCCCTCAACCCATCAAACCGGCCTCTTATACCCACAACCCCTTGTCCGGCAGACTAAAACCGGCCCGGATTTCTTTCTCTGCTTAATGCTCAAGACCTTAGTCCCGCATTCGGGACAGGTATCATCAAATGGTTCATCCCACGTGGCGAATTTGCAATCTGGATACTGGTTGCAGGCATAAAACTGCTTCCCCTTTTTGGATCTCTTTTCCACTAATATTCCCTGGCAATCTTTCTCAGGACATGGCACGCCGGTACTCACCGGTTCGGGCGACCAGATGTTTTTACATTCCGGATAGCCGGAGCAGGCGACAAAAGCCCCGTACTTCCCGTTTTTGGTCACCATGGGGCGGCCGCATTTCTCACAGGTGCCCTCTTCCTTACCTGTCTCAGCGGCGGTCTCAACAATAATGCGGCCCTTCTCATCCCTGGTAAAATTAGAGGTGTTTCTACATTCAGGATAGCCGGTACAGGCCAGGAAAATACCGTTTCGACCCGACTTGATGGCCATTTGCCTGTCACATTTTGGGCAGGATATGCCGGCCAGGACCTCCCCCTTCATCTCATTGGTCGCCCTTTCCAAATCCTTCTCAAATGCCTCATAGAACTCCTTTAAGATATCGATCCACTTCGCTTCCCCCCGCTCAATCTTATCCAGGTTGTTTTCCATCTGGGCGGTGAAAGCCGTATCTATTATATCGGGAAAGCTCTCCACCAGCAGATCCGTCACTAAGAAGCCCAATTCCGTGGGCATAAAGCGCCTCTTTTCTATGGAAACATACTCTCTCCCACTGATGTTGGCCAGGATCGCCGCGTAGGTTGAAGGCCGGCCTATGCCGTTTTCCTCCAAGGCCTTGATCAGGGAGGCCTCCGTAAACCTGGGCGGGGGCTGTGTAAAATGCTGGACAGGGTCCAATTTGATGAGATCGAGGGTCTGATCTTTCAGCAAGGGGGGGAGCAGGGCCTCCTGGTCTTTCTCAGACTCGGCATTATTGGCGCCGGCTTCATAAAGGGTTGTAAAGCCCTTAAATAAGACCACAGAACCATTGGCCCTGAAATCGGCCTTTCCGGCGCTGATTTCCACCTGGGTCTTATCCAATATGGCAGGGCTCATCTGGCAGGCAATAAACCGTTTCCAGATAAGGGTATAGAGAGCCATCTGGTCTTTGGAGAGATAAGGTGCAACGACTTTCGGGCTAAGCTCTGCAGATGTGGCCCTGATAGCCTCATGGGCCTCTTGAGCGCCTTTGCGGCTCTTGAACCTGTTAGGTTTATCAGGGAGATAATCCTTGCCAAACGCCCCTTGAATAAATCCCCGGGCTTCAGCTATGGCATCGTCTGAAAGCCGGAAAGAATCTGTCCTCATATATGTAATAAGCCCGACCAGACCCCGTTTTCCGAGATCCACGCCTTCGTACAGGCTCTGTGCAATGGACATGGTCTTTTTGGCCGGGAATCTGAGTTTTCTGAATGATTCCTGCTGGAGAAGGCTGGTAATGAAAGGTGGGGGCGGATTTCTTTTTGTCTTTTTTTTCGTTACCTTTGAGACCCTGAATGGGAGGCCTTCTATCTCAGAGACAATCTTGAGTGTTTGCTCTCCATTTCTGAGGTTGGCCTTTTTGCCCTCATATTTGAATAATTTGGCCTCAAAAGGGGGTGGTTCGGTCGATTTGAGATGGGCCGTAAGAGACCAGTATTCCTGGGGATCAAAGGCCTGGATCTCGCGCTCCCTGTCACAGATCATCTTGACTGCCACTGACTGAACCCGCCCTGCGCTTAAGCCTCGTTTGACCCTTTTCCACAGGAGTGGAGATATCTGGTAACCGACAAGCCGATCCAGAATACGCCTGGTCTGCTGAGAATCAAACTTATCCCTGTCGAGGGTCTGCGGCGATGATACCGCTGCCCGGATGGCCTTTGCAGTCAGTTCATTAAATAGGACACGGAATATTTTTTTGTCTTTGTTTTTTGGACCCTTTTTCAGTTCCCCGGCAACATGCCAGGCAATGGCCTCTCCTTCCCTGTCAGGGTCCGGCGCGAGATAGATCTCTTCTGCATTGTTTCCCGCAACCTTCAAAGCCTTCAGGATCTTTGTCTTTCCTTTAATCGTGACATAATCGGGTTTAAAACCACCCTCAATATCGACCCCCAATTTGCTTACGGGGAGGTCTTTCACGTGCCCCACCGAGGCCATAATGTTAAAGTCAGGTCCCAGATATTTCTTGATAGTCCTGGCCTTGGCCGGTGATTCAATAATAAGAAGCTTTTTTGACATTCTTGTCATCCTTTTGCGGGTTAATATGGGTATTGGGTATTAGGTACTGGGTACTGGGCGCTGGTCGAAGATCCCGTTTTTAAGAGGGGATTCTGATTTAGTTTCTTGCGCCTTGTGCCTTACGTCTTGTGCCTTCAATACTGCGTATTGATAACTTTAGGCACTTTAGATCACTTTAGTCACTTTAGTCACTTGTTCATCGAACAAACATTTTGCCCGGGAGCTGTTTCACAATCCCCTCCAATTCCATTTTCATAAGTATCCCTGCCACCTTGCCGACTTCCATATTCCCCAGTCTGACTATATTGTCCATATGCATGGGATAATCTCCGACAATCTCATAAACCTTTCTCTCGGATTCGTTCATATCCTGGTGCGCGCTGCCTGTTTTTCCCGGAATTCCCTTTCCTACTGCCTCTTTACCGACAAACCCGAGTTCGTCCAATATATCATCCCCGTGTTCAATCAACTTGGCCCCCTGTTTGATCAAAAAATGGGTCCCGGTGCTTTTGAAGGAATCAATACTACCGGGAACAGCGAAAACATCGCGGCCCTGATCCAGCGCCAATGAGGCCGTGATCAAAGATCCGCTCTTTTTTGTTGCTTCCACAACGGCTATTCCCCTGCTCAATCCGCTGATAATCCGGTTGCGTATGGGGAAATTCCAGGGTTCAGGAGGGGTTCCGGTCAGGAATTCCGAGACAATAGCGCCTTTGGTTTCTATCTGCTCAAAAAGCGCTTTGTTTGACGCAGGGTAAACCACATCTATGCCAGTACCCAACACCGCAATGGTAAACCCATTACCCCTCAAGCAACCCCTGTGGGCAGCAGCATCTATCCCCCTTGCAAGACCGCTTACAACCCCCGCCCCTCTTCTCGCGAGCCCCAAGGCGATTTTCTCTGCTGCCTTGCGACCGTAATGGGTGGGATTTCTCGAGCCAACAACGCCAACAAAGGTCTGCCCCAGGGGGATCTCCCTGCCCCTGGCATACAACAACATGGGAGGATTGTAGATCTCCCTCAAGAACGCCGGGTAAGCGGGATCGGTGTAGGCAATAATTCGAGCATGACATCTTTCTGCATCCCTCAATTCCTTTTCAGCCTCTGTATCGAGGGACCGATTCATGATCTTCCTCGCTATATCCCTGCGCATTCCCTCCACATTCATAAGTTCTGCAAGATCTGCCTTGAAAACCGCTTCAGGATCACCGAGTTTTTCTATAAGCCTTTTTAGGACGGCATTGCCCAGGCCAGGAATCATGTAGAGGGAGAGCCATGCTATTTTTTTATCTTGCGCGTTCAATTTTGTCCTCGTCACTAACCCTGAATCCCGCCATCTTCAGCCGAACACCCTTTCAAAGATCCCGCTGGCGGAGAACCCTGCCCTTAAACATATTGGTGGAAAAAGATGGCGGGAATATAAAACAGGGTCACGAGGATTAGTCAAGTCTTTTCTCAGTGAACAGGTGATGCAGGCGTCTATTGTGTCCGGCATTTTGGCATTGTAGATAGGAGACGAAGGCTCTCAGGCAGATCAGGTTTAGGATCGGTTGCCCTTTCCAATCTTTTCAGCACCTGCAATGGATTAGCTTCAATATCCGAGATTTTCGGGTCATCCGCACAATAATGGATCAGTATATTTCTCAGTTCCCTGTTCAAGTGGATCGCCTTGAGCATAGCGCCGCTGGAAAAGTCTCTCCTTGCAGTAATGACTATTCCGGTCGAAGTATTCGGTCTCGATTCCAGGACGAGGAGATAACCCAATGCCTGATCAGGGAGGGCCGGCTCTTTTGGCCTATCTGTTTCCGGTTTGGTCATTATCTCGAAAAAATTTCCCCTGCATATACCATGTTTGAGGCCATGATTCATGTAGACAACAGAAAATTGGCCCATAATCTCTTTCAAATCCTTGGATGCTACCACCGGTATTTTTAACCCTTTGCTCTCTTTCAGCCTCTTCCATTCGGGGGTGGAAAGCTGAACGCAGGGAGATACCCAGGTAAAAGGGAAGAGAATATCCCCCACACGCATGGGGCTGTAGCTTTCAACAATTTTTGCCTTGTATAGATCAGCTTTGACCTCCCTCTTCAAGACAACCCGCCCCAAAAAAGAGATGACATATCCCAGATCGCTCCCCGTAAGAGGGTGATCGAGTTCGTCAGAGCTTTTGTAGACAGTGAAAAGGTCCCCCGGCTTTACGTTATGGCCCTTATTAAAGGCCACATAAACCGTATCGCCCTCTGCCAGGAAAATCCTCTCTGTTTCGTCTGCAAACAGATACCCCCACGGACTCAACTCATCAGGAGACAAAAACCCGAGGGCCTCCACATCGGTGAGCTCCGAAACGTCAATTCCCATGAGGCCATCGGCCACATCATCTGCTCCTCCAGTCGCGGCTATGGCATTCTTCAGGTCTAACTTCACTCCGGCGCCAATAAACAGGTCCAAAATAAAAAACAAAATGCCAGCGGCAATGAATAAAGCAGCTATTCGATCAATTTTTCTCAATTTCTTGCCCTCTCCATGGGTTTTGGGTACTGGGTGCTTGTTGTAGCGAAGCGGAAATCCCGTTTTTAAGCGGGAATACTGGATACTCGATGCTGGATGCAGGATATTTGATTCCCATTCAGTTCCTTACACCTCGCGCCTTGTGCCTTACGCCTAAAAGTCTTTACACTTGTCAACGATCCCGTCTTTCGACCCCCGACTTCAGCGGAGACACGGATAGATTACAGGGCGCCGGATCTTTTTGTCAAGTTGTGCAGAAGAAAAAGGAGCGATCAGAGGTGGACTTATGAGGGTTTGAAGGGCATAATAGCCCGGATCCTAAAGTCTTATTCCACGAAAATTCATGAAAAAAATCCTTACAATCGTTTCATTAACTCTCATCGTCGGAATTCTCTTTATAAAAGAGGGTCGACTGAATCGTCCCTCTGAACCGCTCAAAGATGCGTGTGTATCCTGCCACAAAGAGGTGGAAAATCCGGACCCATCCCATCCCATCTCGGCCTTTGGATGTTATACCTGTCATCTGGGAAACAGATACTCATTCGACAGAGAAAGAGCCCATTTTAGCATGGTTCGAAATCCAGGGGACCTCCGTGTTGTGGACAGGACCTGCGGGAAAACCGGGTGTCATTCGGATATTGCGGCCCGTGTCAAGAACAGTCTCATGGCCACAAATACAGGGATCCTAAGGACCCTCCAGGAACAGTGGCTCAAGAGAAAAGCCCTCCCTGGTAGTTCACCCCTTGCTATGGGTGTTGGTGTCAGTGATCTTTACGGCAAGACGCCGCCTCAAAATCTTGCAATTGATCATTATAGAAAGATGTGCGGGGGATGCCATTTGTGGAAGAAAAGGGGCGACCGCAAGGGAGAGATAGGCAGGAGGGGCGGAGGTTGCAGCGATTGTCATGTTCTGGATGATGAGAAGGGGCAAGAACAGGAAAAGGAGGCCATTGACCACCCTGAGATGACAACGAGGATTCCTTCGGCAAACTGTATAAAATGCCATAACAGATCTGCAAGGATTGGTCTGTCGTATTTCGGGAGGTTCGAGTCAGCAGGTTACGGAACACCCTATGAGGGGGCCGGCCTCAGCAGCAGGAGGTTATCGGGGAACCGTTTTTTCCTGGACCTGCAGGCGGATGTCCACTTCAGCAGGGCCGGGATGGAATGTATAGACTGCCATACCGCCACCGGGCTGATGGGGGACGGGAAGCGATACGACAGGATGCATTCACAAACCGACATCACCTGTCAGACATGCCATTCCCCGGAATTTTCCATGATTAAGGGCCCTGATGCATTGGCAGACCGATTGGCCTTTCTCAACAAGCGGATCCCGTGGAAAAAGGGACAATCTGTCGCTCTCAGCAAAAAGGGGACACCAATATACAATCTCCAAAAAGAGGACGGCAAGACAATCTTCTACCGCAAGATGGATGGCCGGCCCTTTGAGATGGATATCCAATCGTCCAACAAACCTCACCACCGTTTGAAGGGACACGAGCGTCTCTCCTGCCAGGCCTGCCACTCTGCCTGGATACCGCAGTGTTATGGGTGCCATCTGACATATAATAAATCTGAGAAGCAGAAAGACTGGATAAACAACAAAATGTCACCTGGCAGGTGGAAGGAGGCCCGCTCTTATCTCCGCTTTTCAAGACCCGCCCTCGGTATCAGGGATGATCTTGAGATCTTCCCTATCTCCCCGTGCCAGGAGTTCGTTTCGGTCTTTGACAAATCAGGGAAATACCTCGAAGACGAATCATTCAATATCATGAACATATCGGCATTTGATCCCCATACCACTGCCAGGAAATCGAGGGGATGCCTTGAATGTCATCAAGATCCGAAGGTCATCGGATTGGGAGAAGGCATCCTCCATCAGAAGGGAGGTAAGCGGGTGTTCAGACCGACATATGACTCATCCTCTTCCCCGCCAAGGACGGGATCTTCGACCGGCATCGACGTTTCTTTTCCCTTAGATAGTTTTGTAAACCTCAAAGGTGAGCCGCTTCAATCAGGCCCGGGTAAAGGTGTCCGGCCCTTCAACAAGGAAGAGATCGACCGGATACTCTCGGTCAGTCCCTGTCTCGGCTGTCATGACAGTTATGAAGATAGGATCTACGCGGACTTCAAGGAATCTGATAAACGGTTTGAAATAGAGGGGGGGTTGCCATGCCTGAAATAAGAAGAAGCCCTCGTTTCCTTCTTACCGTCACGGCGTTTTGTCTGATAAGCGTCCTGCTTTTACCGGCGTTTGCTCTTTGGGCCGGCGGTGATAGCAGGACCGCGGAAAAAATCGACTACACCGACTGTCTCGGCTGTCACAAGGAGATAGAGCCCATCAGCCCTGCCCATCCATTCAAGTGCGCTGACTGCCACCTGAGGCCTGAGGATACAAAGGGAAAGGCGCTTACAGAGCACCAGGGGATCGTCAGAAACCCTTCGGCTCCCGGGAATATGGAGATCTTTTGCATAAAATGCCACGAAAAGGAGATCAAACAGGTCAAGAACTCCCTTCATTCAACAATGGCCGGAATTATCAACCAGACACGGTATCTCTGGGGCGCCCAGGAAAGGGCATCCCCAGCCATTTATGGGCTGAGCGGGGGCCTAAAACCGTTGCCCAAAACCGATCCCTCTCTCCACCCCGAAACCCCGGCCATGCTTGTGGATGATTTTCTGAGGAGGCGATGCCTCAGATGCCATATCCATACCAAAGGTCCAGAAAGCCCCGGCCTTTACAGGGGAACGGGGTGTGCTGCCTGTCATGTGCTCTATAATAATGACGGCCAATATCATGGCAATGACCGGGCAATTGATCGTTCCAAAAAGGGGTATCCGGCCAAACATAATTTTACGAAACGCATCCCGAACGCGCAATGCATGCACTGCCATAACAACAATCATGTGGGCGCGGATTATGAAGGGCTGTTCGAGCACGATTACAGCGATTCCTATCGGTCACCAATGGTGAACGGCAAATTAAAGGAAACTACCTATGGGTTAAATCAGCACCACCTCGCCAGAGACATACATGCTGAAAAGGGGCTCTGGTGCATCGACTGCCACACACGAAAAGACGTTATGGGAGACGGACACACATACAGCTACGAGATGGAGGCCCCGAAGCGCTCATGCACCGATTGTCATGGAGGCTTTAATAGTACGGCACCTGATCTGACCAACAGGGCGATTCGCAAGGTTTCAGACGAGTTTCTGTTCATATCCAAAAATCATGAAAAGAAACACAGGCTGCCCTTGTTTTCGCCTAATTCGATCGGTCACAGAACCCCGGCTCACGCAAAGGTTCGGTGCAGCGCCTGCCATGCCCAATGGTCGTATCAGGACTATGGTATGAGCGTAATGCGTGAAGATATGATCAATGACTACAAGTGGTGGAACCTTACCGCCCAGGGAGATCCCTATCTGCAGAAAAGATTAAAAAAATATGTGGAAAGCCCGGACATCGTCTATCCTGTTTCCATTGACCGATTATCGGGGAAGGAGACTTCGGGAATCTGGTCTATCGGCTGGAGATTCAGACGGTGGGAGCAGATGCCTCTCGGTGTGGATCACACCGGCAGGTACTCCATTTTACGCCCCCTTTATCAGTACCTCATCTCCTACATAGACCGGCAGGGTAATTGCGTATTGGACAGTGTCGCTCCTTTGAGGGGGGACGGCACCGGGAAAGGGTGGGCCTTTATGCCCTATGTGCCTCATACCACAGCGCCCTTTGGAAGGGGGTGTAATGCCTGTCACCAGAACAGGGTGGCCGCAGGATTGGGTATCCAGGATGAAATCACCATTGACAACGTTCTAACGATCCCGTCCCCACCCGCGGTTGAGACCATGCGCCTTCTGAACAGGGAGGAACAGAGAAAGTTGCTCCAGCCAACAAAGGAATGGCATAAAGAAAGGTTGAGGGCAGTGAAGCCAAATCAGAATTATTGAGCCCGGATCTTCCTTGTTCAATTTTATCCTTGCGTTTTTTATTTATTTGGGTTATAATAGACTACTTTAGTAAAGTGAGACCTTGCCAGATTTTTGAGGCCACAGCCTCCACCCGGAGTTCGATGTTAAATAAAGGGCTATCCGGATCAGGTATTCAGATATGGAACAGGTATTGCTCTTAAATATCACCTACGAACCGCTGAAGGTAATCAACTGGAAAAAAGCGATAACCCTCCTCATGTTAGGCAAGGTAGAGGTGCTTGAAGAATATGGGCGGGATATCCATTCGGTCAGCTTTACCATTAAGCTTCCCTCGGTAGTCCGGCTGCTCATGCTGGTGAAGAGGCCAAAAAACCAGGTCAGATTCTCGAGGCAGAACATCTATGCAAGGGACAAATACAAATGCCAGTATTGCGGTCAGAAACTCCCTGTGGAAGATCTAAGCTATGACCATGTAGTTCCAAAGTCCCGGGGGGGTAAGACCCTGTGGACCAATATCATTACCTGCTGCATGAAATGTAACAGGAAAAAGGGAGGCCGCACACCGAGAGAAGCCAATATGAGGCTTATCCGCAAACCTTCCAAACCGAAATGGTTGCCCGCCCTCAGGATCACAATCGGTTTCAACGATGTCCCCACATCGTGGCAGGATTACCTGTACTGGAATGTGGAGTTGATTGAATAGAAAAAAGATCTCTGAATTATTTTATTGCAGCCGCAATCTTACCGGCAATCTCTCTAACCTCATCCATATCCCCCTCTTTAAGCTCCCATGTGGCTACGGGAAGCTCAGGATCCCCAGCGAGCCTGGGAACTAAGTGGAGATGGTAGTGTAAAACCACCTGATTCGCACCCGGCCCGTTTAATTGAACACAGGCCACACCTGAGGGCTGCAAAGCGTCTTGAATGGCCTTGATAATCTTTTTTGAGGCGAGGTGCACCGCAGTCAGGTCATCGCCTGAAATCTCCCAAAGGTCTTGAGCGTGTCTCTTGGGGATGATGAGGCTGTGACCGGGGGAGATGGGGTTTATATCCCCAAAGGCAAATACCTTTTCATCCTCGTACACCTTGAAGCTGGGGATCTCCCCTTTGACGATTTTACAAAAGATACAATCTTCCATTTAATTTCCTCCTTGTTAGCGGCCCCGGGCTACCCTTTTTGATCATGAATCAGATTCAGAAGATACGATTTTTTTTCCTCGGGAAGACCGGTAGTCCTCTTGATATTCATGGCCCTCATCACATCATAGGTCCCATCCTCAAACAGGACTGGAATCTGAATAACGTAGTCAGGATTATGACAACACCCTGGCGCAAAATAATGTCCCGGCCTTCTTCCCTCCTTCAGATTCTTGCTGATCTTTGCAAACACCTCTTCTGAAATCACTATTCCCGCCTGGCCTGTGAAAGTGGCGACTGTATCGCCTGCCTCAAACAGCCTTTTTCTTTCCATAGACTCCCTCGTTGCTTTACAATTCCTGATATGAGCAAAATCTTACCTGCCTGCCCCCGCTATGTCGAGGATTTTTCTCGTAGAATCTTTGATAAATACAATTGCATTTTGGCATACATGGCCTACCTCCATAATAATTGCCACAAATATCAGCAGATATCATGATTATTGCCAGTGTCCGGATTGAGTTCTTCCGCAACCCGGAGTCCGAACTCACTCTGCATCTCAAAGGACATATTAAAGAGCGAAAAGTGGTCATGGTCGGTATGGTTCTGGCCGAAATACTACAGGGCATAAGGACAAAAAAAGAAGCCAACCGTGTAAAGGAAAGCTTGAAGAGACTTCCATATCTGGAGGTGACTTGGGATGCCTGGGAAAAGGCGGGGGAATTATCAAGAGATCTCAGGAGAAGAGGGATCACAATTCCGCTTTCGGACCTGCTCATAGCATCCCTTGCCATTGTAGAAGGCTACGAGGTTTTGACCGTTGATCCCCATTTTCAACCTGTGTCTGGATTGAAACTCAATGCATGAATCGTATCTCCCGGAGTTTACCCTATAGTTGCATAAATAACATGGCCACATGGTCTTAAAGACTGGTATCATAGGTCATCGTGACTTTTAGTATCAGATGTTAGAATGCACTCCAGGTGGAATTTGGAGTGTAATTAATAATCATACAACAATTTCCAGCCTGTGTGTCGATGCGATTTGTGTTATCCTCTTAGCCTCTACACCCACTTCTTCTGCAAAATCAGGCCAGCGGCGAATCGCCGCTCCAACGTCTGCAAGAATCTCCAACGGCTTGCTAATCCTAAACTGCTTTGCAACATCGATAAAATCCTGTTTCTCGAAACTGTTTCGTTTACCATTAACCGTCATTTGGTGGCGATTCGTCCATTCGCCCTGTGCATTATAGCTCCAGATCACATCAAAGGCCGGGGCAAGACGCCAGTTGCCGTCACGATCCATGAGAAAGGCGATGTTGCGTGAGTGATCATCCTGGTTGCGGGCAACCACGTTGAATACCATTCTTTTATAGAGCTGACGTACAGCTTGGTGACCCAGGCCAAGCTGCTGGCAGGTGGACAGGGCTATTTCATATGCATATTGTCCTGGCATGTTGAAATCAAAGTGGCCCAATGCGCAAAGCGATTGCATATGAATCTTATCCGCATCATTTTTTCGATCAAATCTAAGTGTCATAAAATGTGATCGTCCGTGTTCCTTCATCAACCGGCATTTGCTCATCTCGATTCCGGCAGACTTTGCCATGAGATGATAGGCATACTCTATTTTGCCGTAGCCCTCCGGATCTCCCAAGGTGTTATCGTTTACCCCGTCGAATTTGATGATCCAGTATTCAAATCCCTCTGGCGCCCGCACCTGCCCGGATCTGATATCATTATTCTTGGGATTCCAGGCAATGACAGCCTTTGCTCTGGCCCCGCCCGCGGAGGTTCCAACCCTTATGACCGTATCCAGTGCTGCTGATTCGTTTTCGGATAGATTGACAAGCAAGTCCTCTCTTTGAGATAGGATCTTCCCTGCGAGCTTTACCAACTCGGCAACTTCAACACGAACTGTCTTGTGTCGGGAAACGAGTGCAGGCTCAAATTCCAGGGCCCCCATTCCGCGAGTCCCTATGTAGCATAGTCTTTCAACCGGGTTAAAGTCTTGAAGCGAGCGGCCCTGCTTCTGAAGCCATATCTCGATGAGCCTTGTGCCGTATCGATCGGGCAGGGAATCAGCCAATAGGCCGGGCAGACCATAAAATGTTCTTCTGTTCAGTTCTGGAAATGAATAGATGGCAGGGCTCAGCGGCATCGTGAGTGGTGAGATTTCCAGATTTCTTCTAAGAAATGCTGGTTCATACTCAAATGTGGCAAGATTTCGATCGTCATCCCAGGCCACCGCACCCACAGGGTCATCCCACAGTTTAACCTTTGCTACAGACACCGGCATATATCTTATCCCTTAGGTTTTCCTTGCCGGCCGGTTGCCCTTTGCCGCTCATGCCCTTTGAGCTTTGCAAGTTGAAGAGGACTGATTCCTGGATCAGGCATGAATACATCCAACTGGTCCAGTTTTCGCAATGCACGGAGAATTTCAATAAAAGCGCCAAGGCCGCAGCCCTTTCCCGCTTCCAGGTCCAGGACAACACGACGCGAAACACCTGCTCGACGGGCCAGTGTTTCTTGGGTAGTGTTCTGATTCAAGCGTTCTCTGCGTATCCTTACACCGATTTCTTTCAGGACCGCGTTGTTATTCATGGATACGAATTTCATAATGCCTCAATATTACCCTATTAAAAGCCTATTCCCAATATAATAGATCAAATACATAACATTAAACAGGAAATATGTCAATACCTTTTTTTGTGTAAATAATAGATTAAATTTGCACTATTAAGCAACCAATGTGGATCTAATGTGCTTGATATGATACTTTAATTTAAGATCAGTGGACAAACTTGAGGGATTTCAGAAAAATGAACTATCCCGTCCCAAGGTGCGGAAAACACAACCCTTGCCCGCCTATGGCGGATTAAATGGTTCCAGGCAAATAATGAAAACGTCCAGGGTAAATTATCAACCGTTTTGTTTGATGGAGCAATAGAAAAGGAAAAAATGAAAGAGTCACAGAAACCAATAACGGATTCCATGGATCGCCGAAATTTCTGCAGGAAGGCGATCAGGCGAACTTCAATCGCGGCAGCGGTTGGTGTTGCGGGTTATTTTGCCTATAAGAAGCCTGCAATATCTAACTCGGGGGGCACAATACTAAATCATTTACGATTGGTATAAATCATAACCTTATGCATATGCGGCACGCATAAGCACGAACCATCGTCCCCGGATATCCTCATCATATAACGCAACGCGGGAATCGTATGCAGGAAACATTTTCTTGTATTTAAGCGGGGTTTGTCAAATTGCTTCAATTAGGGCATAAACCGCCTTCAATTTGTGGTAGAAGATAAGGAGGGAAAGGTCGAAGGGAGACAGCAATTAGGCGCCCCCGGATCCTGTAGAATTCACCGTGCCCACTTGTTGCTGTTCCCGGAGTTGCTTTGGCCGTGCGACCCTCGGAAACTGCCGTGTGATTCTGTTTTTTGCGTCGGCCCTTTCCTTTGTCAGGGAATGTTTATTGTTTGAGAGAAGTCCTTTGGGAAGGTGCGTAAGCGTAAGAGGCAGGCGCCTGAAGGACCTCCCAGATAAATAGTGAGGTCTCATTCAGGACATGTATCCCCTTTTGTTTACTTGAATACAGGGCCGTGTTGTTGCCGACTTTTTTGACCTTGACCTTTTCAGATCGCCTATAAAGCATGATTCTCACAGAGCCCGCAGAATACAGGGATAATATATTGACATTATTTACTTTTTCTTGGCGCCTTTGCGCGAGACAAGAGTGTTTTTACAAATTCAAATTTGTCTTGCTTATAACTTCCTGACATTACTCCATTCCAATTTTTGTGACTTTTTCGCCTTGCGGCTTTGTCAAGGGTAGGTTAGAAAACCTTACCCGTCTGACTTCGCTATATCGAGGATTTTTTTGTGGGATCCCAACCCCGCTATTAGATCTCTGAGGCGGGAGATCTCTTCATCATGAACGTGGTGGAGCAAACCATCAAGGGTTCTCAGGGCCCCGGGTATATACGCCTCAAAATAGGTCTTGTTCATGACCATTGTCAGATGAGAAAAGGCGCCTAAGATCTGGAGGTTCCTTTGAATCGGCAGGTAGGGATAATACCTCTCAAAGGACTCCACCCTCTCAGGGTTATGTTCCCTGATCAGGGCCAGGTATCTCTGGTATACCTCAATCTTCTGCTCGCGGGTGAGACGGGTATAGGGATCAATTATAAGAGAGGCCAGATCGTAGCCGAGCGGCCCGAGACGACCTCCCTGCCAGTCAATTATCCCCACATTGCCCTTAGAGAGCATAATATTTCTTGACTGGAAATCACGATGGAGAAAAAAGCCACAATCAGCCTTTGAGGCTTTTTCCGCTAAATGGGAAAACGAAGCCTCAAGCTCTGGCAAATCCCCTTTGAGCCCGAGATAACGTCCCAGAAAAGCGTCTCTGAAATAATGTGCCTCGTATTTCAGCATTACGGCACGATCATATCTCTCTGCCTGGCAGCACCATGCCGGATCAAAATCATTTGCACCTTCGGTCTGCATCCGGAAGAGATGATGCAAGACCTTTTCATATGCCCGGAGAGGATCTTCCCCTGAGGACACAAGATCCTGAAGGTTCATGTGCCCCATATCCTCCATAATAAACCAGCCCTTTTCGAGATCGTGCCAATGGATTTCCGGAAGGGGCGCCCCTTTGCTGCGGAGGTGCCTTCCGATCATGAGATAGGCGTAGTTTTCGCGTCTTGCAGCATCATCAGAAGGAGGGTTTGCCATGGCAACGAGGGAGATCCCCGGTTCCTGAGCGGTGATCCGCCAGAATATGCGTTTTGATCCATCACCGGGAAGCTGCTGAAAGCTCAGGTCTTCCGTTACCTGATCTCTCTGTTTGAAAAACTCCACAATCGATTTTTTCAGATCAGGTTTCATAGGGTTTTTCCAACAAGATCTTCCCGGACCTCTTTAGCTGATGTGACAACGCTGCCAATCACCTTCAAGCCCTTTTTGACTCTTACCCCTTCCCAGAGAACGGATCGGCGGATCTCCACCCCCTCTTCGAGACTTGTATCCCTGCCGATGACGGCCCACTCTTTGAGTCTAACAGACTCGTGGATCCGGCAACCCGGGCCCAGCAAAAAGTGAGCTTCCTGCAACACCTCTTTGTTGGCGAGGAGATAACTTTTGATGGTCCCCACATCACGCCAATAATGCCCCCTTGAAATATATGCCCTGATCGGACTTCCCTCCCTGATTAACTTCTGGTAACAGTCTATGATATTAGAAAACCGGTCCTTAGGGATGTGGGACAAAATTTCCGGCTCAATGATATGAATTCCCGTAAAGGCAAGTCTGCCGGGGCAGGCTCTGGGCGCGATATCCATAATGTCAAGACGTTCATTTATCAGGATCTGGTTAAAGGGCTCACAGTCATGAAGGATAAGAGTGATCAGGTTGCCTTTTTTTCGGTGAGTTTCATAGGCCCGGGTAAGATCGATATCGGTCAGGATATCCCCGTTGATAACAACAAATGGTTTATCATCCCAGAATCCTTCGGTGTTCTTGATGCCTCCGCCCGTGCCTAAAATCTTTGGTTCCACCTTGACTTGGATGTTCAGCCCGAAAGGTCGGCCGTTATCTAAGTGGGCCACAAGCTGCTCTTGGTTGTGATGGGCGTTCACAATGAGCTCATCAATGTTGTATTTTTTGAGGTACTCTATTACCCTGTCAATCATAGTCCGGTTGCCTACCGGCATGAGGGCTTTTGGCCTGCTAAGAGTCAGCGGTCTCAGCCTCGTCCCGAGGCCGGCTGCGAGGATCATTGCTTTCATGATAGCTTTTTTTCCGTTGCATTTATATCGAACTGATTATACACCATGCAACATGATGTCAATCAATATTCGCGGAGGTTCACAGGTTCTGGGTTCAGAGGTTCAGGGTTAACAACTTTTAAAGCAACAGAGGGAGAGGTAAATGCAATCCACACTTGACCTTTCGGAACTTGATCTCAGGATCGGCAGTCTGTTTATGGCCGGGATGCCCGGACCTGAACTGGACGGGGATACAGAAGCGCTTATCCGCAACCATTGTTTGGGCGGAGTAATCCTGTTCGCCAGAAACATAGAAAACCCGATCCAGCTGGCCTCCCTCTGTCATGATTTGCAGGAAACCGCCATGAAACATCACGGGACACCCCTTTTTCTGGCAGTCGATCAGGAAGGGGGGCGGGTGGCCCGGCTAAAAGAGCCATTCACCCTGTTTCCCGGTAACAGCGCCATTGGAAACGATTCGAGGCCTGTGGACAGGGCCATGGAGTTCGGGGTTACAACGGCAAAGGAGATGACCCTGGTTGGGCTGAATATGAATATGGCGCCGGTTGTAGATGTCCGGTGGGGAGAACCTGAAAAACATCTAGATGGGAGAATATTCAGTGATGATCCTGAAAAAGTTGCCTTGCTCGGACAAAGTGTAGTCAAAAGCCTACAGGAAAACGGTGTTATGGCCGTGGCCAAACATTTCCCCGGATTGGGCAGAGCTACACTTGATCCCCATCATCACCTGCCAACCATAGACGCTAATATTGGAGAAATAGAAGAGATCAATCTCCCACCATTCAGGGCTGCTATAGAGCAGGGTGTCTCCGCCGTCATGACCTCCCATGCCATATATCCTGCCCTGGATCCCGAGTATCCCGGCACCCTTTCCAATAAGATCATCACCGGACTCCTGAGAAAAAAATTAGGTTTTGAAGGGCTGATAATCACGGACGATCTGGAGATGGGGGCAATAAAGAAGAGTTGGGGGGTGGCCAAGGGGGCTGTTGCCGCCTTTGAGGCAGGGAGCGACCTTCTTTTGATATGCGAGGACCAGGAGGAGGTGAGGGCAGGTATGGAGATCCTGAGGGACAGCCTGCTCCGGGGAGATGTACCTTTAGAGAGACTTCATCGGTCATCAAGGAGAATCATGGCGGCAAAGGCCCGGTTTCTTGAAAAAAGGATTGAGATTCCCATTGCAGAGGTAAAGGAATATTTCGATAAAGACGTCTAAAAGATGAAAATGTTATCGCTGCCCGAAAAAAATAAAAGATTAAAAAGGCTGTTTCATCCCGAATCGGTAGCCTTTATTGGCGCTTCTAATAAACGCGGGAAATGGGGCTCTATTATACTGGCCAATCTCATAAACGGCGGTTTTACCGGAGCCATATATCCCATAAACCCATCTGAGGCTCAAATACAGGGGTTAGGGGCATATAAGAGGATCGCAGATGTCCCGGATATCCCGGATCTGGTTGTAATCGTTGTGCCGCCCCAGGCCGTTCCGGCCGTAATCGGTGAATGTGTAGCCAAAGGGATCCAGGTGGGCGTAGTGATCACGGCGGGATTTGCTGAAGTCGGCACAGAGGGTGAGAGACTCCAGAGAAAGATGGCCAAGCAGGCCCATGCAGGAGGCATGCTGCTTGTGGGGCCCAATTGCAACGGCATCATGAGCCCTCCAGAGAAACTGCATGTTGCAATGCCGCCGATCTACTTTCCACCCGGCCCAATGGCCGTGGTGGCTCAAAGCGGAAACGTGGCCACCTCCATCGCCCGGCGGGCGATGAAAAGGGGTTTCGGGATCAGCCGCTTTGTAAGCAGCGGTAATGAGGCCGACCTGCACTGCGAAGACTATTATACATACCTTTCAGAAGACCTGGATACCCGGGTTATTCTCAGTTATATCGAGGGGTTCCGGGACGGCCGACGCTTTTTTGCTGCTGCTAAAGAGGTGACTCGGAAAAAGCCGATCATCATGCTCAAGGCGGGGGCTACCAGGATCGGTGCCAAGGCAGCAAAGTCGCATACCGCCGCCATGGCGGGCTCTGATCTGGCCTTTGAAGGGGTATGCAGCCAGGCGGGTGTTATCCGCGCCGGAAACATGGACGACCTGACCAATATTGCTGCCGGATTTGTGGGACAACCATTGCCCGCGGGAAGACGCGTGGGCATAGTCACAGCGGGTGGCGGATGGGGTGTTCTGGCTGCAGATGCCTGTGCCGAAGCAGGACTTGAGGTGCCTGCCCTATCAAAAGAGACCATCCAGGAACTGGATGAATTCCTTCCGGCATGGTGGAGCCGTAACAACCCGGTAGATCTGGTGGCCGGTCTTAAGCCCGATCACCTTGAGAAATCCCTGGAGTGCCTGCTTAGATGCCTAACGATTGATGGAATCCTGCTCCTGGGAATCATGCCGGCCTTACCCCTTGACCCTCTCCCACCCTCGGCCGGCCCTGAAGCCGTAGAGGAACGGTGCCAGGTCCTGTTAGAGACGATAGGTGAAGTTTTTGATAAATTTATGGGGTTGGCCCATCATTATCAGAAGCCGGTCATCATCGCCTCTGAGTTGCCCTTCTCAGTGGAAAATCTGGAAAGCCGGATGGCCCTTATGCTGGGGCAGAGGGGTTATGTCTGCTATCCCAGCCCGGAAGACGCCGCAATCGTCATGGCCAGCCTGGCCGTTTATGCGGAATATATCCGATCGTAAATAGTGCATGAAAAGGGAAAGATCTCTCATTAGGAGAGCAGTCGTGTGTCTCTCCCATATGCCTGTGACGCGAGATCCCGTCTTCTCGGTCTATATGTATTATCTTCCTTTTCCCTCCTTGACACCTGCTGAAGTAGCTTGAACATCTTGAACTCCTGGGGCTCATCTTTGTAGAAGGTATCCCAAGCATAATGAAACAACTCCTCGAGTCTCTCCGGTGACATATGTTTTGGATAATATACCACCTTGTCGGCGGAATAGTCATTCCAGTTATATGAAAATATCCTCTTCTGTTGGACAAAATCATCAAAGACCTTTGTGTGGGGGAAGGGGGTAAGAACCGTAAACTCAGCCATATCGAGTTCGATCTCAAGGAGAAAATCGATCAGTCTCTTTATGTAATCTTCTGTGTGATTGTCAAGACCGAGAAGGATGGTCCCCTCTACGCCTATCCCGTTTGCATGATATCGCTTGATCCTCTCCTTTATATAGTCAGAGGTATCAAAGACTGCCTGATAAACATACCACGCGCCTGCCTGGGCTGCCAGATCAAGGACCTCCGGCCTATCCTCAATGGGATGGCTGCACCATTTTTTCTTTAGCGGAATCATCTCTCTGAACAGGTCCATCTCCCACTCGGTGTCTTGCGCTAACGAATTATCCACTATGAACAGCCTGTTATTATCTATACTCTCCATTTCCGCTATAGCCTTATCGATGGGTCGGGGTCGGAACTTCCTTCCCCCAAGATATGCCACTGCACATGGATAACAATGAAAGCGACAGCCCCTGGATGCATGGACAAGATCAACCATCTGCACACCTCTGTAATGATACAGGTCCCTGTTGAGGATATCCCTCCGTGCGGTTCCGACAGTTTCGATGGGTGGCCTGTCATCTAAATAATCATAAACCTTCTGCAATGTTCCATCCCTGAAATCGGCGAACACCTTCTCCATTCTTCCCTCTGCCTCACCGATAAAGACAGAATCGGCATGGTTAATGGTTTCTTCTGCATGAAGCATGGTGGAGATCCCGCCAAAAATTACCTTTACACCCCTTTTTCTATATGTGTCGGCAATCTCCCACCCCCTTCCTGCCTGGATGGTCAGCATCATGGATATCCCCACAAAATCGACCGGGTCATCGAAATTGATAGCCTCCAGATTTTCGTCGATGAATTCCACTTCCACATAATCAGGCAGGGCTGCGGCAAAGACAACCGGGCCGTGGGGGGGCAGATGAAACTCGGTTTGCCTTTCAAGTTTTGGCCATCTTGGATAAATAAGTCTGAATTTCATACAAATGAAGACCTCGTTGAGTGGTTGAGTAGTTAAGTTGTTGAGTAGTTAAGTGATAATTATTAGTCGAATTCACACCCTATTTTCCAACTCAACGACTCAACCACTTAACTATTTGACGGTGTCCGAACCTAAAGGCTCTGCTCTTATCAGCCTCAATGTCAACGCATAACCAGGGTCCTCGTTCACGGAGAGTTCTATCCGTCCGGGAAAGGCTTTTTGAATCCCGTCAACGGCCCTTTCTTTGAAATATGCCTTAACAGACCGGTTTAGGCTGCCCTTCCCGTATTGACGTATTTCCCAGTTATGATTTGGATCTATTATTACATCAACGATGGTCGTGGTATCATTCGTGTAGCGGCAGACATGGGACCCATTACTCAAGATGCCGGTAGCCCTCAGTTCTCCCACCGGCGGGAAAAATACCATTCTTATGTCATTCATAAGGCCTTTGGCGAATTCTTTCGAATCAAAGGGCTGAATCCCCCTGTTAATAACCACCTTCCCCTTATAAACTCCGTCAAACAGCACCAATCCCTCGATTGACATGATTATACAATGGATAGTCTCGAGTTCAGATGAAATATCCGATATCCCGATTACAGAGGCAGTCCCCCCCGGCATTGTTGCCTCGATGGAATGGATAAATTGCCAGTTACCTTTTGGAAAGGGGAGCCCGCAGCTCATTTGGACAGCGGGGATTTGCGATGAATTCAGCGGTTGAAGTTTTGGGATACCGCCGCACGAAATCGTAAACAGCAGGATGCTGAGGAATAGGTTGATATGTTTCATTTTAAGTGCCTAAAGTTTGATGGCCTCGTAACCCTACAACGACAGTTACTGGTGACGCCAAATTTTATATTCTGTCATGCCGGACTTGATCCGGCATCCAGTAGTCCACCTATCACCATGGAACCAAAATAGCCATCTTCAGGATCGCTCTGACTGGATTCCGGCTTTCGCCGGAATGACAGAGTGATAAGTGTCGTTGTAAGAGTAAAAAGCCTCCAAGGCCGTCACTCCAGCGAATGCAGAAGTCTCCCGCCATGATAGGCGGGATTGATTTTCCTGGATTCCCGCGTTCGCGGGAATGACGAAACTTTTAACTTTAGTCACTTTAGATCACTTTCTCTGAACACGGCCCCCTTCAATACCTCATTAACCCTTACGTTTTTAAATATAATCCTTGTAAAGGACTTCTCTCCTTCGTATATGGTAACAGATTTGATTACTCCGGGCCGGTTTGAAAAAATCAACTCAATATTTCTAATGATTGCGGAGAACGCCTTTTTCTTTGGGGTGAGCACAATTTTATGGTCTGGCTCGAGGGAGGCGGTAAAGTCAGGGTTTTCAGCAAAATGCCCCCTAAGCCACATGGTAATCTCTTCCAGAACAATCTGCATTGCCTGAAGGCTTAGGCCTGAATCCCTCCTGAAGCCGTTTTCCCCCCATATGTACCGGGTTACCTTCCCTTCATGCATGAGCAGGATGCTCCTTATGGGAGATTGATATTCCCACCTGAGTGACCCCGGCACCTCATAGTAGAATATCCCCTTTGATATGAGGGGCCTTGATAGAATCTGCAGGTGCTTTTCCTGGACAAAATCAGCGCTGATTGTATTTATCTGTCCTGCATCCTCTCTGAGCTGATCCCAGTCTTTACTCCAGCCTATAAATATGAAGCCAGCAAGAACAATGGCGAGCATCCGTAATATCTTCATATTATTAATTTTAGGCATTTTAGCTCACTTTAGGCATTTTCCCTTTCAGTACATTCCTCCATTCACCGAAATAACCTGGCCGGTAATATAGGAAGCATCTTCAGAGCAGAGAAACCTGACAACCCTTGCCACCTCCTCCGGTCTCCCCACCCTTGCCATTGGTATCGCCCCTTTTATGAAATCCTTGGGAACATCCTTGATCATCTCTGTTTTAATAAGCCCCGGCGCAACAACATTGACACGAATACCGATCCTGGCAACCTCGGTTGCGATCGCACGGCTTGTGCCTATCAAACCTGCCTTTGCAGCCGAGTAATTTGCCTGCCCCCTATGACCAATAAGACCTGACAGGGACGAAATCGATACGATACTCCCCCTTTTTCTCCCCACCATTTTTTCAAGAATCGGACGTGTAATATTATAAAATCCTTTCAGGCTCGTATTGATTACCGAGTCCCACTCATCCTCGGTCATGAACACGAATAATCCATCTGCCGTTATTCCTGCATTATTCACCAGCACTTCGATATTTTCAAAGCGACCGGTTATCTCATCTATGGCTTTTTTAACATCTTCAGAATTTGAAACATCAAACCCGGCTGTTTCCCCATCTCCCCCGTTATCCCTTACCATTCTCAGGGTATCTGCAGCCGCTTCATCGTCCGATCTGAAATTGATGATAATATAGAAGCCATCCTTTGCAAGCTCAACACATATGGCGCGACCTATCCCTCTGCTCCCGCCGGTAATAACAGCAACTTTTGCTTCATTCTTATTGCTCATATTCCTCACCCCGGAACCGATTTCACGATTTGCACACTGACCTTTCCAACGAGTTCCCCGTCTACTCTTATCATACCTAAAATCTCGTGATAGTTTTCAAAATCGAAGACTCTTCTTACCTCGGTCATGATTTGGCTGTCCAGAGGTATGCTTTCGCAATAGAAGCGCGCCTCTTTTACCCCTGCCAGCCATCCCTTCCCCTTGATATTTCCCCCCTTTTTCTTGTGTTCTTCCCATCCGATACATATACCCGCAGTTTGAGCAACGAGTTCTATCAAGACAATAGGATTTATGGATCCTCCTTCAATGAGAGGCCATTTTTCTGTAACCGTAGCTTTTGAGACAGCACCCTCTTTATCAACCTCAATTATGCTGTCAATGAGCTTCATACCATTTCGATGGGGCAGGAGTTCCTCGATATCAACGGTTACCATTGGGTTTTCTCCCGGCATACTGAGGTTATGTGCCATACCTTCCAGGCAAATTGGCTTGACCTGAAAACAACAAAATTAGCCACAGACCCACACAGACAAAGGCAGACAAAAAAATTGTAAACTATTATTACGTCCTTATGAAAGATGTCAAATAACCTTATAAATATTCTTTTACGGTACTTTGGACAATCTGTAAAGAGACAATGAATGGTTCTTTTGCCCTTGACGCACAACTTGGAATATCGGCGGTATGTTGAAAAAGGAATTTCGATAGGAAGGCGCGTCCTGCGCCGGTAGGCTGTGGTTTGATCAGGAGACTTGGTGGATGGGATAAAGACAGAGGGGCAGAAAAACCGGACCCTCGGGGGTTCGCCGTTCACTAACCACTGACCACTGTGATTTTCGTTGACTTCTAAAAGATGTGTGTGTAAAAAATAGGCAATATTTCTGAATGGATACAAAGTTCCGGCACCATTTTTAAAGAGATCTTCTCCTTTCAGCCCCCGAGAGGCGAAAGAGGTTTAGAAATGGCCTATACCCTCCCAGAACTTTGTTACTCTTCAGTGAGAGGCGGGATTTTTTCTGCCGGTATCCAAGGCAATACCACTCTTTGAGATAGATGCTGAAGTTTATGATTTTATGGACGTCTCAGAGATTCCACAGTAGCCTTCGCTGGTATTGGAACCAATTCCGCCATTTTAACAAACTCTTGCACAAGAAGGAGATATCATGAAGACAAGGCTTGGATTAAGTGTCCTGACGGCAATCTTTTTGCTTCTGTTTTCAGTATCATTCCTCGCTGTTTCTGGGGCTACCCCGCCGGAAAAGGCTGATAAGGAGAGCACCCTGAAGGCCTATAGCAAACTGCCGCTTTATTTTATTGAAAACAAGGGGCAGCTTGATCCTAAAGTCAGGTTTTATGTCAAGACATCCGGGCAGACCCTCTATTTTACTGATGAGGGGATCGTATTCGACCTTCTTCGCGGAGAAAAGGAGACCGGGAAGGGCACAGAGGTCGCAAAAAAAAGCCGTCAAACCAAAGGGGTGAAAACAGAGCGACTGGTGTTCAACCTGGGGTTTGAAAATGCCCGGGAAGGGATCTTGATAGAGGGCCTGGATCGTCAAGACGCCAGGATCAACTATTTTGTAGGCAATGACAGGAACAAGTGGAAGAGAGGCATTCCCACCTATAAAGGCGTCGTTTACAAAGGGGTTTACAAAGGGATAGACCTGAAGATATTTGGAAACGGCAAGGACATCGAATATGAATTTATTGTAAATCCGGGCGGGAATCCCGGTGATATTTTATTGACCTACAATGGAATAGAAGGGATCGCAACAAACGGGGAAGGGGAACTCCTGATAGCGACCGCCTTTGGGGAACTCAAGGAGACCAGGCCCTATATTTATCAGGAGATAGAAGGAGAAAGGTCGGTGGATGGAAGCTTTGAGATTCGGAGCCCTGCCAGTCAATCCCAAACCCGAAAATTCTCATACGGCTTCCAGGTCGCCTCCTACAACCCCTCCTATCCCCTTATCATTGATCCCACCCTTTCTTACTCCACCTATCTGGGTGGGAGCAGTAGTGATGCTGGAACTGGAATAGCAGTAGACAGTTCAGGAAACGCCTATCTCACAGGATATACCAATTCCACCAACTTTCCCACGCAAAACCCATATCAGGGAACTTTCGACGGTGATACAGATGCCTTCGTAACCAAGCTTACCTCATCTGGAAGCGCCCTTTCCTACTCCACCTATCTAGGGGGAAGCAGTTCCGATCGGGGATTAGGAATATCCGTAGACAGTTTAGGAAACGCCTATGTCACAGGACGAACCAATTCCACCAACTTTCCCACGCAGAACCCGTATCAGGAAACCACCGCCGGTGATACAGATGCCTTCATAACGAAGCTTTCCTCATCTGGAAGTGCTCTTTCCTACTCCACCTATCTAGGGGGAGGCGGTTCCGATTTTGGAGATGGAATAGCAGTAGACGGCTCAGGAAACGCCTATATCACAGGGCGAACCCATTCCACAGACTTTCCAACGCAAGACCCGTATCAGGGAACCAACGCCGGTGATACAGATGCCTTCATAACGAAGCTTTCCTCATCTGGAAGTGCCCTTTCCTACTCCACCTATCTCGGGGGAAGCGATATAGATGTTGGAACTGGAATAGCAGTAGACGGCTCAGGGAACGCCTATATCACCGGAATTACCGATTCCACCAATTTTCCTACCCAAAACCCCTATCAGAGAACATATGGGGGCTATGGATGGAGTGATGCCTTCATAACCAAGCTTTCCCCAACAGGCGACGCCCTTTCCTATTCTACCTATTTAGGAGGACGGCATGTGGATTCGGGAAACGGCATAGCCGTAGACGACTCAGGAAATGCATATGTCATAGGAACTACCACTTCCCACGACTTCCCCATACACAATGCGTATCAGGGCAACCTTGACGGTTCTTCGGGCGATAACACAGATGTGTTCATAACTAAACTTTCATCATCTGGCAGCAGTCTTTCTTACTCCACCTATTTGGGGGGAACTGGTTGGGATTATGGTTACGGAATAGCTGTAGACAGCTCCGGGAACGCCTATGTCACAGGACATACCGGGTCCAGCGACTTTCCCACGCAAAACCCGTATCAGGGAACCTACGCCGGTGATACAGATGCCTTCATAACTAAACTTTCTACATCTGGAAGCTCCCTTTCCTGCTCCACTTATATGGGGGGAAGTGATTCGGATTATGGACATGCAATAGCCGTAGACGGATCAGGGAACGCCTATGTCACAGGATTTACCTATTCCACCAACTTTCCGACGCAAAACCCGTATCAGGAAACCTACGCGGGTAACGCTGATGCCTTTGTTACAAAGCTTGATACTGTCTCATATTCATACGTAAGCATCAGCGCGGATTGCGGGGAGAAAACTCCGTGTTACAACTCAATTCAGGACGCCATTGATGCAGCAACCACCGGAGCTGCTATATTGATAGCCCAAGGAGATTATACTGAATCCATTGTGCTAAACGAATCTAAGTCACTGATCCTTCAAGGCGGATGGGATTCTACGTTCACAACTCAATCTTCGTACACAACGGTC
>JACKQG010000425.1_pt1 | contig 61649 bp, 69 predicted proteins | sample 8237621 | NCBI WGS metagenome assembly JACKQG01 (sample SAMN15677084, study PRJNA649215) | marine metagenome | biome: marine; feature: Black Sea; material: saline water; isolation source: suspended particulate matter (SPM) from the Black Sea western gyre | collected 2013-06-09/2013-06-10 | depth... | reverse complement strand
CGAAGTAAATTGTGCTGCTGCTGGCGGTACCTATAACGGTGACGGTTCATCTTGTAACGGCGACCCATGTGGCGGTGGCGGTGGTTGCGAGGCAGGATATTCCCCTGACTGTATGGGAACATGCTTCGAAGACGCTGTTTACACCGATTGGATAGCCGATGGCTTCTGTGATGATGGTGCATACATTCCTGCGGACTACGGTTATGGCGGTCCAGCAGGCGTTGCTATCTATCTTAACTGTGCAGAATTTAACTGCGACGGTGGTGACTGTACTTGTGACGGTGGCGGAACAGGTGCGTGTTGCATAAACAGTCAATGTCAAGAAATGGAAGCAGCCCAATGTGATGCAATGGGTGGCGCTTACCAAGGCGATGGTTCATCTTGTGCTAGCGACCCATGTGGTGGCGGCGGCGGATGTCCAGCCGGTGAAATCGAGGACTGTAACGGCAACTGTTGCCCAGAATCGTGGGTTGCAGACGGTTACTGCGACGATGGCACATACCAATGGAACGGTGTACCAATTTACTTGAATTGTGACCAATTCCAATGCGACGGCGGTGATTGTGACTGCGGTGGCGGCGGCGGATGTCCAGCTGGTGAAATCGAGGACTGTAACGGCAACTGTTGCCCAGAATCGTGGGTTGGCGATGGTTATTGCGATGACGGCACATACGAGTGGAATGGCAACGCCATTTTCCTTAACTGTGCCGAATTCGGCAATGACGGCGGTGACTGCAATTAAGCCTCTCTAATCACTTCTAAGTGATTTCTCGAAAGGGCTCTGCTTCGGCAGAGCCCTTTTTTAATTGCTTTTGCAACGCATTGCGCCATGTGCTGGTGTTCTAGATAATGACGGTGAAGTTGATTTCGCGAACTTGCTCATCTTGATTGCCGTTTGTGGTGTATGCCCATAACTGATGGTGACTGTAACCTGAGAGTCACTCAGACCATACAATGTGAGGATGCGAATATTAATTGGGATTCCTGTTTATAACGAAGCGAGATACATAAACTCTGTTCTGAGCGAAGTTTGTAAATACGCAGATGACATATTGATTGTGGATGATGGTTCGAATGACCTAACCCCTGCACTTTTGGCTGGTCATAAAGTCGAAGTCATCCGTCATTCAGAAAATCGTGGCTATGGCAGGTCTTTGCAAGACATGTTCCGCTGGGCAGCCGTAGATAACTTCGATTGGCTCATCACGATGGATTGCGATGAACAACACGAACCAGCATCGATTCCACAATTCATGGAACGTATTAATTGCGATGATGCAGACATTATTTCTGGTAGTCGGTACTTAGAAGTACATCCTGAAAACGATATGCCACCCAAAGATCGCCAAGCCATTAATCGGCAAGTGACACAAGAATTGCATGACGCACTTGGTATTAAAATCACAGATGCATTTTGTGGTTTTAAGGCGTATCGCGTCTCAACTCTTGGCGCATTTAACTTTGATGTCAACGGCTACGCGTTCCCCATTCAATTTTGGGTACAAGCCGCTGCTCGGGAGTTGCGTGTTTGCGAAATCCCAGTACGCATGATTTACAACGACCCGAACCGAACCTTCGGTGGTCAACTTGATGATCCAGTGAAACGACTTGACCATTATCGAGCCGTTCTTTGCAATGAGTTGCGTAAAAACGAAATGCTCCTTCCAAATGCACGAGAACAAGTGCCTTGTTGATAAGAAAATCCATCTCGACAATCTCCCCAGATTTTCCTGTTTGGAAATCACTTGTTTCCCCAGCTATTGGAGAATTGTTTGGAAGGCCACTAACGCATTGGCAAGAAGAATTACGCCAAACACTATCTCTCCCAACTCAAAAGCCAATCGTCCTTGTTGGGCACCAACCAACTTTTTTTCATCCCGGTATTCTTGCAAAGTTTATTGCCGCAGATCGACTTGCTAAAGAAATTGACGGCGCTCTTGTTTACTTAGTAGTCGATCATCACAAGGGAGATGTTGGAATTCTACAAACTCCAAACCAAAACATCGAGATTGCAACTATAGATTCTTCCATCGCAATGAACGATCAAACAAGAGCAACAATTATCCATGATTTTGATCCGTTTTCATCTGCATTACATGAAGCCGCGGGTAAAACAGCTGCAACCCAATTTGCGAATGCGCTTGTGAAGTTAATGTCTCCATGGGCGTGCGTCCATCATGTTATTTCTGCGAGTGATCTTATGCAGTCAACTTTTGGAAACGCGATTGTTGCAAGGATGCAATCGAGCTCTGAAGAATGTATCGAATACTACAATGACTCACTAACTCGAAATCCAAATGTGCACATACCTTTATTGCAAACTGGTTCGTTGCCAGTTTGGCAGGGTGAAGATGGCGGACTCCGTCCGCGAGCATTGTTACTTACACTGATTGCACGTCTCGTAGCATGTGACATATTCGTTCATGGAACTGGAGGAATGAAATATGACGCTGTAATGGAACACTGGTGCAGAACATGGCTTGGCGTTTCACCGTGTGCAGCTGTTCTTGCATCAGCAACATTGCGATTGAAGATGGAAAGCAAATCTATAACAGATGCCAGGCGAGAATATTTTTCGCCCTCTTTTGATTTGCAAACAAAAGCTACGTATCTTGATGCAATTGAAAGAGCACCATATAAATCAAATCAAAAACAAGTTGAGTTTCAAAAGATGCGCCGTTGGTTACAAGGCGTACAACAACCATTAGACATTGTTGCACTTAAAGCAGCTCAAAAAAATTCACAGCGTCGTGACTGGGCGTTCCCCTTATATTCAGTTGATCAATTGTGCGATTTGCAGGACGACATCTACTCGATGTGACTTACCATAAATTTCTAGGGCTCCAAATAGAACGCAATGTACCTTCGGTGGTGCCGGTCACAAACGCACCATCATTTTGTTCTTGAAGAATCATTCGACCTTGTGGGTCGATTGTTGTCCATAGTGAATCATTGTCCTCGCCAAAACGAGTTGTAATAACTCGCGTGCCGTCGGCATATTTCTTGATGCTGTCAGTTCTTACAACAGTACGTTGCACTCCACCGCTATTCTCGTAGGTTTTCCAAATAAAACGTTCATCATCATCTACTGTTGATAGAACTGGTCCAAGAATCCAAACAAGTGCACGGGGGAGCCATGGGTCTTGTGCGAGTGCTTTGAATGGGGTTTCGATAATATCTGCTGTGAGATCTTGTTGGACAACCATTAATCTTGATTTTGGAGAGCCAATCTCAGGGCGATTTCGAAGCCCCGTTTCACTTTCAGTAGCTTTGGCTTTACCAATTGACCGTGTGACTCGATTTGACCAACGTTCTTCTTTCCCATCCCAACTCATCCAATATCGAGCATAAGAGTCGATAACAACCCCAGTTTCTGGATTAGGCACAATTCTTGATGTTACCAGCACAATGATCCCATTTGGGGGCAGTTTTTCTTTCCCAATGTGTGGCTCAACCTCTTCAACATGCCCGCTCTCAATTTGAACCAAGGCATACCCAATATCACTTGCTCTTCCACTTCCATCACTACTTTTTTGAATCCTCCTCCATTCCTTGAAGCCAACGAGGGTTCGAAGATGCTTTTCATTAAGTGACGTAAGTTGTTTTGTGGCAGCATCTAAGCCCTGCAAGTTGTCTTGCACAAGGGCGACAGGATCGATGGGAACGATTGATTGGAGCATTTGTTTGAGCATCACACTATTTCTTCTCCAACCGACATCTGTAGTGAGAATTCTGGCCATGATGAACTGATTCCCATGGGCTGGAATGGCTAATTGCCCAACTATCGTATTTCCTATTTCAGTCGTGCCTTGTTCAACTTTCCACCAACCCTCAAGAACACCGACCTTCATAGCATTGCTTGCAAGTATTGTTGTTGGTTTTTCATCTAAACCAGCGGTTTTTGATTGCTCAATGAGCTTTTTGACTGTTTTTGACTCTGGGTTTGTGCCACGTTCGAGCCGCAAGTGCCACATATCATCCTCATTTCCACTTGAGATTATGCAAAAAGGAGGGGTGTCACGTGTTCCCATGACAACAGCACCTTCAGGAAGATCCATTTTTAGCCCAAGAGCACTGTTTTGAAACGGTGTCATGGCCAGAACAGTGTGCAGAATGAATACCGTGGTAGAAATCATGAGCGAGTAGTTTAACAGGGGATTACGATCTTGAAAACGGTGATGAAAACGCTATGTCTATTGACAGGTATTGCTTTGTGAGGGTAGAATCCCCGATTCTCGCCTCTGCATCCATGCAGGGTGCGTATGTGATGGTCTGTGCGTTGCAGACCTTGTTGTTCGAAGATGGAGAACGGAATTACAATGCCGATTATTCGTATCAGAATGGAAGCCTACGATCACCAAGCACTTGATGCTTCGGCGAAAGAAATTGTTGATCATGCTAAACGAACCGGCGCGCGGGTTGCGGGTCCAGTTCCATTACCAACACGGCGTGAAGTGTACACAGTGAACCGTTCAACATTCGTGAATAAAAAATCTCGGGAACAATTTGAGATTAGAACACATAAACGAATCATAGATATTTCAGAGCCAAATGCACAAACAATCGAAGCGCTCAATCGCCTCATTGTTCCTGCAGGAGTCTTTGTGAAAATTAAAGCGTAACCTCGGAACTTTTTATATTTCGAATGTAACAAACACTCCGGTCAAATCAAAAATGATCCCTGACCATAACCCTTTGCCTCAAGGACAACACGAATGTCAAAAACATTGCTTGGAAGAAAAATTGGAATGTCTCGATACTTTCTTGAAGATGGTACGAACATCCCTGTCACTATCGTAGAAGCTGGTCCTTGTGTTGTGACTCAAGTCAAAACTCAAGAGGTCGAAGGGTACGATGCGTTGCAAATTGGTTTTGAAGATGTGCGACCAGGTCGTGCTACTATGCCAATTATTGGACATGATGCTAAAGCTGGTACTGCTCCCAAGAGATTCCATCGCGAAGTACGCGTAGATGACGTTGGTGATTCGGAGCCAGGACAAACAATTGATGTTTCAATTTTTGACGATGTCAAATTTGTCGATGTTGTAGGCACAAATAAAGGTAAGGGCTTTCAAGGTGGTATGAAGCGCCACAATTTTAAAGGTTTAGAGGCATCGCACGGCGTGAAGCGTGCACATCGTCGTCCAGGTTCAATTAATGGACATGCGACAAACCTAGGAACTGGTCCGAAACCTAAAAAAGGTAAACGAATGCCCGGTCAAATGGGCAACAAGCAAATTACTTGTCGTAGTTTGCCTGTTATTAAAGTAGATGGTGAACGAAACTTGCTCTTGGTGAAGGGTTCAATCCCTGGTCCAAACAGTGGCATGGTCATCATTAGAGAAGCAAAACGTTTGAATAGGAAGAAAACAACTGCAGCCAGTAAATAAGTTTATTGGTAGATCTTCAAGGCTCTTTTGAGAACCAGTTGATCGCGACAAACCGCAACAGTACGCCGAGTCAATCTCTTCTGAGCAACCACCGGACTCCTTCATGAGCAGTGCTCCAAAAGGACTTACCGACAGCATCAGAGAGCAAGGCACACAAAGACGAAACGTCACAGGTGATTAAAGATTATGATTGAACTTCCCATATATGATAAAAAGGGCAAGCAAGTTGATACGCTTAGTATCGATGAAGCCGTGCTCGGAACCGAGGTAAAACCTACGCTACTAAAGCAAGCGTATGTCATGTTCCATTCCAACCGTAGGCAAGGTTCAGCACGAACCAAGAGTCGAGGGATGGTCGAGGGATCTACTCGAAAAATATACAAGCAAAAAGGAACAGGCAACGCCCGAATGGGACAAGTCCGTTCCAATATTCGCAAAGGTGGCGGCGTCACTTTTGCAAAGACGCGAACGCATGCAGATTTTCGCAAGGACATGCCTAAGAAAATGCGCCAACTCGCGAATAAGAATGCATTACTAGCAAAGTTAGTAGATGGTGAAGTGAAGTGCATTGTTGATCTTGAGTTTGCAAATCCAAAAACTAAAGAGTTTAAATCGATTCTTGACGCAGTGGGCATTAATCGAAGTTGTTTAGTTGCAGTCGATTCAGAAAATCGAAACGCAGCTGTTTCTGCTCGAAACATTGAAAATGTTGACACAATTCGAATTGATCAACTCAATGTGTTTGAATTATTGAACCACCGCTACCTTGTCGTAGACAAAGCTTCTATTGAAGCGTTCCTTGATGGTTCCGCTTGGAAGAAAGATGAGGAAGCAGCGTAATGGAAGTTACAACAATTATTAAAAAACCACTTGTTACCGAAAAAACAACATTCAACGCTACCGCAAATAATCGGTATGCCTTTGAAGTTGATCGTCGTGCAAGTAAGGGGCAAATTAAAAGAGCTGTAGAAGATATCTACGGTGTCCGCGTGCTTTCCGTGTCTACCCAAATCAGAAAAGGTCGTATGCGAAGGAATCGTATGGGATGGTTTAGGGTTGGAAGTGAAAAACGTGCAGTAGTGAAACTTCATGCGGAGGATCGCATCGAACTCTTCTAAGAGTGAGCGGAGATACAAATGGCTATTCGAGTTTATAAACCAATTACACCAGGACGAAGAAATGCTTCCGTGAACCTTCACGTTGAAGTGACTAAAAAACGTCCAGAAAAATCATTGCTTGCACCGCTAACTAAAAATGGCGGACGCAACAATCAAGGCAAAATTACCGTGCAAGGTCGTGGGGGTGGTCACAAGCGTCGCTACCGTAAAATTGATTTCCGTCGTCTTAAAGATGACATGGTCGCAACTGTTCTTGGAATTGAATATGATCCAAACCGAAGTTGCCACATTGCCCTTGTGCAATATGAAGATGGCACAAAGCGGTACATCTTGGCACCGCGCGGTCTGACAGATGGCGATACAGTAATAAGTTCAAACAGTGCAATTGAACCAAAGTCTGGTAATTGCATGCCACTTAAATTTATCCCAACTGGTTTGACGGTTCATAATATTGAATTTGAACCAGGCAAAGGTGGTGCATTATGCCGTTCTGCAGGAGCAGCTGCTCGGTTAAGTAACCGTGAAGGTCGCTGGGCAACAATTGTCTTGCCTTCTGGTGAAATTCGTCAAGTTTCAGTCGATTGCCGTGCCACGATTGGGCAACTGGGTAATACCGATCATCAAAATGTCAAACTTGGAAAAGCAGGACGAAATAGATGGCTCGGTCGCAGACCAAAAGTCCGCGGTATGGCTATGAGTCACCATGATCACCCACTTGGTGGTGGTGAAGGTCGTTCCAAGGGTGGACGTACCCCAGCAAGTGCTTCTGGCACGAAGTCGAAGGGTGGTCGCACAAGGCAACGTGGGAAGTGGACGGATGCACGCATCCTCCGTCGTCGTAAGAGTAAACGTTATGGTCAACTCAAACTCTGACCTTAGGAAGAATATATGTCTAGATCACTAAAAAAAGGCCCATTTGTCGACGAAAAGCTCTACCGAAAAGTAGAAGCGATGGCTGCTGGACCAAAAAAATCGCCAATCAAAACATGGGCACGTGCATGCACGATTGTTCCTGAATTTGTTGGTTTTACATTCCTTGTTCACAACGGTCGTCAATTCATGGAAGTCTTTATTACTGAAGATATGGTTGGTCACAAACTTGGTGAGTTCTCACACACACGATTGTTTCGCGGCCACACCAACAAGAAGGAAGGCATTAAGTCGTAACGCTTGAAGGCAGTACCCATGACATACAAAGCAACACATAAATATGCTCGAATCTCACCGCGAAAGGCGCGTCTTGTCGCAGATTTGATTCGTGGAAAACGAATAGACGACGCACTCTCTCAATTGGAATTCTCCAAGAAGCGAGCGGCGTGGTATTTTAAATCAGTTCTTAATAGTGCTATCGCAAATGCTGAAGAGCAAGATGCAGATGTTTCATCACTATATGTTTCCGAGTCACGGGTTGATGAGGGCTCTGTAATTAAACGATGGCGTCCGAAGGATCGTGGGCGAGCCCACCCAATCCACAAGCCGACGAGTCACCTCATCATTGCTGTTGGAGAGAAAAAATAATGGGACAAAAAGTTCAACCATTTGGATTTCGTGTCGGTATAACCGAAGGGCACAAGTCACGTTGGTACGCACCAAAAGCACTCTTTGCTGAGTTGCTAGTTGAAGATTACCGCATTCGTGAGTTTGTCGATAAACGTCTTAATCGCACGCCACCGTTCGCTGCTGTTTCAGATATTTTGATTGAACGAACTCGTGAAGAGTTAACAGTCATCGTAAAGACAGCACGACCCGGTCTTGTTGTGGGTCCAAAGGGATCGGAAATTGATAAGCTTGTTGCAGATCTTCAAGTAATGACTGGTCGCAAAGCCCAAGTCAAGATTATGGAAGTAATGAACCCTGACACTGATGCTTGTTTGATTGCTGAGGCAGTTGGTGAGCAGATGCGAAAACGCGGTAACTTTAGACGCATGCTTAAGCAACGTGCAGAATCCGCAATGCAGCATGGTGCAAGGGGAATCAGAATTCAAATTTCTGGTCGTCTAGGTGGTGCTGAAATGGCTCGGAAGTTTGTTGTGCGTGAGGGTTCAATTCCACTATCTACCCTACAAGCAAATGTTGATTACGCAATTGTCCACGCTGAAACAACCTACGGAATTATTGGAGTGAAGGTTTGGATTTATAAGGGTATGTACACAGACGCAGAAGAAGAGCAAACAGACTCACGAGCAGCCGGTGCTCGAGGTCGTGCTCGAGGTCGTCGTTAACGAAAGTATTTATGTTCGGCTAAGTACCGAACTGTTGTAAGGAGATTGTCCGATGCCACGGATGCCAAAACGAATTAAGTTCCGCAAACAAATGCGCGGGAAGATGAAAGGCAATGCTACACGAGGAAACTACGTAGCATTTGGTGAGTATGGGTTGCAATCGTTGGATACCCATTGGGTTTCAGCTAGGCAAATCGAAGCTGGGCGTATTGCAGCGCAACACTTCCTTCGCCGACAAGGTAAGGTTGTCATTAGGATTTTCCCAGACAAACCAATTTCTAAGAAACCACTTGAAACCCGGATGGGTAAAGGGAAAGCAGATACAGATTTCTGGGCATCTCGCGTTAAACCAGGGACAATCCTTTTTGAAATAAGTGGAGTACCCGAAGAAATGGCCAAGCAGGCAATGGCTCGGGTTGCACACAAAATGCCGGTGCGTTGCCGGTTTGTAGGTCGGAGACTCTCTGTCTAACGCGGTTGCGTTACCAGAAGAAGGAATGAAGATATGAAAGCGAAAGCAGTTCACAAACTAGGCGATGAAGAACTAGCAATCGAAGTAGACAACCTTCGTAAGAAGCGCTTCGAACTTATGACACAAGGCGTAACGGAAAAAATCCAAGATACTTCCCAATACAAAAAAATCCGCAAAGACATTGCTCGTTTGCTAACTGAGCAAACTGTGCGGAGCAAAAGAACAGGGAAGGCATAAGAGGTACCAACTATGAGCCACTTAAAAGAAATAATTATTCCAGAAAATGCATCTCGAAAAGTTGGTGTTGTAACATCAGACTCTCGAGATAAAAGCTGCAAAGTGGAAATTCAATTTTCCGTGAAGCACCCTAAGTATGGAAAGTACGTACGGAAACGTACTCAAATTCAAGCACATGATGCAAATAATGAAGTCAACCTTGGAGATAAGGTTGAAATTGCTGAGTGTAGGCCTATTTCAAAAACAAAATCGTGGGTCGTAACCCGCGTTGTTGAGGCTGCGATTGTTTAACGCAGTTGATAAAGGAACAGATCGATGATCCAAAAAGAATCTAGATTAGAAGTTGCTGACAACAGCGGAGCAAAAGAGGTGCTAGTGATTAGTGTCCTTGGCGGCTCAACTGCTCGTGGCAAATATACTCGGCGTACTGCGGGTGTTGGCGATCGTGTTGTATGTGCTGTAAAAAAGGCATTGCCAAATTCTCAGGTAAAGTCAGGCGACAAAATTCGTGCAGTTATTGTACGAACGAAATATCCAACACGACGAACTGACGGTTCATATGTTAGATTCGACTCAAATGCTTGCGTTTTACTCAATGAAGATATGAACCCAACTGGTACACGTATTTTTGGCGCTGTTGCTCGTGAACTTCGCGAAAAGAATTACATGAAAATAGTTTCACTTGCATCGGAGGTGGTGTAATGCCTAGGCATATCCGTAAAGGCGATAAAGTAGTAGTAACCGCAGGCAATGATAAGGGTGCTGTCGGCGAGGTTCTCCGTGTTCTCACGAAGAAGGACCGTGTCATTGTGAAGGGAGTTAATGTTCGTTCAAAGAACATTAAACCATCCCAAGCTAATCCAAATGGCGGCGTGATTAAGCAGGAAATGTCAATCCACATGAGCAATGTAAGCCCAGAAGTTGATGGCAAACCAGCAAGAGTCCGTTATGAAACTCAAAAAAATGGCGCAAAAGTACGAATTGGCCTCGTTCGAGATGATAAAGGCAAAAAGGTAGAGAAAGTCATTTGCGAGATTCACTCAGCAGACGCAAGAGGCAAAGGAAAGTAAAGCCATGACCGCAACAATTGACAAACCAAGATTGCAAACTCGTTATAACGACGAAGTTAAATCAAATGTACTTAAGGAATTTAAGTTGGGTAATGTTAGTAGAGCTCCAAAGCTTGCCAAGATTACCGTGAATGTTGGCATTGGCCGATTCCTTGATAACCAAAAGCTTAAACCAGAAATTCGCGATACTGTGATTTCAACATTGAGCACTATCTCAGGGCAAAAGCCAATCATGTTGATGGCGAAGAAATCAGTCGCGAACTTTAAAGTTCGTGAGGGTGCTCCATCAGCATTCATGGTGACTATGCGAGGGGATCACATGTGGCACTTTCTAGATCGATTAATTTCATTAGCAATTCCGCGAATTAAAGACTTTAGAGGGTTAAAGGACACTGCTTTTGACCAAGCGGGGAATTATTCGATGGGTTTAACAGAACAAGCAGTGTGGCCAGAAATCAACATGGCTGAAGTGAACTTCTCCCACGGAATGAACATCAATATCGTATTTGAGAACTCAAATCCAGACTTGAGCAAATATGTTTTAAAAGAACTCGGTATGCCTTTTGTACGAGACGAGGAATAAGGAACGAACATGGCAAGTAAACGTGTATTTGAACAAATGAAACGAGAACCAAAGTTCTCAACTCGCAAGAAAAACCGATGTCAGATCACTGGTCGTGGTCGTGGTGTCTACCGAAAATTTGGCATCAGCCGAATCATGCTTCGCCAATTAGCGTTGGAAGGCAAAATTCCTGGAATGCGTAAGGCAAGTTGGTAAATCAGAGAAGATATTGCATGGCTCAGAAACAAGCTATGTATGGAGTAAATATATGTCACAACAAGATCTAACAGCCGATATGCTCACACGTGTTCGAAACGCAGTGAGGAATCACGCACCTACCGTTTCTTGTCTTAATAACAAGTTAAACCGCGGAGTTGCGCAAGTTCTCGTTGACGAGGGCTTCATTAACAGTTTTGAAGTTATAGATGATGGTCGTCAAGGGAGACTTGACGTTCATCTTCGTTACGGTGAGCGAGGCGAAAAAGTAATTAACTCAATCAAGCGCGAGTCCAAACCCGGATGCAGGGTCTACCGAAGTGTGGAAGATCTTCCACGTCCTCTTGGTGGTCTTGGCATTGCGATTGTTTCAACAAGTAGTGGCATTATGAGTGATCGTAAATGCCGTAAGGAAAATGTTGGTGGCGAAATTGTTGCCACAGTCGAGTAAGGCGAAAGAGGACTAGATTATGTCACGAATAGGTAAACAATCAATTGCAGTTCCATCAGGTGTTGAGGTAAATCTCAACACGAACGATCGCTCGATCGGTGTAAAGGGTCCAAAAGGAAACCTCTCATTTGATTGGCGCAGTGAAGTGGATGTGAAATTCGATGATGGTTTGATTAATTGTGTGATTGCTGAAGGCGCAGAGGTTACACGCCAAGCGAGAGCATTATGGGGTACAACCCGTAGCCGTATTAACAATATGGTTGAAGGTGTCACAAAGGGCTTCACGAAGAAGTTGAAAATAGTAGGTGTTGGTTGGAACGCAAAAGCGCAAGGACAAACAATTGTTCTTAGTATCGGCTACTGCCACACTGTTGATATTCAAGCACCAGATGGTGTAACGTTTGAAATTGAAAAGGATACTGAAATCACTATTACTGGAGCAGACAAGCAAGCTGTTGGTCAGTTTGCAGCAGTAATCAGATCGAAACGTGAGCCAGAGCCATACAACGGCAAAGGCATCATGTATCACGATGAAATCATTATTCGTAAGGCAGGGAAAGCATTTGGCGTTTAAACGCAATTAGGTACGACCAAGGAACATAACGATGAATCGAATTACATCAAGAATTAAAAGATACACAAGGCGTAAGCGAAGTGTTAGGAAGAATATCTTCGGAACACCATCTCGCCCACGTTTGTCAGTGACTCGAAGTGGCAAGAATACATACGCCCAAGTTATTGATGACACATCGGGTCGCACGATTTGCTCTGCGTCAACGATTGAAAAAGACGGAAAAGTAGAAGCTGGTAGTAATTGCACTGCTGCAAAAGAAATCGGGGCACGCATCGCAAAAAAAGCAAAGAAGGCAGGCGTTGAAAATGTCATCTTTGATCGAAATGGATACCGTTTTCATGGTCGAATAAAAGCACTCGCAGAAAGCGCTCGTGAAGCAGGATTAAAGTTCTGACGAACAGGATAGTTATATATGATGAATAAACAATATGATGATGATAGAGGTGGCGTTGACACGAACACGGTTGGCGTTTACCGAACTGCTGCAACCGTTAAAGGTGGTCGCCGTTTTAGTTTTTCTGCGATGGTTGTCTGTGGTGACAGACAGGGTCGTGTTGGTCTTGGGTATGGAAAAGCTAACCAAGTTCCAAATGCTATTGAGAAAGCTCAAAAGAAAGCAAAGCGAGAAATGCGTGAGTTCCCTTTAACAGGAACAACCATCCCTCATGAAGTAACAGGACGATTTGGTGCATGTAGCGTTCGGCTTGTTCCAGCATCACCAGGTACAGGTGTTATCGCAGGTGCAGCAGTTCGCGCAGTTCTTGATCTTGTTGGTGTTCAAGATTGTCTATCCAAGGCATATGGTTCAACAAATAATAAGAACTTGTCAAAAGCGGTTATTGATGGTCTTCGCCAATTGCGTAATCGTGAAACCGTTCAATTACTCCGCAAGGTTGAAATTGAAAAAACACATACGGAACAATCGCACGAAGCGGTACCAAGTGTTGTTGTAGAAGATAGTGCGAATGATGAAAAAACTGAAGTGAGTACCAAGGAAGCGACTACATAACGTCGTTCTTTGATTTGGAGATTAAACGTCATGATGATTCATGAAATAACTGAAAAAGCAGGCAAGTACAAATCCCGAAAACGGATTGGACGCGGACATGGTAGTGGCTCTGGTAAGACAAGTGGTCGTGGACATAAGGGTGCCCATTCGCGTTCTGGTTTCTCAAGACGTCCAGCGTTTGAGGGTGGCCAAATGCAATATTTTAGGCGTATCCCAAAGCGTGGTTTTACCAATGCGGACTTTAAAACTGTCTACCACATTGTTAATCTTGCTTCGATCGCTGACAGGTTTAAAAAAGGCGCAACTGTTGATGCTTCCGCGCTTGTTGAAGCAGGTTTAATTCGAAACTTCAACAACCCTGTAAAAATTCTTGGGCAAGGCGACATTGCCATTGCACTCAATATCACTGCAGATAAGTTTTCTGCTTCAGCTGTGAAGAAAATTGAAGCAGCTGGCGGAAGCGCAACTGTAATCGAGAAGAAAAAATGGAAACGTGCATGGCCTGCTAAAACAAAAACAAAGCCAGACGCGAAAGAAGAAAAACCAGAAACAATCGTAGAAGATAAAACTGAAACTCAACCAACCGAGTCATCAGAAGAAGAATAAAGTGAGTAGGACTACACCCTAATGATTCAAGCCATCATTAACATTTTCAGAATTGCAGAACTGCGAAATCGTGTGTTCTTCACTATGACGATGATTGCAATTTATCGCATTGGCTTCTGGATTCCACTTGCAGGCGTAAACCAGCAGCAGATGGTCGAAGCAGCCCAAAAAGCAACCGAAAGCTCAAGCGGGTGGGGAAAATTCCTTGATTACGCTTCAATTTTCTCTGGTGGTTCGTTTTCTCAATCAACCATCTTTGGTTTAGGAATTATGCCGTACATCACGGCTTCCATTATTTTCCAACTATTGCAATCAGTGATGCCTCGCTTGCAAGAACTCAAGAGAGAGGGTGCTTCAGGGCAAGCAAAAATCACAGAATGGACACGATATGCCACTGTTGCAATGTGTTTCATCCAAGCAATGATGTGGTTGAAGTTTATTGCTAGTCAAGGACTAATTAGACCAGAGTTCTTAAATCCAGGCGGAATGATAGTCTTCTATCTTGCCGGCGTTACAGCACTTACTGCAGGTAGTGTTTTCTTGATGTGGCTCGGCGAACAAATCGATAAATACGGAATCGGGAATGGCGTTTCCTTAATTTTGACCGCCGGCATTATTGCCCGAATGCCTCAAGCCCTTACATGGGTTTGGGATAACTTTAGTACATCGCAACAATCCGCAGGAAGCAATATAGGCATCATTGGAGTCTTGTTCCTCATTGGAGCATTTATCTTTGTTGTTGCAGGCGCAATTCTTATTACCGTAGCACAAAGACGGATTCCCATTCAACAAGCCCGTCATACTCGTGGTCGAAAAACATATGGTGGTGCAAGGCACTACTTACCTCTCCGGGTAAATCACGCAGGTGTTATGCCCATTATTTTCGCGAGTTCACTCCTGATTTTTCCATCAGCTTTCTTTGGATACCTTCAATCAGCAGCGTCCGCCTCACCAGATCCATCTAGTTGGTGGTTAGCAACAACATCATTCTTAAACAGTAATTTCCAGATGGGTGAATATCCTTACATAGTGCTTGAGATTATTTTGATTTACTTTTTTAGTTATTTTTGGACGACTATTGTCTTCAGTCCCGAAGACATGGCAAGGCAACTTCGGGACAATGGAAGCTTTATCCCTGGCTTGAGACCTGGTCCAAGGACTGCAGAATATTTAGAAACAGTCGTTGAACGAATTACGTATGTTGGTGCAGGATTCTTGGCAGTAATTGCTGTTATCCCGTCAATCGTATCAAAAGAAATGCAAATCCCGTTCTTTGTATCAAGCTTCCTCGGTGGAACAGGTTTGTTAATTGTTGTGAGTGTCGGTCTTGATTTAATTCAACGAGTTGAAGCAAACTTACTCATGCGAAATTACAAAGGATTTTACGACTCATCAGTTAAAACACGAACTGGTGGGATATCTAGGAGAACAAGTGGAGCATAGACAATAATCGAATGGCTAAAGAAGAAAAAATCACACTCGAAGCTGAAGTTGTTGAGGCCTTACCTGATGCAAGGTTTAAGGTTAAACTTGAGAATGGGCACGAGATTCTCGCGTACATTAGCGGAAAAATGCGACGTTTTTACATCCGTATTTTACCCGGCGACAAAGTAACCGTCGAGATTAGCCAGTACGACATGACTAAAGGTCGAATTACATATAGACACTAATTCACTAAGAATTAAGAGGTAAGAATTATGAAAGTTAAAAGTAGTATTAAACGAAGAACAAAAGATTGCCAAATCGTCATCCGAAAAGGCAAACGATACGTTATCAACAAGAAGAACCCACGATTGAAAGCTCGTCAGGGCTAAACCCCTATGAGATTGGAGAACTAATATGCCACGTATTGCAGGTGTAGACATCCCAGAAAACAAGAAGGTGCGATATTCGCTCCGTTATATCTATGGCATTGGTCCAAAGATTGCGGACGATATTCTAGAAGATTCTAAAATCGACCCAGACACAAAAGCTCGTGATCTTACTGATGACGAGGTTGGTCGAATAGCTCTTTATCTTGATTCAAATTTAATCGTCGAAGGTTCACTCCGTCGACAGGTAAAACAAAATATCCAACGCCTTCGCGACATTCGTTCGTATCGTGGTGAGCGCCATCGAAAGGGCTTGCCTACAAGAGGTCAAAGAACGCGATGTAATGCACGTACACGTAAGGGCCGTAAGAAGACTGTTGCTGGTAAGAAGGGCGTAAAAGGATAAAGTAGCGTAATCGATACTCTATCGATTATGTTCGCAAGATTCCTCTGTGCGTAATACAGAGATTCAGGAATCGCAAAAGCGTAAAAGGAAAAAATAATGGCTAAGAAAAAGATTAGAAAAAATATTGGCAAGGCAATCGTCCATGTCAAAGCAACATTCAACAACACGATTATCACGATGACTGATTTGAGTGGCGAAACCCTTTGTTGGGATTCTGCAGGCACTGTAGGGTTCAAAGGTGCTCGCAAGGCAACACCATTTGCCGCAGCAAGAGCAGCCGAAAAGGTGGCTATAAAAGGCCGCCGCATGGGTGTAACTGAAATTGAAATCCGGCTTAAAGGTCCAGGTGGTGGTCGAGATTCAGCGGTTACATCTCTCGAACAAAATGGAATGAATATAACTGCTGTTGAAGATCACACAGGAATACCACACAACGGATGCCGTCCAAAGAAGCAACGACGTGTGTAAATAAGAATTAGTTCGCTCCTTGGAGATGGGCGTGGAGAGCCAGCAGTCCTTCACGATCCGATTCTGAGATAAGCGTTTTTTAAGAAGGGCAAAAATTGCCCAGACCACTGCTAATGTAAGAAGGAACAGAACAATGATGCACGTACGATGGCGAGGTTTAGAACTTCCAGCAAGTGTTATCCTCGAAGAAAAATCAGCAACCGAAACATTTGGTCGCTTTATTGTAGAACCGTTTGAACGCGGGTTTGGAACAACGATTGGTAATAGCCTTCGTCGAATATTGCTCAGCACAATTGAGGGTTCTGCGATTACATCAATTCGAGTCAAGGGTGCAGAACATGAGTTTTGCACTATCCAAGGTGTTCAACAAGATATGGTTGATATTGTGCTTAATGTCAAAGGTCTTATAGTTGATGTTGACTCAGATGAACCAAAAGTACTACGCCTTTCGGCTTCAGGTCCGGGTGAGGTTACAGCAGATTTGATAGAATCTGATTCATCGGTCACTGTGTATAACCCAGACCATGTCATTGCAACTTTGACTGACAAAATTGATTTCGAGATGGAATTGACACTAGAGCGAGGACGTGGGTATGTGCCTGCAGCTGAACAATACGCAACTAAAGACGAACAAATTATTGGGGAACTTCCAATTGATGCAGTCTTTAGCCCAGTACAACGAGTTCGATATCGTGTAGAGAACACTCGGGTTGGTCAACAAACAAACTTTGATCGATTGATTCTTGATATTTGGACAGATGGAACAGTTAGCCCAGAAATGTGTCTGGTTGAATCTGCAAAGATTTTACGTAAACACCTTAATGCGTTTGTACAGTTTGACTCTCTTGGCAAGGCAGTTGTCAGTGCTGAAGCCGCTGCAGCCGCTGCTGTTGATGAAGAACTAATACGAAAATTAGAAATGTCCACAGCAGACCTTGATTTGACAGTACGATCATCGAATTGTATCGAGCTTGCACAAATCAAAACCGTAGCACAACTTGTTTCTTTGAATGACCGAGAGTTGCTTGGGTTGAGAAGTTTTGGTCGAACATCGCTACGTGAGATTAAACGAAAACTAGAAGATCTTGGTTTGACACTCGCAATGCAGATGCCACCTGGAGTTGATGGTTTTGTCGATTTAGAAAAAGCGATGGGCAAAAGCGATGACGATTCTTACGATGATGCACAAGGATTTGAAGCAGAAATTGAAGAAATTGAAGAAATTGAAAATCCAACCCCTAATCCAGAAGATGAAATTATTGGTTCTTCTGAAGGAATGGAATAATCAGAAGACGTAAGTCTTTTGTAAAGGAGTACGACCATGCGACATCGAATCCATGGAAAACAATTGTGCAGAGATAGTGAACATCGCACTGCGATGCTTCGAAATCTCGCTGCTGGACTATTTGAACATGGGCAAATCGAAACTACATTGCCTAAAGCAAAAGCAGTGCAGCCATTTGTTGAAAAAATAATTACTATTGCAAAACGTGGTGGATTTAATTCAAGAAAACGAATTGAGCAAATGATTAATGATCGCAAAATCCATTCTTGGGTTGCAGATCCAAACGTGCCTGATTCAGCGAAACAGAACGACCACTTCGACTTGCCTAGCGAGAGTGACATTGAGTTTAACCGATACGGTGAAGTTCGAAAAGCTCCCCGACTAGTACAACATATTATGTCGGTTGTAGCTCCAAAGTTTTCTGATCGAGATGGTGGATATACCAGAATTATCAAAATTGGTAAACGTCGACTTGGTGATGGCACCGACTTAGTTATCTTGCAACTAGTGGGCGAAGAAGAAGGACCTCAACTTGGTGGTGGAGATTCTCGTAGGCGATCACAGAAACAGCGCCGACGTGATTTTGCTGACAAAGTTCTTGTTTCTACTTCCGTAGCACAGGATGCTGATGAGGATGTTGCCGAAGAAATCGTCGATGAAACGATTGCTGCTGAAGCAAGTGAAGAGGTGACCGAAGTAACAGAAGTTCCAGAGGAAACTACCGAGGAAGCCCCTGAAATTGAAGCTAGTGATGAAACCTCTGAAACCCCTGACGAAACTCCTGAAGCAGACGTTAAGGAAGAGTAATCGGTGTACATATTTGATACCCAATGGGGAAACCCATTTTAAAGCCGCCCCTTCTTGGGGCGGTTTTTTTAAGTACCTGTTCAGCCCCAATTTCCCTCCGCCCTCCACCATTTGCCTCCCACCATTTGGTCCACACATTTGGCTCTGAGCCAAATGGGGACAGAGTCTTGGTACTATGCACGAATGCTTGAGACACTCGATAAACTCCAAGAAGATGCGATGGGAGAAATTGTCGCTATTGATTCTGTCGATGGTCTAGAGTCATGGCGTATTTCATATCTTGGCTCAAAAGGGCGTCTCAAGGGTGTGATGCCAATGATGAAGGATGTATCTAAGGAAGACAAGCCCGCAGTCGGCAAACGACTGAATGAAGTGAAAACTGCTCTCGAGTGTGCGTTTGACGCACGTCAGCAGGAACTTGCAGGGGGTACCTCTGCCCGCCCACCAATGGATGTGACTGAGCCAGGCAAAGATGTTGCTCAAGGCCGCCGGCATGTCATCAGTAAAACAATCGATGAAATCACCGAAGTCTTTGGACGAATGGGGTTCTCAGTCGCGTATGGCCCCGAAGTCGAAGACGAATATCATAATTTTAATGCTTTGAACATTCCCCAAGACCATCCTGCACGTGACCCGGTCGATAATTACTTTATGGGTGGTAATCGAATGTTGCGGAGTCAGACATCGACCGTACAAATTCGTGTTATGGAATCAACTCCTCCTCCAATCAAAATTATTGCAGTGGGGCGAGTCTATCGACCAGACACACACGATGCGACACACTTTAGTATGTTTCATCAATGTGAAGGGTTGTTAGTCGCTCCAAAAGTTTCCATGGTTGACTTAAAGACAACTTTGTTTCAGTTTGCAAAAGCGTATTTCGGTGTAGAAGCCGAAGTGCGGTTCCGTCCTAGTTTTTTCCCATTCACCGAACCGTCTGCAGAAGTTGATATGAAAATGAAAATCAAGGGAAAGTGGCAGTGGGTTGAAATTGGTGGTTGTGGTTTGGTTGACCCAAATGTGTTTGAACAAGTGGGATACGACAACGACAAATGGCAGGGATATGCATTTGGATTAGGTATAGAACGAGTTGCGATGCTCAAATATGGAATCCAAGATATTCGATGGCTCTTTGAAAATGATGCACGGTTTCTTCGCCAGTTTTGAGTGAAGATATTCAATATTCCGCAACTTGGCCAACCACCGTCGGTGCGTGTTGTATTATTGTTGGTGGGCTATCGCTTTTTGGTGGTTGCCTTGCATTTACTGGTATGGCCGAAATAGAACAACTGCACACAGCAATTCCATTTGGTAACGGGGAACTTAGTGAAGAACTTCTTGAGCAACTAGATGCAACTTCACCTCCTCAATGGATTGCATCACTTGCCTCCACCCTCCACATTGTTTTTTCAATAATCCTTGTTGTAGCAGGCATGGCGCTTCTCCAACGTTCTCCCAGGGGAAGACCAATCCTACTCATTTGGTCGCTCCTTTATATTTTGTTTACATTTGGTGCAGCAGTAGCGAACTGGATTCCTCGCATGGACTTAGTGAAGCAAAATTCAGAAGTAGAGGGGATGTTCCTCGCTCAAATTGTCATTTCTATGCCGATGTATCTTGTCTTGCCAGTATTTTTGTTGATTTACTTGAATCGAAAACAAACTCGAAACGAGGTCGCTTCTTGGCGGTAAACTGCTCACATGCAATTTTTAGATGAACTCAAATGGCGAGGGTTACTCCACCAAACAACGGGCGGTGATGAGTTGCAAAAACACCTTGCTTCTGGAAGTAGAATTGCATACTGCGGTTTTGATCCAACAAAAGATGCACTCACCATAGGCAATTACATGCCAATAAAAATGTTGAGACACTGGCAACTCGCAGGGCACAAGCCAATTGTGCTCATGGGTGGAGGTACGGGTTTGATAGGCGACCCATCAGGAAAAGATTCAGAGAGACAACTTCTTTCCAAAGAGCAAGTCGCAAAGAATATCGAAGGTCAGTTGAGGTGTTTTACAAAAGTGTTAGATTTTGAAGGCGAGAATGCAGCTGTAATTGTGAACAACGCAGACTGGCTTTGCGAACTTGGATTTCTTGATGTGTTGCGCGATGTCGGAAAACACTTTTCAGTGAACACAATGATTCAAAAAGATTCCGTGAAAGATCGATTAAATAATCGTGAACAAGGAATTTCATACACAGAATTTAGTTACATGATTTTGCAAGCGTACGATTTTTTACATTTGCGACGTGAGATGGATTGCACAATACAAATTGCAGGAAGTGATCAGTACGGGAATATTATTGCTGGGATAGATTTAATTCGACGTGACATGTTGGAAAAAGATGGCACAATATTTCGCGGTGCAGGGATAACCAATCCACTTGTCACAGCAAGTGACGGAAGTAAGATTGGAAAAACAGAAGACGGTGCAATCTGGCTTTCCGAAGAGCGCACAAGCCCCTACGCGTTCCATCAATATTGGTTAAATGTTCCAGATGAAGATGCCGGGAAATTTCTTCGGTGGTTTACATTTTTAGATCAATCCACGATTGAATCGATTGAGAAAGAGCATTCGGAAGCACCACATCAACGCGCGGCGCAACACGCATTAGCAGATGCAATGACGGAAATTTTCCACGGAATTGAAAATGTAACTCGATGTAACGAAGCCGCAAAAGCATTGTTTGGTGGTGACATCACATCTCTTGATGTTCAAATGCTTGGTGAAGTATTTTCTGAAGTGCCAGCGGGAGAGTTTGCAAAAGGCGCGCTCGGCGGTGAAGCGGCGTCACTTGTTGAATTGCTGCCACAAACCGAATTGTGCAAGAGTAAACGTGAAGCTCGCGAATTTCTCCAAAACGGCTCAATATCCATTAACGGTGAAAAGATACACGGTGAAGAAGCTGTGAATCGTATTTTGACTGCTGATGATTTACTGCATGGCACAACTATTTTGCTTCGTCGCGGTAAAAAAGCATGGTTTGCTTCCCGCTGGAATTGAACTAAATCACGACGGGTCTTGACCATCGTATGTTAGAGGATGGTGCGACACGCCGTAACCGTGTTATGGTGCTGTGGGTATGGGAACCGGTTCAATTTGTAACACAACGTTAAGCGAGGCAGCGTCCTCAGGTTTTGCTTTCACTTGGACTCCTGTGTCATCGTCGAGCATCGCCATAAACGAAGTGACGAGTTTTGTTTCAACTCTCTTTTCCATATCTTGTGAAGCGAGCCGGACAATTGCAAAAACCGTAACATCGCCTGAAGAAATTGATGCAATTAATTCTTTGTCGGCTTCAATAGTGACATTTGGAATAATCTTTACAGGCAGCGCAACAGAGTATGCTGCATAATCCTCCGCAGGAGCAGCAATCAGAACGCGGACTTGAGGGAGAGTTACTTTGTCAGTTTTTGATTGAATTTTAAATGAAAGTGAAACTCGATTCGGTTCAATGATAACACCATGTTCGTCTAAGACTTCAGGTAATTGAATGGATGCATCTAGTGTGTGAACAACTCCTGGTTGTAATTGTGCCAATACAGTTTCACTGACAATTGCGTTTACAGTTACCGCCTCTGGAAGCGTTCTTTGAAGTTGTTGTGGAATTCGTAATGTGACAGTTGCAGGGTCGACAGTGACATCGCCACTTACCGTAACACTTGGAAGCGACGGAACGACAACAGCATCAACAAGAACCACTGTTTGAACTTCAACGGTTAATGAACTTGGGTTAACAGCAACAATTTCAGCACCAGTTGATCTGATGACATCAAGTTTGTTAATTTCCGATGCAAGATCAATTGGAACTTCTCCATCGTCAGCAGTGATTGAAACTGAAATACCATCAAGGCAAGCTTCGTCTGCAGCATTGAGCGCCGATCGAGGCCCCTTGAGCGACAGCCGAACTGGTTTTATTTGTGGAGTAATCGTACTAGATGAACCTTCGGGCGCCACGAAATACAGGGTTGTGTTGATGTTTCGCTCATCTTCCGTTCGAGCCGCTGCCCAGAGCCAAATAAAGACAGCCAACACAGTGACAAACAAAATAGCAAGGGTGTCATCTTTACGCTTCATTTGGTTGATTCCCCTGGAGCGATGCTCGTCGATGATGTGACATCTTCTGAATCAGTATTTTGTTCTTGGGAAGAGGTATCAGATTTTGGATTGAGTCGTTGCGCTAATTCAACTTCAAGATCGTCTCGGTTAATCGTGGTAAGCACGCCATGCTCAGCAAAAGAGATACGACCAGTTTGTTCACTAATGATAATAATCAACGCATCACAACGCATCGATAAACCTACTCCTGCACGATGTCTTGAACCAAGATCAGAAGACAGCATCGCAGAATCATCTGCTAAAGGGAATTGCACACTTGCTGTAACAATTCGATCGCCTCGGACAATGCATCCAAGATCATGCAATGGATTATTCGGCCAAAAAATTGATTTCAACAAAGGAGAGTTTACTTCTGCATCTAATGATTGTCCGCCGACTACGTGATCGTTAGTACTATTGTCTCTTTCAATTGCAATGAGCCCTCCGAATTGATTGCGGCTAAGGAAAACAGAAGCATCAGCTATTGCAGAAATAGTTGTTCCGCCAACTGATGGTGTATTTCTAAAACGCGCAAAAAGTTCCGACTGGCTAACTCGAACTGCAGCTTGACGTAATTCTGGCTGGAAAATAATAATGAGTAATAAAAAAACGTAGGTCAAAAATTGCTCTGCGAAAAAATCGAGGCGATCAAAATGACCTGTCCAATCTGCAAGTACTTGGAGAAGCCAGAGGGGGAGGAGAAGCACAACGAGCCCTCGAATAACACCGCCTCCACGAGTCCCTTGGAGGAATCTGAATGCTAAAAAGACACTCAGCCAAATGATGAGTAGCTCGATTATTGTCTCAAATACGTCGTAACCAAAAATTGTCCACGTCATGTATGTCAAAGTATACGCGGATACCGTAGGATTCTCATGTATGTCACGATTTGGAAATTCACAAGGCGTCTCTCGACCAACTGGAGTCTGCGCTTCTACAGGCGAACCACTCGAGCCAAACACATTCGCAATAGCGGCATTATGCGAAAGGGAGGAAGACGAGGGGTTTACAAGATTTGATTATTGCCAAGAGGCATGGAATCAAGGAGACCGCCCAGCCCGATTATTTAGTAATTGGAAGTATATCGTCCCTGAAGCTGGTAAAAAGCCCGATATTTTGATTGATGATGAGGTTCTCATAGATTTGTTTGAACGATTAGCAGACGACGAAAAGCCACAGCGGATCGCATTTCGTTACATTTTGGCGCTCGTTTTACTGCGTAAACGAAAGCTTCAACTCGTGGGTCGAGAGGATTTTGAGGGTGGAGAACTTTGGTTATTGAGGTTTAGGGGGACTGACGGGGAGCCAGTGAAGGTGAAAAATCCAGGAATAGCAGATGAAGAAATTCAGGATTTATCTGAGCAACTAGGTGAAATTCTGCAGGGCGACCTATGAATCCCAATTTTTTTACCATATTTTTTTTGTTAATTTTCGTAAGTGGTTGCGTGGCAAAGGTCACTCCCTCGAATGAATCTTTGGACATCTCAACGATACAAACGAATCAAGCACAACGGACGTCTCAGTTCGAGAACCTAGTTGGTAGAGGAGTGATTGAGTTTCGATGGACTGACGATAAAGGTACCCACAAAGAGCAGGGCGACTTAGATTTTTGGAAGCAGGGCGATTCAATTTCACTCCGCATTTCTAAACTCGGCGAACTCATCGCATGGTTTGGAGGCGAGGGAAAAAACTTTTGGTTCTTTGACATGATGGGCGATGAATCAACGCTCACAATAGGTGGGGAGCAAGGTATGTTTAACGATATCGATGTAGCTTTGATTTTGCTTGGCTTGAATCCACTTCCTGAAGGCGAGACGACAGTGCATGATGGAATCATCACCATAATCGATTCAGTTCAGCGAACATGGACCGCGAGTTTTACACAAGATGGCAATCGACCGCTGGAGTTAAGTGTTACAAAAGAAAAACGCGTGATGAACTCATTGCATCGCAGAAGCATTCGAGTTGAAAAAGAAAATCTCCATGAATTACATTGGCCAGAAACTGGTGGGCTCATTGATTTTACAGATAATCAAGGGGGCACAGAAGTTAAAATAGATTTTTCGTTTTTGTCAACTCTTGTTGATGAAGAACCAATGGACCGCGTGATGGACCTTGAATATCTCAAAGAATCTTTGCAGCCAAGCAAGATAAGAATGGGCACATGAGTACGATTGGAATCCTTCTTTGTTTATGTTCGGCGCAACCTCTCGCATCAATTGGAAATGGCAACGAAGTTTGGTTTGTAGGAGATCAAGATCCAACGGTTTTGAATTTTGATTCGAGTACTAAAGGGTTTGACTATTCAATCTGTAGGCGGATTTCAAATGACGCTTTCACCCCAGTTCAACGGCTGAGTCGTCGGCCTGTAGATATGGTTCTTCATGAGGGAAATATTTGGTTTGTTGACGATGTGTCTGGCACATCGTTGTACACCTTGCAACTTACGAGAGAGAATCGCCAAGCTCACTCAAGGAACATTTCGTTACAGAGCGTACTTGAAGTTGAAGAGACCCCAACGGGAGTTGTGTCTTTGGGAAGTTCAATCGTCGTTTGTTATGGCGGGGACACTTTACAACTTCACTCATTTAATGGATCTGTCTGGGAGGAGCTTCCATCACTCAATCTTGCAAGTGCGAGTGTTGCAAGTCTAGAGGGAGAGCTTCTTGCGGTTGCCCCACACCAACTAGGAGCAGAATTATGGTCGCTCATCGAAGGGAAGTGGCAGGGAGGGGAGGTTGTGGAGATGCAAGGCACTTTTAGAGAAGTACTTATCAAAGATCGATGGCCCTTATTGATTTTCACAGAAGGCCAACGTGGCCAAATTATTGGCCTTCAGGAGTCAGCCCCAATCGAAATAGGGTCTTTTGACGTCCCAAAAGGACGGTGGTCAGTGGTGGCTTCACCGCTTGGGCTAAGTATTCTTGGTGTGGAGCGAAACGGCACAACTTCGGTTGTTGATATTGGGTGGCCCTCTGGAAGAGAGGTAGGCAGAATAGAGTTGAAGCAAGAATTTCTTTATGGATTGTCCTTTCTTGAAAAATATCCGTTTCTGATAGCCGCACTTCTACTTTCTTTATTTATACTGTTGAGGACTCGAAAGGCGACCTTAAAAAAACAAAAAAATGAAGGTTCTTGATATATAAACGCCGATGTTAAGTAACGCAGTGCACGGATGCATTGATAATGTCTATCGCTCATTGAATACATGAGCACGGAGAGGATGATTCGTAACAGACAATATGACACACAAAACGACATTAATTGAAGAAGAGGGCACCCCGCGCTATGAATAGCCAACTCAAAAAATCACTATTCGCTTTTGGTTTTATTGGTTTCACTGCTGGAATTCTTTGGTCAGTTAATATCGACTATGAAGATCAGGTTACAGATGCGAACGACATTGAATCATCATCTACTCATTTTGCAATGGATGAAGAGCAAGAAGAAACTAAAGACAAACCGTTTTGGTCACAATTAATGCCCAAGACATCGATTGAGAAAAGGGATGAACTTCGATCATCGAGGCAACGAGAAATCGCATCGATGATTGACAGTCTACATGGTGTTTCAAATACAACCGTTGTACTTTCAGATAACGAGGTGACTGGAATAGGAACCCCACGACGCCCAATGACTGCATGTGTATCAGTTGAACCTACAAATGGCATGCTTCCATTTGCAACAATCAAAGCAATTCAAAAACTAGTGTCAGGGGCTACCGCTGGCTTGTCAACAGAACAAGTCACCGTAATTGATGCCTTCACTGGTGCCGAGTGCTCAGATGTTACCCTCACAAGAATGCCACAAGTGAAAACGGATTTGTTACAGAAGAGAATCGAAGCCGCGCTTGGGTTGAGCACCGCGAAAGTCACAGTTTTGTTGAAAAGACCCGATTCATCAGAAGTTTTAATTCCATGGAATGATGACGCGAAACCATTTATTCAGATAGCATTGCCAACCTCGTGGATTGTCAACAAAGGGAAACAAGTTGGCGGTGAGAAAATAGCATTAGACACGCTTCGAACAACCGTTGCATCTATCTCTCCTGAATCCAAAGTTGAATTTCAAATTGTTGATGACCAACTTGCTTCAACTGGTCAAGTGCCTGAAGAAAATTCAAGTGCTAAACAAGTTGCGCTAGTTATTGGCTTGCTTGCTCTTTTAGTGGCTGGTTTTATTGCTGATCGTCGAAGACGACCCCGTGAAACAGTTGTTTTTAAACAGATAGAACATCCATATGAAGAAGCAAGGCAAATTTTAGCGATGGATTTTGAGGTTGCTAAGAAGACAATCGATGCATTGAAAGGTCCTAGAAAGTTCAAGGTTTTGCAAGCAATTGTAGAAGCAGAAACAGACGCTACAGAAATTCCTGTTGTTCAAGTTCAAAAACAAAAGAACCAAAAACAAAAGCAAATGGAACTGATTAAAACAAGTTAAGAATCAGAAAATGTGCTTCGGGTTAACATTAACTCTAATGTTTGACAGACAATCGATACCTCGCGGTGCGTCATCGTAGTGTAGAAGGGGAGCGCAATCGTTCTCTGAGATAATGAGTCAGATACTGGGCAGAGATCGGTCTTGTTCTGGTCTGAAAAAAGAGGAAGCGTCGGCACGGATTGATAATAATCAGCAGCCCCAATTTCATGACGATGCAACCCTCGGATAATTTCGTCACGATCATTCCTACTAAAATTATCACTTAGACGTACAACAAAACCGTCCCAGCTCATTTCTACACCGTGCTCTATAGTTGGGCACATGATTCCTGGAACACCCCCAAGTCGTTGTGTATACCATTGAGCAATGGTATCACGACGTTGCATTATTTCTTCGAGACGTTTCATCTGTACGGTACCTACTGCTGCGTGAACTTCACTGAGTCGATACCCATGCCCCATTGTTCTCATTAGCTCGTCAGTTCTAACTCGATGGAGTTCATCAATTGAGAGTGACGGGTCTACAGAAAATCCGTGGTTACGTCGTAATCGACATTGTTCTGCGAGCGTATCATCATCAGTTGTAATCACTCCACCCTCAACACTTGTTAATTGTGTTGTTGAGTGGAATGCAAAAATAGCTACTCTTCCAAAGGAACCAACTTGGCGATTATGAAGTTTGCTTGCTATCGCTTGGCTTGCATCTTCAACAAGCGGTAATTCTGCCTCCTGCGCAACCCGGGCGATGTCATCTATCCCAGCAGGATTCCCAAAAGTATGCGACGCAATTATTGCTTTTGTTGCAGGCGTAATTTTTTGTGAAACATCACGAGCATTCATGTTCAGTGTTCTAGCCTCACAATCAGCAAAAACCGGGGTTGCTCCCATGCGATGAATCGTGGATGCAATTGAGGGGAAAGAAAATGCAGGCGTTACGACTTCATCGCCAGCTTGTACACCAAGTGATTCAAGTGTAATGTGCATCGCACTTTGAGACGAGTTTGTCGCAATGCCAAAAGAACTATTAGCATGCTTAGATACAGCTCTCTCAAAACTTGTCGTCCAGGGTCCCAAGACAAGTTGTTCCCCACGAAGAGCATCACTAGCAGCCCGTATTTCACGGTCAGTGATATCTGCACAACATAATGGTATATTTGAAGACACGATTAAATTACTGTGGTCTGACAGCAGCGAGAGCCTTGTCCGCGAGACCCATTCTTCTGAGATAAAGCCAAGCTGCTTGTGTTTCAAGGGCAGGAGAAATATGTCCGCCACCCGCAGCGATGATTCCTAAATACTCTTGGTCATTTTCTTGAAGTGGTGTTGGTCCCCGAGCAATGAGAAGTAGCGTCATGATATCCGCCTTGTTCAGGCCAATTCTTCTTAGTTTAGTAGCTTCATTCACAACGCCATCGTTAGAAATTTGAAGCATGGCCAATAGTAATAGTTGTTGTTGATCGCTGTCATCTTTAGCTGCTCGTAAAATTTTCCAAGCAGATTCAGGGGAGATATCAATGAGATTAGTGAAGGCTTCTGCAGCGACAACTTTTCTCCGAGGATTAGTCGATTCAGGAATTGTTGCAAGTGGTATATAAAATGATTCAGCTTGTGAATTTGTAAGGCGATTATCTACGACTCGAAATGCCCACTCAACAGAAGAACGATGCCCCTGTTCAACGAGTAGAACAAGGTTTTCAATGTCTTCATTAGTTATTTTTGATGGGTCTCTATTGATATTTCCGGCACGAACCATGAGACCAAGAAGTGGGTCATCAAGATCGATTTTCAACCGCTCTATATGTTTAGTGTTTGGAACAATTCCCGATTCAAGTAGGAGCAAGAGGTAATTAACTTGGTCGATACGTTCTGGCTCTGTTGGAAAAGCCCTTTCCCATAAGTCCAAACCTGCTTTGGTGTCAATAGCTAGAAGGGTATAGAGCGTCCAATATCTTTCTTGATCTGTTAAGGCAACGGCCCTTTTCTCGAGTAATGCCTGAAGCCAAGCGCTCGCACTCGTCAGTTTGTACTGGCGAATTAGTTGATTCGTTCGTTGTAGAGCAGTACTGCGATCACTCTTTGTTGCTCTTCGGAGGATTTGAGTTGTTTTCTCAATGCTCTTGGCGTCACCAGAAAGTAATGCGGCAAACATGGCTACAGTAAGATCTGTATTGTTCGCAAGTTTTTGAAGCTCCTCTTTGTTGACAGTTCCAGTTAGGAGTTGCAAATCTGCAAGTAGTAATAACCTAGGAGAAGTTTCAAGAAGTGGCCATTTTAAGAGTGCTTCAATTTGTTCTTGTTGAAAAAGACCATCATCAAGTGCTTGGGCTACGACATGCTCGCGTGCAGTAGGAGCGATTTGTTGGACGAGCCATGGGTCGATGGTTTGATCTTCGCTCAGTTCAGCAATACCAAGAACGGCGTGAACTTGAACGGCCCATTCGGAGTGTTGAGAAAATTGTTGGAAGAATGGTCTAAGGTCAGGATCGCGCAATGTTCTAAGTGCAGCGAGACTTAACAAATGTTGTCCGCCACGTTGCGATTTTGTCGCCCGATGAAGTTGTCGAAGCGCTGCCTCAGAATGGTCGCTATCGTTCAATCCAATTGCACTTGTACCAACAGTTGATACTAAGACAATAGCAGCAATTCTAATCATGAAGCACATAGGTGTGATTGTAGCAACATAATCAGGTATGTCAGTCTTAAATTGGCTCAGAGAAGCAGTCACATCCTGTAATCTGCTTCTCCTCACCAATTCTAGTGTGTCCAAATCCTTTCGGAACCACTTTTATTCCCCTCTCTTCAAGTGCGTTCATTAGCCTTTGATCGTATCGCCCAGGTCAATTGGTCGATAAGTTCCTTGACATCAAACTTTTCGCCATTTAGCGATGCAATAGTCGTTGGTTGTTCAAGCAACTGTGTAATTCGTTTTACCGCTGCGTGGACAGTGGAGTGGTTTTTTCTGCCAATTGCGATTGCGAGTTCTGGATAACTATGTTTTGTAAGTTTCCTTCCAAGATACGAAGCAATGCTTCTCCAGAACACAATATTGGATGCCCGTGATGGACCCTTGATATCTTGGATGCTTAGACCAGAGCGGTTTGCAGTTACTTCTATAACATCAGCAATTCGAATTGGGAGCGAGGTTGGGGGTGTTGATCGTAGGAGGCGTTCAACGGCATCGATACCAATCGTGTCACTTTCATCGCTACAGAGCAGAACAGCTGTGGCACGCAATCGAGTGACCGTGCCCTCAATCTCACGAACTGAGCCAACGGCTTGGCTTGCAAGGCGATCAACCGCGCCTAAAGTAATCGCAATGCCATGTTGGCGAGTTAATTTGTGAATAATATTACACCTTGTATCGCGGTCTGGACGTTGGATTTCTGCAATCATTCCCGCAACAAGGCGATTTGTAAGTGCTCGATTTAGACGCCGAATATGTCGTGGGTCTTCGTCAGAAGCGAGCACGAGTCTCGCCCCAGACAAACCAGCAGAATCTATGGTGTGCAGAAGTTCTTCTTGAGTTTTAACTTTGTTAGCAACGAAATGGACATCGTCGATTGCAAGAAGATCGAGGGTGCGATATCGAGATCTGAACCTACTAAATTCACCGCTTCGAGAACTTGCAATGAATTCGTTCGTGAACTGTTCTGCGGTTACGTAGCGAACTTTTCCGGGAGTGGTCTTTGTTGCGTGGCTACAAATTGCTTGGAGAAGGTGCGTTTTACCTACACCACATGCTCCGTGAATAAAGAGTGGTGAGATTACTTTCCCATCTTCTTCTGTGATTTGTTTTGCCGCAGCATGAGCAAGTTGATTACAACTGCCAACAATGAAATCCTCAAAGCGTAATAGTTTACGGTTTGTTCTCCGTTTAGTGGTTGGATTGTGGGTACGTTCAGGAGCGTGTGGTTTTGAATCTTGTTCCGCTGTTTCATGGAATGAAATATGTACAGGGACTTTCTGACCAAGTGCTGCATTTGCAGCATCTTCAATGACAGCGGTGAACCTATTTGAAATCCAATTTGCAGCAAGTGGAGTTGCTGCAACGATATTGACACTATCTTTGCTGCATGTCATGTCAGTGTTTGAAAACCACATTCGGTATGGTCGCTCTCCAATGGTGTTGCTCAGTTTTTCTCGGAGCCGTTGTTCAATTGAGGAGGCGAGTTGTGGGGACATGAAAGGAGCAATACCAATCCGCGAATGCGGGCAAAAACAAAGTTGGAATAATGGGTCCTTCCGACTTCCGCCCCCAAAAATATGTTGCGATTTATGCAACAAATTCTCGGCACCTCTCGTCCCTGAGCGGTCTGCGAAGAATACAGAATTGGCTGTACTTTTCAAGGGTTCTTTCTCGATGGTTGTCGTTTTTTGTCAACTCGATGCACGTAACTCAAGTGTTTTACTAGGTCAACAGAGATGAAGAAAAAAATATTTTGTCTTTGTGCACAAATGTCAACAATGTGTGGACAACTTCAGTACAACTTTTGAATCATTGTTAATCGCTTGCGAGTTGGATGAAAATTCCATCGTTTATACAAGCCAAGAGCTGGCGAATTCGTTGAATCTACGGCGAGTGTTATTCTTGGTAGACCGTATGCTGCGGACTGTTCAATAGCCAATTTCACAAGGGCATCGCTCACACTTTTTCCGCGAGCAAAAGGCGTGCACCCTAGGTATGCAAGTTCCATACAATCTGCTTCAGGAACAGGATTCAACAGAAGAATGCCTGCTAGGGTTGTTCCAAGTTCAGCAACAGTCCAGAGTTGCGCATCGTGGATACCTTGACCTCGATGTCCTGCAACGATATCTTCAATTTTTCTAAGCCCGTGAATTTTTGGACAATCGAGTGAATCAACATACGTTTCTAGAAGAGCGGATTGAATCTGAGAATCCGAAACATTTGTCGATGGAGTGAATGTTAGAAGAGCGTGAGTTGAGTTATAAGTCTGTGCAGTTTTTGCTCGCTCCATGTATGTTAAAATAGCGAGTTTATCGAAGCCGGCATGGGAATATGCTTCTGCAAGTAGTGGCTCGTTATTAGCCATAATCGTTTGAGCAAGTTGCACGTTTCTGCCCTTGAGGGTTTCTAGCCCTTCTTGGATGAGTGTTGAGATACGCTTGACCTCTTCGTGTTTTTTGGGTGGAGTGACAAGGCAGGATGTAGTTGCTCCGGCATTATGTATAAAGAGAATGGCACGATCAATCTTTCGACTGGATTGAGCGACGAAATGGAACGTACTGGAGTTCCTTGTTTGAAGGGTATCTAGCAGTGCTCTAGCGTGCCTTTTGTTGCCGAGTATGGCTATGGCAGCCTCTTCGTGTCTATTCTTTTGAACAATCATCACAATTTTGGGAATCCTAGTGCTAGAATAGCAAGTAGTTTAGAGGATTAATTATGCGAACACTTATACTAATGCTTCTTCTGGCCGCCTTTACTTCGATTGTACAAGTGGGTCACGGATACCCAAAAGCAACGGATCGAGCAGATCGATGGCAACTTCGCCTCGATACTGGTGATCTCCGGTTCTATCGAGAAGCCGATACTGGAGTTGGGTATTGGACATTGGTTTATGAAGTTACCAACGAAACAAAAGAGAATCACCGATGGATTCCTCAGTTTGACCTTGTTACAGATAAGGGTGAAATAATTCCTGATGGGGTTGGAGTCCCTCGCAGTGTTCAACTTGCTATTTTAGCAATCTATGGCGACCCTTTGATGTTAACACAATCCGATGCCAGCGGTCCTTTGCTCCAAGGAGAGGAAAATGCAATTCGCAGCGTTGCAATTTGGAAGGCAGGGCGAGAAGATGTTCGCGAAATCCAAGTTTTTGCAGGGGGTGTTAGTGGCGATACGGCTGAAATTACTCACCCAATCTCCGGCGAGAAAACAAAACTACACAGAGTCCTTCAATTCTCATGGAGTGTTAATGGTGAAATTGATGACATCATCATGAAGCCACTACCAAGACGTCCAGTGGATGGCGGTGTGAGCATCAGAACCCCACTTTCAAAAGAAGGTGTCAAAAGGAAGTGGATTTTTCGTTAAATCAATGGGTTGAATCAAGCCCTTTGGCTTGATACAATACGGGGTCCTCGTATGTTGCGAGGTGTTTTTAAGGAGTTTTGCTGTGGCCCATAAAAAGAGTGGTGGATCAACCAATAACGGACGCGATTCAAACCCGCAATATCGTGGTATCAAACTATATAGTGGCGAAACTGCGAAAGCTGGTTCTATCATTATTCGCCAGTGTGGAACTAAGTTCAAAGCTGGATATATGGTTCGGCGTGGCAACGATGATACATTGTTCGCAACAGAGCCCGGCACAGTTCGATTCAGAGGACGGTATGTTGATATCGTTCCAAGTGACGAATCGATTCCGCAGTTTACAGCCGTAAACTAATCGGTCAAACCGTAGTAACAAATGTTAGTCGATCGAGCCAGAATCTTTGTTAGAAGTGGCAAAGGTGGTGATGGATGCATGAGTTTTCGCAGGGAAAAATATATCCCAAAAGGTGGTCCCAATGGCGGTGATGGTGGTGATGGGGGCGATGTTATTCTCGTTGGTGATAAAAGCGTGGATACTCTATTACCAGTCACACACCGCCCGCACTATCGAGCAACTCGTGGCATTCAAGGCAAGGGGAGCCAAATGCATGGAGCCAATGGCGAGGACTGTGTTGTCAAGGTTCCATTGGGAACCATTGTTCGCCTTGAAGAAACAGGTGAACTGCTAGCGGACATTTCACAGGACGGTCAACGGTTGGTTGTTGCAAAGGGTGGCAAGGGGGGCTGGGGAAATGAACACTTTAAGTCAGCAACGAATCAGGCCCCAAGGGAAACAACGCCGGGTGAGCCAATCGAAGAACATATTCTGAATCTGGAATTGAAACTGATTGCAGACATCGGCTTGGTTGGCTTGCCAAATGCTGGGAAGTCGACGTTACTATCGACTATTTCTGCAGCACGACCAAAAGTAGCAGATTATCCCTTTACGACTTTGCAACCACACCTTGGAATCGCAGAGTTGGATGTGAATCGCAGGTTGGTTGTTGCTGATATTCCGGGTTTGATCGAAGGAGCTGCTGATGGTGCAGGGCTTGGACATCGGTTCTTGAAACACATTGAACGCACACGTGCCATCCTGCACTTGGTCGATGTGATGCCCGTTGATGGGAGTGATCCTGTCTCTAATTACAAGGCAATTCGTAACGAACTTGAACGATACTCAGGCGAACTTGCAGCAAAGGATGAAATTGTTGTCTTGAATAAAATAGACTTGCTTCCACCAGATGAGCGGGACTCAATTCTTACTAGCATTGCAAACGACCTTAAACTCGATTCGGTTATTTCGTGCTCTGGTGCTACTCTTGATGGTGTTCGTGATGTCCTTGAACACTGCTGGACACTAACAAAAAACTAATTCGGCTCAGACAAATTCAATGCAGGTGTATACTGTGGGAGTATTAGGAGGCAATATGTTGAGAAAAGTGATCAAGTGGGGATGCGTAACGTTTGTGTGTATCGTGTTGGCATATGTCGTTTGGGTGGCGATTGCGATGAACAGATCGGTGACAATCTCGGTGGATTATGTTGCACTGTTGAACGAAAAGTCTGCAGCTGTTCCAGAAAATCAGCGAGCTTGGCCTCTCTATAGAGACGCAGGCATAGCACTTCGAAAAATACCAATGCCAGGTGAAGTTTATATTGAAGAAGAGATTGAAGAACCAAATTGGCCAGACGAAGAGGGTTGGAACCACGTCAACGAATGGCTTTTGCAACACCACAAAACGTTGGGATCTATTCGCAGCGCAAGTGTCTTGCAAGGCATGGGATATATACTTGATGGTAAAGTAGCAGAAGAAGACAAAGAACTTTTTCCCTATCAATATGCTTCGCAGCAAACGTTGCCATCACACGATGGATTTCTGGTTTCAATACTACTTCCACAACTTTCACCAATGCGGAATTTGGCAAAACTAGTTGTAGCGGATGCCAAAGACGCTGCGATTTCTGGCGATGCATTACGCTGCGAAGAGGACTTGAGAACTATGCTTTTGCTTGGAACTCATGTTCGTGAGCATCCATTACTTATTAACGATCTCGTTTCTTTTTCCATTTACAACCTTGCATTTACCACGCTACAAGAAGTGCTTGATAAAACACCTGAATTACTTTCGCAAGAACAACTAGATCGACTTGCAAACGAGTTGCAAACACTCGATAATCACCTTGCAATTCAGTTTGAAGGTGAACAAATGTTCCTCCTTGATTTGCTTCAACGCATGTATACAGATGATGGGAATGGCGATGGCAGAATTGCCCCACTTGATGCTCGGGATGCGTTTTCGCAACTCGAAGCAGTTACTGTTGAAGTTAAAAGCATCTCACTCGTGCCTGCTCTTTTTGCACCAATTGCGGATTTGTGCTTCGCTTCTCGCAAAGAAATGCGCGAAGAGTATGAACGTCGAATCTCCTATTTTGTTCAAGCGCAAGAGGAAGCTCTTGAGAAACAACCGGGAGAATATGTGTTTCCAACAGAACCGTGGGTTCAGCCAACGTCCATTATTAATCCCTATTTTTTAATGGACTACCTCACCCCCGCTTACAATAAAGCAATAGAACACGCGGTAACAACCAAAAATAATCGGGACATTCTTTTGGAACGAATCAAAAAACCACTATGACTACAAGATTAACCAAAGAGCAATTGCAAGCGTGGTTCGATAAGGCCGCGGACTACGAGGAGTATCTCTCAAATGCAGGCAACAAAGCAGCGCCATGGTATGCCATTGGGAAACAAGCGCAGATTAGCGAAACGCAAAAAGAATTACTCGCAAGCTTTGTTCGAGAAATGAAAGTACTTGTTATTTCGGGAATATGGTGCGGTGATTGCTCTGCGCAAGGACCAATGCTTGCAGCCATTGCAGAGGAATCTCCAAAAATAGATTTGCGATGGCTCGACCGAGATGATTCGATTGAACTCTCTGACCAAATAAAAATAAACGCGGGCAATCGCGTGCCAACGGTTTTATTTATGGCAGAAGATTTTGAATTTGTAAGTGTGCTTGGAGACAGAACCCTTTCTCGCTACCGTGCAATTTCGGCACGGCAACTTGGTGATGTTTGCGACATCCCCGGTATAGCAACTCCTCAAGACGAGTTCGACGCCACATTGCAAGAATGGTTAAATGAGTTCGAACGCGTACAACTATTGCTACGACTTAGCGGTCGCCTTCGTCAGAAGCACGGCGATTAAACGATCCCGCGGGTCGTTTAATTACCCGCGAGTACTGGTATGAAAATAAACCGTTTTATCTACCGCTGGTGGATTAATTTGCTCGGTTAGCAAGATCTCGCAACAACTCAAATGCTTCCATAGGGGAGAGTGCATTGATGTCGAGGTCTTTGAGTTCGTCGACGAGTGGATTTGTTAGATATTCTGTGAATAGGCTCATTTGAGGAGCGGGTGGAAGATGCGAACTTTCTACACCAGCTTGTTGAGTGTGGACTGTGAGGCTTTCAAGTAATTCATTTGCTCTCTTTACTACATCATCGGGAACACCAGCAATTTTTGCGACATGAATGCCGTAGCTTCGATCAGTGCGACCCTCTTTTATGCCGTACAAGAAAATAATTTCATCTTGCCATTCACGCACGGTGACGTGCAAATTAGTGATAGCATCTTCTCGATCAGCAAGGGTAGTAAGTTCGTGATAATGCGTTGCGAATAATGTTCTGCATCCTCTAAACGCAAGTTTCTCAGCAATTGCCCACGCAAGTGAAAGTCCATCAAGCGTGCTCGTTCCTCTGCCAATTTCATCCAGAATAACTAAACTTTTCTTTGTAGCATTGTTAAGAATGTTCGCTGTTTCTACCATCTCCACCATAAAAGTAGATTGCCCAGCGTGCAACTCGTCACTCGCACCAACTCTTGTAAATATTCGGTCAACCATTCCAACCGTAGCAGATTTAGCTGGTACAAAACTTCCAGTGTGTGCGAGTAATGTAATCAACGCCACTTGCCGAATATAGGTTGATTTACCAGCCATGTTTGGGCCTGTAATCAGTGCAAGAGTTGAACTATAGAACGAACAATCATTTGGAACAAACTTTTCCTTAAGAAGACGATCAAGCACTGGGTGTCGCCCATCTTTAATATCAATAATAGATTCATCCACTAGAGTAGGCCTGACATAATCGCAACGTTTCGCTGTATCTGCGAAGCTTGCAAGTGTATCTATGGTTGCAACTACATCAGAAAACGAACTAATTGAAGCGACATGATTTGCAATTTGTCGAAGTAGCGTGTCGTAAAGTTCGTGTTCTCGATTGATGGCTTTAGATTCTGCACTGAGTACATTATCTTCAAACTCTTTTAATTCGGGTGTGATGTATCGTTCAGCATTTTTTAAAGTCTGTTTTCGAATAAAAGTGTCTGGAACATTTTTGGTTTGTGCGTGTGTGACTTCGATGTAATATCCAAATACTTTATTGAAGCCAACCTTCATAGTACTGATACCGATTTCTTCACTTAATTGTGACTGGTATTTTGCAAGCCAGGATCCAGCATCGCGTTGCAATTCGCGTGCCTCATCGAGTTCAATATCGATCCCGTCTCGAAAAAGCCCACCTTCACGCATATGCGCTGGAGGTGTATCGGTGCATTGGGTTTGAATTATTTGCGCAAGAGGTAACAGTGTTTTTGCAAGATCATCAATTTGTTTTTTGATGTGAGAAATCGCTGGAGAACAAAGTACATTTGCGAGTTCTTTGCACAAATAAATAGATGCCCCAAGTGCAACAACATCACGAGGCGTAACGCGTCCCATCGCGACTCTACCAGCAATACGTGCAATATCTTGTATTTTATCGAGCGAACTTTGTGTATCTCGGAACATTTCGCCCTCATCGATAAACGCCTTCACGACTGCTTGACGTTTTTCGATAGCAACTCTGTCAGCAAGTGGTTCACAGAGCCACTGCCTGAGCAATCGTTTCCCCATTGCCGTTTTACATCGTTGCATAACCCAAAGCAATGAGCCCTCGACAACATTGCCACGGATAGTTTGTTCAATTTCTAAACTGCGAAGAGTTGTTGCATCAAGTGAAACAAATGAAGTTTCATTCCTGATTGAAGGTGGACGAATGTGAGACAACGAGGCATCTTTGGATTGGGTGTGTTTAATGTAAGCGAGGAGAGCGCCTGCAGGCCCAATTCTTGGGTCATTATCAGATAGACCAAATCCCTCAACGGTTGTGACTCCGAACTGCTTGGTGAGTACCGACTTTCCCTCATCAATATGAAACATCCACGCAGGACGAAGGGTGAGTGCAATAGCAAACCTCGCTGCATGTTGTTGCAATTCCTCTTCATCTTCACCAACAATAACTTCAGATAGCCCAAGCCGTTCAAGGGTGTCACCAAGTCTATGCATTGGACATTGATGCAATTCAAAAGTCCCTGTAGAAAGTTCTGTAGCTGCTATCGAGACGTTCGTTCCATCGCTCCGAATTGCGCCAAGCATATTTGATTTTGTTTCATCAAGTAATGATTCATCAACAAGTGTTCCAGGTGTGACGACTCGGGTTACGCCCCGTTTCACAACGCCTTTTGCTTGGGAGGGATCTTCAAGTTGTTCGCACACTGCAACGCGAAAACCTTGCTCTACCATTCGACGCATGTATCCCTCAGCAGCATGATGTGGCACACCCGCCATGTCCAGGCCATTGCCCCGTTTTGTAAGTGTTAATCCAATTGTTTTTGAAACAACCCGAGCATCTTCATCAAACATTTCATAGAAATCACCCATGCGAAAGAAGAGAACACATTCTGGATGCGCTTTCTTCATTTCGCGATACTGTTGCATCGCGGGTGTGGACCATGGATTGTTCTGGGGCTTGTTTCTCTTCTTGCCCGCAGTTATCTGCGTCATAAGCATATTCTACATATAATCTACAATTCTTTAGATTGAATTCTGACCACATGCTGTACCTATTTTCAATAATTATTGTCCTCGCATCATTACTAGGCGGCGCTGTACCCATGTTCATCGAGCCTACTCACCGCCGAATGCAACTTGCGATGAGTTTTATTGGGGGTGTTATGGCAGGGGTGGCGACGCTTGATTTGCTCCCAGAATCATTGAATCTTGGTGAAACGAAGCATGTCATGCTTTGGCTCCTTGCAGGTTTTTTAGCGATTTTCCTTCTTGAGCGGTTCCTGCCATCACACTGTCACGATGTTTCAGATAAGGAACATCACAGTTGTGAGCATGAACACAAACTTACATGGGTCGGTACTTTAGCAGGACTTTCTCTGCACAGCGTCTTAGCGGGCGTTGCACTTGGCGCTGCTTGGGTTGCTGGAGGGGTTGAAGTTGCCTTGGGTGTTTTTGTTGCAATCGTATTGCATAAGCCCTTTGATGGATTAACTCTTATTGCGATGATGCGAATTGCTTCAGTCTCAAAAGCGCTAACGCTATTTACGAATTTTATTTTTGCCTTTGGTGTTCCAGTTGGCGTGGCATTCTTTTACTTTAGTGGTGGCGCAAGTGATACCGCAGTCTCTGCAGCACTTGCATTTTCTGCTGGGATGTTCCTTTGTATTTCACTGACAGACTTGCTTCCAGAATTACAATTTCATAGACATGACCGGTTCGGTTTGACTATTGCATTACTCTTGGGTCTTGCAATTGCGTGGGGTATTTCTTCACTACATTCGCATGACGATTCACACGCCAATCACGACGAATCGAGTATCCTGCACGAACATTGAAGTAATTACTATGACACAGACAACGCCAAATTACAAGAAAACATTGAATCTTCCAAAGACATCATTTCCGATGCGTGGAAATCTTGCACAAAACGAACCCCAATCAGTAAAACGATGGAATAAGGAAAATTTGTACGATTCGATTCAGGAAGCCAGAGCTGGCTCAGAGCCATTTGTATTCCATGATGGGCCGCCATATGCGAACGGTTCGATTCACGTTGGCCACTTACTTAATAAAGTATTGAAAGACATCGTTGTCCGAACGCAGTTAATGTCAGGGAAAAAGTGTCCATTTACTCCAGGCTGGGATTGCCATGGACTCCCAATTGAACACAAGGTTATGACGGACCTGGTTGAGTCCGGAAAGATAGAAAAATTTAAAACCCTAGATGATGATACTCGAAGAATCGCTATTCGCCGCGAATGCAAAAAGTATGCTGAAAAATTTGTAAAGTTACAAACTGCTCAGATGCAAAATTTGTTGACGCTTGCTGATTATGATGACCCGTACCTAACGATGAATCCGAAGTACGAATCCTCAGTGCTTGAGGTTTTTGCAAATCTTGTAGAGACTGGCGTGGTGTATCGTCAATTGAAGCCAGTGCACTGGTCAATTGCAAACGAAACTGCGTTAGCAGAGGCGGAACTTGAATATGAAGACAGAGAGGACCCATCCATTTTTGTGCATTTCGATGCGGTAGACAAGGAGCCATTGGAAAAAGCGTTTGATGTTTCAATCACAGAAACACCATCGTTTCTCATATGGACAACAACACCGTGGACGCTTGTCGCGAATATGGCAATTACCGTTTCGCCAAGATTTGAATACTCTCTTGTTCAACTCGATGATAAAGTTGCAATAATCGCAAGTGAACTAGTAGAAAAAGTTGCGAGTGTGGCTGGTACTACACCAAAAGTACTTGGAACTTGCAAAGGGGATGCGCTTGTTGGCATGCAATACGACCACGTGTACTGTAATAGATCTTGCCCGATAATTGGTGGTGACCATGTGACTTTGGAGGATGGCACTGGTTTAGTACACACAGCTCCAGGTCATGGCACAGACGATTACATCGTTGGCCTTGCCAACAACCTAGATATTTATTGTCCCGTAAAACCAAACGGTGAATATGACGAAACAGTGCCAGACTTTTTATTGGGCTTATCTGTTTGGGATGCAAATGAAGTTGTTGTGAGCAAGTTGAAAGAAACCAATCATTTGTATCACGTTTCGATGTACACGCACAGTTATCCACACGATTGGCGGAGTAAAACGCCAGTTATATTTCGCTCGACTGAGCAGTGGTTTGTTGCAGTTGATACCGAACTTAGTTCAGGAAAAACGCTTCGAGCGATGGCACTTGATGCAACAGAAACCGACATCACTTTTGTCCCAAGCTGGGGACAAAACAGAATGCGAGGTATGCTTGACTCAAGACCAGACTGGTGTTTATCAAGGCAACGAGCGTGGGGTTTACCGATTCCTGCGTTTGTGCAAAGTGATGGCACTTTTTTGCTTACACCAGAAACCGTCCGGGCAGTTGCGAAAGTTTTTGAAGATCATGGATCAGACAGTTGGTTTGCACAACCGCCTGAAGTATTGCTCAAGCACTGGGAAAACCCAGACAATATTGATTTGACAACGCTTGAAAAAATGCATGACATTTTTGATGTTTGGTTTGAATCGGGAACTTCTTGGCATGCAGTTATGCAGGCAAGAGGGCAGGGATACCCGATGGATTTATACTTAGAGGGAAGCGACCAGCACCGTGGTTGGTTCCAACTCTCCATGCTTCCAGCTCTTGCTACTACTGGGCGATCTCCATTTAAATCAGTGCTTACACATGGTTTTATGGTTGCTAAAGATGGCAAGAAAATGAGTAAGAGTGGTGGCAACGCCTTAGATGTGGACGATCTTTTGAAAGATTTTGGCGCGGATGTATGTCGTTGGTGGGTCGGATCGCTTGCATACGACAATGACATCAAAGTAGACATGTCATTTTTTGAACTTGCTGCTGATAGTTATCGTAAAGTTCGAAATACATTGCGTTTCCTTCTTGGTAACGCCGGTGATTTCGAAATTGAATCTGTTACGCCTACATCAATAGATGCATGGGTTCTCGGGGAACTTGCAAAAACAGTGGACACCGTGAGCGCTTCGCTGCGTTCGTATGAATTCAGGGTTGCTCAGCAAACCATCTATGATTTCTGTAACCATACACTTTCATCTATCTACTTAGCCGCCGTAAAAGACCGCCTCTATTGTGATAGTGCAGATTCTTCACGAAGAATTCAAACAGAGTCTACCATTCGAATTATTTCAGATGTTCTTGTTCGTTTACTTGCTCCATTTATTCCTCACACCGCCGACGAGGCTTGGCGAGCATTGCATGGTGATGATGCTGCAAGCGTCCACCTTCAAGAATTCAGAACGGTTGATTTTGTGTGCGATGACGGTTGGGAGATTGTTATGAACGTTCGTGACCAAACGCTAAAAAACCTAGAAGAAGCCAAAGAGCGCGGCATAGAAAATCCCCTTGACGCCGGGCTCATTCTTCCCGAATCGCTCAATGGCTTCGTTGCAGATGACCTTGCTGATCTTTGCGGAGTTTCCCGAGTTTCATTTGGTAGCGATGCTATTGAAGTACAAGATTTGCGGGAAGAGCTCAGATGCGATAGATCATGGAAACGAGATGGGACTGTTAGAGTACGGAGTGATGGTGGAACTCTTAGTGACAGAGATGCAAAAGCGGTAGGTGTAGAGTAGACTGCTAGGAATATGACAGATTTTTTACCCCAAATAGCGTACGAAGAATTTGCGAAGTTAGACCTTCGCGTTGTTACTGTTACTAAAGCTGAATTACATCCCGATGCTGATCGACTTTTGAAATTGCAAATTGATGATGGAACACCAGAAGGTCGACAAATTTGTGCTGGCATGAAGGCATGGTATGCACCAGAAGAATTAGAGGGTTCTCAAGTTGTCATCGTGGCAAATCTAGAGCCAAGAAAAATTCGTGGTGAACTAAGCGAGGGAATGGTTATTGCAGCAACAAAACGAAATGGTGAAGAGGCGGAAGATGTTGCTGTTTTGCGTTGCGATCGCGAGATGCCAGCTGGATCAAAAGTTAGTTGACCTCAACTTCAATGTCTTCAGTTTCTACGTCAACATTCTGAGGTCCACGTTCAAAATTGTGCCTCGCTGCAAGTGCTTCGAATGAAAAAGTATCGCCAATAGATTCAACCCCACCAAGTTCATCATAGGCCAAAATCGTTTGAATGATAGCGGTAGTTCCACCTGTAAAGGAAGAGGCGAGCTCAACACTCGCGGGTGTGGATTGAGAGACTCGCACAAGGACAAGCGCCATATTTTCTGGAGATTGCACGATGAAAACTTGTTGGTCGATAGGTAGAGAAGTGATTGGCACATCGAGTGGGTACTCATGTGTTCGATTCATTATTTCTTGTATGAGCTCGGGGTCATTCTGCTCCAGTTCAGGAATCGTAGTGGACATGTCAGAGATGCTGTTCCCAATTGCAATTCGTTGTACAACAGATTGTGCCATAATTGGTCGTGCAGTTTCAGAGTCAAGGATTGAGGGTACACCTGTTTCAATCATTGAGACTGTCATTGGTGAACTAATATCTGAGTTGTACTTTAACGAAGCGGCAAGCATTCCCTCGGTGCGTGCGTGTTGTTCAATTAAATCAGACTCAGCTTGAAGCGTTTCCCAGCGTGCGATGCGCCCTAGGTCGTAAGAGACCTGATCTGCAACTTCAGCAATGTTGTTTGGAACGCGTGCGGCATCAGTTTCTGTAAGTCGAAAGAGGATGAGGTCGCCATTGTTATTTTCGAGCACAGGGCCCGCAATACTTTCTTGAACGCGAAATACGCCGCTTCCATCAAATTCTTTACAAGAGGAAACAAGTGTTCTGAAGTCAACTGGTGTATCGCCTTGGTTCACTGCGAGTACTTCGCCGATTACTGGAGTTGAATTAGCATCATCTGTAGATGTCCAATCTGCATTTGCTCCATACTGAGGTAACGCAATGCCAAATTCTTCCTGTAATGATGTTGCAAGGTCGACAAAGGAAAGTTGTTGTGATGACCAATCTTCTGGAAGAATGAGTAATCCATTCGCTTCATCTAAGCCTCGGCGTGGGTTTCTCAAATGTTCTGAAGCACTGCGAGCAATCTCTGTGCGTTTTAATGTGGCAAGTTTTTCAAGGTATGCGTTTGAAACTTCTTCTGGAATAGATGATGAAGAGTCAATTGCAGGAAAACGTGGGTCATTTTCATTTCTTCTCCAGAATTTACGCTGTTCTCGAGAAGAAAAATTATCACTCTTTCGAGCTGTTTCAGTGATGGAGTCGGAAGGGATGACTAGCCATTCTGTTTTGAACCTGTCAGGAAGTTTATAACCAAATCCATGGTCGCCCTCGCCATAAGGTGTGTTTGCCCATGCATCAAGCTGAGATTGCATTGCTTCTTCAGAAAATGACCCGTTGTCTTCGGGTCTTGCAGGAATAACTATTGTCTCTATAGATGATGTTGAAAAATAATCATCTGCTGCTTTGTGTAGGCGCCTATCTGAAAAACGTCCGGCGCTTTTGTACATTTGAACAAGTTGTTGGACGCCCTCTAAGTGTGCGAAAGCATCAAGAACTGTTTTAGGACTTGATCCTGTTTGCCTTGCAATATTGAGAAGAGTTTGTTCATTAAGCCCAACGGTTTGAATAGGAGGAATTAGGCCTGCAAGATCTGCTTCTCGAGTGAGAAGAAACCAGTGGGATGGAGATTCTACAGCACCGACTCCTGGAATCGAGCCGCCAATCCTATCGATAATTTGTGACTCGATTACATTTTGTTGCCATTGTTCGTATCCAACTTCTTCACCATCGCCAACCTTAGCTTGAACAGTTCCTGCATAACCAGCTTCTTGTGCAAGTCGTTGAATAACGTTTGGAGCAAGGAATGCGATAAGCAACAGGGTACCACCGAACCCGAGGATCCAGACGCTGTACTTGCGAAGGAACTTAAACATGAGAAGGTCGTCCTATCCGATTATTAATTAACGGTAAAATTCAACAATTAGGTTTGTGTTCACATCGAATGGTATTTGATCAGGTGTTGGTTGTGCAACAACCGTGCATGTCAGTTCAGATGGATTCATTGTAAGCCAATCTGAAACAATGTGACCAGCGAGTGTTTCCATATTCGTACGGGCGAGATCGTGTACCTTTGGTTGAAGCGTGATGATATCTCCAGTGGAAACTGCAAAACTTGGACGGTCAACTTTCTTCCCATTCACAAGAACGTGTCCATGTACAACCATTTGTCTTGCAGCCCAAATAGTTCTAACGAAACCAGCTCGGCGTAATACGTTGTCAAGACGTTGTTCTAAAAGTTGGAGGAGAACTTCACCAGTGTTTCCACGTAGTCGACTCGCTCGTGCGATGTATCGACGAAACTGTTTTTCAAGAATGTTGTAGTGGTATCGAAGTTTTTGTTTTTCAACAAGTCGAACTCCATAATCCTTTAACCTACGACCACGAAAGCCATGAGGTCCCGGGGGAGTAAGTTGCCGTTTTGCAGTGTGCTTTGGAATGTCTGCAATCGGAACACCGACGCGACGAGAGAGTTTGACTTTGGGTCCGAGGTAACGAGCCATACGATAATCACCGATTCTGAAAAACATCACCCAGAGAAGCAATCGACCATCGATCGCAAACCCTAATAATGGGTGTGGAACGGCGAATTAGACCAGAAAAACACTGATTTTGCAACCCTCCAACCACCATTCATTCTCAAATCAAAGCAACGTCCGATAATACCTCGCACGACCTCTGTGTCTTCCTCTGTGTCTACCTCTGAGGTAACCTCTGTGTCTACCTCTGTGTCTACCTCTGTGTCTACCTCTGTGTCTACCTCTGAGGTAACCTCTGTGTCTACCTCTGAGGTAATCTCAGAAGAAGCAAAAAATGTTACGGGTTTACGTATCAATTCTCGCTTTTAAAGATATACGACTTATACTTAATTGATAGTAACTTCATACAAAATAATGATATACATACGATTCATCCTGATTCTCCTCTCCAGCGTTATCTATTCAGATATTGGATCCGCAATGCAACGTAGTGGTCAAATTGATGAAGGGCGGTCGTTGAATTCGGATGATTTTTTCTACTTTACGTTGTATGAAGAAGTTGAGGACAATGTTTTTATTGAGATTAATGTTGAGGGGACTATTCACACCCTAGAAAATGGAGATTCTTATGTGACGTGGATGTGGATTATTGAGGATGATAACTCAATAGAATTGATTCCCATTATTCCAGATGCACTTGGAGAGCCATATTACGAATGCAACTTCTTTACAATCGGTTCAAGGCTAGTTATTGATATTCGAGCTGTTAATTACGGGTCAAAATATCCATTAACTACAAATCGTAAAGGGGTTACTGCTCAACCGATTCCAGACGGAGTTGTGATTCTTGAACGTCCGCCGATGTCAACTGCCAAGGATGGATGGAATTGGGGTGGCTGGATGGTGAGTTTTTCATACTTAGAGGGCGAGGACCGTGGTGACAGTGGCTCAGAATGTGCGCCTCCAAACCCTGGGCCAAATGGAGAGCGGTATACGATTCCGCTGAACGAACGCGAAGTGTTGATTATTATTATTACTGAGGAAGGACTGATTACAGTCTTGCTCTATAGGCTTGGCGAAGATGGATGCTGGCGTTTTGGCGCATCTCCATCAATACCAACACCACCACCAGGCCTCTCAGTTCCACAAACGATGCCATTAGTGCGGATCGAATATCTCATTCAAATGCAGAATGGACACTTCCATAATGCGCCACCATTTCCAATTTACTGATTAGTTTTTTGTTGGATATTCCAGGTTCTAATTTTTCCATCAATTGAAACTGCACAGAGAGTATGCCCATCGTTGATGAATCCAGTTGCAGCGATTTGTGTTTGCGGCCAATCGATTGTTAGCAATGGCGTGTTGTTCTTGTTATCGAAGATTTGAATTGAACCGCCTTTAACAATCGTTGCAATGCGTTTGCCATCGGGTGTAGTGTTCGAGGAGTTGGTCGTATCAGGCATAACATCAACCTCTGTTATATCTCCACTTTCGAAGGTGTATTTGTAGTATCCCGTGCCTATGTCCACATAAAGTGAAGTGTTGTTTATTGTTGCAGATTTAATGCCACTCCATATTTTGCGTTCATAAATTCTGCTATTTGTTGAGCGAGAACTAGTAGAGCCGTCGCTTTGCCGAATGAAAACCTTGTCTGCATCAGTTGAAAATGAAACGGTTGCCATTTGCTCTTTTCCCATTATTAGTTCAACGATTGGTGGTCTCCCGTCGAGTGGAGTTATTTTCATAATTCCGTTACTATCAATAGAAGCCAACAAAGTTCCATCATGCGATAGGTCAACTGAAATTATTCCACGGTCGTGCACAATAATTGGTGAGTCTTTTATGGGAAGCATGGTTTGAATTTTCAATATTTTTATATTTGAAGTACTTGAGCCAAGACTTGCAACCGCAATCATTTTTCCATTTGGATGAATTGCAATGGTGGAAGGAGTGCTTGACACTTTAAAATCTCGGCGATCAGTAATCTCATTGAACCTCCATACAATTACGTTTCCAAAAATAGATGATGCAATCGTAGTTCCGTCTTCAGCAACATCGATTGCCGAATTTGTATCCAAAATTCTATTGTGCAATTGGTCATCCAAGTAAACGTTATCCTCCACAAGGTTGAACCCTAAGATTCTAGTTTTTGCATCTATTGTGCTAAGGTCCATAGGGTCAAGAGTTGGAGTAAGCGCAATTACAAAGTGGTTCCCATTATCAGAAATTGCCATTGCGGAAATATTCGGGATTGAGGTGTCAGCATCAATTTTTCTGGGTTTAGTGCTGGGGTGTTCGGGGTTTTTAATCGAATGAACATATAAGTCGCCGTTTTTTTGTTGTGCTATTACGGTCGAACAATCTTTGGACATTAACGCAAGATGTGGTTCTGGCGAAATTTTGTACACAATTTGACCGCTGCTTAAATCAAGGACATCACCATTTGGGAGCACAGCAATAAGTTTTCCCTGTTCGTCAGATCCAACACTCAACGTTTTGACGGGAAGTTCTCCCTTTGTGGCGAGTTGTTGTAGCCACTTCCATTCCCAGTTCCGAAAAGTTTCATCACATTCTTCAAGTGAAGTAGACATTTGACTTAGATTCCCACCTTCATACGCGACCTGTGCTTGCTGAATGAGAGATGCATATTGCATCCAATTTCTTGTTTGTAACTGATTAATCGAGAAACAAACCGCAATGACAATTACACAAAGGAGCGAAGTAATAATTTTATGTCTTTTGACCCATAATGATGCGGAATAATATAGCGAAGCGCGTTTTGCTTTGATTGGCTTACTTAGAAGCCACCTTTGCAAGTCATCTCTAAATTCTCCTGCGTTGTTATATCGTCGTTGCGGAAATTCATCAGATGCCTTCTTGGCAATTATTCTCAAATCTGCTGGTGATTTTGCGTCTAGTAGTTCTTTCAGCATCACTCCGAGAGCGTACACATCGCTTCGTTCATCAATATTAGAACTCCCACTTGCTTGCTCGGGGCTCATATATTTTTGTGTGCCAATTACAGCACCAGTTTGAGTGAGTAATGTGGAATCTTTCCCACGAGTTACTCGTGCTACTCCAAAATCCAGAACTTTTGGTTCACCCTCTTTTGTCATTAATATATTGGCTGGTTTTAAGTCACGATGAATAATGTGGTTCGAATGAGCGAGTTGGACAGCGTCTCCAATTTTTTTCATGGCGCAGGCAATTTCACGTTCGCCCGCGTTTGTTGCCCACTGGTCAAGACGTGCACCATTGATATATTCCATCGCCATCCAGGGTGATCCATCCTTCGTCGTGTTTGTTGCAAACACAGTTGCGGTATTTGGGTGGTCGAGTTTTGCTAGAGTCTCTGCTTCTCTTCGAAACCGTGTTTGTTCATCGGTTCCCATGGCGCTCGCACGAAGAACCTTAATGGCAACTTTTCGTTTTGGTTCGTGCTGCGTTGCTTCATACACAATACCGCTTGCTCCACTTCCGAGTATCTTAGAAATGGTATATCCATCAACAAGGTGTTCTTGAACAGTCATTCCCTTTTCGGGAGTTTGAGTATCAGAAAGTGAAAAGTTGTCGCCGAGAGCTGGTTTATCAAGAAATGTGTCTTCATGATCATTATCAAGCAAAGTACGCACTTCTTTAAGTACAAGTGGATCAGAGGTTTTAGATTCAATGTAGGAAGACTGCTCTTCTTTTGTCATCTTTCTTGATGCAGAAAACAATTCACGGATTTGCTTCCACTGATTTGGATTCATTACTCAAGTCGTCCTCTGAGCCATGCTTTTGCGGTCGTCCAATCGCCCTCAACAGTGCGTTTAGAAACGCCAATAACAGTGGAAATTTCTTCCATATTAAGACCGCCAAAAAAACGAAGGGCAACAACGTTAGCTGCGCGTGCATCTATTTCTTCTAACTCAAGTAGAGCAGAATCTAAATCAAGGATTTCGACCTCGGTTGAATCACAAATCCCAACAGCGTTTTCAAGTGGAACTCGGCTTCGGTTTCCGCCACGTTTATCAGCATACTTTTTTCGAGCATGGTCGATTAAAATTCGTCGAATTGCCTGAGCAGCTGCTGCGAAAAAATGAGCACGACTTTGCCATTTTGCTTCTTCTTGATGCCCTAGCCGTAAATATATTTCATTAACGAGGGCTGTTGCTTGCAGAGTGTGACCAGCACGCTCATGCCTCATAGATGCTTCAGCAAGTCGCCGAAGTTCATCGTACACCTCTGGCATCAATTCATTAAGTGGTTGGGGAGTCATAAATGGCGAGTATACCTTGTGATTGGCTAGTGTTGCGGGTTTTGTTGGTTGTGTACGCCTGTCCTTAAGTAACCTCGAACCATATTTTAGAAAGGAATGAACAATGAATATCACTATAAAAACCCTTATTGTTTCTCTTCCCATTGGAGCAGTAGTGCTATTTTGTTCGTCTCAATTAGCTTCTGCCACCCACACAAACCACCACGGCAGCACTATTCAAGGAATTGCACCACCTTCAGGCGGTGATATTGATGGAGAGCCAATTGGAGGTGGTGGTCATTATGAAGGTCCTGGCGACACTATTCCACCTTGTGATACATGTACTCCTCCACCTAGCCAATGCACTATGTCATTGGGGTATGTGTGTGGTGGTCCTGAATGTAACAATTTGGATTGGGTCGCAGATCAACTTGTTTGTAAATATCCTCAGTTTGGTAACACTGGGTTTCGTGTTTGGTCACAGGGATGCATGGTAACTTTGGGCGATATCATCGATGCTTTACAAAATGGAACTGCATGTATTGATGAATACGGTAATGTTACGATACGCGTTGATTCTCCATTCCCTGTTGATGAAGTTCATGTGTTTGAGTCAGGTTGGATTAATGGTTATGAACCAGCACCGATTAGCCAATCAGTAAGTGCAACAGTTTGTTTTGATGGAACGCCAACGATTGTTGGGTGGGCATTTAACCAAGTTGCCTTTGATTACGATTGCGAATTAGCAACCGTGAGTATTACCTTTAGCGCTGCGTGTATGCAGCAAGCGCTTTTGGGCTGGTATTGGAATGGAACGGATTTGGGTAGCAACTCGGACAGTTGGCTCTTCTATGTTGATTTCATAAGCTGCGATCCTTGCGAAGATGAGGATGACGATTTTGTAACTGGAGTAGTCCCTTGGCAACGTGGCGTATACAAAGGCATAGGCGACACCGTTCCACTCCCAGAATAATTTATTAACTCTTTCTCTCCCTTACATCCCGTTCCTCGCGAAGCCGACCTTCGCGAGGAACTTTATATCCATTTTTACCTCTGTGGTAGCCTCAGAGGGTTACACAGAGGTAACCACAGAGGACGACACAGAGGTAACCACAGAGGTAACCACAGAGGACGACACAGAGGTAATGTTGGATTCAAGCGTTAGATAGAGACCTGCCGATAGGGATGGGCGGAACACGAAAAGAGGTACTCAAAAATGATTGAAACAACCGTTGATTATTGGACATGCATTGAATTGGCGAATGCTCTTGAACAAACTATGCAAAATGATTTGTGGCCTACTGCAAAGCGTATCGCAGAAACGGCATCTCGAATCACTAAAAAACCAGAAGAACTTGTTACTGCTTTAAAGAAGTTTGATATGAAGAAATCCGCAATGGAAGCGGCAAAGGAAGTTTCAAGCTCAGCTCAATTATCTAAGGCTGGGTAATTTTGGTATCCTTGTGCTATGGCACGGGTGAAAAAAAGTTGGTGTGAAAAATTAGAAGACTCTAAAGATCTTCCAAAAATCATTAAACCAAAGGGGAAAGGTGCATTGCATTTGGGTCATCGCATGCTTGTCCCTTCACCATTGCAAGTTGACGCGCAGATGAAAAAAGTTCGCAAGGGCAAGGTGATGACCATTGCACAAATGCGAGAAAAACTTACAAAAGAAAATAACGCAACTAGTACGTGCCCTCTCTGTAGTGGCATCTTTGCTTGGGTTTCTTCTCACGCAGCACAAGAATTAGAAGATCAAGGAAGAAAACGAATTACGCCTTGGTGGAGAACTGTCAAAGCGAAGGGGAACTGAACCCAAAATATCCGGGCGGCATGGAAGAGCAAGCTAAGCGGTTACGCAAAGAAGGGCATAAAATTGAGAAGCGTGGTAAGCGGTGGTTTGTTGACGGTGTAAATTAATACGCACGCTTAGCGTCGTCACCAGCAAACCAGTTTAGATAGGCACGATTGACAACAGTGTTACCACCCGGGGTTGGGTAATTCCCAGTGAAGTACCAATCTCCTGTGTATGCAGGCATCGCAGCGTGCAATCCTTCTACGTCTTGGTAAATAACATCAAGTTGTCCGTTCCATGCAAGGTCGCTTGGACGGACGAGTTCTGCAATTTTGCAGGATATTTCTTTAAGCGAAAATTGTTCGTAGAGCGCCTTCACTTGATTTTGCATTTGCGAAACAGGAAGTTCTTCTTGCTCTTTACATTTCTGTGCAATCTCATCAAGAATTGCTTCGTTCCCCGCATCTTTTGTTAATGAAATCGCTGCTTCAAACGCGATAAATTTTCCGATTTGGCTCATGTCAATTCCGTAACAGTCTGGATACATGATTGGAGGTGCTGAACTAACAATCACAATCCGTTTTGGATGGAGTTGCGATAAACTAGTGATGATAGATTCCCGCAAGGTTGTCCCTCGAACAATAGAATCATCAACAACCACAAGCGTGTCGTCTTTTTCAATAAGGCCACGAGTAATATCGTAGATATGCGTGACTAAATCGCGGCGGGCAGCATCGTGAGTAATAAAAGTACGTAACCGTTGGTCCTTGTGCGCAATAAGTTCCGCTTGCACCCTAGTGTTGTTGAGTTTTGTGAGATCTGTTCGAGTGACCGATCCATCTTGGATTTTGTCCCATATTACATCGGCTTCAATTGAACGCAACGCACCGCCAACTGCTTCAAGCAATCCTAGAAAACAAGTTTCCGCAGTATTTGGAATGTAACTAAAGAAAGACCTTTTAATATCATCCCCAAGGACTTTCATAATTCTTGGAGCAAGATTTGCACCTAGGCGTTTGCGCTGATTATAGATTAGTGGGTCATTGCCTCGGCTAAAATAAATTCGTTCAAAAGAGCATTGCCTTGTTTCAAGTTGCTCGGTGAAGGCGACTTCTTCGATGGTGCCATTGCGTTTAATAACGACAACGTGTCCGGGTTCAACTTGTTGTATCTCATCAGGTGAAACATTAAAAACGTTGGCAAGCGCGCCACGTTCGGAAGCGCACGCAACTACTTCATCGTTTATGTAGATAAATGCTGGTCGAATGCCAGCAGGGTCTCGGCATATAAACGCATCCCCGTTACCTATTAACGAAGCAAAAACGTATCCACCATCCCAGTATTGAGCTGCTTTTGTAAGAAACTTTCCAATATCAAGTTCTTTAGAAATTGTCTTGGCAAGGTCTCGACCTTCAAGATTGCCATGTTTCTTGATAAGCCGTTCGTGTTCGTCGTTGAGGAAGTGGCTGATTTTTTCAAGAATAACTTGCGTGTCGTTATCGCCAACTGGGTCGAGTCCGTATTCAACAAGGCGGCGGAATAAATCACTTGAGTTAGTCATATTAAAGTTGCCAGCGAGGGCAATGTTTCGACTTGCTATGTTGCTTTTGCGAATAAACGGATGACAGTTCGCCATGGAATTGTTGGAATGCGTTCCGTAACGAAGGTGCCCAAGATACGCTTCTCCAAGAAAGCGACAAGTGCGTTTTGCGTCCATTTCAGTTTCTGCTGAAATCGATTCACCCAATCGTTCAGTGTCTTCTGTGATTACATCGAAGATGCGTTCAATCGCGTTGTGTTTGTCAGACCGAACTCGAAGAAGAAAAGGATCACCTGCAGGCATATCGAATTTGACAACCCCAAGACCAGCACCATCTTGCCCACGGTTGTACTGTTTTTGCATGAGTAAATACGTTTTTCGCAATCCCCATGCAGCGTCACCATACTGCTCTTGGTAGTAGTGCAGGGGCTTTCTAAGCCGTACAAAGGCAAGGCCGCATTCATGGGTGAGTCGGTCGCTCATCTGATGGGCGAATCATACCCGTATAGGCTCTAGTACACACGGAGAAAAACAACGTTTTTCTCCGTGTGTACCTCGACCAATTAATACCGGTAATGCTCGGCTTTATAAGGACCTTCAACAGGTACGTCGATATAAGCCGCTTGCTCAGGTGTAAGTTCAGTTAACTGCACGCCGAGTTGGTCAAGGTGCAAGCGGGCAACCATTTCGTCGAGTTTCTTGGAAAGCGTGTAGACCTTGTGCTCGTAGTTGCCGTGGTTTGAGTGGAGTTCCATTTGGGCAAGCACTTGGTTTGTAAAGGAGTTGCTCATCACGAAACTTGGGTGGCCAGTTGCACAGCCAAGATTTAGAAGACGGCCTTCAGCAAGCACGATTATCGAATGACCATCTGCAAACTTCCATTCATCAACTTGCGGCTTAATGTTGATTTTTTCAATGCCATCAAGTTTTTCAAGACCAGCCATATCAATTTCATTATCGAAGTGACCAATGTTGCCAACAATTGCGTTGTGCTTCATCTTGGACATGTGAGAAGCAGTAATAACGTTGAAGTTTCCAGTTGTAGTAACAAAGACATCAATGTCACTAACAACATCGTTCATGCGTACGACTTCGTATCCCTCCATCGCCGCTTGCAACGCGCAGATTGGATCGATTTCGCTCACCATGACTCGGCAACCTTGTCCCTTGAGTGCTTGGCAGCAACCTTTGCCAACGTCGCCGTATCCAGCAACGAGCGCAACTTTGCCAGCAAGCATCACATCGGTTGCACGCATGATGCCGTCCACGCATGAGTGCCGACAGCCATAGAGATTGTCAAATTTACTTTTCGTAACGGAATCATTTACATTAATCACAGGGAATAACAATGTATTGTTATTCGCCATTTGGTACATGCGATGAATACCAGTCGTGGTTTCTTCGCTTACGCCGTTGACTTCAACTGCATATTGTTCCCAGAATTTATTGTTCCATGTTTGCACGTCGGCAAGCAAGTCAAGAATGATGCGTTCGTCTTCACTTCCAGCGCCTTCGCTTGAGGGCACTGTGCCTGACTTGTTGTATTCAACACCTTTGTGCACAACGAGGGTTGCATCGCCACCATCGTCAAGAATCAAGCTTGGTGTTTTTCCTTCTCCCCAGTGTAATGCTTGGAATGTGCACCACCAATATTCTTCAAGAGTTTCACCCTTCCACGCAAAGACGGGAATGCCTTGTGGGTTTTCGGGAGTTCCATTTGGCCCAACAGCAACTGCAGCAGCCGCATGATTTTGGGTAGAGAAAATATTGCAACTTGCCCAGCGTACTTCTGCTCCAAGAGCGACAAGGGTTTCAATTAAAACCGCCGTTTGAATTGTCATGTGCAACGAACCAGTAATTCGAGCGCCAGTAAGCGGTTTGGATTCGCCGTATTGCTTTCGAAGTGCCATCAAGCCGGGCATTTCATGCTCTGCTATTTCGATTTCTTTGCGACCATACGCGACGGTTTCAGGAGATAAATCAGCCACCTTGAAATCGCAAGGGGCGAAGAGGTCTAAATTGGTGTTAAGAAAAGTAGTCATTGTTGGTGTTTCGGTGGTCACTGTCCGTCTCCTGTTGTTTAATTGCAAACTGACTGATTTATCCATATATCCGGATTCTCGGATAAAGTGGCATTGTATCAAGACAAGTAGCTGTAAGAAAGCGTATTGTGCTGATTTTCGGTATCATACCCCGCTTCGATTCACCCTTAGTTAATAGGATAAACCAGTGGCTGACACATTCCCTTGCAAAATAGTAACTCCCACCGAAGAATGCTTCGACGGGCAAGCAACCTATGTTTCATTCCCATCATGGGATGGCCAGTACGGCATGATGAAGGGTCTTGCGCCACTTCTTTCAACACTTGCCCCAGGAACCCTGAGAATTGATACTGAAAATGGTTCACAAAGCTACCTCATCGTAGGCGGTTTCGCGCACGTTGATGGGGAGGGACTTTCCCTTGTGACTGAAGGAGCAATTCCTGCAGAAGGTCTAAATCTTGAAGAAGCAAAAGCAGAGTTGGCTGAGGCAAACGCACGAGTGACAAGCGATGAAAAAGATCGACTCGCAGTAGAGCAAGCTCAAAAAATCGCAACAGCTAAAGTGGCGCTCGCAAGTAAATAATGTCGGAATCTCAAGGCAGTTTGGATTTGCAACAGACACCTTGTTCTAGCATGCCACTTGAGCAACGAGTGGAGGCACTGCTTTTTGCAAGCGAACGATCGCTTTCTGAGACAAAAATGAAAACGATTCTAGGAATCGAAGACGAAGATGCAACTAAGCAAATAAAGGCATCGATTGAATCGTTGAACACTTCGTACGACAAAGACAATCGCGCCTTTCGAATCGAACGTATCGCAGGTGGGTACCGCGTCATGACACGCGAAGAACTTGCACCACTTGTTTCGCGTTTGCACGAACAGCGCCAGCAACAAAAACTATCTCAAGCAGCACTCGAAACACTTTCGATAATTGCGTATCGTCAACCAGTCATGCGTGCTGAAATAGAAGTTATTCGTGGTGTTGCATGTGGCGAAGTGCTTCGCGGTTTGATGGAACGACGGCTTGTAAAAATCGTTGGGCGTGCTGAAGAACTCGGTAGACCAATGTTGTACGGAACGACTAAAGAGTTTCTATCTATTTTTGGTCTGGCAAACTTGAACGACTTGCCAGATGTACAAGGCCTTGTCCGGGAACCATCGTGGAAACCCGCCACTTCCGAAGATTCTCCCAAAGAATCTAAAGAAGAAGTTTCCGAATCAACGGAAGTTGTTGAACAAAACACTGAATAAAACTTGTTCCTGACATATTATTCGGGAGATGAAAAAAAGCACGAGTTCAATTCATCCAACAATTATCTTTATTATATTGGTGTCTCTTGTTGCTCCATCAGCCTTCCTACAAAGTAAGAACCTGCCAATGTGGCTATTTGGTGCAATGTTGTCAACAATGGCAATTACTCTTGTTTGGACAAAACTTGTATTGCGTCGAATTGAAGTTCGAAGAGTTGTTCTTGAACCAGCAAAAGTAGGTGAGCCATATATTGTTCGATATGAAGTAACAAACACAGCTAGGCGAATTGCTGGGTTTAGTTTGTGGATTGAAGAACAGAATGCATCACGAGCGACTTGGTCACATTATTTTAGAAAAGCGCGTGGGTGGGTGATGGAAGTAGGTGCAGGAGAAACAGTTCACGGTGAAGCAATCTTTTGGCCAACAAAACGTGGTGAAGCTATCTTCGATCAAATTCGTGTTACAACAAGTTTCCCGTTTGGGATGATCCGCTCAAAAAAAATAGTTTCCCAACATGCCTCTGTTCTTGTCCATCCAAAAGTAGAATTGCTTCAGCCATCAATTATTAGTGCAATTGTTTCAAGTGGGCTACTTGGACAACGTAGTAGCCGTCGAGGTCGAGGAGGAGATGATTATTATGGTCTTCGTGAATTAGTGAGTGGCGATAGGATTGGCGACATTGCTTGGAAAGCATCTGCGAGGCGTGGTGAACTCGTGTGCGTCTTGCGAGCTAGACCCACACTTCCAAAGATGAGAGTTGTTCTGGATCTAACAACACCAACGGATGAGTTAAAGTGCAGTGGAAACCAACGTGAGTTGGAAGAAAAAGCAATATCATTCTGTGCCTCAATACTTAGTGAGGCAGTGCGACAAGATCAAGAAATTTCGCTGTCAATTTTAGGATTTGATTTGCCTGGAATCGTTGGTTTTCACAGTGGTGCTAGACATCTTGATTGCTTGTTGTCATCTCTGGCAACAATTAATCTTGATGAGACTCGTCACTCAGTTTCAGCTCGACCAGTTGCAGACATGAAACAGGTGGGCTTGTGTGTTATACGCCCTGACCGTTCAAAACCGTTGGGCTCTTTGAGTGATGCTTGGTATTTCCATGCAGATCAACTCGAGGAACTAATACTTGAACACTCGAAAAGAGAATCAGCGTGAAAGTTCTGAAGTCATATCGTCTACTTCGCTTTTCACTTGTGTTATCAGCAATCCTTGCACAGTGCGTAGCATTAAATGCAATTTCCGTGCTTGTTATAGCAGGAACACTTGCAGCTCTAAGTTGGTATGTTACGGAAGGGCCCCGTGGCAAATCGATACCAGCCTGGCTTTCTCGGATACTCATAATCGTATGGTTTTTTTATTCCTTGTTCGATGCAATAGTGATACAAAGTCAACTTCCAGAAGTGCTTGGTAGATTTGTTGTTGGGCTTACGGTAGTAAAAATGTATGAGAAGCGAACTGTTGAAAATGAAGCACAGTTATTGCTGTTGAGTTTATTGCTACTTGCAGTCGGTACGCTTTATGCCACCAGTGTATTCTTTGGGCTTTTGCTCATAGTTTGGTCGGGTTTAGCTGCATGGGTCTTGTTGCTTTATCAACTTCATCAAGGCATGGAAACCATGAGAAGCGAGAGATATGATGCGGTTCCAATCAAGTACCCAACTCCGTGGACAAGACCGATTACAGGATTGCATGTACGAAAAACATTTCGTCGAAGCGCACTATTCTTTTTACTATTTGGGTTTGTTGGGTCGGTGATATTTTTTGTTTCTATTCCTAGGAAGGTGTCAGATTTTTCAATCGAACAACTTATAGCGATGGATGAAACCCTTGAACGAATGGAATTGAAACCAGATCAAGATATTCAACTAAGTAATAAAAAAATTATGTCGGTTTCTCTTCGCAACAAATTTGGAGAATCAATTCGGTTGCCAAAGGGTTTGCGTTTACGAGGGGCAGCGTTGAATGAATATCAGGGAGAGGGTGTTTGGGAAACAGGAACGCATTTCAAATCAAGCGTAGAGACAGTCTCTGATGTATTCACCCCGTTAACTGCTACTGGTAATCGAGAAGATGCTCTAGTCATGGAAGTATCACTCTTCCAACCAATGGGCAAGATTTATTCTATGTACAAGCCAGTTGGAATTGAGACAGATCCTCCGACAACCGTGACGATGAATTTAGCGAATTCAACCATGGGGATTGTGCTCGGATCAGCTCCATTGCAGAGTTATCGTGTTCAAATTGATCCCGAAGACATAATAGTTTCTCCATATTCGCAGAGACAAAATTATTATCGAAACAAAGATGTGCTAGCACTAGCGTTAGAGATTATGAAAACAAATTCAATTGACCCAGGTGGAGTACCAACTTCTTTTGAGGCGAGGCGAATTGTGGCTCTAGCGTTTGAATCATATTTACACTCAAATGAATTTTCATATTCGACAAGCAGCTCTGGTGTTCCAATTTTAAGAGAAGCAGCGATGCTTCGAGCAAACGACCCAACCGCAGAGTTTCTCTTGAGGATGAAGAGGGGGCATTGTGAGTTTTTTGCAGCTGCAATGGTTGCGATGTGCGATACCGTGGATATACCTTCAAGGATTGTGACCGGTTTTTATGTTGACCGTTGGGAAGAATCAAGTGAGTCGTATATTGTTCTTGGGCGAGATGCACATGCATGGGTTGAAGTAGAAACAGGTCCGCTGGCGTGGGAAACATTTGATCCAACTCCATCATCATCGAACTCACCGATTGTTCAAGAGCCTATGACGCTTGCTCAAAACATTCGTATTAAATGGGATTATCTAGAAAGCATTTGGCAAGAGTATGTGTTCGGTTATGACACTTTTATCCAGAGCCGTTTTGTTTCATCTGTAAACCCAAATTGGAAAGCACACCTGCAGGAAGTAACGAACTCCTTCAAAAACATTCTGAAGAGTATTTCAAATTGGTTTGATATCGGTGCAGGGGGCAGGTTATGGATAAATCTTGTAATGGGTGCCGCGATTCTATTTGGATTCGCATTACTTATAGTTCGTTGGCGGAGAAAACGAACATCACAATTGTTAAATTTGTTAAAAGACAACGAAGAAAACGTTGCGGTAATTAATGTAGAGTTTTACGCTGAGTTACAACGAAATTTCGCACGGCTAGGTTTTATTCGTCCAAGTCATATTCCAGCAATGACATGGGTGCAATCGTTAAACTTGTCGAAAGAATGTGTTATAAGTGCTTTATATTTATCATCGAAGTATTACGAGATACGGTACGGTAGGTATCGCCCAAGCCGCAGTGAGCGAATAGTATTATTGCAAAAAGTTCGAGAACTCGACATGTTGCTAGGAAAGGAATCTCAATGAATGAATGGCTTCCAATGGATGAAGAGCAATCAAAGGTTCAGGTAGAAACAATACTTAAATTGCTTGGCGATTCTTCATGCGATGTTGTTGATGTTGGATGTGGAGATGGCCGCATTTTGATTCCCCTTGTAATTGCAGGCCACCGAGTTGTTGGAATTGACAACGACCCGAATGCAATTGATGCGTGTGGGAGGCGATGCGCCGAGATTGATGTTGATGCGAATTTACTAGATGCAGATTTGTTTGATGCTTTGCCGCTTTCCTCGCCGGTTGATGCGGTTGTGTGTTGTGGACAAACGTTTATGTTGCTCTGGGATGTTGATGATGCGGTTCGAGCACTCAAACTGTTCAAGCAATCGTTGAAAAAAGGGGGTGTAGTAATTATGGATGACCTACCAGGAGATTTATGGCCTGAAGTCGCGCAAGGACGCTGGGCTAACGGAGTGAATGAAGACGAAACCTTGCAACTTGTTTGGGCGAAGAATGATGCAGTTTTTACAATTCGTGAAGCAGGGCAAGTAGACTCACAGTCATGGGAGTTTCAAGAAAGCGACTGCCCAATTCGTTTGTGGACAATGGGTGCCTTGAAAATGGCAGCTAAACTGGCGGACTTATCGGCACCAGATGTACGGGTTGAAGGGGCCATTCTGGTCATGCAGGCGGTTTAGAACTGAATATTACATATGAAGTAGTGTTGAACTTGATTGTGTTTTTTGAGCGGACGATGTGTTGACTTCACCTTCCTCTAACTTAACGGAGAACCGATATATGCCAGCACATCGCTCACGAACTACTGGATGGCGTCGTTGCCTACAACAGCTTGTTGATCACAAGGGATCTCTGCAAATTGCTCTTGAACCTGATGGGCCCACGGGCCAAGATTTTATTTGGAGGGCGAAGTTAATATCTACATCGAAAGACGAAATACTGATTGAAATGCCAACAGCAGCTGGTGAACCACTCCCTCTTGATGAAGGAGTTCGATTGCTCGGAATTATTGCGATTGGTCAAAATCGTTGGATGTTCAGAACGGTTTGTTTGGGGAAAATTTCATATCGTGCCAACGGTAGAGATGGCATTGGAATGAAATTACAAATGCCAACCTCTGTAGAACGATGTCAACGACGACGCGATTATCGAATTAGTACAGATACTTTGGTGATGCCGACTGTGTCATCATGGCCATTACTTGACCCTAGGTCAGTCGCCTTTCCTGAACGGATGTGCCAATTGCAGATGGAGCGTTACATTTCTGGCGATACTAAGCCGATGGCTCTTGAAGATCAGGATGCGATGCCAGATGTTGGGCCACCAATTTCAGCAACATTGGTCAATATTGGCGGTGGTGGTATAGGATTACAAGTTCCTGTTGGTGAAGCTAGTGGAGTAGGGCGGCATAGATTGCATTGGTTACGTTTTCCACTTCCTGGTGTCGATGGTCCACAACTTTCTGTTACTGCAAAGTTGATGCATTGGCATCTTGAATCTGGTGGCACCACATACATGGGAATGATGTTCGACTTTTCATATAACCCATCTCACCGTAGGTTCGTGGTCCAACAAATAACACGTGCAGTGGCAATCCAACAACGCACGCAACTCCGCGCCGCCTGATTTCAGCGACTTTGTCCCTTCCCACATCAATTTCTACGCTTTTAGACCACCTGAGTTTACCTCAGAGGTAACCACAGAGGTAGACACAGAGGTGACCACAGAGGTAGACACAGAGGTGACCACAG
>JACKQG010000424.1_pt1 | contig 61728 bp, 64 predicted proteins | sample 8237621 | NCBI WGS metagenome assembly JACKQG01 (sample SAMN15677084, study PRJNA649215) | marine metagenome | biome: marine; feature: Black Sea; material: saline water; isolation source: suspended particulate matter (SPM) from the Black Sea western gyre | collected 2013-06-09/2013-06-10 | depth... | reverse complement strand
TCCAACCTTGTATCAAAGAAAATCGATAACGCAACCGAAGATGATATTAAAACAGGCTTGGACATTCTTTTTGAATACACGGAAAAAGAGCACGCCTTTACAGACAATGAAGTCTCCAAGATAGTCGAAGCCATTTCAGAACTGAAAATTCTAGATCCTGCCTGCGGTTCAGGAGCATTTCCTATGGGCATACTCCACAAACTTGTCTTTATCTTAAACAAGATTGATGAGGACAATAAAAAATGGAGAGAGTTGCAAAAACAGAGAGCTGTTAAAGAGACTGAAAAAGCCTATAGCGTAGGGGATAAGGAGGAGAGACACCAAAGGCTTAAAGAAATTGAAGAAGCGTTTGATTTTAATACGTCCGACTATGGCAGAAAACTATTTCTGATAGAAAACTCCATCTATGGCGTTGACATACAACCGATTGCGGTTCAGATTGCCAAACTCCGTTTTTTTATATCTCTAATAGTTGACCAAAATATTGATGAAGATAAGGAAAATCTGGGAATTTTGCCGCTACCGAATCTTGAGACCAAGTTTGTTGCGGCCAATACGTTGATAGGAATTGATAAAAAAGGGCAATTAGAGCTTAATTTCCAGAACCCCGAGATTGATAAGAAAGAAAAGGAATTATCCAAAGTGCGGGAACTACACTTTTTAGCCCGTACTCCAAAAACCAAGGAAAAATACAGAGAGAAAGATAAAGGTTTAAGAAATGAAATCGCTGTACTTTTAGAAAAGGATGGTTTCGCCTCGGATGTAACCAAAAAGCTGGCCCACTGGAATCCCTATGATCAAAATACGTCTGCTGGGTTTTTTGATATGGAGTGGATGTTTGGTATAAAGGATGGGTTTGTTGTTGTTATTGGGAACCCGCCGTATGTACGTGTTGATGATATTCCAAAATCTCTTAAGCCTTTATATAAATCATTTTACAATACTTCTGTCGGCAAATATGATTTATATTACCTTTTCTTTGAATGTGGAATCAATTATTTGTCCCAAAAAGGAATTTTAGCTTATATTACGCCAAATAAATTTTGTGCTGCTAATTCTGGAGTTGCTTTGCGAAATTTAATTTTTAATAAGTTTGATAATGGAGAAATTCTTAGCACTTCGAGGCTTAAGGTTTTTGAAGAGGTTTCAAATTATCCTGTCATTTCAATTTTTCGTACTATGTCAAATAAGAATATTTTTTCAATAAGACAGGCTTTATCTATCAATGAACTTTCCACTCCAACAAGAAATAGTTACGAACTTAATAATCATATTTTATCTGTTCTCCCAGAAAAAATAATTCCGATTAATGTATCGCAAAAAAAGATTGATTTATCTGTAAGTTTGTTAAGCAAGTTTAATGTATTAGGAAATTATTTGAGTATTTCTGAAGGTCTTCGTATTCCTAAGAGCTATGAGTCAGAAAAAAAAGCAGATAATAAAATTGTAAAACAGTACCAATTTAATAAATGGTCTATGATTGAAGACGCGACATACATAACAAATAAAGATTTGCTAAAAGTAATATCTAAAACATCATCACGCTATCAAAAAATTATATCTGATAAAATACTAATCGCCGAAGATGCATTAAGCATCAATGCTACAATTGACTACAAAAAATATATCCCTCAGGGTGGTATTTATTTTGGAGCTTTGATTAACGATACATACGATATAAAAGTTATTTTATCCCTTTTAAATTCTACTGTTTTGTCATTTATTTATGAAATACTTTTTGGTGGAATGCATATGGGAGGGGGGTATCTTAGGTATAGAAAAAAATTCTTGGAGCAACTTCCTATATCAAAGAGCATCAAATCTGAGCAAAAATTTATTAGATTATTTGCCGAAAAAATCCTCAATGCTAAAAAAACGAACCACACATCCGACACAACCACTCTCGAAGCAGAAATTGACGGCCGCGTCGCCCATCTTTACAATCTAACAGAAGAAGAATACTCGCTGATTTTAAAAGAGTCAAACTGCACTGATCCATTTCGTATGGCAGCGCAAAATATTTACCGCGATATTGCCAGGGGAAAAATTAAATGACTTGTTGAGGTTGATTGATATGCAATTATCAAAACTCAGAATCGAGAATTTTCGTTCCTTTAAAGTCGTGTAGTGTACATTCCATGCACCATCACCAGCTGCCGCCAAATAATGCAAATTTCTGTATACGGTGGGCGATGATAAGACGGTCTACAACAGAACAATTTTGATAGGATTTGCTACAATGGTTAACAAGCCCCTTCAATTAGTTGACTTTATTAACTTTGACGGCATTCTTACCCCAGGCTTGATCCCAATTGGCAGTGCCGCTGATACAATTGGCCTTAGCATCGATGAGAAAGCTGCGGTCTTCGATGCCGAGTCGTTTAAACACATAAATTTCGTATTCTTTCGCCGTTTTTCAGATGGCCGGTCATCTCAAATTTTGGCTTACGTTGTCGATAACTCTGACGAACGGCTTGACGAAAAGGCATTAGCCGAACTTCACTTACAGGTTTGGCTTCATGGTACGGCGCCATTGCTTTATATCGCCTGGCCAAGTCGAATTGATGTGTTGACATGCGCGCGAGGACCGGATTTCTGGAAAGCTGATAAGCAGGAATGCCAGTATAACCCCGCGCAAAAAATTGAAGCTGGAAAGTAGGGGACGTTCTTCAGAAAGTAGGGGACGTTCTTCAGTTTATAAGTTGCCAGCGTATGATGGAGTATCGTGTGGAAATAAGCAATCCAGGTCGCCTTCAAACACGATACCGACCCGGAATTGCCGGAAGACCAGAACACCAAGCTGGTGGTGGACGGCAAAATCCGGCAGGACGCCGAAGGTACATGAGCGTGAAAAAGTGCCTGATGCAGAAGTTGCTGACTTGGGAAGTAAGAATGAAAATGTGAGGTTGGCATGAATACAATTATAAATATTTACTGTGATGAAAGTTGCCATCTGCCCAATGATGGACAGAACGCCATGGTTCTCGGTGCGCTCTGGTGTTTCAGAGTTAAAGCCGGAAAGCACAACCAGTCCATTGCCGAGCTGAAGGCGAAACATCACCTTTCCCCATTTTTCGAGATCAAGTGGACAAAGGTTTCTCCTGGAAAACTGGATTTTTACAGGGACCTGCTCAACTATTTTTTTGACAGCAGGGCCATGGGATTCCGTGGATGGGTTGTTCCAGACAAATCAATATTATCCCACAAAGCTCATAACCAAACCCATGATGAATGGTACTACAAGATGTATTTCTATCTTTTGCGGAATTTGATCTCTACAAGCAGGAAATACCATATCTATCTTGATATCAAGGATACGCGCAGCAGGATGAAACTGCATAAGCTGAAGGAAGTGCTGAGCAATGCGAATTATGATTTTTCCAGGGAAATCATTGAACGAATTCAGCATGTTCATTCACATGATATTGGTCTTATGCAATTGGCGGACATCCTCATCGGCGCTGTTTCCTATCATGCCCGTGGTCTTTCGAGTAGCGCGGCCAAGAATGAAATAGTTCAGATTATCAAGGATAAAACAGGGTTAAGTCTTACCCGCAATACCCTGCCAACCGAGCGTAAGTTCAATCTCTGTATCTGGCGCCCAGACAGCGGGGGTTTTGAAAATGCCTGAGTGGTTGCCGGAAAAAACCAATATCAATCCTTGGACAGAGGACACGTATGAAATGCTATATGAAATATTTTGCCGGGATATTCGTGATTATGATCTCCGGTATATCGGCAATAATGTCTGGATTTTCCCGGATATTGAAGACGGGAAAGAAAAGGTTTTCTGGCACTTGACTACCCGTAGTGGCGAACGAAAAAAGATTCCACGCCGGAAACGGAAATTTTATCCAGAGGGCCAGACGGATACCGAAACAGAAAGACTGCCGGACCTGCGCCGATGCGAGCGGCTGCCATGGGTCAAACCTTTGATTGAACATCCGTCGGAGTCGGAAGTCCTTGCCTGGGATTATGAAGAGGGCGACCAGACAATAAAGACCTATGTCTGGATCAAGGATTACGATTTTGTCGTGATCATGAAAAAGTATCCCGACGAGAAGCGGCGGCTGATTACCTCGTTTTATATAGATACATACAAGCGAAATAACTTTGAAAGAAAATATGCGAACCGTATCAAATAAGAAAGGTCTGCTCGGACGGCAGACCCATCTCCTTCGGCTCTTACACCCAAAATAGGATGGCCAATGAGTATATTTATACTATTACTATCGGCCACCATTTGTCAAGCCTTAAGAAAAAAGGTGGCGTAGGGGTAACGTCCATAAGGGGGAAAGCAGGAGGACATTCTATATTCCTTATAACAATAAAACTGGGTATGCACTTAACTCAAGCTGTTTGCCTTTAACTATTTGAATTCAAAAAGTATTTGGACATTTCTTGAATAAAAACGAGAAAACTGGAAATTCTTATATATTCAAGTAGATACCTGCTTTAAACTTGAGTTAAGTGCATACCCAGTAACAATAAATTTTTAATGGTTGTAATATCAATTGGTTAGGATGTCCTGCATCTTTTAAGCGCACTCCACCTGTTAGGGGCTTGCGGGACATTCATTGGATTATTGGTTTACAATTTCATGGCGGGCTTGCGGGCGGGCTTGCGGTACATTAGTTTATAAGTTGACGTGGTAATTGAACTGAAGAACGTTGGAGATGAGTTTTCAGAGGGGGTAAGGAACGATTATGAACCAGGAAAATGTCGCAATCATGAAAGAGTTAAAGGAGAGATTGCAAAGGAAATTTAGCTTTATCTCGAAGGTAATACTGTTTGGTTCTCAGGCCACAGGGTGCCCACCGGGACGCCCATGATTTTATGCGTTTCTCAGGGACTTGCGGGATATCCATAAATAAATTTAAACTCGTTCTTCAAAAATGGGTTCTGCACGAAAGGGATTCATGCACATCGAAACCGACATCGAGCGAGTGCGCGAGCTTGCTGAGGCCAAAGAAGACCAGAATTGGCGCTTCCGGACGTTTCTCAAGGGCATCGATCTGTCTGTCAAGGAACTGGACAGCATTGCTCACCGGCACTACAAAGACATCGCCCGGCAGATAGACTGTGGTACCTGCGCGAATTGCTGCAAGGAAGTCTCACCGAAGCTTTCGGAAGAGGATGTAACACGGCTGGCGAGTTGCCTCGGGATCTCGCCTTCGGAACTGACCGCCACGCACCTCCGAACGAACGAAGACGAGGATGCATACTGCTTCCGGCAGAAGCCGTGCCCCTTTCTCCGAAACAACCGCTGCACGGTCTACGATGCACGTCCTGATGACTGCCGTTCGTTCCCGCACTTGCACAAGGACGAGTTCGTCTTCAGACTCATCCAGGTGGTGAACAATTGCTCAGTTTGCCCGATCGTCTACAACGTGTTCGAGCGGCTCAAAGAGGAACTGTAGCACTCTAAGAGGATTTAGGGCCAGAACTTAGGGGCTCTTTACATTTACAGGTTTGAAATTAGGCGGGATTGGGGTCTACGTTTGACCCTTGTTGATTAGTCAAGATTATAGAAGTTTAAGAATAAAGATAAAAAATCAGAAGAAATATTGAAATAAGAGAAAACAGATTGCTCATGGGTCAAACATAAACCTGACCCCTTATCTATGGAAAAAAACTAAACTATTTGACTGGATAGGCAGGATTAGAAGAATAAATGAACTCAAGCCTTTACATTGTCGCTGGTCCAAATGGCGCTGGCAAAACAACCTTTGCGAGAGAATTTCTTCCTAATTACGTTGAATGCCTGGAGTTTGTAAATGCCGATTTAATCGCAAGCGGTCTTTCACCGTTTTCACCTGAACACGCAGCCATCAGAGCAGGCAGACTCATGTTGGAGCGGATTCATTTCCTGGCTGACCGCGGGACAGATTTTGGCTTTGAAACTACGCTATCCGGTAAAGGCTATGTGCGCCTTCTCAAGGACTTGAAAAACCGGGGTTACAAAGTTTACCTTTATTTCCTTTGGATTGATAATGTCGATATTGCTCTTGAGCGTGTTGCTGATCGGGTTCGAAGGGGAGGTCACAATGTTCCGGAAGAAATCGTACGACGTCGTTTTAACAGAGGGCTTCCAAATCTCTTCAATCTTTATCGTCCGATCCTGGACTTCTGGGCTATATTTGACAATTCAACACATCACCCTGTTAAGGTTGCCTGCGAAGAAGATGGACACCTGGAAGTTTTTGATTCAGTTCTATTCTCAAAATTATCTGAAGATATGGTGAAATCATGAAAGATAAGAAATTAGACAAAAACCTGTCTGATAAAGCAATGGCATTTCGTGCCGAAGAAGCGTTAAAAAAAGCTGTAGCCCGTACAATTGCAGATCACAAACGCACTGGGGATCCAATTGTAATCTGGCAGGATGGCAAAGTTGTAAAAGTTCCGGCAGACCAGATCGAAGTCCATGAGACTGAAGCCAAATATGTAAATCCCAAAGAAAAGAGCAAATAACCATGCCAGGGGCAACTTACGGGACATCTTATATCCCTTCTGTTAAGCGTAAAGTGTGCGTTTCCAATAAACAAATTAATTATGAAATTATATCTGCAATAACAGACCGCGTCCCCAGGATTTATTTATCTTAGATGAATGATTATGAAAATATACCTGATGAGCAGCTGGTTCAACTTTCACTCAAGGACCAGGATTGTTTTTATTACCTGATGAAAAGATATGAAATAAAGCTATTACGTTATATTAAACGGCTTACAACAGTCAGCCAGGAGGAAGCGGAAGACATAATTCAAGAAATATTTATAAAGGTATATCGAAACCTTAACGGCTTTAATCGCAAGCTGAAATTTTCAAGCTGGATTTATCGAATAGCTCGCAATGAAATTATTAATCAATACCGTAAAACCAAACTCCGCTTAGCAATGACACCTTTAAATATTGAAGATGAAGAAAATCTGATTGACTCTATTAATGATACGATTGAAATTAACGAAGCATACGAAAACCTTGAAAATGCTGAAAGGGTGAGGAAAGCGCTTTCGGAGCTTCCGGATAAATATCGTGAGATACTTATTCTTCGGTATCTTGAAGATAAAACCTATGATGAGATAAGCGATATTTTGCGTAAGCCGCCAGGAACCGTGGCAACACAAATTAATAGAGCAAAAGCAAGTTTCAAGAAAATAGCCGGGCGTCATCAACTTGATAAAGGGATAGTTAAATAAACAACACTTTACGATGTTTGTAAGATAACATTATGGCTGATATAAGCAAAGATATTCTACAAAAAATTAAGAAAGATGAAGTGCGTCCATATTCTAAACAGTACTTCCTGCTCAAGCGTTCTGTGATATGGACGGTATTTGGCCTGTCGATTTTACTTGGAAGTATTGCCAGCGCTATTGCTCTATTTCAATTAAGATATGCTGAATGGGATTTGTATAAGCACTTAAGCCACAGCCTGGCAGAGTTTGCGCTATTGGTGATCCCATTTTTCTGGCTGATCTTTTTGTTAGGATTTACAGGGTTTGCCTATTATTATTTTCGACGCACCGAACAGGGATACCGGTATGCTGCAGTATGGGTAATATTGTCAAGCATTGCCCTTTCAATTATTGGCGGCGGGCTTTTATACTCAACCGGCTTGTCTGAGAAACTGGAAAGTGTATTTCAAGAAAATCTGCCTTTTTACAGAGAACTTCAGGAGCGCAAACAAAAAGTATGGATGTCACCCGGGCAGGGGCTGCTTGCTGGAAAGATTGTCAAAATAATTTCTGAGCAAAAGATACAGATTGAGGATTTGCAGGGGAATATTTGGGTGATTGATATTACTGATACTATATGGCGAGGCCGACTCAGACCTTCTGAAGATTTAAAGATAAAGATTCTTGGAGAGATGAAAGGGCAAAACCGATTTGTCGCAAATGAAATTCGGCCATGGAAAGGACGAAGAGGTCAAGGCAAAAAGCGTCATAATCTCTATAGGAAAGGGAGGACTAAATGAAATTTTAAGAGCGAAATAATTAATTTTTTGCTTTCTAAAACGGCACCAGACTTCTGGAATTAGAATGTGATAGCTGAGTAAATATTATTTCATAGAGTCTTAGCTTCCCTGTGCCTTTCCATAAAGGTTCATTAGGCTTGGTTGTCTATCAAGCCCTCATAATCGTATTTCGCTCTTAAAATTTATTTAGTTTCTCCTTTCTTATATTGAACAAGGAAGCTTTGATGTTCTCTTTAAAAGATAATTTGAGCGCAAAATTAGAGTGTTACGAAGCCATCAAAAATAAGTGAAAGAAAAATTGCCTCGCAATTGTATTAGTAAGTGAAAGGTTGGTAAACATTCTAATACAATAAGGAGGAAAGAAAAATGAAAAATTTATTTAAAGTATCTGTTCTTTGCTTATGTCTGCTGACGGCTGTCTCTTTTGCATACGCCGGCAATGGCAAAGGCGCTCAAGATGGAAGTGGTCCAAAGAATACAGCAGCCCAAAGAGGGCCTAATTATGTGGATCAAAATGGGGATGGAATTTGTGATAATATTGGCGCCAGGATTGGCAGGCGCGGCAGGGGCTACGGCGCCGGCAGCCAGGCCAGAGCCAAAGGCTTTCGTAGAGGCCTCAGAGATGGAAGAGGCCCAATCAACAGAGCGGGCGTAGCAAAGCCTAACTATGTGGATGCAGATGGTGACGGAATCTGTGATAATTTCCAGACCAAATTTCCCTCAAAAAGTAAAGCAGCCTTGCCATAACTTGTGGCAGGGCTGCTTTGCATGAGAATAGAATTGTAGAATAAAAAGGGAGCCTTACCCCTGTCGGATTATTAGGCTCCCCCCGGAAATCTTTACCAGGACTAAGCATCAGGAGGTGATGTCTGTTGTGGCAAAGAATGAGTATCTGTTATTTATTGCCCCTTTACTTATTATTCCGGATGATCTTTGCTCACGATCTTGGCGTCTTCAGTATGGCAACCACGACAGTCCATCAGGCTGAGGGTGTTTTCCTGCGATTCTTCGGCTGTCTTTTTCCCGCGATAAGAGTGACAGTCTATACACCCTTTAGACTCTGTTCCTGCAAACCAATCTGTTGCTTTAAACTTACCCTGAACAAAATCATTGACAAGCTCGGCGCACTTTCGAGCAGTATCTGAGGCTACTTTGGCGCAGCGGTCTTTTTTTAAAGGCGCCGAGTGTGGAGGCTCGCCTTTATCGTTGTAACTTATGCCTGCTTCGGAGAGCCATTTGCTGATCGAGACGTGGCATAGTGGCGAATCAGATGTCGTATGAGCAAGCACCTTGTTGTCTGGGACTGGAGTATAATGTGGCTTCCAACCACCTTCTTTGTATATATCCCAAACATTTCCGGTTGGAAACTCAGTTGTACTATACCATCCCATAATCTCATTTCCCAGTTTTCCGTGCAGTTTCATCATATTCAATACAGATAAGCAACCAGTCAGAGTACCGCAGAGAGTGCCCCACATTTGAATGCCTCCAGCGCCAAAGGAAAATATCTGGGCTGGTATTTTGTACCATTCGCTGCCAGCGCCACTATTAGGCATTATTGCTTTCATTGCTTCAATCAACCCGGAAGCAACTGCGTACATTCAGCCTCCGCCGGGGAGTTTGCTTCCGTCGGGTTTTTTCCCAAAGTATCCTTCGTAAGTAATTTTTGAGACCATATCAATATCCATTAGTTTCTTCCGCGTAGGTCTTGCAAACGGATATGGGAGTTCCTTTGCCTTGGCTATGGCTGTGCCTGGGCTGACAAGGGAGCCCACACCAAGGCCGACCGCCAGGGCTCCGGCCCCAACGACACCAGTGCTGCCCTTCAAAAAGTTTCTTCGTGATATTATTCTTGATTCTTCCATAAAACCCTTCCTCCTTACTATTAAGTTATAACAGATCCTTTTTATGTCTTTGCCTTTTTTGTCTATCTGAACCTATTTCCCCAACTTTTACACCAAAATAATATTTCAATTTGGATTTTTTCGGAAAAGAAGTCAAATCAGTAAATATTATATGCAGATAAATATTTCTTATGGCTATATAGCTATTTAATTAAACAGTAGAATTCTCCAGGGGAAGGTTGTCTGGATATTGTTAAACAGGGGCAGGTTGTATTTAAATTTTTATGATATCATTAATTTTTATACGCTGATAATATTTTTTAATACCTCCAAACAAAGAAATTTATGTTATAAAAAACTCGACTTGTTATTATTGAGACGCTCGTCTAAGTACGATTGTAATAGGACAGTATGAAAGCTTTGCATAACACCAATATCGTCATTGCGAGCGACACGCGGCGCAAGCGCCTGCGCTGCGCGAGTGAAGCAATCTTACAACATGTTAACAATCCACAAGATTGCCGCGGCACTTTGTGCCTCGCAATGACCGGAACTGGGTAAAAGCTGGGGTTTTGCAAAGGTCTTAGTATAAACATCAGGTTACGCTTAGATATGAAAAGAAGAGAGTTTTTTAAAAACTTAGCCCACGGCTTATTTTCTTTTTTTGGTGTTGGATTAATTGTTTACCCAATCCTGCGATTTCTTTCCCACGCCAAGGAAACAATAAAAACGGTAATTTTTCATCCTTCTGAAACCTTGCTTAAGATTAACTATAAACAGGGTGTTTATTTGAAAAGAAAAGAGAACGGCTCTGAGGCTATTTCTGCCAAGTGTACACATTTAGGGTGCACTGTTGCCTATAACGAGAGAAAGAGTGAATTTCACTGTCCCTGTCACGGAAGTATATACGACAAAAATGGCAAAAGGTTGTCCGGGCCGGCAAAAAAATCTCTTTCCCTGCTTCCTGTCAGAAAAGAGAAAAACGGCGATTTGATAATAACACTGAAAGAGTAGAACAATGGAGAGTCTGCCGTTGATGGGCATTAATCATAAGATGTCTTTCTGCATACCGCGGATAAGTCTATCCGCATTGCTCGTATGCTTCATCTCCGGGATAATTTTGACCTGTCAATATTATCCATTTGGAAACGTGTTCAGGAACGTGGAGGAGATTACAACGGTTATCCCGTATGGCTTTTTTTTTAGAAGATTGCACTATGCTTCCGGCCAGTTGTTTGTCATTTTGATGTTGATCCACATTGTTGATCACTTTATGAAACGCCGCTACAAAGGCTTTTCGGTCGGGAAATGGGCAGGCCTTGTCATTCCTCTGATCATCTGTTTCTTTATACTTTTTACAGGATATATCCTCAAAGGTGACAAAGAAGGAATATATGCAGGGAATATCTTTTATAACATACTGAAAGAGATTCCGGTTGCTGGAGAAACCATTACAAGATTTGTCATAAGACCGGGTGAAATGTTTTTCTGGCTACCCTATCTTTATCACGTCTTTTTTTTACCAATATTACTTATATTTCTTATCCGTGACCACATTAACAACTGGTTCTCCCAGGCCGGATTTCTCCTTTTTACAACAGCGGGTTTGTTCATATATTCTTTGCTTGTAAGAATGCCCATGGATATTCCGCCCCATGCCAAAATCGAACTCGTAAAGGGGCCATGGTTTTTTCTGGGAATACAGGTATGCCTTGGCGTGCTCCCGCCCATTGTTGCCGGAATTGCCGCACCTCTTATTTTCTTTGCCATCCTTTTACTTCTTCCCGGGCTGAAGGGCCATCTGCAGAAGGCAGTTCACTATGGAATTATATTTCTCTCTCTCTTTTACACCTTTCTTGTTATCTTTGGTTATTTCTTCATAAAGCATAGCTGGGTCTTATCACGATGAAGAGAATCCTTATCCTTATCATACTCAGCTTGACGACTGTTCTGATCTACCAGGAAAATCGGCGCTCAAAAATCCTTCCTCTGCCCACCGAAGGTTGTTTATCCTGTCATAAAAGTGTAAGTGATCCGGACACCTCGCACCCCATCTCTGCCTTTGGCTGTTACAGCTGTCATATGGGGAATCCATATTCCCTTGATAAGGAGAGGGGACATCTTACGATGGTCAAAAATCCTGGGGATCTCTCGGTTGTGGGCAGCACATGCGGGCAGGCAAAATGCCATCCCGATATTGTTCCCCGTGTAAAAAAGAGCATCATGGCCACAAACAGAGGGATCATAAAGACCCTTGAATATCGGTGGGAAAAGATCGAAAACTCAAATAAAGATGTGGAATATCTTATGGCAAAAGAAAATGCAGGGGGACTTGCCATAGATCAATATAGAAAAATGTGCGGCGGGTGCCACCTGTGGAAAAAAAGAGGGGACCGCCAGGGCGAGATCGGCAAAAGAGGGGGCGGATGTTCTGATTGTCATATCATTGACAAAGACAGGAAAGAGCCAATCGATGTTACAAAATTTCAACATCCGGAAATTACAACACGGATTCCTTCAGAAAACTGTGTTAAGTGTCATAACCGATCGGCAAGAATGGGTTTGTCTTATTTCGGAAAATTTGAATCCGAAGGCTACGGAACGCCTTTTGACGGGTGGGAGTTAAATCAAAGAAGATTGTCAGGGGGTAGATTTTACCTTAATCTTCCGGCCGACATTCATTATGCAAAGGCCGATATGACCTGTATAGACTGTCACACGGAAACGGGTGTCATGGGAGACGGCACGCGGCACGAATACATGGAAGGCCAGGTGGACATCACCTGCCGATCCTGCCACGATCCTTTGTTTACTTCTGTAAAAGAGGCGGGGGAGGCGGGAGATCTGGCAGTGAAACTGGCGTTTTTAAACAAGAAAATCGATATCCCGCAGGAAGCGAAGGTCGGCAGGTCAAAAAAAGGGAAACCCATGTACAACCTGCAAAAGAGGGGCGATCAGATTGTATTCTATCGAAAAAAAGACGGCGCACCAATAGAACTTAAAATCTTTCCTGAAAAAAAGCCGCACCATTCCATGGCAGGGCATGAGCGTCTTAGCTGTCAGTCCTGCCATAGCGCATGGATACCGCAGTGCTACGGATGTCACATTACCTATCGAAAAGATCTTGTGCAGAAAGATTGGCTCAGTGGGGAAAAAACACCAGGACAATTTAGAGAATCCCGTTCTTATATCCGCTTTTCAAAGCCTACCCTGGGAATAAATGCTTCAGGCATGGTCGCCCCTTTTTCACCATGCCAGGTCTTTGTTTCAGTGTTTGATCGGAAAGGAGACTATGTCCACGAGGAATCACTCAATACCCTTACCATGACATCCTTTGATCCTCATACCACTCAAAAAGGATCCCGCACTTGCCACGATTGCCATGGCGATCCCAAATCTCTGGGGTTTGGTGAAGGAATCCTTTATAAGAAAGAAAAAGAATGGCGGTTCAGGCCCACTTACGATGCCCAATCTTCAGGGATGGGGATCGACTTTCCACTCGATGCCTTTGTGGACATTAATGGCAAACCTGCTCAACTTACCTCCCGTAAAGGTGCAAGACCGTTTAATCAAGAGGAAATAGGAAAGATACTGGACGTAGATGGCTGTTTCCCCTGCCATGTTCGTTATGAAGATAAAATCTATGAAGATTTTAAACAAAGCAGAAGGCGTTTTGAAACTGAAAAGGATCTCCCATGCTGGGAAACAGCCCGAAGATATACCCCATAGTTTGCCTGTTTTTTACACTTATTGCCTGCTCCGGCCCCAAACCGCCTGAGGCAATAAACTACAAACATTGTGCAGCTTGCCATAAAGGGATTGAAAGCATAAGCCGCAACCATGAATTTGAATGCAAAATTTGCCATCTGCAACCCGCCCGCCAGACAATGCCGTTTTTAGAGGAGCACGAGTCTATTATAAGAAACCCCTCTGATCCCAGGTGGGTTTCTCTCTTTTGCGGCAAATGCCACGAAAAAGAAATCAAACAGGTACAAACATCGCTACATTCGACTATGGCTGGGATTATAAATCAGACACGGTACCTCTGGGGCGCCCAGGATGTTGCGTTTCCACCGATCTACAGCGCCAACCATGCTCTTAAACCCCTGCCCGAGTCTCCCCTCCACCCTGAGAGCCCTGCCGAACTGGTTGATGATTTTTTGCGAAGGAAATGTCTGCGCTGTCATCTCCATACCAAGGGGCCTGAAGCCAAAGGGCTTTACCGTGCCACAGGCTGCGCTGCCTGCCATATGATATACAACAACAAAGGCCTGTATGAAGGAACGGATAAAGCGATTGACAAACATAAGCCATCCTACCCCATGGTTCACAGGTTTACAAAACAGATTCCTGACATGCAATGTCTTCACTGCCACAACCAGAACCATGTGGGTGCTGACTATGAAGGCCTTTTTGAACACGACTATAGTAAGACTTACCGGTCCCGCACAACAGGGGGCGCTCCTCTGCCCGTGATATACGGACTCGATCAGCACCATCTGGCCCGGGATGTCCATGCGGAAAAGGGATTATGGTGCATCGACTGTCACAGCCGGAAGGAAATCATGGGAGACGGGAAGCTGAGGGGTTATGCTCTTGCCGTACCCATGATCAAATGCAAAGACTGCCATGCCGGCTTCTTTGAGCCGGCGCCCAATCCATCCCTGAAAGGTATAACGGAGCACGATGGCAGGTTCTATTTTCATTCAAGTTATACGGGTAAAACTTATCCTTTGACGCTCTTTTCAAAGGAGACCCTGAGTCATTCCGTATCACTCCACCAGAGGGTTCGATGCAGCGCCTGCCATGCTCAGTGGTCTTTTCAGGATTACGGACTGAGTGTAATCAGGGAAGACTATGCAGATTACATCAAGTGGAGGAAATTGACAGATCAGGGAGATCCGTACCTGAAAGACTTTCTGGATGAGCAGCTCGGTCGGGAAAAAATAGATCCGCCGGCTTCACCGGACTGGCTTGACAGCAGACTAAAAAAGGGGGCGTGGTACACAGGGTGGCGGTTCAGGCGCTGGGAGTGGATGCCGCTCGGGATGGACCAGAATCAGAAATACTCGATCTTACGACCCAAGTATCAGTATTTTATATCTTATGTGGATGCAACAGGATATGTTGTCCTGGATAATGTAGTTCCGCAGCGAGGAGATGATAGTGACCTGGGTTGGACTTTTATGCCCTATGTGCCTCACACAACCTCACCAGTTGGGCGTAGTTGTGAGTCCTGCCACTTGAATAATATAGCGGCGGGAATTGGTGTTTTTGACGGTTCAACCATCGACACACAACTCACTATCCCTTCCACACCTGTGTTCCCTTCTATGACTCTCATGAGCAACGAGGCGCAAAAAAGACTCCTTTTAAGAAAATAAGAAAGGCGTGCCATTTCAGAGCACGCCTTTCTCTAATGACTTACCTGGTTACTTTTTAGCAACCCTCATCTTCTTCTTGTTGTGCTGCTCCTCCTCCGCTTACTCCGCGCTTTTTTAATTCCTGGAGTTCTTTTTGCACAGCCTTCATCTTTTTCTCTAATACAAATATTTTCTTAATATGGATCCATTGCTCGTTTTCAGCAGGCAAAGTCTCTTTCATCCCCCAGACTCTCCAGCCATCGTCATAGTACCCGAAGTCGTAGCCCAATAAATCCAGCGCCAAATAGACAAAGCTGACCCTGCAGCCCCTCTGGCAATACACAACAACAGGCTTGTCTTTAGGGATATCCTTGTACATCTTCTTCATTTTTGAGGTTGAAATAAGGGTGCCATCTTTTTTAATCAGACCGTAAACAGGTATGTGGACAGCGCCCGGTATGCGGCCGGCCCTCACGGAAAGAAACTTAGTGCCTTCCCACTCTGCAACGGAACGACAATCGAGTATTGTGATACTACCGGGATTTTGCACAAAGTCGTACATTTCTTGGGTGGTCACATACATATCATGATCGACGTTTTTGGCCTTAAAGTTAACCGCCTTTGCTTTGTTGACCCTGGTTTCCCTCTTACCGCGTTTGGATAGCCATTTTTCCCAGCCGCCATCAAGATAATATACATTTTCGAGACCTAAGTACTCGAACACCATCATGATAACTGCGCCGTGGTAGTCGCCCTTTTTGCCATAAACGATTATACCTTTATCATAGTTGAACCCTACCGCACCAAAAAGATTTTCCAGTTTTTTTACCGGAAGAAACCTTGCTGTGGAATCCCGAAAGATATCCAGGGCAGCCTTTTGTTTGTGTGTAGCAATACCCATATTGACCGCGCCTGGAATATGACCCTTTTTGTAATCCGCGGGACTTCTGACATCTAATATAACCCAGTTTGCATTACCGACTTTATCCTTTACAAAGGCTACGTCAGCCAGGTGGCCACGCACTTCTGCGGATGCAATCACTGGTACTGCAAAAACAAAAGTTAAGGCCAGTGCAATGATTGCAATCCTCTTAATCGTTTTAAATAACATCATACTTCTCCTTTCGTTCGCATTAAAGATTATATTATCAAACACCTGTAAAAAAATAATAACCCTTACTTTTTCCAGCGCCCCCTTTTGCCCGCGTTGTTTTTATGTTTAACCGGGGTTCAAATTAAAGAAAGGCGGGAATTTGAGCTAATTGGGCAAAAAAAGACCTTTTGCAAATCTTCCCATATGAATAGTTCACGTAAATCCTAAATTTTTTTGTTTTGAGGTTAAATTCTTTCTGGGAATAGGTCAAATTAGAAATTATTATAGGCCTATAAGAAGTTTTGATATGTGAAGTGAACCGCATGCCTGAATGACTTCATGGTGTTTTCGCTGCCCGAGGAGACAGAATCAGTGTTGAAACCTTTTCAAGAAATGCTATCTACAGCTGTATGCGCTTTTAATATAAATTCAAGAAAATCCTGCTGCGACCTGGAGATTATACTCTGTTTTCGATAAATCACAAAAAAGGATTGACTCAACGCTCCCTCCTTAAGCCGGACTTCAGATAACCGTCCATCTTTTAATTCATTTTTAACAATAAAATGCGGCAAAACAGAGAAACCCATCCCTGTCATTACCAGTCTCTTGATGGCTTCATTGCTCTCCGATACGCTTATAAGCTGAAAATCTTTCATATTTACATGATGTTTGTTTAGAAATTCCTGAAAGGATTTTCGCGTCCCAGCGCCCTTTTCCCGTATAATCAATGAAGACCCGATCAATTCTCGTATTGAAGCGACTCTTTTGCATTGCTTTTGGGCATTGCCTGCCTCAAAGATCGTTAAGGGCAGCTCGTAAAACTTCTTCTTAATAAGGAACTTGTTCTTCGGAGAAAGACCGGCAATTCCGATATCAAGAGATCCGGACAATAACCCCTGAAAGATATCTTCACATCTGGTAACATTGAGTGACACATCAACGGTGGGATGTTTGTCAACAAATGCCTTCATGACCGCAGGGACCAAGTGCGCCCCTGCAATGAAACATGCCCCTAAGCGTAGCTGCATCATGGATTTTCCGGTCTGTTTTTCAATATCCCTTAATAATTCTTTGCCCAATACTACAAATTTATCGGCATAATCACATACGATCTTGCCGGCATCCGTTAATTTTATAGCGCCGGAATGGGGGCGAATCACGAGTGGCGTCTGGAAATAGTTCTCAAGATTTTGAACCTGTGAACTCACGGCCGGCTGTGTCAAAAACAGAGTCTCGGCAGCACCGGAAAAGCTTTGTTTTTCGGCAACTGTTAAGAATACCTTAAGTGAAAACATATTCAATTCCATATCATTTTCCTTTCTTGTGCCATCTCAAGCTGCTTTATATTTAGATTTTCTCCGGATTCATAATCATTTGCACAGGCTACTTTTCCCTGTTTGATGGTATGCTTAAAATATTGCCAATAACATAGATTGGTATTGCCGGGCGTAATTTGCTGTCTGTTTTTAAATAAATCACATCATTATATCGTCCAATTTCTTTTTTTAGATTTTCAACGGTCAACACATAACTTCCTGAGTTCGATTTTTTGGCATCAGCAATGCTAAATTTGATGTATTTTCTCTGTGTTGCCATTGCGCTGATTATTTTAAACGGGTATTTAATTCTCGGGGTAATTTCAACCTGTGCTTTTATCGTCTGCCCTGGTGAACCTCTCAGTATTATTCTTTTTGGTCTGATATCTGCAAATTTTTGAAGATTCCCCTGTAGCAAGCTACTGGGAATACGCTCGCTATTGCGGTTCAACACAGCCTGTAACTGTTACGCTAAGCTCAGGGTGAATTTTATCATTGGTCTGAATATAAACATTTTCCCTGACTTTTTTCCCGCCATATCCGCCGGTATTCACTTTAACCGTTATCTTTCCCTCGCTACCCGGAGGGATCTGTCTCACACTGGAGACAGCCGTACACCCTCAGCCGGAACTTACCCTGTGGATAACAAGAAGCACCGTCCCTTTGTTTTGAATAATGAAGTCATGAATGACCACAGCTCCTTCTATAACCGGCTCAAATTCAAATGTTTGCTCCGGTAAAAAAGCAACCGGTTTTGCTCCGGTAATATTTTCAGCATCAGAATGGCTTGCAAACAAATGTCCACGCTTCAAGTGTTCTAATGCATGACTATGACTCATCATGCGACCAATGCCCATCGATTTTATGGTTTGCGGGCTTGTATATATGCAGAAAACACCATGAGTTCTGTTCCCTTTCCGATATTCCAACTCTTGATTATTTGCTTACTGTTATCCTTTTTTGTTATAGTTATGGATTCAAAACCCAAGCTGTTTAGAATTTGTTTCACCTCACCCGGTGAAATAGCCCCGGATACTCACCCTGTATAAGCTTTTGGATCATTTCTGATTTCCCTTGGGATTTCTCCTGAACGCAAAACATCAGATATGCTGATCCGCCCCCCTGGCTTCAATACTCTGAAAAGCTCTCTGAAAACAGCTCTTTTATCCGGTGAAAGATTTATCACACAGTTTGACAGAACCACATCGACTGAATTATCAGGAACAGGCAGCTTTTCTATCTCTGCTAATCGGAATTCAACGTTGTCGATGCCCATTTTATCAGCATTCTTCTTTGCCTTATTTATCATTTCCGGCGTCATGTCAACGCCGATAACATTTCCCTCTTTCCCAACGCTTTTTGCTGCGAGAAATGCGTCAAAGCCGGCTCCGCTTCCTAAATCAAGCACGGTTTCTCCGGGTTTCAAATTTGCAATGGTCAAGGGATTCCCACATCCGAGGCCAAGATTTGCATCTCCCAGGCCAATGGCGAGTTCATCATCCGTATAATCGAGTTTTTTACCCAAATCTAATATGTTCGCAAGATTTGACGAATTACCGCAACACCGACACCCATCGGGTTGAGCAACCCCGGCATAACTTTCCCTTACCATCCGCCTGATTTTGTTCTTTAATGGTTTCATATTCGCTCCTTGATAAAATATCTATTACTACTTCCATGGAGCACGACTATGCACTAACCAATGGACTGATGACAAAGTAAATTCCCAACAGGCCAATCAACGCTCCGGCGCCTTTGCGAAACCAGGTTCCCGCCCCCTGCCAGGCGCTGTTTTCCATTAATTTTCTCACGGCTGCCGTAGAGCTTCCGGCAACCACAATAGGCAGGCAATGTCCCACGGCAAAAAGCAGGATAAAAAGTATTCCTGTCGCGATTTTCTGCTGAACAGTAATTATAGCCAGAATCGGCGCGATGAACCCGAATGTGCATGAACCGGAGAGCACGCCGTAGGCGAGTCCAAGCATGAACGCACCGAACACTCCCCTAAAATTAAGTCGGTATAGCAGACTGCCTGACATGGAACATTTTTCCACGCCGAGCATTCCAAGAGCCACCCAGATCAGAATGCCCCCGATTAAAATTTGCCAGTAATTGCCGACGTCGCCCAACATGCGGCCCAGCAGGGCGCAGATAATTCCGATTAGTGCGATGGTGATAAACAGGCCGGTGGTAAACGATGCCGAATACACGGCGGCCTGTCTGGGATCGACCGCCCGTTCCTGCCCGCCAACATAGGCGACAATCAATGGAATCGATGCCAGATGACACGGGCTGAAGACTACGCTGATCATACCCCATAAAAAACAACCTAAAGCCGCAATGGTTGTGCCGCTTGCAATCCACTCATTAACGGTTAAGAAAAAAGTTTCCAGCACAAATCTCTCCTTTTACTCTAACTAACATCCATTTTCCTGAACTGCTCCATGATCAACTTTTTGCTCATGAATCCCTGGTGGCGGTGAACCTCTTTGCCGTTTGAATCAAAAAATATTAGAGTCGGAATCATTCGTATTTTGTGTTCCACGGCAAGGTTCTTATGTTTGTAAACATCGACCACAAGGACTTCAGCCTTCCCTGAATACTCCTTTTTGACTTCATGAAGTATGGGTCTCATCTGGCGGCATGGGATACATGAATTCGACCCAAAATCGACCAGGACAGGCTTGCCGCTCTTCAGAGCATTTAAAAAATCCTCCTCAGTATTCGAATCAGGCGGTTTTGCTGTACTCTTTTGTAACAAGTAAAAAAAAGAAGCTCCTGCGAGTACAACAATTAAAATTGCCATAATAATACTGCTTTTTCGCTTCATTTCTCCTCCGTATAGTACGTTGAGTTCTGATAGTTTATTCCAGAATCCAAGTTTTGATTTCTTCTTTTTTCGGAATCTTTCCTACGCTTTTAACCTTCCCGTCCACTATCACAGCCGGGGTGCCGAACACACCGTAACCGGCGATTTTCATGATATCGGTGATCTTTTCGATTTGCGCTTGCACCCCGCACTCGGTAACCACTTCCCTGACAATTTTTTCAGTCTGTTGACACTTAGGACATCCATGTCCTAATACCTTAATTATCATATTTAATTTCTCCTTTAAGAGATTGTTTATAGTTCTTCTTCCGATTTGTTGATACAAAGGATTCGAGGATTCAATCCTTATGATCCTTATTTCTTGAACTTTCTTTATCCTGCAATCGTGCCATATAACATTCCAGCAATGGTTGATAAGATTATGATAATTAAGCAAAAAACAGCCGTCTTTTTTACGCCCATCACGCTTCCGATCACCAGCATGTTAGGCAAAGACAGAGCAGGACCAGCCAGCAGCAAAGCCAAAGCAGGCCCCTTGCCCATGCCAGCGCCGAGAAGTCCCTGGAGAATAGGAACTTCTGTAAGGGTAGCAAAATACATCAGCGCCCCGGCAACCGATGCAAATAAATTTGCCCAAATGGAATTTCCGCCGAGGAGTGTCTGGATATAGTGTTCGGGGATGAGCGCTGAATGCCCTGGGCGGCCTAAGATGAAACCGGCCACAAGAACTCCACCCGCAAGAAGCGGAAAAATCTGCTTCATAAAACCCCACGTTGACTCAACCCAGGTTTTGCATTCATCTCTTGTAAACCAGGCTTTGAGTATGAATGCCAGAATAATGAGAAGGCCAACGGTTATATACCATTTGGCGGCAAAGATCGCAGGCCACAGTCCTGTTGAGCCTTCGGCAGGCCGCGCAAACGCCGCAAAAATCAGGATCAGCACCATTGTAAAGATATAAAGTGTATCCTGCAACAGTGTTCGCTGCCTGTCTTCTGCATCCGGGAGATAAACCTCCCCTTTGGTTCGCGCTGCATCATCCTTGCGAAAAATCAAAGCCATGAGCAAGCCTGTGATAATCGCGAAAACCACCGCGCCGACAGCCCGTGCCAAACCAAGCTGCCACCCTAATATTTTAGCTGTCAGGGTAATTGCCAGCACATTTATGGCAGGACCGGAATAAAGAAAGGCCGTGGCAGGACCGATTCCTGCTCCACGTGAATAAATGCCTGCAAACAAGGGCAGAACCGTACACGAACAAACCGCCAGAACTGTTCCTGAAACAGAAGCAACAGAATAAGACATGATTTTTTTTGCTTTGGAACCAAAATACTTAAGAACCGAAGCCTGGGAAACGAATACCGATATGGCTCCGGCAATAAAAAAAGCCGGTATCAGACATGCAAGAACATGCTCCCTGGCATATTCCTGAAGCATCATAAAGGCTTCAAAGCCTGATTGGCGAATTATGACATGGTTCCATGGAATGTAGTAAATCGCCAAAAAAATCAAAATGATCCATATTAATTTTGTGCGTTCTTTCATTTTAACTACACAACTCTTTACGATTTAAAAAAGGGATTTTTTCAATTAGACGGGCAATTTCAGAATCGTCATTTAACCAGTGCTTCAGATTTTCCAAAATGGTGGCCGTATATGGTGTGCTCCTGCCGTTTGAGAGGTGATAATTAACCCACAGGCCATCTTTCTGCGAAGAAACAAGACCGGCCTTTTCCAGTATTTTCAAATGCTTGGAAACAGACGGCTGGGGCAGTTTCAATGCGGCCTTAATCTCGCAGACACACATGCTTTTATGCTGGAGCATCTTTATGATTTTAACTCTGTTCGGATCGGAAAGGGCTTTCATGACTATAATAAAATCTTTCACGTTAAACTCCTTATATATTCTTTTTAAGGAATATAGTGCTGAATGATTTAAGTGTCAAGTCGATTTGTATTGTTTACAGGGAAACGTCAAAGTCGATACAAACGCAAGAAAGCAACAGAAGTTGAAAACTCACGCAAAGACGCTAAGGTTTTTTTGTTCTTTGCGCGTGAGAATTTTAGCCTTGGTATTTTGTTTGGGAGGTTTGGGGCGGGTAGAACCTGTTTTATTAATTGCCGGGGTTTTTAGAAAACGTCAATGCTCTCTTTTGGACAGTTGAGCCAGACTTCCTCTCCTAAGTCCAGGTGAAGGCTCTTGAACACCTCCTTGGGGATCAAAATGCTTAGGGGTATTCCCACGTCCACCAATGCCCGCACTCTGCTCTGCTCGTCAGTGAGCTGTACAAGGGTTCCTTTAAAGCTGTTGTGAATGGAGGGAATGATTTCTTTTTTGTTGAGCTTCACCGCACTGGGATCAATCGATATTCGAATCGCCCCCGACTTTTGAGAAGATACACGCAACTTCAGGCCGCTGTGTAATACACAGTATTTATATCCGTTAGAATCGACTTCAATGTGACTGCTAAAGATATTTTCGTAAATAGATCGAGCGACCTTTCCTTCAAACAGAAAAACAGTCTTATCTGCCAGCCTTGAGGCTTGAATCATATTGTGAGTTGTAAAAATCACCGAAATACTTTTTTTCTGATTAATCTCTTTGATTATACGCTCGATATTAATCTGATTTTCCACATCCACACTTGCCGTAGGTTCATCCATAAGAATAACCTCCGGAAAGCAGGCAAGGACCTGTGCAATTGCAACGCGATGGGTTTCACCACCTGAGAGCTTATGAGCGCTCGCGTGCTCGAACATTCCCATTCCCACAAGTTTCAGGAGCTCTTTAACAATTTTCTTTCGCTCTGCCTTGGGCGTTTTGCGTATCTTCAGCGGATATTCTACATTCTTAAAGACAGTTGTTGTAAACAGGATAGGTTGTTGCTGTATGAGGACAACCTTGCGGCGCAGGTTCATCATCAGTTTGCCGTTGGTGAAATCTACCCATTCTTTTTCAAACCAGATGTCACCTGCGCTGGGCCTGGTAAGAAAGGCCATGATCTCCAAAAGCGTAGTTTTTCCTGCTCCGTTGGGGCCCAAAAGACCAAGAACTTTGTTCTTTTCAAGCTTGAGGCTTTCCAGATTCAAAACCGTTCTTTGATTATAGGTCTTCTTCAAGTTTTTTAATTCATATAGCACGGACTTACACTCTTGCTTTCCCCTGAAAGTAATTAAAAAAAACATTCATTCCGAAACTTACCATAAGGAGCACGATTCCGAGTGCGACGCTCAAGACAAACTCTCCCTTGTCATATTCCAGGGCCATTGCTGTGGTCATGGTCCGTGTGAAACCTTTGGCATTTCCGCCCAGCATCATACTGATTCCCACCTCAGCAATAACCCTCCCGAACGCAACGATAATCGAAGCCACGATTCCGAACCGGGCTTCTCGAATAATGATAAGGGCTGTCTGAAAAACATTAGCTCCAAGAGTCAATGCGGTCTTGCGGTACCGCTCGTCGATTCGGCTGATGGCAGCGATTGTAAACGTTGTGACGATGGGAATGATAAGAATCATCTGGCCGATAATAATAGCCTTCTGGGTATAAAGGAGGTCAAATGCCCCGAATATTCCTCTTCTGGAGATAAAGGCATAAACAAAAAGACCGATTACCACCGTGGGCATGGCCAGTAGAGTATTGAGCACAGTAATAACCAGACGTTTTCCGCGAAACGGCCTGAACGCGATTAAAAACCCGGCAGGAATCCCAACAACACCGGCAATAAGTGTTGATATGGCGCTCACCTTCAAAGAGACCTGAACAATCACCAGCAGTTCGGGGTCTATCGACCAGATGAGCAGTAACGCTGAAAGAAAACTGTCAAGAAGAAGATCCACAATAATATCCGATACACACGCAGATTTTAAGAATTACTATTTGGCACCAGGGACTGCATCCGGGAAGAAAGCCTGTTGTCCCTGAATTTTATACCTGGCTATTATGCCCTGGGCTTTTGGCGATACCAGCCATTTAGCAAACCGATCAGCCATCTCAAACTTCACATGAGGATATTTTTTTGGATTAATCGGGATAATTCCATAAGGGTTATAAAGCTCGGGATCACCTTCACAGAGGATATCAAGATCAAGGCCTTCTTTGCGACCATACTTATATTTCAAGTAAGTTCCACGGTCAACGAGGGTGTATGCCTGCTTTTCCTCAGCGTATGTCAGGGTTTTGCCCATGCCCTGCCCTATTGAAAGATACCATTTCCCAAGTCCGACCGGGTGCTGAAAGGAGACTTTCCGTTTTTTCCCCTTTTTTATGATTTCGGTGGTTACTGTCTTTAAGGATAATCCGGTGGCCTTCCATAGTGCCTGCTCTTTGGTGTGTGTGCCGCTGTCATCCCCACGGGAGATAAACCTGGCCTTGCTTTTCCCAATTGCTTTTAACACCGTAGCAGCAGTGCGTTTACCTTTAATCCCGACAGGATCTGCATCAGGGCCGACAATCACAAAATCATTATGCATCACCCCTAATCTATACGCACCATAGCCGTCTTTGACGAATTTCTCTTCCCTGCTTTTTGCATGCACAAAAATGATATCCACATTTCCGTCCATTCCGTCTCTTATTGCAGCTCCTGTACCCTTTGCAATGACCTTAATTTGAATGCCTGTATCCTTCTCTAATTGAGGCAATAGTACATCCAATAGTCCGGAATTCTGTGTGCTGGTTGTTGTTGACATCTTTAGTATTTTATCAGCCCCTATGGTTGTCCCGGGAACTATACACATCATGAAAATCACAGTTAAAATCCACATTACACTTTTTTTCATCGCATTTTCCTCCTTTTAAGTTTCTTGTGGGAAAATCACTTTGCCGCTTGTATTAACATCATAACCATCGAGATTTTTTGCCAGGTCAAAAAAAGCCTGCTCATGGAGAAGACCCATGAAAAGCTGCACCCCTTTATCGAAAAATCTTTCCTTTGTAATGAGAAGATCGTAACGCTCCCAGCGAACCGGGATAAATTCAAGGCCAAGAAGAGAGGCTACCGGCTTAATCCCGGTCCCGGCATCGGCACGGCCGGCTAATATTTCAAGGCCAACATCCATATGCCGTGACAGTTCATTATGGTATCCTTTGATTTTTTCGCAGTTAATTCCAGCCTCCTTAAGCATACGATCAAATAAAAGGCGTGTGCCGGTTCCAAGAGGACGATTTACTATCCTGATCCCCGGCCGGGCGATATCGGAAAACGATTTAATTTTTTTGGGATTTCCTTTTTGCACAAGTATGCCCTGTTCACGTTTGCAAAAATTGACAACAGCAGGCATTTTATCCAGCTCTTTGGTGGCAAAATCAAAATTGTATTCCGTTTCATTATCCTGGAGCAGATGGCTTGAGGCTATATGGCACAAATTCTGGCGCAGCGCCCTCAAACCTCCCATGCTCCCAAGGTTTCCAAAGACAGCCACATGGTCGGGATACAGGGTATTGAAAAGGGAAATAGTTTTGTCTAAGAGCAGGTCGTTGCTTCCGGTTATTATCAGCAATCCCTGGTAAGGAGGAAGAGAGGTTGATGGCTTTGGATAGTTGATGGTATTGGTTTCAATCCATTGTTCCACCAAATATCGCGGGAAAAGCCACTTGCCTGTAATTTTTGTTGCCGGAAGCCCCTTTTCGGCAACAAGGCTATATACCATCTTTTCGTTAATATCCAGAAACTGCGCAACCTCTTTGGTTGAAAGTAACTGTTTCATATCTTATTCTCCTTTACTTGAGATAGTTTTGGTTTGTATTTAATAAGTTAATATAAGTCAATATATTTTTTCGATTATTTCAATTCTTACCAAAAATAACCAAAACAAACCAATAGGCATTGTTTTAGCGAGCCAAGCTCAAATCCTGGTGTGAACTGCAACAGCGAGCGCATTCCTCGCAGCTTGCTGCGGGGTTCTTCAATAATTTGATTGACGGATTAGTCGTTGGTGTTTACATTCAAAAAAATTAGTCCACGAAGGGCTTTTGCAACTTATGAAAAGGAGGCTTTATCATGGAAGGGAAACATACGCATAAACATGTACATGCGCACGACCATTTACACGGAGAGACAAGGCATGCGCACTCTCACGAGCATGAACACAGCCATGAACACACTCACAGCGGACCGGCAGATGAGCATACTCATGAACATTTAGACGAACACGGCCCTCACAAACACGGTCATTAAAAAAATATGTGCATGCTCAGTTTAGATCCTTTATAAAGCCGGCATGATGAAGGATCGGTTTTATATCCTGAAAGAATTTGTCCCAGCCTGGAGGGCAGTCATTATGACCGCAGTCATAGGTAAGCAGTGTTCCCTGCTGAGCTGCTTTATATAGGGTAACTCCGTGCTTGTATGGGATAAGCTCGTCGTTTTTTCCATGAATTATCAGTACCGGCCCGTTGTATGAACTGACAACAGAAAGATTGTCGAATGGATCAGGCGCAATAAAACCGGGAACAAGGTATTTTGATGCCATTGACTTGATACTGATAAATGTTGACTTAAGGATAAGCATTGCTGAGGGCCTTTGTGTTGCCAGGGTGCATATAGCGCCACCGCCGATTGAGCGTCCGAAAAGAATGATTTTTGAAGAATCGACATCCTTGCGTTTAATTAGCATATCATAGGCTGCAACAAATGTCTCGGAAATGCTGCGTTGAGAAGGAGATCCTTCTGATCTTCCATAACCGGGATATTCGACAAGCAGCACACCGATACCGAGCTGAATGAAGCCTTTTAGTGTTGCCGGCCACATGTCGATTACTTCCGCATTTCCATGCGCAAAAATAATTGCAGGTGAAGGCCGGTTGCTTTCAGGCCGCAGAAACCATGTTTCTATTTTTCCGTCAGCCGTTTCTATCCAGATCTTCTCCATACCCGGGACATTATACTCTCCATCTGAAGGCATTACGATTTGATGACGGGGAAACAAAATTTGTCGCTGCAACAGAAAAAGAAGACAACAATAAACAAGATATATAAAGAAAAGCCCTAAAACAATTTTAATCAGTATATTCATTTTTGCATCCCAATTTGTTTTATCTGTATTCTATACAATATTAATTGGAAAAAGCAAATTTTATAACCACCCGTTTTTTTACGATAATTGACAATGTTTGTAAACTGCGCTATGAAGGCATAGAAATAGCACAATAGGAGGCCTTGAACTTCTTCGGAAATCTTGATGAAATCCCTTAAAACTTTCAGGAGACGAAAATAACAGATGAAAAAAACGGTTTCTTTTTCAAAAAATTCGGTTAATGTTTTTTTTCATATTCTCACAAATTGCAATCTTAAATGCCTGCACTGTTATATAAATCCTGAGCAGCACGGAGAAAATATCCTTCCGCTAACAACCATAGAGGCATGGATGGACGTATTTGCAAGAAAAAGCGACAAGGCAAATATCATATTTTTAGGCGGAGAGCCCACGTTGCATAAAGACTTATGGCTCGCTGTAAAAAAGGCAAAAGAGCTTGGTTATAATTCCATTACAATTGATACAAACGGATATCTGTTTAATAATATCCTTTCAAAGGTTAATCCAAACGATGTGGATTATTTTAGTTTCAGCCTGGATGGCGCAACCAGACAGACAAATGATATGCTCAGGGGCAAAGGATCGTATGATCAATGTATTGCCGGCATTAGAGAGGCTGTTTCCGGAGGTTTTGCCGCAAGCCTTATATATACGGTAAGCAAAGCCAACATACATGAGCTGGATATGATGGTGCCTCTTCTTAAAGATCTCGGAATAGACAGATTTTTCATACAGGTACTCGGCATCAGGGGAAAATCCGCCAAAAGCAGTGATAAAGGGCTTCGGGTTTCCATATCCGACTGGTTAGGCGTAATTCCTGATGCAGCGGAAAAGATTGCCGGTCTCGGAATAACTGTTACGTATCCAAAAGTTTTTTTGCGTCCTGAAGAATTGTTTGAATGCGCCGGTCTGGTTGCAGAAAATTATTTTATATTTCCCAACGGCAGGGTATATCGATGCCCATTATGTGAAGATTTTCCTTTGCACAGCATGGAATTTAAAAATAATAATCTTATTTACACTGACAGGATAAACGAAAGCGATCTGTTTGAGCTTAACATACCTGAAGGATGCGTGATGAACAAAATCATACAGCCTGCAAATCTGAGCTTTAACAGCAACGGCTCTCCGGACTATAAAATTGCCTGCTGCCTGCTGAAAGAGGAAATAAGCCGCTAAAACTTAAACAACTACCAAAAGAATATTGAACCGCAATAGCGAGCGCATTCCCCGTAGCTTGCTACAGGGAATCTTCAATACCCGATTATTCCAAACATGTTTTTTATAAATGAACCAGCGATGAAACATATCGCGCTATTGGTATGCAGGATGTCAAGCCGGGCGACTCTATGCCAATTAAGTTAATCAGGCCCGGATATCCGAGTTTTTGTTCTTTCTTAATAACAAAATCTTTATATGGTTCACCTGGGCCCTGAAGTTTGGGCCTTATTCCGCACATTTCAGGGCGCAGACTTTCCTTCTTTATTCCTGGAAGGTATCTCCTGATAGACCTGAAAAAAGATTCCCTTCTTCCATTGTCAACACTGTAATCCAGATCGGTTACGTACTCTGTATCAGGCCCGAATCGCACACGGCCGTCAAGGTCCAAGGTAGCATGAATGCCGAGGCCTTCATTTCCCTTTTGAGGCACAGGATACACAAGATGGCGAATCGCTGGGCAGGGAGAAGCAGAAAAGTAATTTCCTTTACAATATTTCAAGCAATATTTTTTTTTGTTAATATCGATTCCTGCGAGAGAGCTGATTTTATCTGCAAAAAGACCGGCGCTGTTTATTAATATCCTTGTTTTAAACCGGAAATCATTGTTGATTTCTAATTCATAGTTATTGTTGTCGAAATATATCTTGGTTATTTTTGAATTAAAAACAATAATTGCGTTGTTTAACTCTGCATTTATATAAAAGGATTGCATGAGTCTGTGTGAATCAATGATGCCGGTGGAGGGGGAAAACAGGGCTGCCTTTGCGCTGACCTCGGGTTCAAGGGAGCGGATTTGATTTTGTGAAAGAAAGCACAGGCCCATAACCTTGTTTTGCTCGGAGCGTTTTTTAATTTGCTCCAGTTCATGCGCTTCATCGTCATTTGTGGCCACGATGAGTTTTCCCAACCTTTTATGGGGGATAGTCCTTTTTTTACAGACTTCGTACAGAATGCGGTTTCCCTGTCTGCAGAAGGCTGCCTTTAAAAAACCGGGCGGGTAATAAATGCCCGCATGGATAACTCCGCTATGCCGGCTGCTTGTCTCCAGCCCGTAGGACCGGTTTTTTTCTACAACCAGTACGTTGTTGTATTGAGCGGAAAGTTCTTCGGCAACTGCAAGGCCGACCACTCCGGCGCCGATGATGGTAATATTGAAAGTATCATTCATAAGAGATTTATATGATAGTTTTTATCATAAGTCATCTGATTTATGATAGTAAGGATTGTTAATTTCGTAAATATGTCTATAATAAGCATTGTTTTGATGAGGGTTATATGGAATCTTTTAATTTTAAATCCGCTATAGTTCAAACCGGCCTTGAGAGCTTTATCGAAAGCCCGCCCGGATGGATAAAAGGAAACCGCCTGGGGCTTTTAAGTAATCTTGCTTCGGTTGACACAAGGTTTTTTCATGCCTGTGAATTGATAAGCAAACAATTTCCCGGCCGACTTGCTGCATTGTTTGCTCCGCAGCATGGATTTTTTGCGGAAAAACAGGATAACATGATCGAGTCGGATGATATAATTGACCCATTGTTGAAAATTCCTGTTTTCAGCCTTTACGGTAAAACCCGAATTCCCACTAAAAAAATGTTCGATCTGATCGACATTCTTATTATTGATCTGCAGGATGTTGGAACGCGTGTTTATACTTTTATTTACACTATGGCTTTTTGCCTTGAAGCAGCCAAAAGGTTCGGTAAAAAGGCGCTGGTTCTTGACCGGCCGAATCCCATAAACGGTTTAATGGTGGAAGGAAACTGTCTGTCTCCTGAATGTGCGTCATTTGTCGGGCGATATCCGATACCGATGCGATACGGATTAACTATCGGTGAACTTTCCCTTATGTTTAACAATTATTTCAAGATCGGCTGCGATTTGGAGGTTATTCCCATGAAAGGGTGGCGCAGAAATATGTATTTCCGGGATACGGGCCTTCCCTGGATTCCGCCATCACCGAACCTCCCGACACCGGTATCTGCCATGGTCTATCCGGGTCAGGTATTATGGGAAGGAACCAATGTCTCCGAAGGGAGGGGAACAACCCAGCCTTTTGAGCTTTTTGGGGCTCCGTTTATCGATACAGAAGAGGTTTTATCCTCCCTTGGCTCAGGCGGGTTGTCGGGCGTGGTTCTGAGGAAAACCGTATTTGAACCTACATCAAACAAATGGCGGGGAAGCCAATGCAATGGTTTCCAGATACATATAATTGAGCCGGATAAATACCAGCCGTATATAACTACACTCAGGTTGCTTCAGGCTGTAATTTTTCATCACAGGGATCGGTTTAAATGGAAGCTTCCGCCGTATGAGTATGAATTTGAAAAACTTCCGATTGATCTCATAAGCGGCGACAAGGAGATACGAATGCAAATAGAAAATTTTGACGACATTGATGAGATGGCGGCATCCTGGAAGGATGACATAGATAAGTTTGTTAAGGAGAGTCGCCGATTTTATCTTTACAGCTAATAACTTATTATGACGGCTTCGTAAAACTCAAAAAACACGTTATTGCGAGTCTGTTTCAGATTAATCGGAAAAATATTTAAAGAATTGTTAATTTTAAATGTTGAATTTTGAACTGCAACAGCAAGCGCATTCTCTGCAGCTTGCTGCGGGGTTAGCGAGCGAATCAAAAAATTGACAAAAATCCTTACAGTCGAAGATTCCCTGCAGCTTGATGCAGGGTTCTTCAATTAAAATCGGACTTTTTTCATTCATAATTAAAAATTAAAAACTCAAAATTATACTTCAGAAGGAGTTCTGGCGTGGGGAAAGAGCAGACAGACTGGAAGCGGATGATATTTAAGGGAAATAAGGTATGGCTGGCAACAGGGCAAAACGGCAAACCGATTTTAAAAAGCGGCAAGGTGTTGATAAAGTATCAGCTTGACCAGGACTATGAGTACTGGGTCCACGAAAACGGGGTTATGCCTGTTGATTCATTGCAACCTGAAAAGCCTGAGAAGAAAGAGCATAAAAAAAATAGACCAGGCAAGAAATCTCTGGCCGGGCTTGATGCAAAAACAGTAAGCGATAATACAATTTTCATCTATACTGACGGCGCTTCTTCCGGTAATCCCGGCCCTTCAGGGATAGGAATTTTGCTGCGTTTTAAAGATCATGAAAAGGAAATATCAAGAAATATAGGAGAGGCAACTAACAACATCGCGGAGCTTGAAGCAATTAAAACAGCCCTTTTGGAATTAAAACATTATGATTATCCTGTGAGGGTTTTTACGGACAGCAGCTATGCCCACGGGGTGCTTACCCTTGGCTGGAAGGCAAGAAAAAACAAGGAGCTTATAAACTCAATTAAAAAACTGATTTCAAAATTCGGCGACCTGAAACTAATTAAGGTAAAAGGGCATGACGGCTTTGACGGGAATGAAAAGGCGGACTTTCTTGCAACCTCAGCTATAAAAAAAGGAAGGTAGAAAAAAGGGGGCAGGGGTCAGTATTCAGAGGCCAGTAAGGATGTAGGTCTAAGAAGTATATCTCATCTGTTGAGCTATTATAAAAATCGGTTTGCTGATCCCCGATCCCTGGCCCCTGACAACTATCAATTGAGCTTTTCGCTCAATTGGGATTTAATTTACTATGTTTCTTTTGTCTTTAATGTATCGATCTCTTTTTTCAGATCATCTATTTCCTGTTTGTATTTATCAACATCTTCTACATCTGGTGCATTACTTATCGTTGTATCCTCTTTCTGCCAGGAATCTTTGACTTCATCAAAGCCAAGATAAAGAGCTAATCCGCCTCCCAACAAAAGCATTATCGGGATAGCGCCGGCTAAAAGTTGTAAAAAAGGTTTCCACCAAATTGATATGCCGATGATGCCTAATACAACCGCAATTGCTCCGCCAATTAGTGTTTTCATGAAAAACCATCCTCCATTAAATTACAATGCATTAGAAGTTGTTTTAATTTTTTCTGTTGAATTATATATTTTTAAAAATTATCATAATAAATATAGTAACGCAAGTTTAATTTTGATGGCGTCGTAAAAAGTCCCATCTATAGTAACATCTTGGACTTTTTACGAGGTCATCAATTTTAGATAAATATGGTTTTGGATTTATAAAGGTCATTAAACAAACAATGATAAAATATAGATGGATACAATTAAAAAACAGGGTAAGAGGTTGGATCGATAAAGCCCTTCGTGGCGCACACAATCACTACCTTTGTTTTTTGCCGGGAAAGACAGGTTTTTTTTCCTCCTGGATCCTGAAACTTTTCTTTTCAGGCATTAAGATTAACAAGCAACAAGTTCTTGCGCTTAAAAACCTACAGAAGGAAGGGATTGTTGTTTATGTTACTAAATATAAAAGCTATTTTGAGTATCTTTTTTATTATACGCGCTATAAGCAGGACGCACTTGCCTTTCCTGAAATAGGTTTTGATTATAAAGTGGTTATATGGCAGCCTGTCTCGCGCATACTGAGGATTTTTTTATCATATCTTGATTATATATTCAGCAACCTGTCTCTGCCCGATCCTTATGCAAGCGGATATATTAAGCAGGAACTGATAAGCGGCAGGTCAGGCCTACTGTCTCTCGTTGAAAAAAAGGGCTTTTACCGCAGATTTGTTAAACAAAAGACAGACCCATTGCAATATCTTATCGAAATACAGCAATCTGTTGAAATAGGTGACAGGCCGATTTTTATAGTTCCCCAATTGATATTTTTCAGTAAAAATCCGCATAAATCTACTCCCACAATAACAGACATCCTGTTCGGCACTGAAGAAAAACCCGGGAAAATAAGGCGCCTGGTTGCTTTGTTCAAAAATCCGGAGAAGGTATTTATGGAAATATCTGAACCAATTAATTTAAAGCATTTTTTAGAAGCTGAGCAAATCCGGCAGCGTGGCATTGAATATCAGTCGCTTGTGTTAAGACGCAATCTTTTGCTTCAGATAAATCGCCATCGCCAGAGTACTATCGGGCCTACCCTGAAATCAAGGGAAGAGCTTAAGGAAAGCATTCTGACAAATGATCGTCTTCAAAGCTTTATGGAAAATTATTCGAAAAAGCGTAATGTGCCGATTCAGCAGGTACATAAAAAGGCAAATAAATATCTTGAAGAAATTGCCGCCAAATACAATATGGTAATAATCAAGATCTTTGCGGGATTGATCGGATGGGTTGTAAATGCAATATTTGAAGGGGTTTCGGTCAATATGGATATGCTGAACAAGGTAAAAAGCATGTCAAAAAAGGGGCCGTTAATTCTGATTCCCTGCCACAAGAGTCACATAGATTACCTGATACTGTCATATATTCTTTATGCCAACAATATGCCCTGCCCGCTTGTTGCCGCCGGCAAAAATCTTTCTTTCTGGCCCATGGGCTCCATATTCAGAGGGTCAGGCGCATTTTTTATCAGGCGAACGTTTAAAGGGGCCGTGCTTTATTCAAAGGTTTTTGTAGAATATATTTATAAACTTCTTGAGGAAGGATTTAATATAGAATTTTTTATCGAAGGCGGCAGAAGTAGAACCGGCAAATTGATACTGCCCAAGTTGGGGCTGCTTTCCATTTTGATCAGCGCATATAAAGACGGGGCATGTGATGACATGATATTCGTGCCTATTTATATCGGGTATGACAGAGTCATGGAGGAGAGCGCATATCTTAACGAAATTGAAGGGGGACAAAAACAGCCGGAAAATTTATTGCAGATCATTAAGGCAAGAAAACTGCTTAAAAAAAGGTATGGAAAAATATATGTTAAATTTCACCAGCCCATCTCGCTCAATGAGCTTTTATCACAAGACAATATTTCGATCCAGGATGTGACATCAAAGGAGCGGAATGCGCTGACCCGTAATCTTGGGTTCAGGATCATAAATGCCATAAATAATGTTTCAGTAGTGACTTCGCATGGTCTTGTCGCAAGCGCGCTTCTGAATTGTTCCAAGAAAAGATTTACTTATGAACATTTTATGTCACATGTGGGAACCTATATGAATTACCTGTTGTCACAGGAAGTCGAGTTGGCGGACACTCTTTTGCTTGACCATGTTTATGCTGTTGAACAGGTTATTGATGCTTATCTTAACAGAAAATTCATTACGCAGACTTCAAAGAATATGGAAGGCCGATTTGCCGGCGCACAATTTATGGTAAATGAAAACAAGAGACCGATTCTGGAATATTATAAAAACAACTGCATTGCATTTTTTATTCCTGCGGCGTTTACAGCTCTTGCGATTTTAGAAAAGGATGCATTTCAGTTTTCTGCATCCGACCTTAACTCTGGATATAATTTTCTTCAGGGGTTCTTTAAAAATGAATTTGCATATAATGTAGACAAAACATCAGAATATTTTATTCGGAAAAATATAAAGGCATTTATTGATGAAGCTGTGTTAATACCTCATCCGACACTGCCGGACACATATAACCTGACATCGTCTGGCTTTAGAAAGCTGAAGCTGTTTTCCGGCTTTCTAAAAACATATTTTGAATCATACCTGATAGTTTTGAAGCACTTAAGGCGGCTATCGAATAGTTCGCCTAATACAAAGGATGTCTTGAAAAAAATACAGGCCACCGGTAATCGTATGTATAAAAAAAGAGAAATTGAGCGCAAAGAAGCCCTTTCAAAAATCAACTATAAAAATGCCGTAGATTATTTTATTACCCATGGAGTTAAATCTTCGCAGGATACTGAGAAGATAGAATATTATACCAAAGCAATACAGCGCTATCTGAATTATCTTTAGTCATAGCGAGACAATGAGGCCTTTATGAAGGCGATGATACTTGCCGCCGGCCTAGGCACGCGGCTTCTTCCCTTTACCGAATTCACACCCAAACCTCTGTTTACTATTTCAGGTCATCCTTTACTGGATATCATAATTCACAGCCTTCAGTCCGCAGGTTGTAAGGCCGTTATCATAAATACCCATCATCTGTATAAAGAAATAGATTCCTTTTTAGCATCACAACAATATGCCATACCTGTATGTACCCGTTACGAACCGGTGATTCTCGGTACGGCGGGAGCGATAAAGAATGCGGCTGATTTCTGGGATAATCAACCCTTTATGGTTATAAACAGCGACATTGTCACAGATATTGATCTGCGGAAGGTATATGATTTCCACTTAAGTCATAACCATCAGGCAACATTGGTTCTTCATGATTGCGCGGAGTTTAACAATGTATGGGTGGATAAAAACGATTTTATCACAGGTATTCAGAATCAGGTAAAAGAAGCAAAACCAGATCACACAAGGAAACTAACCTTTACAGGGATACAGGTTCTCGATCCTGAAATTCTTGAACTTATACCGGATAGAGTCTTTTCAAGCAGTATCGATGTGTACAGGAAGTTAATATTATCAGGCAAAAAGATAAAGGCTTATATCTCAAAAAAATATTACTGGAAGGATATCGGAACACCCGAAAGATATAAAGAAACGGTTTTTGACAAGATGGCGCCCCAAGCTTTTAAGCAGGCTTTTCCGGGCTGTGTGTGCAAAAAAATAGAATGCTCAAAACTGAAAGGGGATGGTTCGGACAGAAAGTGGTACAGGCTGACCGCAGCAGGTCGATCCCTTGTTATGGTTGACCACGGCATCAGAAAAGAGCCCGGAACCTTTGAGATAGATTCGTTTGTTTTAATCGGCTGTCATCTGTACGATAAAGGAATAGCTGTGCCAAGGATATATTTATATGATACTTTTTCAGGGATTGTTTTTCTGGAAGATTTAGGCGATGCCAATCTTCAGGCAGTCGTTAAAGCAGGCAAAAACTTAAAACAGATTCTGTCTTATTATAAAACAATTATAAAGCTTCTTATAAAGATGTCGGTTTTCGGTGTTAAACAATTTGATCGATCCTGGACTTACCAGACACCATATTATAACAAAGAGGTTATTCTTGAAAATGAATGCCGCTACTTTGTTGACGCCTTTTTAAGAAGATATCTTAAGCTCAATACATGCTATAATGATTTTGAGGATGAGTTTATATTGCTTGCCGATAAGACGCTTGAATTTTCAGTTAATGGATTTATGCACAGGGACTTTCAGTCCAGAAACATCATGATTAAAGACGGAAAGCCTTATTTTATCGACTTCCAGGGCGGCAGAACAGGCCCGATTCAGTATGATCTTGCATCTCTGTTGATTGATCCATACGTGGCGCTTTCCCGTCATGTGCAGGATCAACTGCTTGATTATTGTGTTGATGAGCTTTCATCATATATTCATATTGACAAGAAGAGGTTTTGTTTGTGTTATCAGTATTGCGCAATAACAAGAAACCTTCAAATACTGGGTGCGTTCGGGTATTTAAGCCAAGTTAAGGGGAAAACTTACTTTGAGCAATTTATTCCAACAGCAACAGAGAGTTTGAAATATAACCTGTCGGCTGTTGAAGATACACAATTCCCACGGTTAAAATCAGTGATTTCGTGAAAAGTCAAAAAACCACTTTTTACGAAACGTGTTAAGTGTTAGGTGTTAAGAGCTTGATGTGACAATTAAATGTTTTATCTTAACACCTAACACTTGATGAATTCCTTAAAAAACAAGGGGGAAGCAAAATGAACAGGATGAAAATCATGGTAAACGGCATTCCAGGCAACATGGCGGTGAATGTGGCAAAACATGTCCTTGATGACGAGAAATTTGAACTTATCTCATACTCTTTTACCGGCCCTGAAATCGCTGAGACTCAATATGTTATAGATTCTTTAAGCATAACCCTTATCCAGCCGGAAAAAAGGAACCAGGCTATAACCGAAATAGTTGACACGGGGGGTTTCTTTGTTAGCGTGGATTATACACATCCTCTGGCCGTAAACGGCAATGCAGAGTTTTACTGCAAACACAACCTTCCCTTTGTGATGGGCACTACAGGAGGTGACAGAAAGCTTCTTGAAGATACGATAAAAAAATCTTCCATTCCCGCTGTAGTAGCGCCTAACATGGCAAAACAGATAGTTGGTTTCCAGGCCATGATGGAGTATGGGGCAAAATCATTTCCCGATCTTTTCAAAGGATATTCGCTCCAGGTCAAGGAAAGTCATCAGAAAGGCAAGGCAGACACCAGCGGAACCGCCAAGGCAATGATAAGGTATTTTAATGAATTTGGCATGCCTTTTAACGAAGAAGAAATTATAATGGAGCGTGACCCCGAAACTCAAAAAGTAAAGTGGGGCATTTCGGAAGAATATCTTTCAGGGCACGGATGGCACACATATACCCTGATTTCAGAAGACCAGACAGTGCGCTTTGAATTTACACACAACGTAAACGGTCGTGATATATATGCTAAAGGAACCCTTGATGCCATTTCCTATCTTTACAAAAGAATAGAAGAGGGGGCCAAGGGGAGGATGTTTACGATGATTGATGTGCTAAAAGAATTGGGATGAAAAAATTAATATTTATTCTTATTTTATTTTTAGCTGTCCCTTCCATTGCAGGTGAACCGTTTCCCAAAAAAGGCTGGTCAGATAAATTGAATCCGCTCGCAAGCAGGTATGCTGTGCCAGGAGGCGAGATTTCCATATTTGCAGGTCAGTACCCGAAAAGCCTCAATTACTACCTCGATAACAATGTTTTGTCTGCGGAGATATTTGGAGCCATGTTCGAGTCTTTGCTGTCCATAAATCCTGTTACGCTGGAGTATGAACCGGGCCTTGCTGAAAACTGGTTGATAGCTGACGATAAAAAGAGCTTTACCTTTTATATTGACAAAAGGGCCAGATGGAGCGACGGCGCCGCAATAACCGCACATGATGTAAAATGGACTTATGATGCCATAATGGATCCAAAAAACCTCACAGGCCCGCACAAATTGGACATGGAGCGTTTTCAGCCTCCTGTCGTGATCAATAAACACACGATACGTTTTACTGCTAAAACTGTTCACTGGAAAAATCTTGGCGTTGCAGGGGGTTTTCATATTCTTTGCAAGCATGCATACGAAGACAAGAATTTCAACAAGCTCAATTTTGAGTTTCCTGTAGTTTCCGGTCGTTACAAACTTGGAGAGATCAATGAAGGAATTTATATTGCTTTAAAGCGCCGTGAAGACTGGTGGGATATAAGCTCCAAAAGATCTAAGGGGACAGGGAACTTTCAATCAATGAAATTCAAGTTCTTTGCTGAAAGGGAAAATGCATTCGAGGCATTTAAAAAGGGCATGATCGATCTTTTCCCCATATATACCGCCAGGATATGGGTTAATGAAACCAAAGGGGACAATTTTTTAAAAAACCGGATAACAAAGCAAAAGATCTATAATCATCACCCGATCGGTTTCCAGGGATTTGCAATGAATATGAGAAGGCCGCCTTTTGATGACACCAGGGTTCGCAAGGCAATGGCGCTTCTTCTTGACAGAAGAAAAATGAACGCAGCCCTGATGTACGGCCAGTACTTTCTTCATAAATCATATTTTGAAGATCTATATACAAAAGAGCATCCATGCCCGAACCAGTCGGTTGAGATGGACAAAGAAAATGCCAGAAATCTTCTCAGGCAGGCTGGGTGGGAGGTGAATCCAAAAACCGGATTGCTTGAAAAAGACGGGATAGTATTTGCCTTTAAATTTTTAACCAGAAGCGCTTCTTCCGAGAAGTTCCTTGCAATATATGCCGAAGACCTGAAAGATATTGGGATAGAGCTTGTCATCGACAAAAAGGACTGGGCCGCGTGGGCAAGGGATATGGATGAATATAATTTTCAGATGACATGGGCTGCGTGGGGATCAGGTATTTTTAAAGACCCGGAGAGCATGTGGTCGTCAAAAGAGGCTGACAGGAAGGCGGGAAACAATATTACGGGCTTTAAAAACCCGCTGGTAGATAAGCTTATAGAAAAACAGAAGTCTATTTTTGATATAACAAAGCGGAATGAAATATACCGGCAAATTGATCAGATTATTTATAATGCTTATCCGTATGTGCTTTTGTGGAATATCAATTATGTAAGGCTTCTTTACTGGAATAAATTCGGGACGCCGGATACTGTTTTATCAAAATACGGAAATGAAAGCAGCGCCTACTGGTACTGGTGGATGGATGAAGATTCAAAGGCCGATCTTCAGGATGCTGTAAAAAGTAAAGGGTTTTTGCCTCCAAAGAAATCTTTAGTATATTTTGATGAAATGTTTAATTGACCGGATAAAATCTCACATTTTCGCCACGATTTCGTATGTCTTTTCAAGCGCCTGATCCAGTTTTTCGGGCATTGTGCCGCCGGCTTGCGCCATATCAGGCCTTCTGCCCCCGCCTCCGCCGAGTATGGCCGCAACCTGTTTTACAATGCTTCCTGCATTAAAACGCTTTGTTAAATCCTTTGTGACTACCGTGATAAGCAGTACTTTTGACCCTGATACACTTCCAAACACGACAATACCGGATTTTATCTTTTCCTTCAATCTATCAGCCGACAATTGAACGATTTTATTAATAATTTGTATAAGATAGCACAAGTTTTGTCAAGGTTCGGAGCCAATCCGCTAAAGCGCCATCAGCAACCTGTCATAACCGACCAGATATTCACCAGACCCCTTTTTCAGAAAAATCCCTGGCTGACTAACTACCTGCAATATAGGAAATTTTCCATCCACAGCTTCGCGAAACCTTCTGGGTTGAGGTGAAAATTTTGCATCAGCCAGTTTGGCTTCAATCGCCAGAATAGGTTTTTCGTTTACGGTAAGTATGAAATCGATCTCTTTCTTATCGTATGTTCTCACAAAATGAAGCTTCACTTCCGGCCAACCCCGATCATTAAGGCTGGTGACAAACCGGTATAATGCGCTTGCAATCAGGTTTTCAAACCGGCTGCTTTCGCTGCCGGCAAAGGTCCAATCCAGAAAATACCATTTGGGCTCTTTCCGGAGAGTGCGATGTAGTTTCCCCGTGTACGGACGAAGAGGCCAAATTAGATAGAGTTTGCGCAACGCTTCAAGCCAGTTTTTTACAGTAGAATGGTTGGCTCCAAGATCCTCTCCCAAACTTCGAAGGGAAAGGAGTGATCCCACTCGGCCGGGAAGCAATTCCACCAGATGAGAAACACGGTCGAGTTCTCGAATACCGGACAGATCGCGCAGATCCTCTCTTATTAGAAGTGTGATATAATCTCTGTGCCATTTCCGGGATCGCTTTTCAGATCCGGAAATAAGTGGGGCAGGAAAAGGTCCGAACCTGTAGTAGGACTCTGCCAGCTCTTTTGAAACAGGCGGAGATTCGGCTAACTTAACATCGAAGGTCTTTGCCATATTTTTCCAGTCGCCATCTTCGTATAGCCAGGAGGAGGGCATGTCATTGATATTGCCGGCCCATTCCCTCAGCGAAAAAGGAAATAAATGCGCCATGGTGTATCGCCCTATTAGAGAATCTCCGCTTCTTCGGAAAAGGTCAAGACGGGCGCTGCCTGTCACAATGAGGCTGATCAGATGCTGATATTCATCGTAGATGCCTTTAAGGATATTTTTCCAGCGGGTCATCTTGTGAATTTCGTCAAGGACCACATAAGGTTTTTCAATTCGTAACAGCGATGCTTCTTTGACAAAAAAATCCGGATCCTTCCGATACCTGGTCCTGACCTTTTCAATATCCCAGTTATAATATAGAGGCGAACAACCTTTTTCTTTCAGGAACTTGCGGGCCAACGAAGTCTTTCCGCACTGGCGCGGACCGGCAATGAAAAGCATGGTATTGCCCAGCCACTCATCCGAAAAGGCAAAACCGGCTATTTCCCTTTCTTTAAAAACGGACATTATGCTCTCCATTTTACGCAAAATATGGATAGACGTCAAGCCAATTTTAAAGCAGAAAGATGATTTTTCTTAAAAGAATCCCAATGGTCTATAAAAATTGTTTGAAAGATTGCTTTATCAATTTTTGGTGTGATAACGATATGATATATTCAGTTATTTCTCTCCAAGGCGTAGGCTCTACGAGCCGGAGGCAAAATCGCTACAAATCAATCTTGTGCCAAGAAGATTTGTATTTATTAATTAAGGAGTTAAATAATTTTACATTTTCTCCACGATTTCGTATGCCTTTTCAAGGGCCTGATCAAGTTTTTCGGGCATTGTGCCGCCGGCTTGCGCCATATCTGGTCTTCCGCCTCCGCCTCCGCCGACTATGGCTGCAACCTGTTTTACAATGCTTCCTGCATTGAAACGGTTCGTTAAATCCTTTGTTACAACTACGATAAGCAGTACCTTTGACCCTGATACACTTCCAAGCACGACAATGCCGGATTTTATCTTTTCCTTAAGCCTGTCGGCCAGCTCTCTAAGCGCCGCGGGTTTATCAACCGCGACTTTTTTTGCCAGGATTTTTACACCGTTTATGGAGCGAATATCTTCTTCAGTCCCTCCTGCTTTTGCTGCGGCAAGATTTGCTTTGAGCTTTTCCATTTCTTTCTCAATGGACTTATAGCCGGTTAATATTTTATCAACCCTTTTCGCAATATCTTCCGGTTTTTCTTTAATCAAACGGGCTGTTTCCTGAACTATCTTTGAAGTCTTCTGGATATATTCAAGCGCTGCTTCGCCTGTCAGGGCTTCGATCCTTCTTATTCCCGATGCCACGCTGGATTCTCCGGTTATCTTGAAAAGGCCGATATCGCCGGTGCGGCCGGTATGAGTTCCTCCGCAGAGTTCCTTGCTGAAAGATGCAAGGGAAACAACCCTGACCCGGTCTCCATATTTTTCTTCAAAAAGGGCCATGGCCCCTGATTTGAATGCTTCTTCAGCATCCATTTCTTTAATTTCAACCAAAACATTTTCGCGTATCCGGTTGTTTACAAGGGTTTCAATTCTATTTAAGGCATCGCCGTCAACCTGAGAAAAATGGGTAAAATCAAAGCGGAATCTGTCGGGCGCTACAAGTGAGCCCGCCTGTTTTACATGGGCGCCAAGGACATTACGCAGGGCATAATGGAGAATATGCGTGGCTGTATGGTTGCAGGCGGTTGCATTGCGCCGGGTTTTATCAACAGACAGGGTTACTTCTTCCCCCTTTTTTATATGCCCTGAAATGATTTTGCCTTTATGGATTATAATGCCCGTTGAATCTTTAATTGTGCTAGTGATGGCCACGTCAACGCCCTGATTGTCATTTCCGCCGGTTATCTTTCCTGTATCACCGGCCTGTCCACCGGACTCAGCATAAAAAGGTGTGATATCGGTTACAATTTCAATATCGGTTCCAGGTCCGGCTTCAACAACCTCATTTCCGTTTTCAACCATAACCAGAACCTTTGAGGTGCATGATAAAGTGTCGTAACCGACAAACCCGGATTTAATGCCTTTAGCGGAAAGCTTTTTATATGCATCGCTTACACCTGAAAATGTCGTGACAGATCTTGATTTTGTTCGCTGTATTTCCATGGCTTCGTTAAAGCCTGTTATGTCAAGAGTCATGCCCTTGTCTCTGACAACATCTTTTATGATATCAACCGGGAATCCGTATGTATCATATAGTTTAAATATCATATGACCCGGCACTTCCTTTAAGTTTTTTGCCTGTATATCTGATAGACTGTCGTTTAAGAGTTTTAGGCCATTGTCTAAAGTTTCAGAAAATCTGACCTCTTCATTTTTTATAACACTTGTAATAAAATCTGCGGCATCTGAAAGCTCGGGGTAGGCCGGTTTCATTATATCAAATACCACTTCTGCTGTTTCATGAAGAAATGGCTTGTCAAGCCCAATATTGCGTCCGTAACGTATGGCCCTGCGCATGATGCGGCGCAGCACATATCCTCTTCCTTCATTTGAGGGAAGTATTCCGTCACCTATGAGAAATGCCGAGGCCCTGCTATGATCGGCAATTACTTTCATGGCAATATCGGTTTGAGATGACTCTCCGAGCCTCTTTTCAGAAAGGGTTTCGATTTTTTTTATAATGGGCAGGATAAGATCGGTGTCAAAGTTTGTGGGCACATTCTGCACAAGAGAGGCTATCCGTTCGAGACCCATGCCGGTGTCGATGCTTGGTCTTGGAAGTGGGGTCATCTTTCCTGAGGCGTCGCGGCTATACTGCATGAAAACAAGGTTCCAGATTTCAAGGTATCTGTTGCATTTGCATCCCACCTTGCAATCAGGACTGTTGCAACTAAATTCTTCTCCCCTGTCGATAAGTATTTCGCTGCAAGGGCCGCATGGGCCTGTATCTCCCATTGACCAGAAATTATCCTTTTTTCCAAAGCGCACAATCCGGTCTTCTGACACGCCGATATTTTTACGCCAGATATTATATGCCTCATCGTCATCAAGATAGATCGAAACCCACAGGTCTTCTGTCGGCAGGTTATATCCGTTTACAAGCAGATCCCAGGCAAACTCAATCCCTTTTTCCTTGAAATAATCGCCAAAGGAAAAGTTTCCTAACATCTCGAAAAAGGTATGATGCCGGGCAGTATAACCCACATTTTCCAGGTCGTTATGTTTCCCGCCTGCGCGCACGCATTTCTGTGATGTAGCAGCCCTTACATAACTTCTTTTTTCTTCGCCCAAGAAGGTGCGCTTAAACTGGACCATCCCTGCATTGGTAAACAGCAATGTAGGATCATCTGAAGGAACAAGGGAAGAACTTCTTATAATCCGATGATTATGCTTTTTAAAATATTCAAGGAATTTATTTCGTATTTCATCGCCCGTCATTTTCATGAGTTGCTGGTTGCTCGTTGCTGGTTACTGATCACTAACCACTACTGCCCCCTGTCTCTTTGCTTTCTTCCTTTTGCGAAAGACCCAGTTTTTCTCTAACTTGTTTCAAAGCGGAATTATAAATATCCGGATTTTCGCTTAAGAATTTTTTCACATTTTCACGACCCTGGCCTATCCGTTCACCTTTGTATGAATACCATGACCCGCTTTTGTTAATTATGCCGGCTTCAACACCTGCGTCAATAAGGTCGCCTGCTTTTGATATGCCTTCACCATACATAATGTCAAATTCAGCGTCCTTGAAAGGAGGCGCCATCTTGTTTTTTACAACGCGCACCCTTGTGCGGTTTCCCACAATATCCTGGCCGTCTTTTATAGCGCCGATGCGTCTGATATCGAGTCTTACAGATGAGTAAAACTTGAGGGCATTCCCACCGGTAGTTGTTTCAGGATTGCCGAATACCACACCTATTTTCATGCGCATCTGGTTAATAAAGATAACCGATGTCATGGTTTTGTTTATTGAAGCGGTCAGCTTTCTAAGCGCCTGCGACATGAGCCTGGCCTGAAGCCCCATGTGAGAATCACCCATCTCCCCTTCGATTTCCGCTCTGGGAACAAGCGCTGCAACCGAGTCTATAACTATGATATCTATTGCTCCGCTTCTAACCAGCATATCGGTTATTTCAAGCGCCTGTTCACCTGTATCAGGCTGCGCAAGTAAAAGCTCGTCACAATTTACGCCAAGCTTTTTTGCATACCCGACATCAAGAGCATGCTCAGCATCTATAAATGCGGCAATGCCGCCCCGTTTCTGAGCTTCTGAAATAATATGAAGGGTTAAAGTTGTTTTGCCGCCTGACTCCGGGCCAAAAACCTCTGTGACCCTGCCCCTTGGCAGTCCTCCTACGCCCAGCGCCTTATCAAGCGCAAGGGAGCCGGTCGGTATTACCGGAACATCAATAATCGGCTGGCTGCCTAACTTCATAATAGAACCTTTGCCGAACTGACGTTCAATCTGAGCCATGGCGGTTTCCGCGGCTTTTTCTTTGTCCGGTGAAATGCTCATAATATCCTCCCAAAATATATTTTTATCTAAAGTGATCGGTTTTACTATAATGATACGCTGATCAGCTTTGTGTAAACAGCGCCGGTCGATTTCAGATCGCTTTTAAACAGAATAATATTATCTGCAACAAATGATTCCGACTCAAATTCTCCATATTTTTTTATCGCATTAATAAGTTTTGCCTGGTTGATCTGTCCTTTTACACGAGCCAGCGTTAGATGACCTTTAAACGGCCTGTTCTCTTTTGGAAAACCGATTTTTTCTAATTTATCGTCAAGGCTCTTTTGCAGTTGAATAAGCATATCAATCTGCCCCCTGATGCCGATCCATAAGACACGGGGACGATTAATGCCGGGAAAGGCGCCGATCCCTTTTACAGCAAGAGCTATCGGAGCATAATCTGCGGCGGATTTAAATATTGCTGCGCCGACCTTTTGTGTGTCGTCTTTGTTGATATTGCCTAAAAATTTCAGTGTAAGGTGGATGTTTTTTGGCCTGACCCACCGGGTATCAAATCCATCAGACTTCAGGCCTTCCTGGATATTGGCGATGAAAGACCTTATTTTTTCCGGCAGTTCAAAACCTATGAAAGTGCGTATGATGTCAGGCATTTGGAAGAGTAAACTGCGGTTCCCCAACTGTAAATTTACCATCTGAAATCCAATTCTTTAATATTTCAGCGATCTCACGAGCCTTTACAATGCTGGAAATAGGCACGGTTGGGACAGTCTCCCCGTTAAATTTTATATGGCCGCTTTTAAGTTCGGCATAACTAACCTGGCCGTAGCTTTTTGATATACCATTTGGATAATCATGTCCATAATCGACTATCTGGGTAAAAATTTCCTTGTCAGATATAGCAGTGTATTGCACAATTTCTTCGTTTAATATCGGAATCGGAACTCCCAGACCTACGGCCAGCGAACATCCATAACCCTGAAGACTAACGCCAACCAGCCAGTTCGGACTCATAGTTTTCATGTCTCCCATGACCCACAATGTTCCGGCAGGTGCGACAGGAACACCTCTTTTAGTTCTCTTTACAGAAGGGTTGTGCTGGGTTCCGTGCCATGTGACATACCCAATGCCACCGCCCAAAAAAATCCTGGTTCCAAGTCCGATGGTTTTGTAATATGGATCATTAAAAAGAGGGCTTAATTGTCCGGCAGAGCAGTAGTTTGCATTGCCCGCTTTTGGTTTAAGAGCGCCCATATAAGTATAAACAGTTTTGTTGGTAAGATTTACGGCACAGTTATAATTTTGATACCCGTTTCTTGGGTTGCAAAGTGTTGCGCTAGGAAGGGTGCGCAGAGTTATTTCCTTTTCTATCATCCTGTTTGGATAGCATGCCGTCCCATAAGATGTTGCTTTTAAATATACCTTCTTTTTTGCAACCAGATCCTGAATTACATGGCCACCTCCGTATTTGAATTCACCCGGGTATACCTTGTTTAACGGATCATCCTCGCAGGGTTCCGTGGCCCCGATATAGCAGTCTATGGCAGCTAATCCCGCATATGCTGGCACCTTGTTCAGCCAGACTTTGGAAGCCTTAATTCCCGGAACAGAATGCCCGAAATTAATAAAAGCTCCTGAAGAACACATGGGGGCAAAGGTTCCTGTGGTCACCACGTCAACATGTCTTGCAGCTTCAATCGGGCCTTCATTTTTGACAATATCGATGATTTCCTCGGCTGTAACCACAACTACTTTACCGGATTTGATTTTTTCGTTGATTTCCTTATAAGTTTTGTTGACTTTATATTTTTTCATTACTGATAATTCTCTTAAAATTCATAATTCATAATTTAGGAATTTGGGGATTGATCCGCCTGCGGCGGACTACTGATTTTAATCCGTCAATCCCTCAATTCCTCAATTCCTCAATCAACTCCATTCTTTGCGCCTTAGCGGCTGAACTGTTACCTCGATTTTACGTCATTGATCTTGCCTGTAATATTGTTTTTTATCCAGGTTGCATCCCACCATTCAACAGGGTTTGCAAAGGTGTTATGGATAAGAATGCCGAAATGCAGATGATCGCCGCCTGCAAGGCCTGTCATGCCTGTGCGGCCTATAATTTCACCCTTTGATACAAGCTGATCCTTTTGCGCATTATAACTGCTTAAATGAGAATACATGCTAAGCAGCCCGAATCCATGATCGATTATGACGGTTTTTCCATAAATACCAAGATAGCCGGTAAAAACTACCTTTCCACTGTTGGATGCAGGCACCGGCGAATGCGCAACAGACGCCAGATCTATGCCAAGGTGTACCTGCTGGTCGATTATTTGTCCTTTGTATTTGTATGTTCGATGATCAGCAAATCCAGCCCTGTTTGCCGACTTTGGCAGCCTTTGAAATGGCCCGTTCCAGTATAACACGTTGTCGGTTTTTTGCCCCAGTTCTGTTACCTGTTTGTGGTTGTTTTGGCGAAGATTACGATTTATTCTTAAAAATTTATCCAGCACGGATGTTTTGGAATCTGATGGAGCATCAATTTCGAATTCCGGCATCTTATAGTCTAAAAATTTATCTGAAATGTTAATCACATCTTTTCTAAAATCCTTCTTTTTTATATAATAAGATAATCCGGCTATTGCATTGTTGCCTGCCCGGTCGGTTGCTTTAACAAAAATTTCGGTTTTTGGCCCCTTGTCGTAACTGAGTGCAAAAAAGGCCATGAAGATATCAGGATCTTTAAAATATCCTGAATAGCCCGGGAAGAAATTTTTTCCAACACATATTCCGCTCTTTGGACACGGTTCGGACAGCCTGTATATGGCAAGGGCTGCTCCGCCCTGGCTTATATTGTGGACTCTGCTCAAAATATCTATTTCAGGCGCCATAGTGTCAATCGTTATATTTTTTTCAATATATGTTTTATTGCCGTGCCACCATTCACGCCAGGAAAAATCCCGCGCAACAATACGCAGAATTGCCTTGCCGTCGCTAACTCCTATTTTCCCTGGCTCTATCTTGATTTTAAAGGTCTCTTTATGAATTTTTCCGCCCTTATACTCTGGTGACTGAAAGTCCTTATCAAGCAGCACAACCTCTTTGCCATCTTTATAAAGACCGATCCACACCATTCGCATACCGCTTTTAGTATCAGACACCGAGATGGAAAGCTCTTGAGATGCTTTTATTGACAAAGAGGGGAGTTCCAGAGTAACAGACGGTTTTTCGCCCTCAAATAGAGTTGAGAAAAACCATGCTATTGGAACAATCAATATAAAACAGATTAGAGCGACAAAGTGATATTTTGTCTTAGTTTTCAATGTGTTGCATCCTGTCCTTAATTTTAATATATTAACAAAACATAACAGCTAAAAAATGTGTAATCAAGGTAAAGTTTTCGTTTCTTGACTTTTAACCATGTGTAAGATAAATTTTTTTGTGGATTTAAGCAGGACGGGAAGCAAATTCATTATGGGTAATATTGTCAAAACAGGTAATATATCAATAGGCCGTGGAGAGCCTCTTGTGCTTATTTCAGGGCCATGTGTGATAGAGGATTATGAAACCAGTTTTGAAATAGCTTCATTTCTTAAAGAACTTACGCAGGAATTGGGCATTCCCTTTGTATTCAAGGCGTCCTATGACAAGGCCAACCGCACATCAATAAATTCTTTCAGGGGTCCTGGACTGGTTGATGGGCTTAAAATTCTTGCGCAAATAAAGTCAGAACTCGGCATAAAGATTCTTTCAGATGTTCACAGAATAACTGAAGTGGAAAGAGCTGCACAGGTACTGGATATAATACAGATTCCTGCTTTTTTGTGCAGGCAGACCGATTTTATTTTAGAGGTTGCCGGGGCCGGAAAGCCGGTAAATATTAAGAAAGGACAGCTTCTTGCTCCCTGGGATGTTGTCAATATTGTTAAAAAGATAACCTCTGCAGGAAACAAACGGATCATGATTACGGAACGGGGCACAATGTTCGGCTATAACAATCTAATTGTAGATTTCCGCGGAATAAAGATAATGCAGGATACAGGCTGGCCGATAATCTTTGACGCCACTCACAGCATCCAGCTTCCAGGAGGGGCTGGTTCAAGTTCCGGAGGGCAGCGTGAATTTGCGCCGATCCTTGCAAGAGCTGCGGTTGCCGCAGGTGCAGACGGAATATTTATGGAGGTTCATAAAGATCCGGACATGGCGCTTTGTGACGGACCGAATTCATTAAAGCTTGACTCCCTTTATAATCTGTTATTTCAGCTCAAAGCTATCAGGAAGGCTTTGGATGTTCAATCGGAATCGTAAAGCAATGCTTGCAGATAAACTAAAACATATTAAACTGTTGCTTCTTGATGTAGATGGAGTTCTTACTGACGGCAGTATAATCTATAATGACAATGCCGAGGAGACCAAGGTTTTTAATGTGAAAGACGGGCTTGGGATAAGGCTTCTCATCGAAGCAGGAATAGATGTATGTGTCGTAACAGGAAGAACTTCAAAGGCGCTTTTGCACAGGTGTAAAAATCTTGGCATTTCATATATATTCGACGGAGTCGGCGATAAGGCTTCTGTTATGGATTCTATCATCACGCGGACAGGCGTGCTGCCCGAAGAGATCGCATTTATTGGCGACGATTTGCCCGATCTTTCCCTGATGAAACTGGTCGGTCTTTCCATTGCCGTAGCCGATGCACACGAAAAGCTGGTGGAAAAAGCCGATATGGTTACATCGGCAAAGGGCGGATTTGGCGCTGTAAGAGAGGTTTGCGAAACCATATTAAAAGCTCAGGGGCTTTTAGAAAATATTATCAGGCGTTTTGAATAATGCTTTTTATGAAGAAAAAAAATACTAAAAATAAAAGGCTGAATTTTTTTTTAGTTACAATTATTCTTGTTTCCCTGGGCGCCATTTCGGCGGTTTTTATAGGCTATCGATTAATTTTGAATAAAGAGGGCAAGTTCATTTCATTCCTTAACACCAAGGCAAACATATCAATAAGCAAGGTTTACCAAACAGCGACGCGTGATGGGATAAAGGAATGGAGCCTGGAGGCTAAATCAGCATATTATATTAATGCAACCAAACAGGCAAATCTCCATGATGTTATTGTAACTTTTTTTCTTAAAGATGAAGGAAAGGTTTATCTGACGGCTGATCAGGGTATTCTGAAAACAGATTCAAATGACATAGAGGTTACAGGCAACGTTGTTGTGCAAAATGAAACTTACAGCCTGAAAACTAAAAAGCTTAATTACGAACACACCAAACGGATTATTTTTTCAAAAGTTCCTGTGGAAATTGTCGGTGATTCACTCAATCTTACAGCCGACTCGATGAGTTTTGATTTAAATACCAACAGGATCTTGTTTGAAGGAAGGATTAAGGGCAGTTTTAGTGAGATTATTACTTTATAATATGAGACCTTATCGAGCATCCTATTATGTCTGTGTTGCAATTTTGTTGTTTGTATGTGTTTTTGAGGTGTTTTTTGCATATGCCGAGGATCCGGCAACAAATCCGGAAAAAGACAGCAAGAAAATTCATATTACATCAGACAGGCTGGTTGCCGACAATGAAGCCATGTCCGCTGAATTTATTGGAAATGTTGTAGCAATCAGGGAAACCGATGTTATTACAGCCGACAGGCTTAAGATTTTTTATAAAAAAGGTGTGGATAAAAAAGAGAACCCGGCAGCCGGAGAGGAAATGATAGAAAAGATTGTCGCAAACGGCAATGTAGTAATAAAATTCGATGACAAGGTCGCAATGGCACAACAGGCGGTTTATACGGCGGAAACAGGGATTATTGTTTTAACAGGTCCAAATTCGAAGGTTACAAGCGGAAACAATTTTATTTCAGGCGAAAAAATAACCATGTACAGATCTGATGACCGCATGATAGTTGAAGGCGGCAAAGAAAAACGGGTTGAAGCTGTATTTTATTCAAAAGATAATAATATGAAATAGCACGAGCTCAATAAACGAGACCATGACAAAATTATCTCTTCAAAAATTGATTAAAATCTATAATGGAAAGCGGGTGGTAAGCTGCGTAAGTCTGGATGTTGAAAGCGGCAGTGTTGTCGGCCTTCTTGGTCCTAACGGCGCCGGCAAAACCACTACTTTTTATATGACTGTTGGAATTATAAAGCCTGATGAAGGGAAGGTTTTTATTGACGATGAAGATATCACCGATTACCCCATGTATATGAGGGCTCGCAAGGGTGTTGGATATCTTCCTCAGGAGCCTTCAATATTCAGAAAGCTCTCTGTAAAACAAAATATTTTAGTGATTCTTGAAGCGCTGTCTATCTCAAAGTCGGAACATAATTATCGCGCAAACATGCTTCTTGACGAACTGGGCATCAAGCACCTTGCAGATCAAAAGGCTAATATGCTTTCAGGAGGAGAGCGACGGCGGCTCGAAATTACGCGTGCATTAGCTGCCAAGCCGTCATTTATTTTATTAGACGAACCTTTTGCAGGTATTGATCCTCTGGCTGTTATTGATATAAAAAACATAATTGAACACCTTAAAAAACGAGGAATTGGAATTTTGATATCCGATCATAATGTCAGGGAAACGCTTGAGGTTTGCGGCAAGGCATATATATTAAATGCAGGAGAAGTTATTGAATCGGGCAGTCCGGAAAAAATAGCTTCCAGTGAAATAGCCCGGCGCATATATTTAGGGGATGAGTTCAGGTTATAAAACGATGCTTGAATTACGACAACAGCTAAAATTGTCCCAGCAGCTTATCATGACACCGCAGCTCCAGATAGCTATTAAGCTTCTGCAGCTATCCCGTCTGGAGCTTATGGATACTATCCAACAGGAACTGGAGGAAAATCCAGGGCTGGAAGAGGTGACGGATGTTGCTGCTGAAGAACAGTCTGTGGAGCAATCTGAAGCTGTGGCGGCTGAAAAACCGATCAAAGAGGTTACAATAGAAGAAAAAATTAATGATAATATTGACTGGAGCAATTATCTTGATGAATACAATTCGTCCGGCAGAATCCATTTTGAAACCGAAAAGAAAACTGCGCTAAATTTCGAATCCTTTGTAGCGCGCAAAGAATCTTTGAATGAACACCTTCTCTGGCAGCTGCTTATGACATTTCAGGCAAAGGAGCAACAAAGGATTGGAAGCTTAATTATTGGCAATATGGATAAAGACGGGTATCTAAAGGTTTCTGTCGAAGAGCTTGTTGCATCAAGCAACTCAACAACCGAAAAAGTAAATAACATTTTGTTATTAATGCAGACTTTTGACCCGATCGGAGTATGCGCCAGAGATCTCGGCGAATGTCTCCTCATTCAGGCAAGGCATTTAGGGCTTAATAATACTGTAGTAACCGATATTATCAATAACCATCTCAAGCATCTTGAAAATAAAAATTATAAAGCCCTATCAAGAGCATTAAAAGTAAGCATTGAAGAGATTCTTTCTGCTGTAAATGTTATTAAAGCGCTGGAGCCAAGACCCGGACGGCAATTTTCCGATGAAGAGCCTCAATATATCATCCCTGACATTTTTGTTTATAAATCGGAAAATGAGTTTGTGATAATGATAAATGATGAAGGAATGCCAAAGCTCCGAGTCAGTTCTTTTTATAAAAATGCAATAAAACGTGGAGAAAAGATTTCCGGCAGTGCAAAGAACTATATGCAAGAGAAAATGCGTTCAGCAACATGGTTAATCAAAAGCATTTATCAGCGCCAGAAGACCATCTACAGGGTTATGGAAAGCATATTGAAATTCCAGCAAGACTTTTTTGAAAAGGGAGTAGCATACTTAAAGCCGATGGTGCTAAGGGATGTCGCTCAGGATATAGGCATGCACGAATCAACAATCAGCAGGGTTACAACAAACAAGTATGCTCATACTCCCCAGGGTATTTTTGAATTGAAATATTTTTTTAATAGTTCTATTAATCGAATAGATGGTGAGGCAATAGCCTCTGTCAGCGTTCAGGAAAAGATAAAGCAGATTATTGCTGGTGAAAATCCCAGAAAACCTTACAGCGATGATAAAATCTCGAAACTTTTGAAGCGGCTGAATATTGATATTGCCAGGAGGACAGTAGCCAAGTATCGGGAAAGGCTAAAAGCGCTGCCATCAAACAAACGTAAACAATACTATGGGTAAAACTTAGGTGCCTTCCATGACCAAAAAAGCAAGCCGCCTTCTCTGAGGGTGGTAATTTGACTATAATCAAGGAGGTTCTTTTAGCATGCAGACATCTGTAACTTTTAAAAATCTGGATTCTTCTGAAAATTTAAAATCATATGTTCAAGAAAAACTTAACCGGTTTGATAAATACTTGTACAATCCGGCAGAAGCAAAGGTTGTTCTTTCGGTTGAAAAGTTTCGTCATATAGCGGAAATCAATATTATTGGCGACAGACTAAATGTAAACGGCAAAGAAGAAACAGGCGACATGTATTCGGCTATTGATATGGTTCTGGATAAGCTTGAAAAACAGATAAAGAAAAACAGGCAAAAAAACAGAGGTTATAGAGGCGGTTCAAAAGCCAGAGTAAAAGGCGCTTTTGTTGAAGACATTGTTCATCGCGATGTAAATGTTGAAAGAGATGTCAGGATTAAAAATATCGAATATAAACCAATGGATATAGAAGAAGCTATAATGCAGATGGATCTTATAAACAGTGATTTTCTTGTATTTACAAATGCCAGGACTAATCAGGTTAATGTTCTTTACGGCCGCAAGGATGGCCACTACGGTTTGATTCAGCCCGGCACAGGCAAGTAAATATTCCTGAAACTATCAATTGGACTTTTTGCTCAATTGAGGGAATAATAAAATTTTTGGTGAATATTAAATGAAAATTCTTGACGTTTTAGATAAAGAAGCAATTCTTGTTGAGCTTAAATCGGATGACAAGAAGGGGGTGCTTGAAGAACTTGTCAGGCCTGCGGCCCGTATTGCCGGCGTAAAGCATGAAGAAATTATGCGAGTACTCCTTGAGAGGGAACGATTAGGCAGCACCGGAATAGGCGGAGGAATCGGTATTCCACACGGCAAACTAAAGAGCCTGAAATCACTGGTGCTTGGTTTTGGTCTTAGCCGAAAAGGGGTTGACTTTGAATCTATGGACGGCAAGCCCACCCACATCTTTTTTCTTCTGGTTACACCGGAAAATTCCACGGGCCTTCATTTGAAATTGCTTGCCAGGATTTCCAAGATTCTTAAAAATGATCTTTTTAAGGAAAAACTGCTGGGGGCTACCGGCAGCGAGGAAATCCTTTCCATCATAAAGGAGGAAGATGACAGGTTTTAAACACTTTTTACGGATTCATCACCATTAATAAGGGGTTTTATGATAGGCATAGTTATTGTTACGCACAGACAGCTTGGGGATTCATTAATTGATGCCGCTGAATTCATTCTTGGCGGCAGGCCGGAAGCTATGGAGTCGGTCTCCATAGATTTGAATGAAAAAGCAGATATGCTTCGCTTGAAAATTGCCGAAGCGATAAACAGGGTAAAAACAAAAGAAGGGGTGCTTGTTTTAACCGATATGTTTGGTGGAACCCCTTCCAATCTAAGCTATTCATTTCTTGAAGAAGGAAGGATAGAGGTTTTATCTGGTGTTAACCTCCCGATTTTATTAAAAGCGGTTAAGGCTCGAAAAAACACTGAGATTAGCAACCTCGGACAAAGCCTGGAAGCTTTTGGGAAGAAGAGCATTTCCCTTGCAAGTGGTGTTTTGAAAGGAAACAAACGCAAATAGTTTGATGTGTTAAAATAAGGAGGCATTATGAGCATAAAAATAGGCATCAACGGTTTTGGAAGAATAGGACGTCTTATTTTCAGAGCCGCTATTAATCATCCGGAAGTTGAGGTCGTGGCAATTAATGATCTTACAGATTCAGCCACAATGGCCTATCTTCTTGCCTATGATTCTGTACATGGTAAACTTGGCGTTGAAGTTACAGCCAGGGACGATTCAATTGAAGTAGCAGGAAAATCTGTTGGCATTACATCCATAAAGGACCCTGCCAATCTTGTCTGGAGAGACTTTGGGGTTGATATTGTCGCTGAATGTACCGGGCTTTTCAGGGATTCCGAAAGCGCGTTAAAGCATCTTGCTGCAGGGGCCCGAAAGGTTATTATATCCGCCCCTGCCAAAGATCCCGATATTACAATCGTCATGGGTGTTAACTCAAATCAGTATAATCCCGCGCAACATCACATTATATCAAATGCCTCCTGTACCACAAACTGTCTTGCGCCTGTTGCCAAAGTGCTTTTAGAAAATTTTGGTATCAGAAGCGGGCTGATGACTACCATACATTCTTACACAGGAGATCAGCGTCTCCTTGATTTTCCTCACAAAGACCTGCGCAGAGCACGAGCCGCAGCTCTGTCAATGATTCCGACGACAACAGGCGCAGCAAAGGCGGTTGCTCTTGTGCTTCCGGAATTGTCAGGAAAGCTCAACGGGCTTGCGATCCGCGTTCCAACGCCGAATGTGTCGATCGTTGATTTGGTGGTAACAGTGGAAAAGTCCGGAGTTACTGTTTCTGATGTTAACCAGGCCCTTAAAACAGCCGCAGAAGGAGCCCTTTCCGGAATATTGGGGTATAGCGAACTTCCGCTGGTATCAATCGACTACAATGGATCGCCGCTATCCTCCATTGTTGATGCGCCGACTACATATGTTGTCGATAACATGGTAAAGGTGCTTTCCTGGTACGACAATGAAGCGGGCTACTCAAACAGGATGGTCGATCTTGCCGCCATGATAGGGGGGCAGCTGTGATGTTGAGATCGAATATGAAGCGTCGAAAACCACTGATTGCCGGCAACTGGAAAATGTTTAAAACCTGCCAGGAGGCTGTGGAAACAGCACAGCACCTTGTTAAACTAATAGCTGATAATACAACAATTGATGTTATGATTGCCCCTACGTTTACGTCTCTTATGCCTGTTTCGGATGTTGTGAAAGGAACTTGTGTTGCGCTTGGCGCCCAGAATCTTTTCTGGGAACCCGAAGGGGCCTATACAGGTGAAATATCATCGGCCATGCTCGTATCAGCCGGATGCAGTTATGTTATAATAGGTCATTCTGAGCGGCGTCAATATTTTGGAGAAACCGATATAACAGTTAACAAAAAAATAAAGGCAGCGATTAAAGATAATTTAACACCTATTGTATGTGTGGGAGAATCTGAAAAGGAGCGCGAGTCAAACCATACATTTTCCGTTCTTGACAAACAGATTGCAAAGGGATTAGAAGATTTGATTCCAAGTGATCTTGAGACACTGATTATAGCTTATGAGCCTGTCTGGGCCATCGGGACAGGAAAAACAGCGACAAACGAGCAGGCTCAGGCAGTTCATCAGTATTTACGCTCATTGATCGAAAAAAAATTCGGCAATAATCTTGCCAATTCCGTAAGCATATTGTATGGAGGCAGCGTCAAACCGGATAATATAAAAGAGCTTATGTTAATGCCCGATGTTGACGGCGCACTTGTAGGAGGCGCAAGTCTAAATGCAGAGACATTCAGCAAAATAGTTTTAGGTTTTTGAACCGCAATTATAAAAATGGGAAAGTTCCTTACGGTCGAAGATTCCATGCAGTTTACTGCAGGGAACTCTTCAAAATAAATGTGCTTCAGGTATAATCAAATTTAAACCAGGAAAAACTCACGAATAAGAAATCATAAAGAAAGAACCAGCCATAAATATAAAGAAATAGTGGTAGCTTAACCAAAGAGTCAGGCAAAAATGGCATTTTATACCAGGTTCTTTCTTAACGATTTCTAATTCCTTCAAACAGTTTCCTGTTTTAAATCTGATCACACCCAAAGCTCGATTTCAGATTTAAATATAAAATTATGATTACAACAATATTGATAATAATACACGTTATAGTATGTATAGCCCTTGTTATGATTGTTTTGCTGCAGACCGGAAAGGGGGCGGATATGGGCGCCGCTTTTGGAGGGGGTTCCAGCCAGACCCTTTTCGGCGGCACAGGCGCATCAACCTTCCTGACCAAGGCGACAACAGTTGCGGTAATTGTGTTTATGCTAACATCGCTGGGGCTTGCATATATATCTTCTCATAGAATCGGCGATTCTGTTGTGATGGAACAAAAGGCGCCGGCAGAGAAACAGTCAGCGCCAGTTGCACCTGAAAAAAGCGCTCCATTCAAGCCATAGGGCTCGCTTCCGGCAAAACCCGCTAAATAAATTTTTACTTTTTTCAGAATTTTCAAAATGCCGAAGTGGTGGAATTTGGTAGACACGCTGTCTTGAGGGGGCAGTGGGGTAACCCGTGCCGGTTCAAGTCCGGCCTTCGGCACCACGTTTTCTTTGTAAAAGGCCTTTTTATCAAAAAGGCACGGTAACTCTCTACGTTCTATCCGGAATCTGCACCATGATCCGGTTGTCTTTCAGCTTGACCGGGTAGGTGCGAACCGGCCTTGGCGATTTGAGCATTTTCCCCAGGGTTGTGAAGAATCCAGTTCCTTTTAGCCATTGGACTACGTTTCCATCAGTAACATCAAATTGAGAACCATGCCGCGGGCAGGTCACCACGGCGCTATCAAGCCGGCCACGTGATAGCTTTCCTCCCATGTGTGGGCAGCGGTTGTCGGAAGCGTAGTAATTATCGCCAACCTTGACCAGAAGTATCTCTTGTCCTTTGATTAGGACTTCTTTCATGGCTCCTTTGGCAAGCTCACCAGTCTTGCCGACTTCGATCCAACTACTCATTTGTTTCACCTCCTGCGTTGAGACCAAGCTGTTTGCGGTCTGGTTGCTCCAATACTCATTACCAAGACATGATAAATGAGAAAAATTAGTTTAGAGCCATGCCGATGACCAGACCGACGGCAATTCCAAGGCCTATAAATATTGAACCGACTACGATTCCAACTGCAACATTCTTCTCTGCTAACTGTTTTGATGTATTAAACGGGGTCATCCTGTCAAACATTTTATAACCAATCATCATAAATACCAGGGTCAATAAAACTCCAACTATTGCATAACCAAGGTTCAGTAATGTAATTGAGATTTCCATTACTTTAACACCCCCTTTATTTTACCGATTTTATTAACGTAACCGATGGTTTCTTTACTGTTTTTGCCTGTAACATCAGGCAAAGTTGATTGTATGGATTCCCACATGTTGGGATTAAGTCCCTTATTCTTTGCTATTTTTTGGGCTTTAATAATATTTCCCTTGCCGGCATTGTAAGACCCAAACATGAAATTTATCCGATCCATATATGGGCGTTCCGCCTTCCATAAATTCCATATCATTCTATTGTAATAAATACCCGCTGCGATATTCCAGCGGGGCTGTTTTCTTGTGCCCTTGATGCTTGGATTTTTCCTTGTAATTTCTTCAAAGGTTCTTGGCATTATCTGCATAACACCCTCTGCTCCCACTCTTGATCTGGCATCTGCCTGCAACCTTGATTCAGCTACTGCCTGAGCCTTGAAATAATGCCAGTCAAAACCAGGGCCAAAATATCTCTTTGAATACTTTGAAAAGTACTTGTCATATTTTACTACCCTGTTATATCGTTCAAAGGTATGGGCTGTTACAGGCATAAGAAGCAATATCATTACCAGTACTTTTACTATTATCCAAAATCTTCCTTGCATTTTATCTTATCATGCTCATTTGATTTTATGGTTTCGTGTGTTTTAGATATTAACGATAAATTGGAACATCCATAGGCAAAACCGAATTGCTTTCACTTTTTAATAAAGTCTCATGTATCGCTATCATCTCAACTAAATAAAAAAGTGCGGAACGCACTGTTTTTAACGTGGAAATTAATTCATTGCGAATTGTGCCTACGGTATAATGAACAATATGTTTATTCTTACGGCCATTTCCTATCTCTGATTTATGCAGTACGATAAAACGATGAGTGGCTGCATTTCTGAGAGATTTCTTGACTTTCAGATAACCCTTTTTACCGAGATCATCTGATAGTTCAGCCAGCGCAATGACCGCCCGGTTACCGTTTTTAATCTCATAAGCTATCTCCGGCTGCCATTCCATTTGCTTCACGTTTTTTCTTTTTATTCGCCACTGGTTGATAAAGTTTACTGCTCTGGCCGAACCTTTAATGCCAAGATATTCGCCGGTAGCAACCGCTACCTTGTCCAGAATGTCAAAACAGGATCTTTGCGCCACTGTTATCAATGACGAATCCATGCCGTAATGTGCATTGTCTAAAGTATCGGAGTAAAAACCGCTTTCGGGAAGTTTACATTCAAAAGCATAATAAGCAAGCCAGCGCGCCAGCAGATAATCCGCCTTCATTGTGTTAAACATTGCGAAAACAGGCGGAACGCCCGGCCCCTTAGATGCAGGTTCGGTTATACTGCCGATTATCAGCGAATCCCAGCGTGAAATTGACTTGTCGAGCCCTTCAATTGTGGCTGAAAGAGCCAACCTGTTCTCTGCTACGAATCTTTCATATGGGCTTAAAGCTTTCAAATCCCAATCTCTAATTTTAGCAGGCTTTGTTTCAAGAAGTTTTGAAAACGACTCAAGTGCATGCTTTCCACCATATTTTAGTATACTTTCGGGCGAATCTTTAAATATCAGTATATGACGTGCGGCAATACTTCTCAGAATTTCAGGATCCCCAATGCCGATATCAGCATAGTAAAGAAGCAATTGTGCGGCTCGCGCAGCGGCAATGCCGTTTGATGAATCATACTTTAGCGCCTCTATATAAGAATCATAAGCCTCAACCCAACGATAGGAACGCCAAAGTAGATTTCCAATATTTGTCATAGCCTGCGTTGCCAGTTTAGAATCTTTTGAATTTCTTGCGGTAAATTCATAAAGCCAGCGGGCTTCTCTGCGCATTTCCCAGGTAGCGAGATGCCAGTTGCTATCAGAACTGTTTTGCATTTCTGAAAGGCCGAAGAGACCATTGGCCAGATTATACCTGATATCAAGCCGTTCCGGATAGTCGTGAAGTATCCTGCGAAGTATATTAACCCCCTCTTCTATAGCCTCCTTATCATTGTTTGCCTTTCCGGCATCAACCAGAACGCAAGCCTTTAACCCGTCAATTACCACCTTATCCAATATATCTGTTTGGCTCAGATTGCGGGCGGCAGCAATTGCTTCAGCAGGAGCCTTTTCGAGTAGGTCATAAAGTCGGGACCGCAGATCCTCTATCTTAGCTGTAATATTATGTTTGTTCATCTTTTTTACTTATGGCCGTAGTAATCTTTATACCATGAAAGGAAACGGGTAATGCCTGTTTCTATAGTGGTGACGGGTTTAAAGCCGACATCTTTTATCAAATCATCAATATCTGCATAAGTTGCCGGGACATCGCCGGGCTGTAGGCCAAGAAACTTCTTTTTTGCTTTTTTGCCCAGGGCCTTTTCAATTACCGCTATAAACTCCATAAGTTCCACAGGATTATTGTTGCCGATATTATAGAGCTTATACGGGGCGTATGATGACCCTGGATCAGGAGCATCCCCGCTCCATTCCTGATTTGGTTTTGGCAGTCTGTCCATTACCCTTACGACCCCTTCTACTATATCATCGATATACGTAAAATCCCTTTTCATCTTTCCGTGATTAAATACCTTGATCGGTTTTCCTGCAAGTATTGCCTTTGTAAAGAGAAAAAGCGCCATATCAGGCCTGCCCCATGGGCCATATACCGTGAAAAACCTCAAGCCTGTGCACGGAAGCTGAAACAAATGGCTGTATGTATGCGCCATGAGTTCGTTTGACTTTTTAGAAGCAGCATAAAGAGAAACAGGATGATCAACATTGTCATGAACCGAAAAAGGCATTTTTGTGTTTGCGCCATATACAGAACTTGATGAAGCAAACACTAAATGCCTGACGTGATGGTGTCTGCAGCATTCAAGGATATTGACAAATCCGGTAATGTTTGAATCAACATAGGCATTAGGATTTGTTAATGAATATCTCACGCCTGCCTGGGCTGCCAGGTTCACGACAACATCAAAAGAGGTATTGTTGAATATCTTTTCAAGCCCCTTTTTATCTGAGAGATCAATTCTGTGTAACTCAAAATTCTCATGGGGCGCCAGTATTGCGAGGCGATCCTCCTTGAGCCTGACATCATAATAGGGGTTTAAGTTATCAACACCTGTAACATGATATCCGCTGTCTAAAAGGCGCGTAGCCAGGTGAAAGCCGATAAAACCGGCTGTTCCTGTGATAAGAACTGTATTAAATTTTATATTCATGGTTTTATTTCCTTTTTCAGAAAGCTATTATATTTGGTTCTTCTCCAATTTAGTTGTAGAAAGCCTGATAGATTTTCAGCGTAAAGTAGC
>JACKQG010000423.1_pt1 | contig 61743 bp, 55 predicted proteins | sample 8237621 | NCBI WGS metagenome assembly JACKQG01 (sample SAMN15677084, study PRJNA649215) | marine metagenome | biome: marine; feature: Black Sea; material: saline water; isolation source: suspended particulate matter (SPM) from the Black Sea western gyre | collected 2013-06-09/2013-06-10 | depth... | reverse complement strand
AAGGATGTCCGCGCCCTGTTGAAGGAACTCGACATGTTCTGCTGGGGCTCAGTGACACTGACATTGGGTGACCGAAACCTGGCGGCGAAGGATACCGGCCAGCGTGCGGCTACGGTCGACTACATGAAAAGCGTGGCAACAATGGTTCATGAACTGGAAGGTTCTGAATTGACAGTTGTTCCGGCGACAGTGGGCAAGGTCTCGCCGGACGGAACCCCGGAAGAAGAATGGCAATGGGTCGTGGATGGCCTGAAAGAACTCTACGAGCTGACTGAATACTACGGCATCAAAATAGCCATCGAACCACTGAACCGCTTTGAAACCTATTTCCTGAACCGTGCCGATCAGGCCGTGGCGCTGGCCAAGGATGTCGGTCCAAATTGCGGTGTCTGCCTGGATGCTTTTCACATGAATATCGAGGAAGTCGATTTTATGGAAGCGATCCGCACGGACGGCGATATGCTGGTTGATTTCCACGTCGCCGACAACAACCGCATGCCCCCGGGTATGGGCCAGCTTAACTGGGCCAAAATCGTCAAGACCCTGCGTGAAGTCGGTTACGACAACGCCATGACCCTTGAATTTGTCACTCCCATTGATCGTACGCCGGTGACCCAGTGGCCCGGTCAGGTGGAAACCAATCCGGTGGATATTTCGCCCGAGCAGCTTCAGTTCATTGAAGACCACGGTTCAAGCCTGCTGAGCGAGGAATTTTATTCGGACATGGTCAAACGCTCATGCAATCACATTGTCCCGCTGATCAGGGGATAAACGCCATGAGTGGAAATCGCAGCCTGCACCACATCAATATTCTGGTCGATGATCTGGAGTCGACGGTTACATTTTACCGCGATGATCTGGGCCTGGAACCAGATGCGACACCGGAGCAGGGGTTTCCTGCCCAGTTTTTCAAGCTTGGCGGTGGTATCCAGATCCATATCAACGAGCTCGCCGACGAACGGCCATTCAGGGCGCATTTTGCGATGCGGGTTGATGATTTTTCGTCCGTATTCAGGCATATGAAGGAAATCGGGGCAATTGATACAAAACCCTGGGGCAATGTGCGCAAACTTCCGGGAGGTGCCATGCAGATGTTCTTGCGTGACCCATCGGGAAACCTCGTCGAAATCACCAGCCATCCTGATGATGAAATAGATGCTGATGTGTTGGAAGACGACCTGGTCGACCCAGGGGAGAGCATGTTTGTATTTGAAGATGAGGGGCGCTGAGGCGGGGTATGGGCGGCGGCACGGAAGCCGTCAGATTGTTCAGTCCGGCCTGTTCATAATCCAGTCGTGATCCGGATCGTTGTGGAATTTCCATTCCCGTACCGGGCCAGCCATGACATTCAAGTAATATAAGTCATAGCCATGGGGGGCACCGACGGGATGGTAGCCCTTGGGCACCATGACGACATCGCCGTCTTCCACCGACATTGTCTCATCAAGCGAGCGATCGTCCGTATAGACGCGCTGGAAAGCGAATCCCTGGGCCGGATTTAAACGGTGGTAGTAGGTTTCTTCCAGGCTGGATTGTGTGGGCAGGTCATCCGTATCGTGACGATGGGGCGGGTAACTGGACCAGTTGCCGCCGGGGGTAACCACTTCTACAACAAGCAGGCTGTCGGCGACATCTGTGTCCGGGAGGATATTGCAGACATGGCGCACATTTGCGCCGACCCCGCGGGTTTCAATTCCCATCTCATCCGGGGAAATCAGCCGCACCGGGTGTTGGCTTTTTCCCGGTGCATTACAAACACCAAGAGTCAGTCCGGTTTCGGCCAAAACCGAATACGTTGATCCTGCGGGCATATAAACGGCGGTCGGGGGTTTCCCCTCAAAAACGGATTGACGCTCGCCAATGTTTTTAAAAACCTGATCACCAACTGTAACGGTTGCGGTTCCCGTAATCATGACCAGGCAGACCTCGCGGTCCGCGGTTTCATTGGCCACAGACTGCCCCGGCGCAAGTTCATAAAGATCAAAGCCAACATAACCCCAGTTGGCGGACTGCGGGGTAATGTGGTGAACGCGGCCGGTCTCATCCGGGCCGGTTCGTTTGCATAAAAGTTTGCTCATATGGCCCTCTGTATGGGGGTTGTATGACGTAGCGAGCGCCAGGATTTAAGCAAACTCTGATAGTTTTGAGAAATTTGCTGGCGCGCTTCATCGTCACTGATTTGACCCGCAAACCATGCTTCGGCGGCATCCTGGAAAAGCGTCCTGCCAACGGCAAAACCTTTGCATACAGGCGAACCGGCCCCATTGGCAAAATCAGCAATCAGCTGATCCATGGGGGCGTTAAGGCCCAGCATGACGACGCCTCGACAATGGGGATCATGTTGGGTGATAATCCTTTCAAGGTTATCCCAGCCTTGCGGGCTTTTCGCCGCCTGCAGTTTCCACCAGTCCGGCTTGATGCCATTGTTATAGAAATCAACCATGGCGCGGATAATAACATCATCCATATCGCCGTTACCTTCAGGCGGGATGACTTCAAGCAACATGTCATGGCCGGTGGCGAGGCAGGCATCATACAGGCGGGATATTTTTTCCATCTGTTTGCGTTTAATGTTTGCGTCATCATCGGGATGATATTGAACCAGGCATTTGGCAATGTGGGTGCGTGGCCAGTCACGCAGGGTGGTTGAAATGTTGTCGCCACCTTCAAAGGCCAGCGGAAAAGATCCCGGAAGTTCAACAGGGCGAGCCGTCCACCAATCCTTGCCGGTTATCTGGGCCAGGGCATGGAAACCGTATTTATCATCAATCAACACCCCGGGGCTGTCATCATCACCTACGGATTGCATGGCGGCGGCGGCAATGATCTTTTTGAATTTTGAAATGTCTTCGGCGTCCTTGCCGGTTTTTTTGGCCAGTTCTTCAAATTGTGACCGGTGATCAAAGGCAATGGCGCAAACTTCCGGCCAGTGATGACTGCGATTGGTTACCCTGTGCAGATGATTAAGGCGTTGATCCTCGCGCAACCTTTTTGTCGGGCTGCCGTGTTCAAGGAAATCCTGCAGCTCTTCCCAACTGGGAATTTCCGGCGAACAGGCATGACGGGAAACGACAATCGCACCGGATGCATTGCCGTAGGTGCAACAGGTTTGCCACGTCTCGTCCCGGATCCAGCCGCGCAAGAATCCGCTCATAAATCCATCACCAGCCCCCAGTGTGTTATAGACTTCGATCTCCTTGCCTTTGACCCAGATGCCGTCATCAAGGGTGTCGGGAATATCGTCGGGGAAAACGACACAGCCCATGGGGCCGCGTTTAACGACGATTGTACCGTCACTTAATGCGCGGATCGCCTTTACGGCTTCGATTGTATTGATCGATCCGCCGGCGACATGGATTTCCTCTTCCGTGCCGACGATCAGGTCACAATCAACGATGATACTTTGAACGTGTTTTGTGGCGGCGGTTGATTCAACGAAGCGATTCTCGCCATCGCCATGGGATGTTAGTCCCCAAAGCACCGGACGGTAATCGATATCCAGAACAACCTTTGTTCCGGCTTCTTTAGCATAAGCAATGATTGCGCGACCGGCTTCTTCTACGCCGGGTTTTGAAAAGTGGGTGCCGGTCAAAACCACGGCTTTGGAAGAAGCTATGTAATCCCTGGAAATGTGCTCGGCACGTATGCCCATATCGGCACAGTTCTCGCGATAAAAAATATGCGGGAATGTTTCAAGATCGCGAATTCCAAGAATAACAAGTGCTGTCAGTCGTTCGCTGTCGGTGGAAACATGACTGACATCGACGCCTTCCTCAATCAGGGTCTGGCGGATAAAACGCCCCATCTGTTCGTCGCCAACGCGGGTGATCAGCGAACTCCTCAAACCAAGGCGTGATGTGCCCACCGCAATATTAGTGGCGCAACCGCCAATATATTTTGAAAACGATTGCATGTCTTCAAGCGGACCGCCCACCTGATCTCCATAAAGATCAACGCTCGAACGCCCAAAGCAGATGACATCTAGTTTTCGGTCTTCCATTTTAAAGTTCGTCTTTCGTTGCTGGCCGTCGGGGCTGCATTTCGGCAATTGCCTGGCCCAGACTGACAACCAGGCTTTGGGCCAGACAAAGCGGGGCAACCAGCGTTCTGAATGTTTGGTCCTGTGCCTCGGCAATTTCAAAGCTGACAGCACTCGGCTCTGCAAGGGGGCTTAAGGGGCTATCGGTTATGGAAATAACCTGCACCCCCTGTCCGGCCAGATCGGTAACAACCGAATTGACGACAGGCGTGTAAGGGGAAAAACTGATGGCGATAACGGCGTCGCTGGGCCCGGCTATACCAAGCTGGTACTTTAACATTCCCCCGGCACCGTCAGCCAGGAAGCAACGAATTTCAAGGCGTGACAGTGCGTAGTGCAGGTATTGGGCAACGGCAAAAGAGCGCCCCTGGCCAAACAGGTGAATATCGCGGGCGCCTTTTAAAATGCCCACCGCCTGTTCCAGCTTGTCAGAAGGCGTATTCAGGCGCAGGTGATCAAGGGCGTCCATACCAGCTTCACAAAATTCGTTGAGCCTTGATCCGGCACTTTCGGGGCCTTCGCTCCGGAATGATTTGATCCGTTCGCGGTAGCTTGATGTATCTTCCATCAGGCGGTTTCGGCAAATTTGTTGCAGATCGCTAAACCCGTCGTAGCCGATGGCCTTGGCGAAACGGATAATGGTCGAGGGCTGAACATCGGCACGCTGGGCAACCGTGGTCACGGTTTCCAGGGCCAGAATGTCTGAATTGTCCAATGCAAAACGCCCGAACTTTTTTAATTGCCGGGGCAGGGCATTATATCTGGCGGTAATGACCGCCTTCAGATCGTTGTATGTTGCCGGAATTTGATCCACAATTCTTGTCCACTTAAGAGATTAATTCAATTCGATGAATCGCATATGAACAGAATTTTCTATTTTTAGCAATAATGAAATTTTCTTTTTATAATTATCAATAGAAAATATATTCTATTTTAAGTCCATGTGGTTTATGATCTGCCTGTTGCGTATCTGTCGTAACGGTTTTGTAATTCAAGAACATTTCAGGGAGACAGACCGTGTCTGAAACTGTCGAATCATTTGATCAACTTCGTATGCGTTTTCATGAAAAGTACGAAGAATTAAGTCCGCAGTTAAAAAAAATCGCCCAGTTTGCCCTTGATGATCCGAATCGGTTTGCCCTGGAACGGGTGGTGGTTATTTCGGCGGAAATCGGGATCCAGCCATCGGCGCTTATTCGCTTCGCCAAATCTTTTGGATATTCCGGCTTTTCCGATCTACAACGGGTTTTTAAGCTGCGACTGATCGAAGGATCGGCCAGTTTTCGCGAACGCATCTACAACCAACACGAAGAAATGGAAGATGCCGCACGGGAGAATCCGGTTTCCTTGCTGCGGAAATTTTCTGATGCGTAAAACAAATCCCTGAGATGGCTGGAAGTGGGCGTTAATGACGCCCAATTGCAACAAGCCGTTGAAACTATTGACAATGCCAGGCATATATACGTCCTTGGCCAGCGTCGTGCCTTCCCCGTTGCCAGCTATATTTCTTACGGACTGACCCGCCTGGAATACCCGTGTCAGCTTCTTGACGGGGTTGGCGGCATGGCCCCGCAACAAGCATCAACCATGACAAACGCCGATTTACTGATCACCGTCAGTTATGCCGAATACGCAAAAGAAGTTGTCGAGATTGTCAAGGATGTGCACATCAGGGGGATTCCTGTACTGGCCATTACCGATAATCTTTCCAGCCCGCTGGCAACCTATTCCAGGCAGTCTTTCTGTGTTCGTGAATCCGATGTTCACCGATTCCGCCCGCTGACCGGATCTATGGTGCTGGCGCAAACCCTGATTTTGACTTTGGGTTATTTTCGCGACGGTAACCAGTAGGGACTTCCGAAAGATTTCCAGCCCCAAAGACCGGTAAGAATCTGCGTCGTGGATTCCCGATAGGGAAAATTTTGCATAAAGTAATTTTAGAAATATTTTTTCATTTCTTGACATAAAACGAATTTTCGTTCTATATCGAAAAATAGAAAATAATTTCAAGTAAAATCTTGGAGGTAATCGTGACCCAAAAAATAGGCTTTATCGGCGTTGGTATGATGGGCCACGGCATGATCAAAAATCTTCTTGAAAAGGGTTATGACGTTGTTGCCATGGCGCATCGAAATCGCGCCCCGCTGGAAGACCTCATCACCAAGGGCGCAACCGAAGCTGCCACTCCAAAAGCCATCGCCGAGGCATCAGATGTTCTTATTCTTTGTGTTACGCTCGCCGCAGGTTGAAGCTGTGGCATACGGTGAGAACGGATTTCTTGAAGGTGTCAGCGATGGCATGATCGTCATCGACTGTTCTACCGGTGCTCCCGGTACTGTCGAAAAAGTTGCCGCTGATCTTGCCGCCAAAGGTGCCGTGATGGCCGATGCACCATTGGCCCGCACCCCTATTGAAGCCGAGGCCGGTAAATTGAACACAATGGTCGGAGCTTCAGATGAAGTCTTTGCCGCCATTGAGCCCATCTTGCAAACATTCTGCGAAAATATTTTCCACATGGGTCCGGTTGGTAGTGGATCACGCATGAAGCTGATCAATAACCTGATCACCATGGGCCAAGCCACCCTGATCGCCGAAGCGCTTTGTGCCTGCGAAGCAACGGGCGTTGACTTGCAACGCTTCCGCGAGGTCATTAGCGCCGGTGGCGGTAATAGTGGAATATTCCAGATGATCGTGCCCGGCATCCTTGATGAGGGTGACTTTGAAGGTATGAAATTCAGTATTGCCAATGCCACGAAAGACCTGCGCTACCTCAATAGCATGCTGGCGGACGCGGGCATCGTATCGCCAATGGGCAATGCCACCCACAACGCATTTGTGCAGGCCGGAAAAGCTGGCTTCGCCGACGGTTTGGTCGGTCACCTGGTGAAAGCACAATCTGAAATGAACAAGGTAAATATCGGAAAATGTTAACTGACGAGATTTGATTTAGCCCCAGCCCGGGCTGTGTCACAAAAATAATAAATCAGAAAATCTGAAAAAGCTTTACGTTAAACAACATAGGATGGAGACGAAAATGAGAAATTTTACATCTAAACTTATGACAGGTGCTGCGACCTTTGCCGTCGTAGCTGCAATTGCCACCGGCAGTGTTCCTGCTACAGCAAAACCTTTACTGATTGGCCTGACGTCTGATGCCAGTGGACAGTATGCCAACTCTGGTGCTTCTGACCGTCGTGGCATGCTAATGGCGATTGAGGAATTCAACGCCAAAGGCGGTGTTATGGGTCGTGAAATCAAAACGATCCACATCGATACCGAAACCACGCCGGCTACCGGCTCACGCGTTGCTGAGCGCATGATCACCCGCGAAAAAGTTGGCTTCATGATTGGCGCTGTCAGTTCCGGCGTTGCCAACGCTATTTCGCAGGTTGCGCAAAAGTACGGCGTTGTTTACCTGAACACCAACTCCAGCTCGCCCACGGAATCCGGCAAAAATTGCCACCGGGTCAAGTTTGTTTGGGACGGCAATGGCAAGAACTTTGCCCAGGCTGCTGTTCAAAATGCTGTCAACAAATATGGTAAAAAATGGCTGCTGATGACCAATGATTACGTTTGGGGTCACAATACGTCCAAGGCGACCCGCCAGTTGGCCGAAGCTGCCGGTGCCAAAATCATTGATGAAATCATGATCCCCCAGGGAACCCGTGATTTTAGCTCGGCATTGCTAAAAATCCAGCAGGCTTCCCCGAAAGTTATTGCCGCTGCCGTTGGTGGTGATGACCAGAAGGCTATGCGCACCCAGATTTCCCAGCTAGACATGGGCGCAAAATATGCCTGGATCAACAATCAACAGGACTGGCCTGATGTTTATGGTCTGCCTGCCAAGAACCTGTTCGGTGTTTTCGGCACAACCTGGTACTACAAGTTTGATCTGCCTGGCGTTGAGGAATTTAACGCCAAGTACGCCAAGATGTATCCGGACACCAAAATGAAGGTTCCCGGCAACGTCTTTTTCAATGGTTACTGGGCGACACGTTCGCTTCTTGAAGCTATCGAAGCCGCTGGCACCACAGAAAACCATGCTGTTATCAAGCAGCTTGAAAATCTGCGGATCCCGGCCGCCACCCGTATGCAGCACGACGATGCCTTCATGAACCCGAATACCCATCAGATGCAGCAGACCATATATTTGGCAACCGCCAATCTGGCCAGCAAGGATAAGGACGACATGTTCCAGATCGTTGCTCACGCCTCTCCAGCTGCGGTCAATGACGCCTCTTCCAACGAGACATGCAAGTTGGAATCAATGGCTGATACGCCGAAGTACACTCCCTGATACTTCTCACTCCCCGCGTTGGCGTTTATGCGTCAGCGCGGGAATTTTTTTCAAAATTTTAAATTTTCCAATTTTTCATTTTTAATAATTTTTATTTCACGGCAAAAAATAGCATCAGATTATGGACGTCATTCTCAACCTATTGCCCCATCTCGTAAACGGCCTGGCCCTTGGCCTTCTGTTTGCCCTGATCGCCTTGGGCTTTATGCTGATTGTCGGCGTTATGGAACTGATTAACCTGGCCCATGGCTCATTGTTTGCCCTTGGTGCCTATTTCGCCATGTCGATTATTGATCCAAATCTCTCTTATTTTGGATCCTTTGGTGACTGGTATTCAGCCTTGCCTTTGGCCTTGCGCTATGTGGTTGCCCTTGCATTGGCCCCCGCCCTTGTCGCCCTGGTTGGCATGGGGTTGGAAATCTGCATGCGCCGGACCTATGGCAAAAAGGCCGAATACGGTTTGCTACTGACATACGGCGCGGCGCTTGTCATTGAAGAAACCATTCGTATTACCTGGGGATCGGCGGAACAGGTTATGCCTATTCCTGATGCCGTCAGTGGCGCCTTTTTTGCCGGGGGCATGATTTATTCGAATTACCGTTTCTATGCCGCCTTCTTTGCCCTGTTCATGATTATTGTGGTTTGGTTGTTTCTGGAAAAAACGCCCTATGGCGCGACAATCAAAGCCGGTGCCCATGATAGCGAGATGGTCCGCGCCCTTGGGGTCAACCTGACACGGTTAAGGCTTCTGGTTTTTGGCCTGGGTGCGTCCCTTTCGGGCATCGCCGGAATTATTCTGACCCCGATCTGGGGCTTGCGCCCCCATGTTGGTGTCGACGTGGTTATCCCGGCATTTCTAATCATCGTTGTCGGCGGCATTGGTAGTTTTTGGGGGGCCGTCATTGCCGGTGTTATGGTCGGATTGGTCGTTGCCTTTTCCGGAGCCTATGTTTCGGAATGGTCAATGATGTCCATGTACTTGTTGTTGATTGTTGTTGTCACATTCCGCACCCGCGGTTTGTTCGGCAAGAAAAGTGCATTGGAAAACTAATCATGAAATCCCCTTTTGCCATTTCCACCCCTGTTTTCACCAGGCCTATGCTTTTGATGTTTGTTGTGTTGGGTACGTTCCCGCTGTGGGGGACATCGGTTGGTTTGTATAATTACCTTGGCGTTGAAATCATCATCTGGATCATTTACGCGCTGGGCTTCAACCTGTTACTTGGATATACAGGCCTGCCGTCATTCGGACACGGTGCTTACTTCGGTATTGGTGCCTATGCTTATTCCCTTTGCCAGTTAAATGTTTTCGAAAGCGTCTGGGCCGGTATTTTGCTTGGTGCCTTTGCCGGCGGCGTTGCCGCGGGCCTGGCAGCCTGTTTCCTGTCTCACAGACGGGGCATTTATTTTGCCCTGATGACCATCGCTTTCGGTCAGGTGTTCTGGTTTATTGCCATCAAATGGCACACCCTGACGGGGGGTGAAGATGGCCTTTTGAATGTTTATCGCGGCACGCTTTCCCTGGGGCCTGTAGATGTTAGCCTGAAAAGCAACGAGGCCCTTTTTTACTTCGCCTTCGCGGTGCTGGTGGTTATCACCTTGCTCTTGTGGCGCATTGTCCATTCACCTTATGGCAAGGCCCTGCAAGCCATTCGTATGAGCGAGATGCGGGCCGGCTTTGTTGGCTATAATGTCTGGCTGATGAAATGGTCTGTCTTTACGCTTTCAGGCGTCATCGCCGGATTGGCCGGGAGCATTTTTGCCATTGCCCAGGAAAGCGCCTATCCGGATGTCATGAGCCTGCATGCCTCTGGTTTTATTGTCATGATGACCTTGATTGGTGGCGGCTTTGTCAGTTTCTGGGGGCCGGTCATTGGCGCTATTATTTTCTTTGTCGCACGGGATTTCCTGGGCTCACTCACAGAAACATGGTTGTTGTGGTACGGGTTGATGTTCATGGCAGTCATGTTGTTCAAGCCCGAAGGCATAGCCGGTGTATGGCAAGATTTCATGAAAAAACAAAAAGCAAAATCGGCTGCAACTCCCACGTCCCAAACACCCAAAAATTCTGTGGCGGGAGAATAGTCATGGCATTTTTTGAAGCAAAACATTTGCAAAAACGCTTTGGCGATCAGGTCGTTCTTGAAGACATCACGCTGTCTTTTGAAGCGGGACAACTGAGCGGCATTATGGGGCCTAACGGGGCTGGAAAATCGACCTGCTTTAATGTTCTGACCGGCCAGTACAAGCCCGATGGCGGCACCGTCCACTTTGACGGACAGGACATTACCGGCCTTCCACCGCGTAAAATTTCAGGAATGGGCATCGCCCGATCATTTCAGATCATGACCCTGTTTGATGAATTTTCCGCCATAGACAATATCATGATTGCCCTGCGCAATACGGTTACCCGCGCCTTCAATCCGCTTTATGATTTACCCGGTGATACAACCACCATGGACAGGGCCGCTGATGTCCTTGCAAAGGTTGGCTTAAAGGGGCGTGAACTTGAACAGGCAATTAACCTGCCTTACGGAGAGCGCCGGGCCCTGGAAATTGGCGTTGCACTGGCGTCAGAACCAAGACTGCTTTTTCTCGATGAACCGACACAAGGCCTTGGCGTCGATGGCACCGCCCGTCTGGCCGACCTGATCCTCGAACTAAAAGAAACTTATTCGATTGTCATTATCGAGCACGACATGAAGTTTTTGTTTCGTCTGGCTGACAAAATTTCCGTCATTCACTGGGGCCAGGTTATCACCGAAGGGTCTCCCGAAGATTTGCGCGCCAATGAATGGGTGCAGGCTTCTCAGCTGGGAGAGGTCGCGTAAATGTTAAGTGTCTCAAATATCGAAACATTTTATGGCGAAACTCAGGCGCTTTTTGGCACCTCCCTTGAAGTGGCAGAAGGTGAAGTGGTGGCATTGCTGGGACCAAACGGTGCCGGTAAAACAACGACCCTGCGTTCTATCCTGGGGCTGTCGCCGGCACGCAGCGGATCAATTCATTTTGATGGCAGGGATGTCACCAGAACCGCCACCTGCGACATTGCCAATGCCGGTGTAGGCTGGGTTCCCGATGATCGTCGTATCTTCCCCACTTTAAAGGTCAAAACCAACCTGTCGTTGGGAAAGAAGAAAACCCGTTTTCGTTCATGGTCTGAAAACGAAATGTTCGAAATATTCTCGGCCATTGAATATTTGATGGAACGCGATTGCGAGAACCTGTCTGGCGGCGAGATGCAAATGGTTGCCATTTCCCGTGCACTGTTAGGCTCGCCAGGGTTGGTTTTGTTCGATGAGCCGTCTCAAGGGCTGGCCCCGAAAGTCGTGCAGGATGTGATGAAAACCATTACACGGCTAAAAAGTGAGGGCATTGCGGTGTTGGTGGTTGAACAAAACGCCTTGAGCGCCTTGCAGGTCAGCGACCGGGTCTACGTTATGGATCACGGCCGGATTGTCCACGAAGGCAGCGCCCAGGCTTTACTTGATGATGACGCGTTACGTACGCGGCTGTTGGGGATTTAAGCCATGAGCACACCAATGTTAGATGTCAAAGGGCTTCGCAAAATTTACCAGCGCGGTTTTATCAATAAAGAAGAGACCTTCCGGCTGGAGGCGAACTTCAAAATTGATGAACCTCAGGTCGTCGGCGTCATGGGGCCTAATGGTTCGGGCAAGACAACACTGTTTGAATTAATAACAGGTTCCAACCAGCCAACAGAAGGCGAGGTGCTGTGCGCCGGTCAAAACATTCATGACGTCAAATATCGTCAGCGCGACCGTTTGGCTATTCACTACCACCAGTCCTATCAGGTTCGCCATTTTAGCAAGACCAAACCGTCATTCATGATGGAAAAGCCTGTATCCGATTACCCAATGGTCCACCTGTTTGATGAACCGCAGTTTAACACCCAGGACGGTTATATCGGTTTCATGCTGGATTTCTTCAAGCGCTTACGGGCCGATGGTCGTCTGGTCTTCCTTTGCGTCCATCCAAACGAAAAATTTCACGTCAAGATCATGCGTGAAGCGTGCGATCGCTACATCTTCGTTCAAAAAGGTCAACTTAGTTTTGCCGATGATTACGACACCCTGCTCGAAAATCCGGATGTTATGGATTATCTCGGCGCATTGGCTGCGTACTGAAGGGTCCGTAAATGACAACACTTGAAAATAGACTGGCATTGGTAAGCGGCGCGGCAGGGGTTCTGGGCGAAGCGGTCGTGCGCTCCTTGATAGCCCGCGGCTGCCGGGTGTTAATGATCGATATTCAGCTCCCGCCCCTTGAAGTTCTCGCCGCAGAATTAGGCACCAAGGCCATTGCCTTGCAATTGGACGTCAGTGACGATCAGGCGATCGCCAAGTCGGCGGCAGGGATTCGGGAAACCTGGGGAGACGTCGATATTCTGGTCAACAATGCCGGTATCCTTTCCAACAACAAGGCCGTAGAGACGACCCCCGAAGAATGGCGCAGGCTCATGTCGATCAATCTGGACGGAGCGTTCTTCCTTGCCCGGGAATGGCTGGATGGCATGAAAGCAAAAGGCTGGGGACGAATTGTCAATATCTGTTCATTGGCAGCCAAGACCGGCGGCCTGACCGCCGGCACGGCCTATACGACATCAAAGGGTGGCATGACGGCGCTTACTTTTTCGCTGGCCCGTGAATCGGCAAGCTTTGGCGTCACCGTAAACGGTGTCTCACCCGCCTATATCAAAACGCCGATGGTCACAGAACAACTCACACAAGAGCAGCAACAGAAACTTTTGAACGATATTCCTGTCGGGCGCTTTTGCGAGGGTGAGGAAGTGGCCCATGTGGTTGATTTTCTCGTCTCGCCCTTATCAGGGTTTATCACGGGCGAGATCATTGATATCAACGGCGGCCTTCATCTGGATTAATTTGGAGATCAGGTATTTTGGAACAAATCGCACCGGTTATTGATTTTAAAGCCGAACTGTCGAACAGCTTTGATCTGGACGGTAAAGTGGCTTACCTGCCCGGCGGTTACGGCGGTATCGGGGAGGCTATTGCCTGGGGATTGGCTGTCAGGGGTGCGGCTGTTGTGATCGCTGGACGCAACGCCGAAAAGGCCAGGGCATTAGCTGAAAATATTAATGAGGCCGGATTTGTTGCTTCTGGTTTAGCCGTCGATGTGAAATCCGTAGGTGAAATCAAGGACTCCGTCGATGCCGTTGTGGACCTTCACGGCAAGATCGACATCCTGATGAACTGCGTTGGCATTCAAATCGAACAGCCGCTCCTCGAGGTGACGGAAGAAGCCTTTGAGGAAGTTATTGAAGTCAATTTAAAGGCATCCATGTTTCTGGCGCAGGCGGCGGCGCGTCGTCAGATAGAAGCGGGCAATGGCGGCAAGCAAGTGCATTTGTTGTCGGTGCGCGCCCAGTTGGGTATTCGCAATCGGGGCTATTCGGCCTACTGCTCCAGCAAGGGTGGTCAGGTGATGCTGATCAAGCAGCACGCAATGGAACTGGCACCCAACAACATCACGGTAAACGGCGTCGCGCCGACTTTTGTGTACACAGAAATGATCCGTCACGTCATGGAAAACGATGAATTTCGCCAAGGTTTGCTCGACCGGATACCTATGGGGCGCATCGCCGATCCGAAAGACATCGTTGGGCCGTCGGTGTTTCTCTGCTCACCGGCATCCGACTTCGTCACCGGTCAGATCATGTACGTTGATGGCGGCATCACCTCGAGCCAGTAGTTTTGTTATGGACAAGGATTTACTCGTCAAAGCTAAATTCCCGACACCCATTGATCATGATGCGGTTGCCAGTGACTGGGCGGCGAGGGGGTATGGATGTCATTTGTTTGTCGACCCCCCAGGTCAGAAATGGCTCGGGTTCGTTCACGACACCAACGAACTGGTGATGGTCACCGAAGGCCTGCTTGAAGTCAGCGTCAACGGGCAGACCACCGTCCTTGAGCCGGGTGACGAGATTTTCATCCCCAGACACGGCGTCCACGATGTGATCAACCGATCAGGAGGCGTAACGCGGTGGCTCTATGGATATGACTAGTTGGCTTTTAAAGGTTTCATGGGGTGATGTCAGAGGAAAGTGATCTGACCAGAGACGACGAAATTACGCCATCGCCTTCTCCCGTCGTCGAAACGGTTGGTGAGAATTTTCTGCACGATTGTTGAGCTTTTTTCCTGAAAAATTAGTTAAAGGACTCGGCCCGCGCCATTAGTTCTTTTAGGTTCGGCTCATTGGGATTAATGGGCTTTCCCGGATGGATGATTGCCACTTGGCAACTTTCGGCGGCTTGCACCAACTGCTTGTATGTGCCGGCGTTCAGGTCGGCAATATAAGCTTGTTTGTTGTCGTCATAGAGGAACATCTTATTGTTAATTTCCACGCATTCCTCACAGGTGGTGCAGCGGGGCGTTTCGATATAGGGCTCATCGGACGACGGCGCTGTGAATTCTTCGCTGACACTCTCCACATCGGTCTCTACGTCATCACTTAAGGCTGCGATCTGCTCAGGTTGGGCTTCCCTGTTTTCCTTTTCAGCGGCCAAGGCCTTCCTGGCGTAGGAATTATCGATGCCGCCCAATTCCCGAAGATTTTGCCACATTTCCTGGCATCCCCGTGCGGCCTGAATCAATCTGGCCTCGACGATCACCCGGTGAAGGTCATTATTTTCGTCAATCATCAGGATATAAGGGACTTTCCCTGCCGCTGTCGTATCGTCCAATTCCATGAACGTGCTTGCCGGAACCATCAGGTCGTTCCATTCGGACCTGGGAACACCGGCAAAGCGCTTGCCATATCGATCATCCATGGCGACGAAGTCGACGAAGGTAAAAGCAATCATCTCCGAGAACCTTTGCATGTCTTTATCTTCGTAGCCGAATTCATAAACCGGCCAGTCCCTTTCGGGTTGTGGGTTGCCGTCGACCAGGAAACGGGATTCCCAATCATCCCCGGCACCCGGGTCGTAGACAAAGACAGGACATGCGCGCGAATCCGTTGCCGCCGCCGCCCGCAGATAGAGTGGCTTCTCGGGGGTGTTTTTGGCAGTGCGCGTTCGTTTTCCCGATTGCCCGGAATAAACGCTGAACAGGGCCGGACCACGGTGGGTCAATCCATTAAGGATACTCTGGTGCATCCGGTACAGGTCGGCACCGCTGGCCTGAAGAATAAAGACGTCGTTTAGACCCAACGCCATGGAGGCCAATTGTGATCCCCTGACACCAAACGAAAGCTTACCCGAAGCAATCGATAACTGCTCTACGATATCATCGTTTTGGGCCAGGACCTTGATGGGAAGACCCGAGGAGAGTACCTCAATCAGGTCGGCTTTTTCAGCCTTGGCATCCGTACTGTTGCGCAGACAAATAAGATAGGCCGGTAACATTGCCAGATCATCGGCTTCCAGATAGCGCTCGTCATAATTACGGAAGAACGGGTCGTGTGTAGCTTCCCTGTAGCGGCTTTCAATTTCCAACTGGGCGATTGTCATTGCCTTGACAAGGCTAACCATTTTGGGCAATCGCAAGCGGAACGCTTCCATAGCCGGTGCACAATGGTCAAAAATATAGGTTTGCGTATTTTCCCGCCGTTTCTTTCCATTTTTCCCACTCATAGAAGGGAAAAACTTTTGCGCCTTCAGTGTCGATAAAACGGACTGGATTCGACGCCAGCGTTTTTCAGGCAAGGCACCAGGAACAAACGCCGTGCCAAGAATGTCGGACATGGAATTAAAATCGAAAGCCGATTCATAAGACGAGCCAACCGCACTTTTAAGGGCGTCAGGATCAAACGCAGTGGCGGACTTCATTGAGTCGCCTTTAAGGATATTCATAAGTTTAAGGGTCAGTTCATCGAGCCGCAGGGAAAACTTGCGCGCCTTTTCTTCCTGAACGGTGTTCCACGCGTGGGACATGACCTTTTCCGGGGTGTCCTCATCATAGTCGATAACCTCACCGTTTTCAGGCAGCGCATCGCGAATTGTTTTGAGGATTTCCTCGTCAAGTTTTGGTGTGCCATCGCCGCCGTTTTGTGACAACAGGTTGCTTTCGGCCTGTTGCCATAGTTCGCTTAAAGATCCCTTATTGCCGTCCCTTACCAGAACCCGCACTGCCTCTTCCAGACGCAGCGCGCTCTTACGCAGACGCTCGCCCTCCATGCCAGTGGGCGCACTTTCGTTCAGTATTTCTGAAACAACATCGCAGAGGGAGCGAATACAGGGCGCGCCGTTGCCTTCCTTGAACAGGACCAAGGGAAAATCATAGCGGAGTTTTGATAAGTCGCCGTAGCCACTGAGTAATGCCGGTTGAAAACCGCGCCGCCCAATCTCAAAAAGATCGCCGCCGGATATTTGTCCGGTGAAATGAAACGTCGACATTGGTGAATGAATTTGATTCATGGCGTCATTACATTTCCCTTTTCATGATCCAGGCTCACGGCACTGACAGGTCAGGCCGCTGGGTGAATCGTGAATTGATCGAACTCCTTCTCAAGCACACTTTTAATAACGTCGGGTGTATACAATCTGTCGGGTTTTCGAAGATCCTCGTAGCAGGGCATTTCCTGATTACGATACAGAACGCCAACCGGCATTGGATGATAGGTTGATGCAATTTCGCGGGCCCTGTTGCGATCTGATGGATCGTGCTGTTCCAGATTTTGATATACCTTTCCCAGTTCCGGCCTGACTTTTACGCCGTCGTCATGGTTAAGCAGCAACATGCGCGAGGGGTCTTTCACCCATTCATCAAACCTGCCCGGCAGGAATTCGGGGCACCTTTGCAGAATGCGTACGAAGGAAAATCCCTTATGGTGGAAAGCCGCCTCGATAATGTCGTACAGCATGTCAGGAATCCAATCGACAGCCTGTGCTACAAACGAAGCGTTTCGGATGCCAAGACTGACACTGACCGGATTAATCGGTTCAAGGAGCGTGCCGCTTGGTGTCGTTTTGCTTTTAAGTCCTTGCGGGGATGTTGGCGAGGCCTGGTTTTTGGTTAAGCCGTAAATACCATTGTCATGCATCAGGACGGTCATATTCATGTTGTAGCGCAACGCGTGAATCCAGTGTGCAGTGCCAATCGAACAGCAATCACCATCGCCGGTAACAACAAAAACATGCAAATCCGGTCGTCGCATTTTAATTCCCTGGGCGACGGGCATGGCCCGGCCGTGGAGACCGTGAAAACCATAGGTGTTCATGTAATGGGGGAAGCGGCTGGAACAACCAATCCCAGAGACGAAGACGGTCTTTTCGGGGGCCAGTTGTTCATCCCGGCACAGGCGTTGCACGGCCGCCAGGATGGCGTTGTCTCCACAGCCGGTGCACCACCGTGGAACACGCCCTTTATAGTCGTCAATGGGATGTTCTTCTTCAAGAAGGCGCAAGGCGCATTCGGCGATTGGCATTGACATAATCGTCATTCCTTCCGTTGCAGTCGCTGATGGGCGGCACGGACGACAGATCCCGGCTTAATGGGACGTCCGCGGACTTCCGTCCAACAGTCTACGTCTACCAGGAACCGGGCCCGCAGGAGCCAGGCGAGTTCCGAATAGCGTCGATTTTCTTCGTCGATAATTTCGTGATCCAGATTGTCTGACCAGTTGCCTTCTACCGTCATCACGTGCTTAAAGCCCTTTAACACGTCCTTGATCCCTGATGGCATGGGCTGGATAAACCGAAGGTGCAAGGACGACACCTTGTGACCATCGTCCTGCAACCGTGTCACCGCTTCTTCGACCGCGCCCTTTGTACTTCCCCAGCTGACGATCAGCAGGTCGCCCTCGCTGTCGCCGAAGACGGGCGGCGTTTTCAATGTTTTCTGCAAAGCCGCCAATTTGAGGCTGCGGTGCTGCATACCATCCTGATTGGTGTCAGAATCATAGGCGACGCAGCTCTTGCGATCATGGGCAAGGCCGGTCAGGCAATGCATGCCGCCCGGTTGTCCGGGGATAAAGCGACGCGCAAGACCCGTTCGATGATCCCAGTCATAGGGAACAAGGCCCGCTGAAATTTCGCTTTGATCGACCGGTGGTGCCATCCAGTCTTCGCTGATGACCGGGCGCGGAAAGGGTTGCTGGGCCGATGCCAAACTTGCATCTGTCAAAACGACGACGACGGTATTGAAGGTTTCGGCGATCTTTCGTGCGGTGATCATCGAATAAAAGCAATCCTCAATGTCGGACACAGCCATCACCACCTTGGGATTGTCGCCATGGCCACCGAAGCACGCAAACAACAGGTCTCCCTGTTCAGTCTTTGTCGGCAAGCCGGTGCTGGGGCCGCCACGCTGAACATCGACAACGACCAGGGGGATCTCCGCCATCACGGCAAGACCAATTGTTTCCTGCTTCAAGGCCAGGCCCGGTCCAGAAGTGATGGTCACCGCGCACTTTCCGGCGTAGGAGGCGCCAATGGCAAAAGCGCAGGCGGCTATTTCGTCTTCGGCCTGATGGACGACACCGCCAACGGTTTCAAAAACCTCGCTCAGGTAATGGGAAACCGAAGTCGCCGGTGTAATCGGATACATGGCGCAAACTTCCATGCCCGAAGCCATAATGCCAAGGCCAAGAGAAACGTTACCGTTGACGACGATTTGTGGCTCGGTCATCGGTGATGGCGGGATACAGTACTTGAATGTGAGATTAGCTTCCGCCCAGTCGAACCCCGCTTCAAGAAGCTGAATATTGTTGTCAATGATGTTCTGGTCCTTTTTGGCGAAGATGAAGGCAACCTGTTCACGGGCAATCTGCATGTCCAGGCTGTAGATGCTGCACAACATGCCCAGAACAAACATGTTCTTGCCACGCTTTGGGTCGGCGACGTATTTCAGGCATTCTCTTTCCATAGGAATTTCCTGGATATCGTAACCACTTTCCTCCAGTTCCCCGATGGTCCGGGTATAGGCCGCGACAATTTCAGCATCGTCATCGTCCCGCCATTTGTTTTCTATCAGGATCGTACAGCCGGGACTTAGCTCGTGCGCATGAATGCGCCCCAGAAGGACTTGCTCGTTGAAAGCGACGACCAATTCAGCTTCGTCGCCACCGTTGGTAACCCGATCCGAGGCCAGGCGAACGCGGTTACCGCTACCCCCGGCGATGCTTCGTGCCGGTGGTTGAATTTCGGCCGGGATAATTTCGACTGTCCAAATCCCGTTTCCCATTCGGGCCGCGATGGAGGCCATGGACTGGCCACAGCGTTGTGCACCCTCGCCGGAATCACTGATCACTTCAACGATATGTTCGCGCAATTCCTGTACGGGTTTCTCTTTCAACGATCCCCGTTGAGGCTTTCCCCCGGATGGTGAACGCTTGCCGGATTTCTGCGGGCGTTCCTGAGGCTGCCGAACGGCGGGTTTTTCTTTTTTTAGGGCCTGTGGGGTCATTTAAAAAATCCTTCGGCTTCAGGCGATGCGGACCCGGGCGAAGTTTTTCTCGCGGGTATCAATGCCAAACAGGGTGGTTATGGTGTCGTCGATCTCTGTGGAGTGGAGAGAATCTGTGTCGCGAATACCGAGGTACTTTTTCATGCTTGATGCAGCCTTTCGACCGGCACCCATGGCCAGGATTACAGTGGCCCCGCCGGTAACGATATCGCCGCCGGCATAAACGCCAGCCATTGATGTAGCGAGAGTATCATCGGTTGCGAGGTAGCCCCACTTGTTGAGCTTTAATTTTGATGTCTGGCCAATGATCGGATTGGCGTTGGTGCCGATGGCATAAACGATCATATCGGCCTCGAACTCGAACTCGCTGCCTTGCACGGGAACAGGGCGACAGCGTCCAGACTCGTCGGGTTCACCAAGCTCCATGCGAATGCAGCGCATTCCACGGACGTTATTCTGGTCGTCACCCAGAATTTCAACCGGGGCAGCCAACCAGTGGAATTCGACACCCTCTTCCTCGGCATGGTCAATTTCCTCGACCCGGGCCGGACTTTCGTTCCTGGTGCGCCGATAAACGCAGTGAACGTTCGCCGCCCCAAGGCGCAGGCATACCCGCATCGCATCCATGGCCGTGTTGCCTGATCCGATGACGGCAATCCTTTGGCCCAAATGCAAAGGGGTGTCGTAGTCAGGAAACTCACCCGCGTGCATAAGATTGCACCGGGTCAGTAACTCGTTAGCCGAAAGCACCCCATTAAGCGATTCCCCGGGAATATCCATGAAGCTCGGATAGCCAGCGCCGGTGCCGACAAAGACGGCGTCAAATCCCATTTCATTGCGCATTTGTTCAAGTGTGAACAAGCGCCCGACCAGGGTATTGCACTTGATCCTGACGCCCAGTTTGCTCAAGGCGTCAATCTCGGCATCGATAACAGCGTTTGGCAGCCTGAATTCCGGAATACCGTATCTTAGGACCCCGCCAGGTTTGTGGAATGCTTCAAAGACGGTGACGTCACAGCCGGCCTTTGCCATATCCGCCGCACAGGCAATTCCGGCTGGGCCAGACCCGACGATGCCAATGCGAAAACCATTGGGTTCCCTATAGGGAATGTTGCTCCATCCCTCGCTTATGGCCATATCACCGATCCAGCGTTCAAGTCTGCCGATGGCCACCGGCTCCAGCGTATCGCCAACAGTGCACAGCCCTTCACACTGATCTTCCTGCGGGCAAACGCGCCCACAAATTGCCGGTAACAGGTTTGACTGCGTCAGCACATCGTAAGCACCGCGGTAATCCTTGGCGGTAATTTTTGCGATAAAACCTGGTATGTCGATGCTGACGGGACAGCCGGGAATGCACTGTGTTTCGGGACACATAAGGCACCGCTCAGACTCGTTTAGGGCATCTTCCAACCCGTAGCCCAAGGCGACTTCGTCGAAGTTTTTAATCCGTTTACCGGGGTCCTGATGCGCGATCGGCGTTCGTTCCTGCGGGATCGTGCGTATGGTTTTCTTCTTGGCCATCACAACCTCGGTCCGGTAGGCGGCGCTTCTTTACCCCTGATCCGACAACTTACGGACCAACGCTCCAGGGCTTTTTTCTCATCTTCATTAAAGCGTTTTAGCCGGTTCATAAGATCGTCGAAATCGACCTGATGGCCGTCGAAATCGGGTCCATCGACGCAAGCAAACTTGATGCCTTCACCGATTTTCACCCGGCAGCCGCCACACATGCCGGTTCCATCAACCATGATCGGATTCAGGCTGACGGTCGTTTTAATGTTCGCCGGGCGGGTTGTTTCTGCGCAGGCTTTCATCATGATCGGCGGCCCGATGGCGACGACCTCGTCAATATCAGTGTGCTTTTTCAGAGCCAGCTTGATGCCATCGGTGACCAGTCCCTTGATGCCGACGGAACCATCATCACTGCAGATAATAAATTCATCGCAGTATTTTCTGAATTTTTCCTCCCAAAAGACCAATTCCTTGTTTCTAAAGCCGATGACGCCAATCACATAGGCGCCACTTTCTTTAAAGGCGCGTGCCTGCGGGAATACAGGCGCCACGCCGAGGCCACCGCCAACACAAACAACCTTTTTGTTGTTTCCTATGTGGCTCGGCGTTCCCATGGGGCCGACGACACCGAAAAGCGGTGTCCCTCTATGGCAGGTTTGTTGCATCTCTTTGGTCGTCTTGCCGACGGCCTGGATGACAAGTGTTACTGTTCCTTTTTTGCGATCAAAATCTGCGATTGTAAGGGGGATGCGCTCACCGTGTTCCTGGGGAATGACGATGACAAACTGGCCCGGCTTTGCAGCCTTCGCCATCATCGGGTGATGGAACTCAAGCATGAATGTGACGTCAGAAAAATCTTCCCGCCTGATGATCTCGACAGCGGACTCATCCTCAAGCCCAGGGGATGTATTGAAAGCTTTTTGTAAGTCTGTTCTTTCGCTCGACGTGGAACCCATTTTGGATCACCTCCGGCAGCGGCGATAAATATGGGCAATCATAGGCCCCTGCCCTTGACGGACAATGATCTAGGTCAAATTTGACGTTTCAACAGGCGACGGGCCTGGTTGACTGTTCCTTGAAATGCCGTATCCAGCTTCTTCAAGAGCGCCAATGATGTCTTTAGCCAAATCTTCAGGGGAGGGATGGGCTGATAAAAAACCACTTTCTGTAATGCACATCGCGTGGTTTTCCCCGACTTTCAACGCTCGCTCGATAATCTTGACTATATCTTCGTTCATCTCAACCCCCGTGCTTAGTTTTCACCAGAACGTGCCAAGGATGTTTTTTAAAAAAATGAAGGCGCCCGAAAAACACGCATACCCCTAGCGTGATCATATGACAAAGTTTTCACGAAAATTGCATTGATCTAGATCATCACTCACAGCACACATCACAAATTTGCAGGAATCATTAAGCTTTTTTCGTGGACTGTCTGATCAGAGCTTGATGCTTTTTGCGCGATCACCTTTGCTCACATGGTTGTGAGCTCAAGCGTTTGTGAAACGAAAAATGCTTAATCAGATGGTAGTATTTACAGTGTAAGTATGAAGTCTCGAGCGACGCCCAAGGAGAATGGTTTTTTAACCAAAATAACGCAGAAACAGTTGTTTTTTCTCTGGCCGTCCTCCGGGACGGCCATTTGCGTCTAGAAAGGAGCACGACTATGAAGAAATCATTGTTTGTCCTCATCGCCGCGTTGATCGTCTTTAACGCTCTGCCAACTATTGGCCAGGCTCAAACGGTTTGTGGAAGCAGGGCTGAATTTGTTAAGAAGCTGCAAAAAGGATACGCGGAAAAGCCCGTCTCCGTTGGTCTCGCTTCCAACGGTTCGATGATCGAGATTTTTGCTTCGGAAAACGGAACGTTTTCCATTGTTATCACCCAACCCAGTGGAAACACATGCCTTGTCGCGGCAGGTGATAACTGGCAAAGCGCGCCGGATAAAAAGGCAGAAATCAGGCTTTGAGCCTTAAACCGGTTTGCTCACGATCCACTTATGATCCGGGCCGGTGGGGAATTTCCATTCCCGAACGGGACCGGCCATGACGTTGATGACCCAATAAATCAACACCACGGGGTGGGCCAATGGAACGTTTGGTTTTTTCCGGCGTTTCAAACGCCAAGGGTGAGCGCCGTTTCTCGTTATTTTCGGTTCAAACCAGATCGCCACCCAGACGCTGGAAGAATGAATTTCTCAAAACTTTTGCCGATTTAGTGTGGTGCGTACCTGCTGTTATTATTGGCTCCTGGTTCGGCGTCAAGCTGTACCCATATCTGAACGGTAACCTGTTCAAACGAATTATCATTGGCTTGATCCTGCTTTCGGGTATTACGTTGCTGATATTAAAATAAAAGGAGGCTAGATCGGTGCGTTGGAAGAAAACCTTACAGCTTGTTGACGTTCATTGTGAGGGCGAGGTCGGCAAGGTCGTCACTGCGGGTGTTATTGACATTCCCGGTGACACCATGGCCGCCAAGTTGGCTTATCTGAATGCGCCGGGGCCTGGTACAGAACTTCGCAAGTTTCTGATTTTTGAACCCCGTGGATGCGTTCAGGCATCAGTCAATATTCTGACGCCGCCGACTCACCCGGACGCGGATGCGGGTTTTATCGTCCTGCAACCCGATCAGGCCCACGCCATGTCCGGCAGCAATTCCATCTGTGTGGTTACGGCCCTTTTGGAAACCGGCACCATAGAGATGGTAGAGCCCGAAACCGTCGTCACCCTGGATACGGCCGCAGGACTGGTGCGGGCGACGGCCCGTTGCCAGGGTGGCCGGTGTCAGCAGGTCTCGCTCAACATGGTACCGTCTTTTATTGAAAGCCTGGATCAGGTCATCAGTACGGAAGAATGGGGTGATGTCAGCATTGATCTGGCTTTTGGCGGTGTCTTCTATGCCATTGTCGATGTCCAGCAATTGGGCCTGACCATAACCCCTGACAATGCCCGAGGGCTGGTCGAGGCAGGAATGATTTTGAAGGCCGCCTGCAACAGGGATTTTCCGGTCGTCCATCCAACAACACCTGAAATCAATGGTATCGCCTACGTTATGTTTCGTGATCGTAGCCAGCCTGATTTCGTGCGCACCTGTACGACCATGTCCCCGGGCCGGGTTGATCGCTCACCTTGCGGGACGGGCAGTTCGGCAAATCTGGCGACCCAGTTCGCGCGCGGTGAAATAGCGGTTGGCGATAAAACAAAGACAATCTCGATTATTGGCAGTGAGTTTGAGGTTAGCCTTCTTGGCACCGACAAGCTGGGGGAGAAGGTTGTCGTCCTTCCCCGGGTTACGGGGCGGGGATGGATTTACGGATTTCAGCAGATAGGGCTTGATCCGACGGGCCCGTTCCCCGAAGGTTTCTCCCTGTCCGATACCTGGGGACCAGCACTTGCAGAACTTGAGGATTAATAAATGATATTCGAGGGCATTATACCACCGGTGATAACACCGCTTCATGACGATCACTCCATAGACGAAGACGGCTTTGCCGCGGTCATCGAATACATGATCGAGGGGGGTGTGTATGGCATCATCGTTGGCGGCACCACCGGCGAGTTTTATGCCCTGTCGCCCGAAGAGCGGATTCGCCAGTTCCAGTTTGCCGGGGACATTATCAACGGCCGGGCGCAGTTTGTTTGCGGGGTCAATGACATCAGTACCGCTGCCGCTTGTGCTTACGGTGAAGCGGCGCGTGATGCAGGCGCCGATGGCCTGCTTGTTGCGGCACCCTACTACTCTCTTCCCACCGAACAGGAAAACGCCGCCCATTGTCTGGCCATAGACAAGGCCGCCGGCTTGCCGATCATGCTTTATAATTATCCGGGCCGTACCGGGGTCAGCATGGGCGAGGACTACCTTGATCTGGTTTCAAAAAGCCCCAACATCAAGGCGATCAAGGAAGCCAGTGGCGACATCAATCGCCTTCATTTGCTGGCCAATAATTACCCCGGCATTGAGCTGAGCTGCGGGGCCGAGGATCAGGCTCTGGAATTCTTCGTCTGGGGGGCGACCAGCTGGGTCACGCCCATGGGTAATTTCTTCGCCGAAGAAGTGGTTGCCTTGTATGACGCTTGCGTGAAAGAGCAGAATTTTGTCAAAGCACGGCGTATCATGGCGGCGCTGCTGGAATTAACCAGTGTTCTTGAAGGTGGCGGGCAGCTTATTCAATGCACCAAGTTCGCGTGTCAATTCTTTGATCTTCCTGCGGGGACAGTGCGACCGCCACTAAAATCACTGCCAGAGGCAGATATGGAAAATCTGCGGGACGTCTTAACGTCGGCCAGATCAGACATTCAGGCTATTCTTGCTGAGGCGTAAAGGCGATGCACTTTTGTGGAGGTTAATACGATGAGCCAACGCACTGTCACCAACGTTTTGAAATCCCAGCTGACATCTGACGGGGCCGGGGTCACCCTCAGGCGGTCAATTGGTTCGCAAATGCTCGAAGAGCTCGATCCGTTTCTTCTTCTTGATAATTTTGGCACTGAAAACCCTGATGATTACATCGCCGGTTTTCCCGATCATCCCCATCGTGGCTTCGAGACCGTCACCTATATGATCAAAGGGCTGATGCGCCACCGGGACAATACGGGCGCGGAGGGCTTGCTCAAGCCCGGCGGTGTGCAATGGATGACAGCAGGACGGGGGATCATTCATTCAGAAATGCCCGAACAGAGCGAAGGAGAGATGAGTGGCTTTCAGCTGTGGGTCAATCTTCCGGCATCAAAAAAAATGTGTGAACCGCGTTATCAGGATATCGACCCTGAAGATGTGCCTACCGTTAGCAGGGAAGACGGAACGGAAATTCGTGTCATCGCGGGGATCGTGGACGGGGTGGAGGGACCTGTCAACGGCATCGATATAGAACCCGTCTACCTGGATGTTTCCCTGCCCGGCGGCGGTACGTTTCAACATGAGGTGCCCGCTGTTCACACGTCCTTTATCTATGTTTTTGAGGGCATAGTGGACGTCGCAGGCGAACCCGTCGGGTCAGACCATTTGGCAATATTAAGTGAGGGTGAACAGATCAGCGTCAGCAGTTCCATGGGCGGGCGTTTTATTCTTTTGGCCGGTCGCCCGTTTGGCGAGCCGATCGCCCGCTACGGCCCCTTTGTCATGAATACCAAGGACGAAATTCGTCAGGCGATTGATGATTTCCAAAACGGACGATTTTAAGGGCGGGGTTATGACGGCACACGCTCACTTGTTCGAACCGCTCGATCTTCGGCACAAGACCCTGCGCAACCGCATCGTCTTTGGCGCTCATACGGCCAATATGGCAACGGGCGGTCTGCCGGGCGAGCGTCATTTGGGTTACTATCTTGAGCGCGCAATGGGCGGGGCGGCGATGATCGTCGTAGAGCCTGTACCCGTTCACGCCACCGGCGTGCTTACGCGGGGAAATTTCCGCCACGCGGATGATGCGATCATTCCGGCATTTCGGAAAATCACGGATGCTTGCAAGGCCGTAGGTGTGGTGATGATCCATCAACTCTATCATGTTGGCCAGCATGGTGATTACGACCTTTCCTTTCAGCCCAACTGGTCGCCATCGGGATTGCCATCATTTCATGATGCCGACGGCAGTCATAAAATGAACGAAGCGGAAATTGAGGAAATCATCGAAAGCTTTGTCGAAGCGGCCAGGCGGGCCTATGAGGCCGGTTTTGACGGCGTCGAATTGTTCGCCGCTTACAACGCCCTTATTGATCAGTTCTGGCTGCCCTGGAACAACCGCCGTGATGATCGTTGGGGCGGCTCGTTTGAAAATCGTATGCGGTTCTCGACTGAAATCACCTCGCGCATCCGCGCCCGGGTTGGCGAAGATTTTATCATCGGCTTGGCCACTGCGTCCGATCACAAGACAGATATTGCCCTTGGTAACGAGGCGCTTCAGGAAATTGCTGCTTATCATGACAAGCGCGCCCTGGTTGATTATATTTCGTGCGGGACGGCCAGTTATTTCGATTTTGCCGAATTGATGCCAACCTTCTTTTTTGGTGAGAAACTTGGTGTGCCACTGGCTGAATCTCTCAAACAGGTGGTCAAACACACCCGCATTCAGGCCGAAAGCCATATTCGCACCCCGGAAAACGCCAACTATGTCATTGCCGCAGGCCAGGCCGATACAGTCAGTATTGTGCGCGGGCAAATCGCCGACCCGCACCTTGCCAACAAGGCACGGGAAGGTCGCGATGAAGACGTGCGCGGCTGCATTTCGTGCAATCAGATGTGTTGGGGGCGGCGCTCGCGGGATTACTGGATCTCCTGTCTGGTCAATCCGTCGGCGGGACGGGAATTCGAATGGGGTGGTGATCGCTTCCGTCGAAGCGACAACCCGCGCCACGTTCTGATTGTTGGCGGTGGACCCGCCGGTCTTGAATGCGCCCGGGTGGCGGCAGAACGTGGCCACCGGGTAACCTTGCTTGAGGCATCGGGTGCTTTGGGCGGCCAGTTTCGTCTGGCCGGATTGCAGCCACGCCGCGAACAGATAACAGAATTGATCCAGTGGTATGAACGCCAACTGGAAAAACTTCAGGTACAGGTCAAATACAACACCTATGTGGAAGCGGACGAGCTTGATGGTTATGAGGCGGGTTGCGTGGTTGTCGCGACAGGATCATTGCCGACGCAGACCGGTTTTCAGCGTGGCATTCCGGGCATGGATGAATTGCAGGGGGTCAACAAACCCAATGTCTGGTCGGTGGAAGACATCATGGGCAACGCAGCTAAGCCCGGTAAAAAGGTCATACTTGTCGATGACACCAGCGACTGGCGCGGTGGCGGCACGGCTTTACATCTGGCGTTGCAGGGACACGAGGTGATCATCGTTACCGGTGCCGCGATGGTCGGCAAATGGATTGTACGGACGGCGGCGGATGGAACCTTGCGTGAGCAGTTGAAGAAAAATGGCGCATCGTGGATGACAGAATCAGCCCTGACGGACTGGCAAGGAGAAGGCGGAACCGTGCGCAATTTGCTCGATGGTTCGGAGACCTTTGTTAAAGCCGATACCCTGGTGCTGGCAACCACCAATGTTGCCGAAACCACGATCATCGACGATCTTGGCGAATGTGACATTGAGGTTCACTCCATTGGTGATTGTGTGTCACCCAGATTGGCCGTTGCGGCGATCTATGAAGGTCGCACGTTAGGGATGAAGCTGTAACTTTTACTTATTAGTTGGGATAAACCATGACGTCTAAACAAACGTGCGGTGAAGCACTTGTCGGGTTATTGGAGCGGCGCGGTGTCGATACTGTGTTTGGCATTCCCGGCGTTCATACGCTGGATCTGTATCGTGGCTTGTCGAACAGTTCTATCCGCCATGTGTTGGTGCGCCACGAGCAGGGCGCCGGTTTCATGGCCGACGGTTACGCCCGTATTAGTGGCCGTCCCGGCGTCTGTTTTGTCATTACCGGTCCCGGTGTCACCAATATCGCTACCGCCATGGGCCAGGCCTATTCGGATTCCATCCCGATGCTGGTTATCTCGACAGTACGCAGCACTTCTGATTTGAATAATAACTTTGGCCGCTTGCATGAAATCGTCGACCAGCGCAGCGTTACCGAACAGCTTTGCGCCTTTTCGGCAACCGCCATGTCACCCGCAGAAGTGCCGGCTTTAATTGATAAAGCGTTCGCGGTTTTTGAAAGCGCCCACCCGCGCCCTGTTCATATAGAGATACCGCTGGATGTGGTCGCCATGGCCGTTGATGTAGACTGGCAGCCCGGCCCGCCGACATCCAAACCCACCCTTGATCCGGCGGGGTTGGCCAGCGCCGCTGCCCTGCTTACTGAGGCCACATTGCCGGTGATTATCGCTGGTGGTGGCGCTCGTGGCGGGGCAGATGACTTGGTCCGTCTGGCCGAACTTCTGGGCGCGCCGGTTATCACCACGGTCGCCGGAAAAGGCCTTTTGGCCCATGACCATCCCCTTCACTTGCCGGGTATGCTGGCCCATGAGGAAACCCATGATCTTCTGGCAGAGGCCGATGTGGTGCTCGCCGTCGGCACCGAATTGTCTGAAACGGACAGTTGGTGTGATCACATGACCATGCCCGGTTCCCTCGTGCGCATTGATATAGACCCTGTGCAAGTCAACGCCCAGTACGCCCCTGCCATCGGCCTGATCGGTGACGGTGCGACAGCGCTTGGAGCACTGGCGGATTTGTTGTCCGACAAGAAGGCAAATGATGTCAGGGTCATGGAAGGGCGGGTTCGGGGTATGCGCAAAGTCGCCGCTGATAATGAAACAGAGCTTCGGCAAACCCACCGCCGGGTTTTGCTAGCCCTGCACGGGGCGCTTCCCGATACCGCGACAGTCTTTACGGACATGACCCAGATTGCCTATTCAGGGAATGAAATTTTCCCGGCGTCGCGGCCAAAGGCATGGTTCCATCCGCGTGGATTTGGCACCTTGGGACTGGCCATGCCTGCGGCCATTGGTGCTAAGCTGGCATCCCCTGAGACCCCGGTGGTGGCTCTTGCCGGGGATGGCGGTTTCCAGTTTACACTTCAGGAACTGGCTGTCGCCGTTGAGCTTGAGCTCGATCTGGTAATTTTTTTGTGGAACAACGACGCCCTTGGTCAAATCCGCGATGATATGGTCGCCAGAGGCATCAAAAAGACCGGCGTCGAGTTGCGCAATCCTGACTTTAAAATGCTTGCCGAAGCGTACGGTGTGCACTATCTGCGCCCCGGCGGACTCGATGATCTGGCTGCTGACGTACGCGGGGCCATGGACAAGCCCGGGATTTGGCTTATCGATGTCAGACAGTCGGTGTTTTCTGAAAATTGATGGGGACCCTTAAATGAGCGCATATACCGGTGGTTTTCAGTTGCACTCAGAATCCGTGCAGGATATCTGGCTGGATGCCTACGGGCATTTAAACGAAGCCTATTATCTTGTTCCCTTCAGCAATGCCACGTGGGCGCTTCAGGAACATTTTGCAATCGGTGTTCCTTATTTCGAGCGTACGGGTGCGGCGTTATATACCGTCGAAACCCATGTCCGTTATTTGCAGGAAGTGCGTGCCCCGGCGGTTATGGAAATCGAATCACTGGTTCTTGGCGTTGACGCCAAGCGGCTTCGTATCGGTCATGTGATGATTGTCGACGGGGTGCAAAGGGCGACCTTTGAATGCCTGGGCCTGCATTTTGATACGCGCGCAGGCAAAACAGCAGCGATGCCAGGGGAGGCCCAGGCGGCGCTTATGGAAGCGCGGGTAGCGGAACTTCCCGATTGGGCTGGCCGCTGCGTCGCAAATCTATAACAGGGCCCGCCGCCTTAAATCGCTGGGGGTGATGGAAAAGTGCTGGGCAAAGGCGCGGGTCAGGGCGCTGGCCGATGAAAACCCCGTCCGCACGGCAATTTCAGAAATTGGCATGACGGTTTCCAAAGCCATGGAGCGGGCCGCCGACAGGCGGATGTGCTGGTAATAAGCGACCGGCGTTGTGTTGAGGATGCGCCTGATCCGGCGTTCAAGTTTCTTTTGTGAAATTCCCAGTCGGCGGGCAATGTCGCCGATCTTCAAGGGGGTTTCGATATTGGTTTCCATCAGCGCAATCACCGGGCCAATGTCGGCGGGAAAAGGAAGCGAGTCAATTGGCGGCGGTGGGCGTTGCGGGTCTTCGGCGACGTGGGTGCCATCGTAAATAAACAAGGCCGCTACCTCCAGCCGCAGGGCCTCGCCGTGGCTTGCGCGAATAAGATGAAGCATCAGATCAAGGGTTGTTGTGGCACCGCCAGCGGTGATCCGGTTGCGGTCGATGACAAAGCGGTCGCTGAGTGTTGCGACATCGTGAAAGGCTTCTTCAAATTTTTCCAATTCCTGCCAGTGAATGGTGGCGAGGTAGTTATCAAGCAGTCCGGCCTCGGCGAGGATGAAACTACCCGTATCGAGGCCACCGAGAATTGAGACGTGTCGGGACAGCCCAACAAGGTCTCTGCGCAGGGTCTTCGATATCTGGCGTCTGTAGTCGTAACTGGAAACCACAAAAAGAGCGTCAACATCACGTGCTTCAGTCAGGGATTTGATTGGCCCGGTCGTGATTCCACTGGAACTGATAACGTCTTTGCCATCAGGGGAATACAGGCTCCATTGGTAAAGCGGCCGTCCGGCAATAAGGTTGGCGGCCCTGAGTGGCTCCAGGGCATTGGCCAGACACAGGCTGCTGAATTTCGGCAAAAGCAGAAATCCAAGATGTTCTGTCGGTATTTTAGTCGATAAAGGTGTCATGTTGTCGAAAAACGTATCAAAGCGTGGGTGTATGGGCAATAGACTTGCCCATCGAATTTATGGGGAGGACGTGAAATGAATTGGGAAGTCTTTCTGACCTGCGCCGTCACCGGTGCCGGAGACACCGCCGACAAAAGTGAACATGTGCCGGTAACCCCACAGGAAATTGCCGACTCGGCCATTGACGCGGCCAAGGCCGGGGCCGCCATCGTTCATATCCATGTTCGTGATCCCGAAACCGGAAAGGGTTCGCGCGATCCCGACCTGTTCAGGGAAACGGTCGATCGCATTCGTTCCGCAGGCGTTGATGTGGTGATCAACCTGACGGCTGGAATGGGCGGCGATCTGGTGCTCGGCGGTGCGGAAACGCCTTTGCCGCTCAATGACGCCGGTACGGATATGGCGGGCGCCACCGAACGTCTTACCCATGTCGCCAACCTGCTGCCAGATATCTGTACGCTCGATTGCGGTTCCATGAACTTCGTCGCCGGTGGCGATTACGTCATGATCAATACACCCGATACCCTGCGCGCCATGGCCGCCCAGGTGCAGGCCATGGGCGTGCGACCGGAACTGGAAGTTTTCGATTTTGGTCACATCGTCATGGTCAAGGACCTGATCAAGGAAGGCCTGATTGATGACCCGGTGATGATTCAATTGTGTATGGGCATTCCTTACGGCGCACCCGATGATCCAAACACCTTTATGGCGATGGTCAATGCGTTGCCGGAAAAGGCTGTCTTCTCGGCTTTTTCAATCGGTCGTATGCAAATTCCTTTCGTTGCCATGGCGGCCTTGGCCGGTGGCAACGTGCGGGTCGGCCTGGAAGATAATATCTATCTGTCCAAGGGGGTTAAGACATCAAACGCCGGGCTGGTCGAACGCGCCGTGACACTTCTTGAAAACATGAACGTCAAGGTCATCGGCCCCGATGAGGTTCGCCAGAAACTCAAACTTGCAAAGCCTGCACGATGAGCAAAATTAAATCGGTTGGATTGCTCGGCGGCGGTGTTATCGGTGCAGGTTGGGCGGCCCGCTGCCTGCTTAACGGACTGGACGTTGTTGTCTTCGATCCGGACCCGGACAATGAGAAGAAAACTGCCGAAGTTCTGGATAACGCCCGGCGCGCTTATCAACAAATCTCTCCCACCAGCTTGCCCAGCGAAGGCAGTATCCGCTTTGCCGGTTCTGTCGGTGAAGTCGGCGAGACTGCGGACTTTGTTCAGGAAAGTTTGCCCGAGCGCGAGGATTTGAAAATTTCCGTTTTGGCGGAACTTTGCAAGACCCTCAGCCCCGATGTGATTATTGGCTCTTCAACATCGGGCTTGCTGCCCTCGCGCATTCAGGCTGGCATCAAGGGGCCGGAAAGGTTTGTCGTCGGTCACCCGTTCAATCCGGTTTATCTGATGCCGCTTGTGGAAATTTGCGGTGGTGATGTGACGTCACAGGCAACCAAAGAGGCGGCCATGGAATTCTACAGTTCCATTGGTATGCGACCCCTGCTTGTGCGCAAGGAAATCGATGGCTTTATCGCTGACCGACTGATGGAAGCCTTGTGGCGCGAAGCCTTGTGGATGATTAACGACGATGTTGCCACGGCCGAAGAAATAGATGATGCCATGCGCTTCGGCCCAGGCCTGCGCTGGGCATTCATGGGAACCTTCATGACCTACCGGGTCGCCGGGGGGGTAGGCGGGATGCGTCATTTTATGGAGCAATTCGGCCCCACCCTGAAGTTGCCATGGACCAAACTGATGGATGTCCCGGACTTAACCGACGACTTGATTGACAAGATTGCCCGGCAATCGGACGAGCAGGCGGGCGCGACATCCATTCGCGAGCTGGAACGCCTGCGCGATGATTGTCTGGTTTCAGTCATGCAGGCCCTGGAAACTCAAAATTACGGGGCTGGTGAAGTGCTCGGTCAATACAGGGTACGCCTTCAAAAAGGGGACTGGTGATGGATTTCGGTTTAAGCCATGAACAGGAAATGCTCGTGGACACGGTCCGCGCCTTTGTCGAAAAAGAACTCTATCCGCTTGAGGAAGAAGTCGAGCGAAGCGGCCATGTGCCGCCGGAAATGGGCCGGGAGATTCAGAAAAAGGTTCTGGAACTGGGTTTCTACGCCGCCAACATTCCGGAAGAATTTGGCGGCGGTGGCCTCGACCACCTGACCTTTACCCTGCTTGAGCGTGAATTGGGCCGGGCCTCCATGGCCTTGACGACATTTTGGGGGCGGCCGTCGAACATCTTGTGCGCTTGTAATGACGAGCAGCGCGCGCGTTATCTTGATCCGTGTGTGCGGGCTGAGAAAATCGACGCCCTGGCGATGACCGAACCTGACGCTGGTTCTGACGTGCGCGGCATGAAAACCGTGGCGCGTAAGGACGGTGATGACTGGATCATCAACGGCACCAAGCATTTTATCTCTCACGCGGACATTGCCGATTTCGTCATCGTCTTCGTGGCCACTGGTGAAGATGAAACGGAGCGGGGCCCGCGCAAGCAAATATCGTGTTTTCTGGTTGATCGGGGAACCCCCGGTTTCGAGATCCGCGATGGTTACCAGTCGGTCTCGCACCGGGGTTATCATAATTCCATTTTGAACTTTGATGAATGCCGGGTGCCCTCAAGCCAGATGCTGGGAGAAGAAGGCGGTGGATTTGAAGTGGCTAATACCTGGCTCGTCGCGACCCGGCTTTCTGTGGCGGCATTTTCGGTCGGTCGTGCGCGCCGGGCATTTGATCTGGCCCTGAACTGGACGACGGAGCGAAAACAGTTCGGTCAGCAAATCAGCAAATTTCAGGGTGTCTCCTTCAAGTTGGCTGATATGATTACCGAAATCGACGCCGCTGATCTTCTGACTCTGGCGGCAGCCTGGCAGCTCGATCAGGGTGCTGACGCCAATCTTGCCATATCCCAGGCCAAGCTCTATGCCACCGAAATGCTGGCCCGTGTAACGGATGAGGCGATCCAGATTCATGGCGGCATGGGGCTGATGGCCGATCTGCCGCTTGAACGTTTCTGGCGGGATGCCCGGGTCGAACGCATCTGGGATGGAACCAGCGAAATCCAGCGCCATATTATCTCGCGCGAACTGTTGCGGCCCATCGGCGGATAAATAAAAAATGGATTTATCCCGGCTCTTGCGTCCGCGTTCAATTGCCGTCTTCGGTGGCCGGTTTGCCGAAGCGGTTATTGAACAATGCACCCGTGCTGGTTACGCAGGCGCACTTTGGCCGGTTAATCCAAAGCGCAGCGACATTCACGGCCACCCCTGCTTTGCCGATGTGAGTGAGCTTCCCGGTGTTCCTGACGCAGCCTTCATAGGCGTCAATCGATACCAGACGATTGACGTCATTCAGTCACTGGCCGCCATGGGTGCGGGTGGGGCGACGGCCTTTGCCTCAGGCTTTAAAGAGACCGGCAGTGCAGGCGAAGATTTGCAAAACGCCTTTATTCAGGCGGCTGGCGAGATGCCGGTTATTGGTCCTAATTGTTACGGCCTGATCAACTACCTGGACAGTGCCCTGCTTTGGCCCGATGTACATGGCGGAAGACGGGTGACAAGCGGTGTCGCCATATTGGCGCAATCCAGCAACATCGCCATAAACCTGACCATGAACAGGCGTGGCTTGCCCATTGCTTACATGGCAACCGTCGGCAATCAGGCCGTCGTCACCATACCGGACATGATTGAGGCCTTTCTTGATGACCCGCGGGTTACAGCTATCGGCCTCCATATGGAAGGGATCAGTGATCCGCAAGCGCTGGCTGCGGTTATGGGGAAAGCCCACAGAAAGGGCATCCCCGTGGTTGCCATTAAATCCGGCAAATCTGAAGGTGGGGCTCGCCTGACTCTCAGTCACACCGCTTCCCTTTCGGGTAGTGACGCGGTCATGGACGCTTTTTTTTCCCGCTTGCGGATCGCCCGGGTTGATACCCTGTCCCGGTTTCTTGAAACCCTGATGTTGCTTCACGTTGGCGGGCCGCTTGCCGGCAACAGCGTTGTCAGCATGAGCTGTTCGGGCGGCGAGGCGGCCCTGATTTCGGATGTCGGGACGCAACGGGGCATAAATTTCCGCCCCTTCACGAAAACCGACAGTGATCGCATCAGGAAAACCGTCAACGAACTGGTCACGGTTTCCAACCCGTTTGATTATCATATGTTCGACTGGGCCAATGAAGAGCGTCTGGGCGCGACATTCACGGCGGTCATGAAATGTGGGTTTGATCTGAATATTCTTGTCCTCGATTTTCCCCGCGAAGAATGTGGCAGTGATGCTGATTGGCACGTGTCTCTTCGCGCCCTGAAAGCGGCAGTCGATGAAACCGGGGGGCGTGCTGCGGTGTTGGCGACCCTGCCTGAAAATATGCCTGAACGGGTGGTGACTGATCTGCTTGAAATGGGCATCACCCCCTTGTCCGGAATTGATGACGCCATGGCGACGATTTGTGCTGCGGCCATACTGGCTTCACCGCTGGGAGGCCCGCGTTTCCAATTTCTGCCCGGGCCTACGTCTGCAAACGACGTGGATATATTGAATGAATGGCAAAGCAAGCAACAATTGGTGGGTTACGGTATTGAAATCCCTAAAGGCTGCTTGTGCGCAACGGTTGATGAAGCAGTGGCGGCGGGCCCGGCGCTTGGCTATCCGCTGGTGCTCAAGGCCGTCGGGGCGGACCTTTTACACAAGACCGAACAAAACGCAGTGCGTCTGGGCATTTCAAATGAGGCCGGTGTGCGTGCTGCGGCCACTGACCTTGCCTGTCTGGGCGAGGCTGTTCTTGTTGAACGGATGACCGAAAACCCGCTCTGTGAATTGATCATCGGGGTTGCTTGTGATCCGGTTATCGGTCTGCATCTGCTTGTCGGTTTCGGTGGAATCCTCGCCGAAATTGTTCGCGATTCCTGCATAATACTGATGCCTGCAGAGGCCGGGGAAATCAGGCAATCTCTTATGTCGCTAAAGGCAGCTCCCATACTGATGGGTTACAGGGGCCAATCTGCGGCTGATCTGGAGGCTGTTATCGATACGGTGATCGCGGTTCAGAAATTTGCCCTTGATCACGCTGACAAACTGATCGAACTGGATATCAATCCGCTCCTTGTCAAACCTGACGGGGCGGTCGCTGTGGACGCCCTTATAAGACTGGAGAAGTAAGATGACAGACGATGCGATTAAAGTTGAACGCCGCGGTGCTGTTCTTGAAGTCACCATCGACAGGCCAAAGGCCAATGCCATTGATGTGGCGACGAGCCGTAAAATGGGCGAGGTCTTTGCGTCCTTTCGCGATGATCCGGAGTTGAAGGTCGCCATTATTACTGGCGGCGGGGATAAGTTTTTCTCAGCCGGTTGGGATTTGAAGGCCGCCGCCGAAGGGGAAGTACCGGATTCAGATTATGGTGTCGGCGGCTTTGGCGGATTGCAGGAATTGCCGAACCTGAACAAGCCGGTAATCGCCGCGCTGAATGGTATGACAGTCGGTGGCGGTTTCGAGATCGCCCTGTCGACCGACATTATTATCGCTGCCGATCATGTGCGCTTTGCCCTGCCCGAAATCAAGGCGGGCACGGTTGCCGATGCGGCGACGATCAAATTGCCCAAGCGTATTCCTTATCATGTGGCCATGGAATTTTTGTTCACCGGCCGCTGGATGGAAGCTCCCGAAGCCCTGCGCTGGGGGCTGATTAATGAAATCGTCGCCCCGGAAAAATTGATGCAGCGGGCCCGCGAGGTTGCCGACCTTCTGGCGTCCGGGCCGTCACTGGTTTTTGCCGCCATCAAGGAAGTCGCTCGCGAAACCGAAGGCATGCCTTTTCATGAAGCCTTGTCGCAGGTGACAAACCGTAAATTACCAACCGTCGATATTCTTTATAGCAGTGAGGATATCAAGGAAGGGTCAATGGCATTTGCTGAAAAGCGCGACCCTGTATGGAAAGGAAAATAAATTTCCTTCATTACTTTTCATGGATTGATTTTTGCGGCCACCTGACAGCACTATCAAACCTGAAATCGAGCGTGTCAGGAGGACGTTAAATTGAAAGCTGCTGTCTGTCGAAAGTTTGGAGATCCCCTCCTGATCGAAGACGTGGCTATCGCCTCGCCGGGGCCGGGTGAAGTCCTTGTTAAGCTGGCCGCCTGCGCGATCTGTCACAGCGATATCATTTTTATGGACGGTGGCTGGGGTGGTGATCTTCCAGCCGTATACGGGCATGAAGCTGCCGGAATTGTGGAGAGCGTCGGCGAGGGTGTCGATAGCATGACCCCGGGCGATCATGTGGTGGTCACCCTGATCAGGTCCTGCGGACACTGCCATTACTGCGCCCAAGGTGCGTCAGTTGCCTGTGAGACGACCTTCCATCTTGATCAGCAAAGCCCGCTTTCAACTCCGGACGGAGATGTGTTGAAGCACGGCCTCAGGACCGGCGGCTTCGCAGAATACGTTTTGGTTCACGACTCCCAGGCCGTCGCAATCGACCGCAGTGTCGCTTTGGATTGCGCATCATTGCTGGCTTGTGGGGTGCTTACGGGCTTTGGCGCCGTGGTCAATACGGCAGCGGTTGAAACGGGCAGCAGTGTTGTTGTTATCGGCACTGGGGGTGTTGGTCTGAACAGTGTGCAAGGGGCCCGAATCAGTGGCGCGACGACCATAATCGCCATTGATGTTTCTACGGACAAACTGAAAGCTGCGCAGGAATTTGGCGCGACTCACGCGATCAATGCCGGGGACGCAGATGTTGTCGGACAGGTTCGGGCGTTGACCGGTGGTCGTGGTGCCGATTACGTCTTCGTTACGGTCGGCTCCATTGTCGCCATCAACAGCGCCTACGCCCTGATGGGATCAACGGGGGCGGTGGTTCTGGTCGGGATGCCGGAAAACGGTGTGATGTCTGAATTTGAACCCGGCAACATCGCCGATCAAAGCCAGCGCATTCTGGGCTCCAAGATGGGCTCCAGCCGGGTCCAGATTGATATTCCCTACCTCGTCACCCTGTACCAGCAGGGCCGCCTGAAACTTGATGAACTGATCACAGGACGCTACCCGCTGGAAGATATCAATGAAGCAATCGCGTCGGTGAAACGTGGCGAGGCCCTACGCAACGTTATTGTCTTCTGATCAGGCGGGAACCAGCTTATGAAGATTGTTGATGTAAAAACATACGTCGTTGGAAATCCGCCACCGCATTTTGGCGGTCGCTATTTTATCTTCCTGAAGTTGATAACCGATAGCGGTATTGAAGGCGTCGGCGAAGTTTACGCCGCCACATTCGGCCCTCACATTATCGCGAAGATGATCGAAGATGTCTGTGCCCGTCATGTCATTGGCCACGATCCCTTCAAGATCGAACGCCTGTGGCGAAATGTTTACGGGGCCGGATACACTTTGCGACCGGATGTTTCGGTGATGGGCGTTCTAAGCGGCATTGAAATGGCCTGCTGGGACATCATCGGCAAGGATGTCGACAAGCCAGTGTACGAGCTTTTGGGGGGTAAAGTCCGTGACCGGCTTCGCTCCTACACCTATCTTTACCCACGCGAGGATGAGGACCCGCAGAGCTTTTACGCCGATCCGGACCGTTCCGCCGAGCGCGCCCTGGAGTACGTCTCGCAAGGCTTTACGGCGGTGAAGTTCGATCCGGCCGGACCCTACAGTGTTTACGATCCCCGTCAGCCGTCACTTGATGATATTGCCCGTTCGGTCACTTTTGTGAAGAGGATTCGCGAGGCCGTGGGAACCCGGGCCGATTTGTTGTTCGGCACCCATGGCCAGTTCACCACGGCAGGTGCTATTCGTCTGGCGCGGCAGTTGGAACCCTATGATCCACTTTGGTTCGAGGAGCCGACACCGCCGGAAAACACAGCCGAGATGGGCCGCGTCGCCCGTCAAACGACGATCCCCATTGCGACCGGCGAGCGGCTAACGACAAAGTATGAATTCGCCCGGGTTCTGGAAGATCAGGCGGCCTCGATCCTGCAACTGGCGCTGGGCCGTTGCGGCGGTATTCTTGAGGCCAAGAAAATAGCGGGCATGGCCGAAACCTATTACGCACAGATCGCCCCGCATCTATATTGCGGTCCCATTGAGGGGGCTGCGAACATTCAAATCAGCACCTGTACGCCAAACTTTCTGATCCTCGAAAGTATTCAGCAATGGGGCGGCTTCCACGCCGAAATTCTGACAAAACCAATCCAGTGGGAAGATGGTTATGTCATTCCACCCACAGAACCGGGACTGGGTGTCGAGTTGAACGAGGATGTCGCATTGGCCAACCCTTATACAGACGACAAGCTGCACCTGGAAATGTCCGAGGACCCCCATTAAGGAGAGCATCATGAAAATCGGCTTTATCGGGTTAGGTAATGTTGGCGGCAAACTTGCCGGAAGCTTGCTGCGAAACGGCTTTGATCTGATGGTCCGCGATCTGAACCGGGATATTGCCCAGCCGTTTCTGGACGACGGTGCCAGCTGGGCTGAAAGCCCGAAGGAAATGGCGGAAGCGGTCGACATGGTTATTACCTGTTTGCCATCCCCTGCTGCCTGCGCCGCCGTTATGGAGGCTGAAGACGGTATCCTTGCCGGGTTAAGGCAGGGAAAAATATGGCTCGAGATGAGCACCACAGACGAGGCCGAGGTCAAGCGGCTGGCTGAAAAGGTGATCGCCGTGGGGGCGACGCCCATGGATACCCCCGTATCAGGTGGATGTCACAGGGCGGCTACCGGAAACATTGCTATTTTTGCTGGCGGTGAGCGTCAGGCCTTCGAGCGCGCCCTACCGGCGCTCAGCGCCATGGGTCGGCGTATCCTTCATACGGGTCCCTTGGGTTCTGCCTCGGTGTTGAAAGTGGTGACCAACTATCTGGCGTCGGTGCATCTGGTCTCGCTGGGCGAGGCGATGATGACGGCAGCCAAAGCGGGGATGGATTTGAACACCACATACGAGGCGATCCGCATATCGTCGGGCAACTCCTTCGTTCACGAAACTGAAAGTCAGGTCATCCTGAACGGCAGCTTCAATATTAACTTCACCATGGATCTGGTGATCAAGGACATGACGCTGTTCCAAAGCGTTGCCGAGCGAGCCGGAGTACCCCTTGAGATTTCTCCAAAGGTGCTCGACATCTTTAAACAAGGGCAGGAAAAATATGGGCCCCGGGCCTGGTCCTCGATGATCGTTAAGCGCCTGGAAGATGCTTGCGGGATGGACTTGCGGGCCCCTGGGTTCCCGCCTGAAATGATCGATACGGAACCTGAAGCGCCGGGCCAGGAAGTGATCGTCAAGGGGCGGTAAATCATAAAATCGGGGAAAAGGGGAGAGTTTCGATGAAGGATCATGTGCAGGCAGTCGTTATTGGCGGCGGCGTCGTTGGTTGCAGCGTTTTATATCATTTGACCAAGGCTGGCTGGAAAGATGTCGTGCTTATTGAACGCGACGAGCTGACGTCTGGTTCGACGTGGCATGCGGCGGGGGGCTTTCATACCCTCAACGGCGATCCCAACGTTGCCAAGCTGCAGCGCTACACTATTGAGCTTTATAAGGAAATCGAGGAAATTTCCGGTCAGTCTTGCAGTCTTCATCTGACCGGCGGTGTGATGCTGGCGGGCACGGAAGAACGGCTCGATTGGCTCAAGATGGCTCGGGCTCGTGCACGTTACCTGGGTGAGGAGATGGAGATTATTTCCATCGACGAGGCAGCCGAACTTTTCCCGCTGATGGACAAGAAGCATTTTGTTGGCGCTATGTGGAGCCCGACAGAAGGTCATCTCGATCCTTCGGGCACGACCCACGCATTCGCCAAGGCCGCCCGCGTCGGTGGCGCGGAAGTTTATCGCCATACCAAGGTTGAAGACTTGCAACACCGTCCAGACGGCAGCTGGGATGTGATCACCGATAAAGGCACCATCCATGCCGACCACGTCGTCAACGCCGGTGGCCTGTGGGGGCGCGAGGTCGGGCGCATGGTCGGGCTGGAACTTCCCATTCTGGCCATGGAGCACATGTACCTGCTGACCGAGGAGATGGCGGAAGTCACTGCCCACAACGAGGCCAAGGGCGAAGAGATCAAGCACGCCATCGATTTTGAAGGCGAGCTTTATCTTCGCCAGGAAGGTAAGGGGATGCTCATGGGCACCTACGAGAAAGCCTGCGTACCCTGGTCAGAGATGGAAACGCCGTGGGATTTCGGTCACGAACTGCTGGTACCAGATCTTGACCGGATCGCGCCATCCCTCGAGGTTGGTTTTTCTCACTTCCCGGCTTTCGAAAACGCCGGTATCAAGCAGATTATCAACGGTCCCTTCACCTTTGCTCCTGATGGCAACCCCTTGGTCGGCCCGGTCAAGGGCTTGAAAAATTACTGGTGTGCCTGCGCGGTGATGGCCGGGTTCAGCCAGGGCGGCGGTGTCGGTCTCGCCTTATCGGAATGGATGGTTAACGGCGATCCCGGTTTCGACGTTTGGGGCATGGATGTCTCGCGCTACGGCGACTGGACGACTATGGCCTATACCAATGCCAAAGTACGGGAAAATTATTCAAATCGTTTTTCAGTCGTCTATCCAAACGAGGAACGTCCGGCCGGGCGACCGTTACGGACGACCCCGATTTATGACCGCCTGAAGGCGCAAAACGCCGTGTTTGGTTCTTCCTATGGTCTGGAAAGTGCCCAGTGGTTCGCCCCTGCCGGTCATACCCCTTATGAAGACCCCACATTCAAGCGCTCCAACGCCTGGGATTCGGTCAAGGCCGAATGTGCGGCGGTGCGAACCGGGATTGGCATGATGGAAACGTCATCTTTCGCCAAATACCGTGTTACCGGAGTGGATGCAGAAGCCTGGATTTCCAGGGTTCTCGCCAATCGGACGCCAAAGCAAGGCCGTATACTGTTGTCACCGATGCTGAACGAGTCGGGAAAATTGATCGGTGATTTTACGGTTGCCAAACTCGATGATGAAACCTTCATGATTTTTGGTTCCGGCATCGCCGAAGAATATCACATGCGCTGGTTCGAAAATCACGTGCAGGAAAGTGATGTGCGCATCGAGGCGTTGTCGCTTGATCTTGTCGGACTGTCTGTCGCCGGACCAAAATCCCAAGCCTTGCTGACCAAGGTCACACGGTCAGATGTAACGACCGAAGCGTTCCCCTTCATGTCCATCGCCAGGATGGATATCGGCATGTATCCGGCTCTTGTCGGCCGCCTTACCTTCACGGGTGATCTGGGTTATGAAATCTGGATGAAGCCGGAGCATCAGGCGCAGATTTTTGATTTGCTTATGGACGCTGGTGAAGAGTTCGGACTTCGGCTTTTTGGTGGACGCGCTCTGAATTCGCTACGCCTGGAAAAAGGTTTCGGCGGATGGGCAACGGAATTCAGGCCCATATACGGTCCTTTCGAGGCCGGGTTGGGGCGTTTTGTTGATCTAACCAAGAATGATTTTATTGGCCGTGAAGCAGCCGCTGAAGAAAAGACCAAAGGACCCGAGCGTCGGCTTGTTACCTTCACCATCGACGCCGATGACGCCGACGTGCTGGGCGATGAACCGATCTGGCATGGTAATGAGGTCGTTGGCTGGATCACATCGGGCGGCTATAGCCACCATGTCGATAAATCAGTGGCGCTTGGGTATATTCCCGCCATGCTTGCTGATGGCGGTGATGGATTTGAGATCGAAATCCTTGGCGTCAAGCGTGCTGCACGGCTTGTCAGCGAACCGCTTTTTGATCCTGGCGCAGACCGTATGCGCGGCTGAGTTTTTATTTTTTCGGGGTGCTTGTCTGGTTTGACGGGTGTCTATTTCCCGCTAAGACGGATAAGGGATAGGGATTGTCGCTTGAAAGATATTGCATCTTGCCCGGCCTGTTGAAATGTCTGTGTGATAGTTAACGGCACGATAAAAATACACGGAACTTTAATTATCAAGTTTGATCGGTTAACATACGGATCGCGCATAAATTAATTATCATAAAAAAAACGGGAGAAGTTCTTAAATCTGGATCGCTTAAGTAAAAAAATTACACTGCGATCACCTGTTCGACGTCAAAAGAGCTTCTTAATTGAAAGCATAAAAACAAACCCAGGGAGGGGGAGTTATGACGAAGACTAAAATGGATCACGAGAAACAAGGTCGTGTTCACCCAAGAGTAGCGGACCTCAAGAACCAGTTTGTAAAAGGCCAACTGGACCGCAGGGAATTCCTGCGCACAACCACACTATTGGGCCTTAGCGCCGCCGCCGCCTATACATTCGCCGACACCTTTGACGTTGAGCTTCCGAGCCTGATTTCCAGCGCCGAAGCCGCGACGCCGAAAAAAGGCGGCATCCTCCGCTGCGGTATGCAGGTTCAGGATATGTCCGACCCGGCGGTCTATGACTGGGTTGAAAAATCCAACGTCACGCGTCAAATGTGTGAGTACCTGACGATCACCGGCCCCGATAACGTAACCCGCCCGATGCTGGCCGAAAAATGGGTGCCGTCGGACGACCTGAAGACATGGACGTTCCATATACGCAAGGGCGTCATGTTCGGCAACGGCGATGAGTTGACCGCCGACGATGTCGTCGTCAACATCAAACGCTGGCTCGACCCCAACGTCGGCTCATCCATGGTCGGCATGCTCAACACCATGCTCGACGAGGTCGACGGCAAGGACAAGGACGGCAAGGCGATCAAGGTCAAGCGTATGATCGAAGGCTCCGTCGAGAAGGTCGATGACCACACCGTTCGCATTCACCTGAAGTCGCCGGATCTGTCGATCCCCGAAAAAATGTACCACTACCCGGCCGCGATCCTGCATCGCAGTTTCGCCGAAAAGGGCGCCAATATCACCAAGACCCCGGACTTGGGCACGGGCCCCTACACGTTGACCGAATACAGGGTCGGCGAAATAGCGATCCTGAAACGCCGCGGCGGCGGCTTCAAGTACTGGGGGGATGACCCGCTGCTCGACGAGATCCATTATATCGACACCGGACAGGACGCCGCTGCCGGGTTGGCGGCGCTTGCTTCCGGCCAGGTTGACGCCATCTACACCCTGGACCTGACGCTGCTCGGCGCAGCCCAGAACATGCCGGGGGTAACAGTCCACGAAGTGACGACGGCGCAAACCGGCTGCATGCGTATCCAGGGCGAAAGAGCGCCCTATAACGACATTCGCGTCCGTCAGGCCATGCAACTGGCGGCCGATAACGAGCAGATGCTGAAAACCGCCCATCAGGGACGCGGTCAGGTCGCCGAGAACCATCATGTTTGCGCCTGCCAGCCTGATTATGCGCCGTTGCCCAAGATCGCGCGCAACGTCGGCAAGGCCAAGCAGCTTCTGGCCGATGCCGGACACGGCGGTGGCCTGAACATCACCTGCAACGTTGGCAACACCAACGGCCAGTGGGAAACCGATCAGGTTGTCGTGCTCAAGCAAAACCTTGCCGAAGCCGGTATCAACCTGAACGTCAACGTCATGCCCGCCGCCCAGTACTGGGATGTCTGGGACAAGGCCGACTTCAGTCTGACAGTGTGGACCCACCGTCCGCTCGGCACCATGCTGCTCGGCGTTGCCTACCGCACCGGCGTGCCGTGGAACGAAGCCAAGTACTCCAGCAAGGAATTTGATGACTTGCTGACCCAGGCTGAGTCGACGGTCGATATAGACAAGCGTCACAAGATAATGGCGAAGGTCGAAAAACGCCTTCAGGACGACGCCATCATGATTCAGCCGTACTTCCGTTCGGTGATGAATGCGACCAGTGACAAGGTCAAGGGTATCGGGGTGCACCCGACCAACTATCACCAGTGGAACAAAGTCTGGATTGATTCCTGACTTAACTTAAAAATAGCTACCGCGCCACCGGCTTCCCGTCCAAGGGAATGCCGGTGGATGCGGAATTCTTTATAGCTACGATTAAATTAAGGGAAGCAACACCCATGTTGATTATGATCAGCAAGCGTATAGGCTTCATGATACTGACCATGCTGGTGGTGTCGATGTTGCTGTTCATGTTGCTCGAATTTTCGCCGGGCAACGTCGCGACCAAGGTTCTGGGGCCCTATTCATCTGAAGAAGCACGTCAGTTGTGGCTTGAAAGACACGGCTACTTCGAGCCGTTGTGGTGGCGCTACGGCACCTGGCTCGGAAATTTCGTGAGCGGTGAATTTGGCGATTCCGTGCGCTTCAGGGTGCCGGTATCCGAAGTCTTGTGGCCGCGTCTGTGGAACACGGCGATTCTGGGGTTCTGGACCTTTGCCATCATGATCCCGTTGTCATTAATCCTTGGCGTGCTGGCCGGTATGCGGGAAGGTTCCAGGCTGGATCGGGTCATTTCGGTCGGTTCCATCATCACCACATCGGTGCCCGAATTCGCCAGCACCGTGCTGCTGTCGGCAATCTTCGTGTTCGGTCTGAAATGGTTGCCGGGCACGTCGTCGATGACCAGCGGCTTCGATGTCAAGCAAATGATCCTGCCGGTGATGGTGCTGATTATTTATGATTTCGGCTATGTGGCGCGGATGACGCGGGCCTCCATGGCCGAAGTGATGACCACCCATTATATTCGCACCGCCGTGCTCAAGGGCCTGCCGTACAAACAGGTAATCTTGAAGCACGCGCTCAGGAATGCGCTGATCGCGCCCTTCACGGTGATTATGCTGCAAATTAACTGGCTGCTGTCGGGGGTTATCGTTGTCGAATTCTTTTTTGCCTACAAGGGCTTTGGGGCGCTGCTGCTGGAAGCATCGCTAAATCAGGATATCTTCGTCATCGAGGCTTGCGCCATGGTCGCCGTGTTTGTCGCCGTTGCCTCCCAGACCATCGCCGATATCGGATACACGTATCTCAACCCCAGAATTAGGTTCTCGTGAGGAGGATGACAGATGTCCAATATCGTTGAAACCGTCACCCCCGCGCCAACCCTGGGGTTCGCCTTCATACGTGCGATCAAGTCGTTTGCGCTGCTGCGCGAGAGTACACCCGGCATGGTTGGCGCCGGACTGGTCCTGTTCTGGGTCATCGTCGCCATTCTGGCACCGTTGATCGCACCCTTCGATCCGTTGGCCACCTTGCAGCCAATGGCCAAGCCAGGCACCGAATTTGTCAAGGGCGGCACTTTCTGGCTGGGAACTGATCATCTTGGCCGCGATATCCTGTCGCGCATTATCTTTGGCTCGCAGACGGTTTTGTTCTATGCGCCGCTGGCGACAGTGTTCGCCTATACGCTGGGCATCCTGATGGGGCTGGCGGCGGGCTATCACCTCGGCTGGTGGGATATCGTGCTTTCCCGGATCAGTGACATCATCCTGTCGTTCCCGGTGCTGGTGCTCTACATCATCATCATTGCCACCATCGGTTCTTCCGGCATCAATATCATCATCGCCATCACGTTTGCCAGCGCGCCGGGCATCATGCGTATCGTCCGCGGCCTGGTGCTAGACCTGCGCAACCGCGAATACGTCGCCGCCGCCCAGACGCGGGGCGAATCGTCACTGTACATCATGCTGGTCGAGATCCTGCCGAACGCCCGCGGACCGCTGATCGTCGATGCCTGTCTTCGCCTGGGTTACGTCATTATCACCATCGGCGTGCTTGGGTTCTTAGGCCTGGGCCTGCCGCCGCCAGATCCCGATTGGGGTGGCATGATCAACGAAACACGCAAGATGGCGATGATCTTTCCGCACATGACGATCTTCCCCTGCATCGCAATATCATCGTTGATTCTGGGTTTCAACCTGCTGGCCGACGGCTTGCGCGAAGTTTCGCTCAGGGATTGAGGAACGGATAAATGATAGAAAGCAACGACGAATACGTCCTCGAAATCAATAACCTGTGCCTGTCATATTTCGTCCGAGCCGGTGAAATCCCGGCGGTCGTCGATTTTTCATGCACGCTTAAGGCCGGCGAGAGCATCGGCCTGGTCGGCGAGTCCGGCTGCGGCAAGTCGACGGTGGCGTTGGGGATCATGAACTACATGGGCAACAACGGCGGCATCGTCGGCGGTTCCATCAAGTTCAAGGGCCGCGATATGGTGGCCCTGAACGAAGAGGAACTGCGCCATATTCGCGGCTCCGAAATCTCGATGATCTACCAGGAACCGATGGTCGCGCTCAATCCGTCTCTGACCCTGGGCTCGCAGTTGATGGAGGTGCTGATCGTACACGAGGGGGTCTCCCAGGCAGAAGCTCGCAAGCGATCCATTCAGATGCTGGACGATGTCAAACTGCCGGACGCCGAACGGGTGATGAACGCCTATCCGCACCAGATTTCCGGCGGTCAGCAGCAGCGCGTCGTCATCGCCATGGCGCTGCTGTCGAGCCCGGCCCTGCTGTTGCTCGACGAACCGACGACGGCGCTCGACGTCACCGTCGAGGCTGGCATTGTCGAACTGATCGCCGAGTTGAGCAAAAAGTACGGCACGGCACTGCTCTATATTTCACACAATCTCGGCCTCATGCTCGAGGTCTGCGACCGCATCTGCGTCATGTATTCCGGCGAGGTCGTCGAGGAGGGAAGCATCGATTCCATCTTCACCTGGCCCAAGCATCCCTACACCCACGGCCTGTTCGGCTGCATTCCGTTGCCCCACGCCGACAAGAACGCGCGGCCGTTGACCGCCATCACGGGCCAGTTGCCGTTGCCCCACGAACGCCCGCCGGGCTGCAACTTCGGGCCGCGCTGCTCGTTTTTCAAGGAGGGCCTTTGCGACGGGGACGACCCGCACATGGAGGAAGTCACTACCGATAACGATCCTGTCCACCGGGTCCGCTGCTACCGCTGGAATGAGGTCGACACATCGGTCGCCATGTCCGCCGGCATCGGCAAGGACGCCGCCGAAATTGGCGAAACCGTGCTCGAAATCGACAATATGAAAAAATATTACGAAGTACAGGACACCTCAATGGGCGCCTTGTTCTCGGGCGGCATGACGAAATACGTGAAGGCCAACGAGTCCATCAATTTTACTGCCAAGCGCGGCCAGACCGTCGGCATCGTCGGCGAATCGGGTTGTGGCAAGTCGACCTTCGCCAAGGTCCTGATGGGCCTGGAAACGGCGACCAGCGGCGAGGTCAGGTTGGCCGGCACCAACATCGGCGATCTGCCGGTCAAGACCCGTACGCCGAAACAACTGGGCTCGTTGCAGATGGTCTTCCAGAATCCCAACGACACGCTTAACCCGTCGATCACCATCGGTTCGGCGATCAGCCGGGTGATCACCAAATTCGGCGTCGAGAGCGACCCCGAGAAGGTCTACGAGCGGGTCATGCAGCTTCTCGATATCGTCAAGCTGCCGCGCGACTTCTACATCCGCCGCCCGCGCCAGCTTTCCGGCGGCCAGAAGCAACGGGTCGGTATCGCCCGGGCATTTGCCGGTAATCCGGCGATGGTCATCGCCGACGAGCCGATTTCGGCGCTCGACGTGTCGGTCGCCGCCGCGGTCACTGAACTTTTGATGGACATCCAGCGCGAACATAAGACGACCCTGCTGTTTATCAGCCACGACCTGAGCGCCGTCAGGTACCTGGCCGACCGCATTGTCGTCATGTATCTGGGTCAGATCATGGAACGCGGCACCACCGATGAAGTGTTCAGTCCGCCCTATCATCCCTATACAGAGGCGCTGCTGTCGGCCGTTCCGATCGCCGACCCAGAGATCGAAAAGCGCCATATCGTGCTCGAAGGGAACCTGCCCAGCGTGCTCGATCCGCCCCGGGGCTGTCCGTTCTGCACACGGTGTCCCAGCCGTATCGGCGAGATATGCGACGACGTGCCGCCGGCGGTGCAGATTGACGGCGAGTCCCACGCCATCGCGTGTCATATTCCGCTTGAGGAACTGAGAAAGGCCGAACCGGTGGTCAAGGTGCCGAGTGATCTTCAAAAGAAACGCTCGTTGCTGGCCAAGGAAGCCCGCGCCAAGGTCATGGCCGCCGAGGCTGCCGCCGCCGAGGCCGCCGCCGCCGAGGCCAAGGCCAAGGCCGCCGCCGCCGCCGCCGCAGTGGCCGAGGCTCGGGTCGATGCCGTGCCGGTCGACAAGGAACCCGGATAAAGCAGATTTTAGGGAAAAACGCTCATGTATTCCAAGATTCTCGTTTGCATCGACGGTTCGAAGAACGCCCGCAGGGCGGCCAAGGCCGGAGCCGAGATCGCCTTGAAGTTCGATGCCGAATTGCACATGTTGACAGTCGTCCGACCGTTCAAGGCGACGCCCAAGCTGCAGCAATTCCTCGAGGTGGAAAACCTGATGGGTGAACCCAAGTACGTGCTCGACGAAATGGTCAAGGACATCCTGGCTGAGGCCCGCAAACATGCCGAAAAATCCGGCGTCAAGAAGCTCGTGACCCATGTCAAGGAGGGAAAGCCAGCACGCTCCATCGTCGCCTTCGCCGATGACAACGATATCGATCTGATCGTCATCGGCAGCCGCGGCGTCGGCAGCGACATCGAAAACATGCTGCTGGGTAGTGTTTCGCACAAGGTCAGCGCGATGGCCCCTTGTACGGTTGTCATCGTGCGTTAAAGCCAGTCTTCTTCGAAGTCGTATGATGACAGGGTTTTGGTGCCGTCTTTGGTAATCAGTACCTGTTCTTCCAACTTGACGCCTTCGCGGCCACCATCTGATGCGATCATCGATTCAACGCAGATCGTCATGCCTTCTTCAAGGTATCCGTCGTAGCCTTTTATATTATGATCAATGCGGTGTTTAAGCGACGGGTATTCGTCGGCAAGCCCAACGCCGTGCATCAAACATGTGTAGCGGTTGGACATGAATTCATCAGGGATCGGCCAGGCCTTTTCAACGACCTCACGGAAGCTTATGCCCGCTTTAAGCAGGGCTATATTATGATGAATTTGCTCATGGGCAGCGGCGTACAGGCGTCGTTGCTCATCGTCGGGTTTGCCCTTGCCGCAGCGCCAGGAACGTGAAATATCGGCGCAATAGCCATACGGGCCGATCAGGTCTGTATCAAAACTGACCATGTCACCGGGTTCAATAGGGCGCATGGAGCATTCGCGAAACCATGGATTGGTGCGCGGTCCCGACGACAACAGCCGGGTTTCTATCCATTCACCGCCAAGGGCAATATTTGTTTCATGAAGTTTTGCCCACAGGGCGTTTTCTGTAATGCCGGGGGCCAGCACCTCGTGCATGGCCTTCATGCCGGTTTCACAAACATCGATGGCCTTTTGCATCAGGACAAGTTCTTCGTTGCTTTTGATCAGGCGGGCCTGCTCGGTGATTTCCAGGCCGTCAAAAAGATCAATACCGTGGGAGCGAATGGCATCGGTTCCCATGTGTGACAATCGATCGACAGCCAGACGCTTGTTGCCATGGCCGTGTTGCTTCATTAAATCGGCGATCTGGTTGCCAAATTCTGCGGCCTGTTCGTGGCCCTTGTAGGCTGCGGCAAAATAGTAGAACGACGGCATCACCCGATATTCATCAATAGTCGGCAATTCTTCGGCCAGGTGGGGCAGGTTGGAATAATCAAACAGAACGACCGGGCCGTCGGCGGCGATGAAGGCGCAGCGCGTTTCATAATGGGAACACCAGATTTGCATGTTAGTGGAATCAGTGGCGTAACGGGTGTTGACCTGGTCAAACAGCAAGGCTGCGGCGCAATCCTTTTTCTTTAACTCATCGCGGATCCGGCCAAGTCGGTACAGGCGAACACTGTCCAAATCGACCGGGGCGTCACTGAATTCCATAGCGCCATGCTGGCGGGGCGCCCCCTTGCTGTAGACGGCATTGGCGGCATTGATGGGCATCATCGTGTTCCCCTTGCTTCAGATTATCTCCTTGCAGGCTTCTTCCAACCTGTCGCAGGCGATTTTTAAATTTTCCATTGAGGTGGCGTAGGAAAGACGGATATTCGGGTCGTATTCAAATGCCGCACCGGGAACAACAGAAACGCCAGCGCTTTCCAGAAGGTAGCTGGCTAAAACGGTACTGGAATTAATTGTCTTGCCATCGGGTGAAGTTTTGCCGATCAAATCGGCGCAGGATGGAAACAGGTAAAAGGCCCCTTCGGGCGCGTGGCACGAAAGGCCGTCAATGGTATTCAGGCGTTCAACAAGAAAATCGCGGCGATCCTTGAATTCAGCCGCTCGTGCAGCAAGGTAATCTTGCGGACCTTCGAGTGCGGCAACTGCAGCAGCCTGGCTGATAGAGCAGGGGTTGCCGACACTTTGCGACAGCACCTTGGTAATGCCGCCGATTAAATCTTTTGGGCCTCCCGCGTAGCCAATGCGCCAGCCGGTCATTGAATAGGCTTTCGAGGCACCGTTGATGGTCAATGTACGATCATAAAGACCGGGTTCAACCTGTGCCGGGGTGGCGAAGACGAAATTGTCAAAGACGATATGCTCGTAGATATCATCGGCAATAATCCATACTTGGGGGTGGCGCATCAAAACGTCGGCCAGGGCTTTCATTTCATCGGCACTATAAGCCGCACCGGTCGGATTGCTTGGTGAGTTAAGCAAAATTAGCCGGGTCCGGTCTGTGATCGCCTTTTCCAGATCATCGGCCCGCAACTTGAACCCGTTGTCCTGGTGGCACGAAACAGTGACCGGGTTGGCACCGGCAAGCAGGGCCATGCCCGTGTAGGATGTCCAGCACGGCACCGGCAGAATAACCTCGTCGCCCGGGTTGACGATGGCTTGCATGGCGTGGAACAGAAGCGGCTTGGCCCCCGCCTCCACGATGATTTGGTCAGAAGGGTAGTCAAGATCGTTGTCGCGACGAAATTTGTTGCTGATCGCAGATTTCAGGGCGCTAATGCCATCGACCGGCGTGTAGCGGGTAAAGTTCTCATGAATGGCGTCAATGGCGGCTTGCTTTATGTGCTCGGGGGTCGGGAAATCCGGCTCGCCGATACTCAAATCGATGATGTCGCGGCCCTCTTCCTTGAGGCGGCTGGTCAGCGAAAAAATAACGCTGATTGCTGATGGCTGGAAGCGCTCCAGTATGCTGCTAAGATTTCTCATCCCTAGTTTTCCCTTGCTCCACCTTCAGCGATACGGCGTTCAACGAAAGCATCCAGTTCCTCTTCAATAGATTTATCAAAGGGGGGTTGCTGGTAGTTCTCGAGCAATTTCTTATAAATTGTATTGGCCCGCGTTGTGGCATCGATGGAACCATTATCTCGCCAGTTCTCAAAATTGCTCCAGTCAGACAGGATCGGGCTGTAAAAGGCGTTTTCAAATCGTTCCATGGTGTGGGCGCAGCCAAAGTAATGACCGCCGGGCTCGACTTCGCGGATGGCTTCCATGGCCATTTCATTCATGTTGATGGTCAGCGGTTGCATAAACTCGGACATCATTTGTAACATTTCGGCATCAATGATGACCTTTTCGAAAGATGCCGAAAGCCCACCTTCAAGCCATCCCAGTGCATGTTTGATCATATTGCAGTGGCTCAAAATGCACGGCCAGATCGACATTTGCGACTCGTAGGCCGCCTGTACGTCCGGTGCGTTGGATGCGTTGACGTTTGAAGAACGATACGGAATGCCATAGCGTCGTGACAATTGGCCACCAATCAGCACTGCCTTGGCATATTCAGGAGTACCGAATGCTGGCGAGCCGGTGCGCATATCGACGTTGGAGGTAAAGCCGCCGTACAGCACCGGGGCCCCGGGATTAACCATCTGCAAAAAGGCGATGCCAGCCAACGCTTCGGCATTTTGCTGGACAATAGCACCAGCCACCGTTACCGGAGCCATGGCACCGGCCAACGTAAATGGGGTGATGACGACCGGCTGGTTCATGCGCGCCATTTCAATGATACCGCCCAACATGGCGACATCGTACTGGCGCGGTGAATTGGCGTTGACGACAGTGAAGATCGAAGGCTCGCTCAGCATTTGTTCGTTGCTGATGCCACGTCCAATACGCACCATTTCGATGGAATCTCTGATTCTTTGGCGATTCAGGCAGTAGCCGTAACCAATTTTGTCGCACAACTTGATCATCGCCTGCTCGGCCACGAGATGGCGGATCGGGGTTTCGATGTCGGTCGGTTCGACCGGATAACCCGAAAGCTGGTGGACGATGTTGAGGCTTTGGCCGAGGCGGACAAAATTACTGTAGTCTTCCATACTCCCCTGCCTGCGCCCTTTATCCATATCTGTGGCATTGGGCGGGCTGGAGACCATACAGAAAACTGTATGATTTCCGCCGTATTCCAGATTGTGGGCCGGGTTGCGGGCGTATCCGGTGAATTGTTTGGGCGCCGTCTTGATTGATTGCTCAATCAACCCCCGATCAAAGCGCACGCAGGGATCGCCGGGGCGCACATCGGCACCGGCGTTCTTTAGAATTTCGCGCGCTTCTTCAAGTAGGAAATTGATGCCGAGTTCTTCGAGAACATCAAGGGATGTGTTATGTAGCGCTTCAACTTCATCGTCAGAAATAATATTGAATGGCTGATAGGGATTTTGCGGTTGCCTGAAGGGGAGCTGCTGAAAGCTCTTGCCGCCTTCTCTTCGGCTTCCGGTTCTCGCGCGTGCTCGGGTTCGTTTTGCCACAGACTTGCCTCCCACTTTTTTTACATTGCTGGAGCCAATTCCAGATGACCGTCTTGTTGTTTTTCAAGGACCCTTTTGAGCGCCGGAATGAAATGTTCCAGCGGTAAGGTATCGTAATCGGGGTCGAAGGCGTTCTGATCATATTTATGACAGAAATCCACACAGGCTTGATAATGGGGGTGGTCTATGAAGCGATCACGGGCGTTATGATCACCGCCGATGTATTCATTGTAGTAGTAGCTTTGGAAAAGACCGTGATGCTTGATGATCCAGTAGGTCTTTTCCGACACATAAGGGCGCAAGACGGCGGCGGCAAATTCGCTGTGATTATAGGGTGAGATAATGTCGCCTATATCGTGCAGCAGGGCGGCCACGACCATTTCCTCATCACAACCATCGCGTTCGGCCAGGGTCGCTGATTGCAGGGAATGTTGATAGCGATTGATGCGATAGCCGCCCCAATCAACGTCAAGCAACTTCAGGTGAGTTAGGATCCGTTTAACAAGATCGGCGTTGGCCTGCTCTTCAAGTTTAAAAAGAAGGTCCCAGTCTTCCTGAATGCCGTCTTCCATGCGTGTCCAGCTTACGTACTCTGGCATGATCCTCACCCCCTGAATGTAACATTCGTATCAACAGAAAAAATAATGTGCTCAAATAATCGCTGTGACCAGAGGAAAGTTGTGAATGGTTTCTGATATCCAATATGCCTATCTTGGCATGTACGATTTTCCGACCCTGCGGCCAGCCCAAAACACGTGGTGGAAGGGCCTTGCGGGTCATTTTCGGGCGCGTGGTTTGTCAAAAGTGCCGAATGACCTGAACAGGTCCGTGAGCGATCCTTACGATCTTTGGCAGGCTTCCAATTTGTTCTTTGCCCAGACCTGTGGTTATCCGTTGACTCACAGGCTTGCTGGTAAAGTCCAGCTTATCGGCACGCCGTGTTACGACGCACCGGGTTGCCAGGGGCCGCAGTATAGAAGTCTGTTCATTGCCGGGCCGGACTCCGCCATCGAAAATCTTGCATCCATGCTGCCTGCCCGGATCGCGATCAACGCCAAAGATTCATTTTCGGGCTGGCGGACAGTGTGCAGTGTGGTCGACAATATCGATATGGACGGCGAGCCTTTCAGCGAAGTTGTAATCAGTGGCAGCCACGCAAAAAGCATTGATCTTGTGCGCGAAGGAAAGGCTGATATCGCCGCCATTGACTGTGTCACCCATGCTTTAATCGGCGATGTCGAACCTGGACGCCTTGAAGGCACGCGCATCGTCGAACAAGGGCCTTTGGCACCGGGGCTCCCCTACATCACCAGGGCAAATATGGATGCTCAGGACATACGGGCAATGACTAAGGCCGTTGAGGATGCCTTTATTAACCCCGAACTGGCCGATGCCCGCCAGACCCTCAGGCTCATCGATTTCGATTTTGTGCCGTTGTCGCAATATGTACGGATAATGAAATAAATTCCGTCTCGGGAATTCTTGACCGAACGAAAAATTGGGCATTGGTCAAATCTGAAGTTTCACATATATACGTTTCAGGACAGTGGGCCGTGGAAGAGAAGCCAGATACATCACAGGCCTACGGCCCCGAAGTCGCGGAACAAGCGGTTAGCGCCGCTTTTCTTTCGCCAGAAGAAATTATTGAACCGGATTTAGGCAAAAGCACCCTTGGCCGCGCCCGTGCGTGGATACTGCTGCTGGTTATGGGGGTGCTATGGGGGGCGACATTTTCGCTTGCCAAAATTGCCGCCGAAGGCGGTGGCCATCCGTTGGGGATTAATTTCTGGCAGTCGATGATTGGCGCTATTGCTTTGATCACGGTGATGTTGGTGACCGGTCGCAGGTTGCCCATGAAACGGGAAAATATTCTGTTTTATATGGCCTGCGGTATGCTGGGATCGATAATCCCGGGCATTTTGTTTTTTTATGCCGCTTCAAGGGTTTCACCAGGAATTCTGTCGATCACGGTGGCCACCGTGCCGCTTTTGACATTTGTCGCTGCGGCCTTTTTGGGCATTGAAAAGTTCCAGCTTGGCCGAATTCTGGGCGTTATTTTTGGCGGGCTTTCAATTCTGTTGCTGGTCGGGCCCGAAGAAAGCTTGCCTGACCGAAGTGCCGTGCCGTGGGTGTTGGTGGCATTGATTGCTTCGGTCTGTTATGCGGGCGAGAATATGGTTGTCGCCTTGCACATGCCCAGCAATGTCAATGCGACGACGATTACTGGCGGCCTGTTTATTGCCGCAACCGCCATCATGATCCCGTTTGTCATTGCAACGGGCACCTTCGTTCCGTTGATCTGGCCATGGGGACCTGTTGAGTGGGCGATCATCGGGATGGCGATCATCAGCGTTGCCGCCTACAGTATGTTTATATTTTTAATCACCCACGCAGGACCGGTTTTCGCCAGCCAGACCGCCTATGTGGTGACTTTTTCGGGCGTTTTCTGGGGCGTCTTGATTTTTGACGAAAAGCACTCGTACTTTATATGGGTCTCGCTGGCGATCATGCTTGTCGCGTTGGCATTGGTCAGGCCACGAAAAGTCGAGCAGGCCTAGTCCCGGTAATCTGGCTCTTCACTGTCGAGGATATCTTTCAGGGCGGCCAGATGGCGTTCGGCGAAGCCGGGATAGTTCTCGAATTGCTGGGCCGTTTTCTCCGCCACTTCGGGCGAAGCGATACGCAATTCCCGGCCCGTGGACAGGGCCGTAATCAGGGTTTCACAGGCCCGCTCGAAGTAATACATGTCGTCGAAAACTTCGGCTACCGAATTGCCGATAACCATAACCCCGTGATTACCCATGATCGCCAGGCGCTTGTTGCCCATGACCGTACTCAGGCGTTCGGCTTCATCGCCCATGCCCATACCGTCAAACCCGTCATCAACGGCGATGCGGTTATAGAAACGCATGGTGTTCTGGTCGATGGGCGGCATCGAGCTGTCCTTGAGGCTGGCCAGCGCGGTGACGAATTTCGAATGCACATGCATGATGCAACGGGCACCGGGGTTGTTCCTGTGCATGGCACCGTGAATGCACCAGGCCGTGGGGTCGATGTCGTCTCGCTCGCCCATAGCCGGATCATTGGCGTTGATAAGCAAAAGGTCAGAAGCCCGCATTTTCGAGAAATGTCGACCGTATGGGTTGAGCAGAAATTTAGATCCATCGTCTGAAACAGCGAGGCTGAAATGATTGGCGATGCCTTCGTGCATGTTCAGGCGCGCTGTCCAGCGAAAAGCTGCTGCCATGTCGACGCGATGTTCGCTAAGTGGGTCTTCCACTAATTGAGGCTGCTGCAAGGTTCTGATCTCCTGTTGTAAAGACGATATTATAACCCAGGGTAAATTAAAAAGCCCTGTATGATTTTGCCTGACAACGCCCCGCTCACTCAGTTAAACTGAGACGTTATTAATTTTAGATTGATCCAAATCAAGCCTCTGTTTCGTAGGCTCGGTTAAACAATAAGTCTGTCGGCAATGCTGGGGGTTGCCGTTGGGTTTCTTTAGACATCTCCAATATCGATTTTGGTAATTTGGTTTTGCCAGTGGCGAGGCGCAATGGATGATCTTGTGAAGAAGACGACGACGAAAAAAAACAGTAAAAAAGACAGTCAGCGCCCGATGACGGGTAACGAGGCGCTTGCGCGTGGCGCGTGGGAAGCCGGTGTCAGAGTGGGCTCTGCGTACCCTGGAACGCCAAGCACTGAAATTATGGAAAACTTGTCCAAGTACCCCAGCGAGGATGTTGCGGCGCAATGGGCAACCAATGAAAAAGTTGCCTGTGATGTTGCCATTGGCGCGTCCTTCGCAGGAGTGCGGGCGATGACATCCATGAAGCATGTGGGCCTGAATGTGGCTTCGGACGCCCTGATGTCAGTCACTTACATCGGCGTTAACGGCGGGCTGGTTCTAATTGTTTGTGGTGATTCGGGCATTCATTCTTCCAAGAACGAACAGGATTCACGGGTCTTTGCAAAATTCGCCATGGTTCCGTGCCTAGACCCTTCCGATGCCCAGGAAGCGCTCGATTATACAAAACTTGCCTTTGACCTGAGTGAAGATTTTGACACCCCGGTTATCGTCCGCTCAACAACCCGCCTGTCTCATACCCGCAGTACCGTCAAAGTCGGCAAGCGCGTTGAAAAACCATCAAAGGGCTTTGTCGACAATCCTTCCAAGAACGTCATGATGCCCAACAATGCCCGCGTCCGTCATCCGCAATTGATCGAACGCGAGGAAAAGCTGAAGGAACATTTTGCTACCTCGGGCATCAATAAATGGGAAAAGGGCCGCAAGGACATTGGCATCATCACCATGGCCACGTCCTATGCCTACGTTAAGGAATCCATCAGCGACGCAAGCATTTTAAAGTTGGGCGCGTCCTATCCCTTGCCCGATAAACTGATTGCCGATTTCTGCAAATCCGTTGACCGGGTTCTGGTTGTTGAAGAGCTGGAGCCGGTTGTTGAAGACGAAATCAAGGTTATGGGTTTTGCCGTGGAAGGCAAAAAATATTTCTCCCGGGTCGGTGAATTTTCTCCTGAAATTGTTCGTCAGGGTCTAGAGGCGGCCGGTGTTTTGGAAAAACGTGATCTTGCCCCGGCCCATGATCAGCGGATTACCCCCAGGCCGCCGGTGCTTTGTGCTGGCTGTCCCCATACGTCGGGTTACATGGCGATCAGGGCCATGAATGGCCGTGTCATGGGCGATATCGGCTGTTATACCCTGGCCGCTGTTGAACCGCTGAGATCCATCGATACCTGTGTCTCCATGGGTTCCAGTATTGGCAATGCCATCGGCGTCGCCAAGGCGGGTTTGGAAAGCAAGCCGATCATTGCCACCATCGGCGATTCGACCTTCCTGCATTCGGGAATTCCGGCCTTGATCGATGCCGTCTATAACGAAGTCGATATTACGGTGATCCTGCTCGACAACCACATCACTGCCATGACCGGCGGCCAGAACCACGCGGCGACGGGTAAGACGCTTCGGGGGGAAGAAACCCATCGTATTGATTTTGAGAAACTGATCAACGCCATTGGTGTGACCTGGGTTAAGAAAATCGACAGCTATGACGTCGCCACCATGTACCAGACATTCCGTGAGGCCGCCGAATTCAAGGGCGTTTCCGTGGTTATTTCTGACAGGCCTTGCGTACTTGACCCGGTCAAGGTCAAGGGGCCGTCTCTTACGGTCATTTCTGAAAACTGTGTCGCCTGTCAATCATGCATGAACCTAGGCTGTCCGGCTCTGTCTTGGTCTGATGAATGGTACGATGGTCATCACAAGGTCAAAATCGATCAGGACGCCTGTATCGGCTGCTCTCTTTGCGCGCAGGTTTGTCCCGCTGACAGCATCCGTCCGCTTGAAGCCGAAGTTCATTAAGTCCGTAAAGTAGAGAACTCCATGAGAAATCAGGCATCTGAAGTGAAAACGATGAACGTGTTGATCGTTGGGGTCGGCGGTCAGGGTGTCATTATGGTCTCTAAGGTGCTGGCGACGTTGTGTCAGATGCATGGCTATCAGGTCAAGCAAAGCGAAGTTCACGGAATGGCCAAACGGGGCGGTTCTGTCTTCAGTCATGTTCGTTTTGGCGAGCAGGTCTGGTCACCGACAATCCCGGCCGGGGAAGCCGATGTGCTGTTGTCCCTTGAGTGGGCCGAAGGCTTGCGCTGGCTGAATTACCTTGAGCCGACCAACGGCACCTACATCACCGATACCCAACATATTGTGCCACCCTTTGCCTGTCTTAACCGCAAGCGTGGAGCGGACAAGGTTTATTCAAAGGAAACGCCTGAGCAAATCGTCGCCGAAGTTGCCAATGGACTAGCCCTGGACGCAACGACCATGGCTTCAGACCTTGGTAATTTGCGGGCCTCGAACACGGTGCTGCTTGGAACTCTGTCAACGGCGCTGGATTTTGACGTCGATGAATGGCTGCAGGTGATTTCTGATTTCGTGCCGCCAAAAACCATCGACATTAATCGCCAGGCTTTTCTTAAAGGCCGGGCCTGGGCCGAACAGGCGAAAGATGAAACCATTTCCGAGCCGCTTGCCCCGCAACTTAAAACGGTTATTCCGGAAATTCAGGCCAATGATGATTTTGAGCTTCGCCTGACCCGCGAGTGGTGCAAGGGCTGCGATATTTGCGTCAAGATGTGCCCGGAACGCTGTCTTGCACTGGACGCGGAACAACTTGTTGAATTAATTCATCCGGAACGCTGTACGGGATGTCGGGTCTGTGAATGGTTGTGCCCGGATTTCGCCATCGACGTGATCAGACCTTCAGTACAGAAAATGAGTGCATAACTATGAGAGCAACCGGCCAACTTCAGAATTTACAAGGCAACCACGCCTGCGCCATGGGTGCGATCGCCGCCGGTTGCCGCTTTTTTGCCGGCTACCCGATCACGCCGTCTTCGGAAATTGCCGAAAAGATGTCGCTTGAATTGCCAAAGGTCGATGGAATTTTCATTCAGATGGAAGACGAAATCGCCTCTATGGGTGCGATTTTGGGCGCTTCCATGGGTGGCTCCAAGGCAATGACGGCAACCAGTGGTCCGGGTTTTTCCCTAAAGCAGGAAAATCTTGGCTATGCCGCTGGTGCCGAAATTCCCTGTGTTGTGGTCAACGTCATGCGTGGTGGTCCCAGCACCGGTCTTCCGACCCGCCCCGCACAAGGCGACATCATGCAGGCCAGATGGGGCACCCACGGCGACCATGGGGTGATCGTGCTGGCGCCGTGCTCGGTAAAGGAAATCTATCAGGAAATGATTCGCGCCTTCTGGCTCACAGAAACCCTGCGGGTGCCGGTTGTGGTGATCTATGACGAGGTTATCGGCCATTTGGTCGAAACCGTAGAACTGCCAAGCCCCCAATCCATTGAACAGGCCGAACGGAAATGGGCGAGCGGCCCCAGCGCTGAATTCTTGCCTTATCAAAAAACCAAGGACATGGTCCCGGCGATGGCCCGTCCCGGCGATGGGTACCGGGCCCATACCACCGGGTTGACCACGTCAGAAAGCGGCTTCCCGACCCAGGATCCAGGGCAGGTTGAGGCCATGGTCACACGCCGTCTTGGCAAGCTGGAACATCATGCGGCGGATATCGCCTCCTATGAAGAAATTGACTGCAAGGACGCCAAGATCATCCTCGTCACAGTTGGCATCAGCGCCCGCGCAGCCGCTCGGGCCCAGCAACAGGCGCGCGACAAGGGTCTGAAAGTTGGTCTGTTCCGTCCCATCACACTTTGGCCGTTTCCTGTGGTGGCGTTCCGGGCGGCATCAAAAAAGGCTACGCACATCATTGTGCCTGAAATGAATGCCGGTCAGCTGATCCTGGAAATCGAACGCCTGATGAGCGCTAAACAGACTGCCGTCGGCATCAACCGGATCGATGGCGAGGTCATTGATCCGGTGGCCATCCTCGAAAAAATAGAGGAGATATCCAGAGCATGAGTGAACAAGCATTGGAATCCTTCAACATCCGTGACTATTTGCGTGAGGATATGTTCCCGCATTTTCTGTGTCCTGGGTGCGGGCACGGTATTGCCTTGCGGGCTCTGTTGTGGGCGGTTCATGAACTGGAGATCAGCAACGATAAACTGGCTATCGTTTCCGGGATTGGCTGTTCGGGGCGCATCGGTGCTTATGTAGACGCCAATACATTCCATGTCACCCACGGTCGTCCACTGGCTTTCGCCACCGGCCTGGCTTTAAGCAGACCCGACCTGAAAGTGGTGGTCA
>JACKQG010000316.1_pt2 | contig 61918 bp, 48 predicted proteins | sample 8237621 | NCBI WGS metagenome assembly JACKQG01 (sample SAMN15677084, study PRJNA649215) | marine metagenome | biome: marine; feature: Black Sea; material: saline water; isolation source: suspended particulate matter (SPM) from the Black Sea western gyre | collected 2013-06-09/2013-06-10 | depth... | reverse complement strand
GGCGGCGCCGCCGTGCAGCCGGACCTGGTCGCCAAGATCGAGGAGCGCATCCAGGGCCGGCCCAGCACCGGCTACGGCCTCACCGAGGTGAACGGCGTCGTGACGGTCAACTCGGCGCATTTCTTCCTCGCCAAGCCCGAGTCGGCCGGTCCGGTCATGCCGATCATGGAGGCCCGGATCGTGGCCGAGGACGGCGGCGACCAGCCGGCGGGTGGCCTGGGCGAGCTGTGGGTTCGGGGTGCGAACGTGTTTCGGGGCTACCTGAACCAGCCGGAGGCCAACGCCGAGATCCTCACCGACGGCTGGTTCCACACCGGCGACATCGGCTACCTCGACGACGACGGCTTCCTGTTCCTCGTCGACCGGGCCAAGGACATGGTGCTGCGGGGCGGCGAGAACGTCTATTCGGCCGAGGTCGAGGCCGCCATCTACGAGCACCCGGCCATCGCCGAGGCTGCCGTGTTCGCAGTGCCGGACGAGCGCCTGGGCGAGGCGGTCGGCGTGGCGATCCTGCTGCTCCCCGGCCAGACCCTCGATGCCGATGGGTTGCGCGCACATGTGGCGGTCCTCATCGCCTCGTTCAAGGTGCCGCAGCATGTGTGGTTCGTGGATGAGGCCCTGCCCCGCAACGCCAACGGCAAGTTCGTGAAGCGGGAGCTGCGCGAGTCCCTGATCGGCACGCCTACTGCCTAGTTGGCCGGACAGGAGTTCGGTGCCGGTGGACAGGCAGGCGCCCGAACCGACTTCCCCCGCTACCGTTGCGCCGATGGGCGAGCGCAATCCTCACCTGGTCGAGCGCCTCCGGGGGTTCGGCACGACGATCTTCACCGAGATGTCGGAGTTGGCGGCGCGCACCGGGGCCATCAACCTGGGGCAGGGCTTCCCCGATGCCGACGGTCCCGACGAGGTGCTCGAGGCGGCCGTGGCGGCGATCCGGGCGGGCCACAACCAGTACCCGCCCGGTCTCGGCATTCCGGCATTGCGTCGGGCGGTGGCCGACCACCAGCGGCGCTTCTACGGCCTCGAGGTCGACCCCGACACCGAGGTGCTGGTCACCGCCGGGGCGGCGGAGGCCATCGCTGCGGCGATGTTGGCGCTCGTCGAACCGGGCGACGAGGTGGTGGTGTTCGAGCCGTACTTCGACCACTACGCCACCTCGATCGCCCTGGCCGGTGGTCGACGGCGGGTGGTGCGCCTGCAGGAGCCGGACCTGCGCTTCGATGTCGCCGACCTCGAGGCGGTCGTCGGCCCCGAAACGCGGCTGATCCTGCTCAACTCCCCGCACAACCCGACCGGTAAGGTCTTCGACGCTGACGAGTTGGCCGCCATCGCCGCCGTGGCGATCGAACACGACCTGCTGGTCGTGACAGACGAGGTCTACGAGCACCTTGTCTTCGACGACGCCCACCACATCCCGGTTGCGACGCTGCCTGGCATGGCCGGGCGCACCTTCACGATCTCGTCGGGGGGCAAGTCGTTCGGGTTCACCGGCTGGAAGATCGGCTGGGCGCACGGCCCGGCCGAGTTGATCTCGGCGGTGCTCGTGGCGAAGCAGTCCCTTACCTACGTCAGCGGTGGCCCGTTCCAGCACGCCATGGTCACCGCCCTCGGCCTCGACGACGGTTACTACACGGAGCTGGCCGACGACCTCCAGGCCAGGCGCGACCTGTTCTGCGCCGGGCTCGAGGCGGCGGGCTTCACGGTGCGGCCGCCGGAGGGCACCTACTTCGCCACCGCCGACATCCGGCCCCTCGGCTTCGACGACGGGCTCGACTTCTGCCTGTCGTTGCCGGTGCGTTGCGGGGTGGTCGCCATCCCGAGTGCGGTTTTCTACGACGACGAGGACGCCGGCCGCCACCTGGTGCGGTTCGCCTTCTGCAAGCAACCGGAGGTGCTCAGCGAGGCCGTCGAGCGCCTCACAGGACTCAGACCGGGAATGGGCCCAGGATGAGGGTCGCAGCAGTCCAGCACGACGTGGTCTGGGAGGACCGTGCCGCCAACCACGCCCACCTCGAGGGCATGGTCGCCGAGGCGGCCGACCGGGGGGCGAACCTGGTGGTGCTCACCGAGATGTTCCCGACGGGCTTTTCGCTGGCCACCGACCTGATCGTCGAACCGGCCGACGGGCCGAGCGTCGAGTGGCTGTGCGCACAGTCGGCCCGCCACGGCTGCTGGACCGCCGGCTCGATCCCCACCCTCGATATCGCCGGCGAGCTCCCGGTGAACCGCTTCGTGGTGGCCTCCCCCGACGGCACCACCCAGCACTACGACAAGCTCTACCCGTTCTCGTACGCCAGGGAGCACGAGCGCTACCGGGCCGGCGACAGGCACGTCACCGTCGACATCGACGGCGTCCGCACCACCTTGTTCGTCTGCTATGACCTGCGCTTCGCCGAGGCCTTCTGGGACCTGGCCCACGACACCGACCTCTACCTGGTGCCGGCCAACTGGCCAGAGGCGCGCCGGGAGCACTGGCGCACGCTGCTGCGGGCCCGGGCCATCGAGAACCAGGCCTACGTGGTGGGCATCAACCGGGTCGGTTCCGATCCGAAGCTCTCGTACACGGGCGACAGCGTGATCATCGACCCGTTCGGGGAGGTGCTGGCCGAGGCCGAGCCGGGCCGCGAGGAGGTGCTCGTCGCCGAGGTCGACCCCGCACGGGTGGCCGAGGTGCGAGAGCGCTACCCGTTCCTCCAGGATCGTCGCGGGTGACCACCCCCGACGTCCTCGGGCGGGCCCGTTCGCTCGTCGAACCGGCGCTGCGGACGATCGTCGAGGGCCTGGATCAGCGCCTGCGGCGGTCGTCGACCTACCACTTCGGTTGGGCCGAAGCCGACGGCTCGCCGTCCGACCTGGGGGCCGGCAAGGGACTGCGTCCGGCGCTGGCGGTGCTCTCCGCCGAGGCGGTGGGCGCACCTGCCGAGGTGGCCGTGCCGGGTGCCGTGGCCGTCGAGTTGGTGCACAACTTCTCGCTGGTGCACGACGACATCATCGACGGCGACACCGAGCGTCGGCACCGGGCGACCGTGTGGTCGGCGTTCGGCACGGACGAGGCGATCATCTCCGGCGACGCCCTCCACAACCTTGCCTACCAGGTGCTGCTCGACGACCCGTCGCCGCAACGCCAGGCGGCCGCCGCCCGCCTCACCCGGGCCACGGCGGCGATGATCGCCGGACAGGCCGCCGACATGGCCTTCGACGACCTGCCCACGGTGACGCTCGCCGAGTGCGTCGCCATGGAGGCCGACAAGACGGGGGCGCTGCTGGCCTATTCCGCCAGCGTGGGCGCCGTGCTGGCCGGGGCCACGGACGCCCAGGTCGACGCCCTCGACGAGTTCGGCATGGAGCTGGGTTGCGCCTTCCAGGCGGTCGACGATGTGCTCGGCATCTGGGGCGACCCGTCGGTCACCGGCAAGGCGGTCGGCAACGACCTGCGCGAGCGGAAGAAGTCGCTCCCTGTTGCGGTGGTGCTCGACCAGGGTGGCGAGGCAGCCGCTGAGCTGCTGGCGATCTACGGCCGCGACGGTGACCTGATCGACGACGATGTGGCCCGTGCGACGGCGGTGCTCGAGGCGGCGGGCGGACGGTCGCACGCCGAGTCGTCGGCCGGCGCCCACCTGGTGCTGGCGCTCACGGCGCTCGACGGCCTGGGCTTCGACGACGGTGCCGTGGCCGACCTCAACGACCTCGCCCGCTTCGTCGCCGACCGCGACTTCTAGAGACGCCGGATCGCAGCCAGGGACACGACGGCCCGACCCTCCTCACGGGAGGCCGGCAGGTCGACCGTGCCCTCGAGGATCCACTCGTGGAAGCCGTCGGGGTCGGCGATGGTCTGGGTGACGGGCCAGGTCTCAGCGCCCACACCGCCCGAGTCGTCGAGCACGAAGAACCCGGCGCCCCTTGCGCGGGCGTCAGTGGGAATCTCGACGAAGTCGTCCCAGTAGGGGGCGATGGCCTCCGCTACCGATGCGGCCGTCCAGGGCTCGTCGCCGACAGTCGGCACCTCGGCCAGTGCAGCGTGCTTGCGGCGGGCCAGCAGTTGCACCCAGCGGAACACCTCGTTACGCACCATCACCCGGAACGCCCGCGGCTCAGCGGTCACGTCGGGCCGGTCGTCCATCGGGGTCGCCGCCACCCTGTCGGCGGCGTCGTAGTCGTCGGGGTTGCGCAGCCGCTCCCACTCCTCGAGCAGGCTGGAGTCGACCTGGCGCACCGTGGCGCCCAGCCATGCCTCGAGGTCGGCGACCTCGTCGGTTCGTGCCGCCGGCGGCACGTTCTGCACGAGCCCCTTGTAGGCGTCGGTGAGGTAGCGCAGCACGGTCCCCTCGGAGCGCTTGAGGCCGTGGTGCCCGATGTAGTCCCGGAATCCGTACCCGAACTCGAACATCTCCCTGGCCACCGACTTGGGCTTGACGTTTTCGTCGCCCACCCACGGGTGGTGCGAGCGGAACACGTCGAACGTGCCGTACAGGAACTCGGCCAGCGGCCGCGGCGGGTGCACCTCGGCGAGGCGGTCCATGCGCTCCTCGTACTCGACGCCCTCCATCTTGAGGCGGGCCACCAGCTCCGACTTGAGCCGGTTCACCTGGGCGGCCAGCACCACGCCGGGGTTCTCCAGCACCGACTCGACCACCGAGAGCACGTCGAGGGCGTGCCCTGGCTCGTCGATGTCGAGTTCGGGGATCACCTCGAGGGCGAACAACGACAGCGGCTGGTGGAGGGCGAACTGGTCCTGGAGGTCGACGCCGATGCGCACCCGGCGGCCCTCGGCGTCGGGCTCTCCCAGTTCCTCGACGATGCCGGCGGCGCGCAGCGAGCGGTAGACGCCGATGGCCTTGCGGACGTGCCGGCGCTGGCGCTTGCGGGGCTCGTGGTTGTCGAGCAGCAGCCGCTTGAGCGCGGCCCCGCCGTCGCCCGGACGGGACAGCACGTTGAGCACCATCTGGTGGGTGACGTCGAAGCTCGAATCGAGCGGCTCGGGCCGGCCGACCACGAACCGGTCGAAGGTCTCCTCGTTCCAGTGGGAGTACCCGCGGTCCGGCGGCTTCTTCTTGACCAACTTCTTCCTGCGGCCCGGGTCGGCGGCCACCTTCTGTTCGGCCCGCCGGTTCTCGATCCAGTGGGGCGGGGCCTGCACCCAGACATGGCCCTCGTCGTCGAAGCCCCGCCGCCCGGCCCGGCCGGCGACCTGCTGGAACTCCCGGTTGGAGAGCAGCCGGGTGGTGGTGCCGTCGTACTTGCAGAGCTGGGTGAACAGCACGGTGCGGATCGGCACGTTGACGCCCACGCCGAGCGTGTCGGTCCCGCAGATCAGTTTGAGCAGGCCGGCCTGGGCCAGCTTCTCGATCAACAGCCGGTAGCGGGGGAGCAGCCCGGCGTGGTGCAGCCCGATCCCGTGGCCGATGAAGCGCCGCAGGTCCTTGCCGATCGGGGTGTCGAACCGGAACCCGCCGACCTCGGCCCGCACCGCCGCCTTCTCGTCCCTGGTGAGCACATCGAGGCTGCAGAGGTCCTGGGCCTTCTCGGCGGCGGACTGCTGCGTGAAGTGCACGATGTAGACAGGCGCCCGGTCGGACTTCAGCAGATCGTCAATGGACTCGTGGAGCGGCGTCTCCCGGTACTCGGTGATGAGCGGCACGGGCCGTTCGCTGCCGGCCACGGTGACGGCAGGTCGGCCGGTGCGGGCCTCGAGGTCGTCGGTGAACCGGCGGGTCGGCCCGAGCGTTGCGGACATCAGCAGGAACTGCACGTCGGTCAGCTCGAGCAGCGGCACCTGCCATGCCCAGCCCCGCTGCGGGTCGGCGTAGAAGTGGAACTCGTCGGCCACGACCAGCCCCACATCGACGTCGACGCCCTGGCGCAGGGCCCGGTGGGCGAGGATCTCGGCGGTGCAGGCGATGATCGGGGCGTCGGGGTTGATCGAGGCGTCGCCGGTCACCATGCCGACGTTGTCGGGCCCGAAGTCGCGGGCCAGGGCGAAGAACTTCTCGCTGACCAGGGCCTTGATCGGCGCCGTGTACACGCTGCGTTCGCCCCGTGCCAGTGCGGCGGCGTGGGCGGCGGTTGCTACCAGCGACTTGCCCGAGCCGGTGGGCGTGGCGAGGATGACGTGGTTGCCGGCCAGCAGTTCGAGTACGGCCTCCTCCTGGGCCGGATACAGGTCGAGTCCCTGTTCCGTGGTCCAGGAGACGAACCCCTCCAGCAGGTCGTCCGGGTCGCCCCCATCCGGTAGCCGGTCGGTCAGCAGCGTCACGACGGGCGGACGAGGGCCGCCCGCAGTGCCTCTACCTCGGCGTGGGCGGCACAGCCGGGGAGGTGGTCGTTGACCATGCCCATGGCCTGCATGAAGGCGTAGACGGTGGTCGGCCCGACGAACGACCAGCCCCGCCGCCTGAGGTCCCGTGACAGCGCCGTCGAGGTCGGCGTGGTGGCGGGGATCGAACCGTCGGCATCGCGGACGGTTGCCTCGGGCTCCCACGACCACACGTACGTTGCCAGCGAACCGAACTCGTCGGCCATCTCCAGGCAGCGGGCGGCGTTGCGGATCGTCGACTCGATCTTGCCGCGGTGCCGGATGATCCCGGCGTCGCCCAGCAGGCGCTCGACGTCGGCCTCCCCGAAGCGGGTGACCAGCACCGGGTCGAAGTCGGCGAACACCTTCCGGAAGCGCTCGCGCTTGCGCAGGATCGTCAGCCACGAAAGTCCGGCCTGGAATCCCTCGAGGCAGATCTTCTCGAACAGACGGTGGTCGTCGACCACCGGCCGGCCCCATTCGTGGTCGTGGTAGGCGATGTAGTCGGCGTGGGTGCCCGGCCACCGGCAGCGGGTGACGCCGTCGTCGCCGAGGACGAGTTCGTGGCTCACCGTTTCACCGTCGATCGAACCACGTTCCGGCTGGGACCCGTCATGGGTCCGACAGTACGCTCCCGCTGCCCCTGTCCCGACGCCTGTCCACACCGAATTGGAGTTCACATGATCATCATCGCCGGCACCATCTCCCTCGATCCCGACAAGGTCGACGAGGCGCTCGCCGCCATCGTGCCACTCATGGAGGGCACCCACGCCGAGGACGGCTGCATCGACTACGTGCTCAGCGCCGACCCGGTCACGCCGGGCTGCATCCGCATCTTCGAGAAGTGGGAGGGCGACGAGGCCCTGGACGCCCACATGAAGGCGCCGCACTTCGCCGAGTTCAATGCAAAGCTGGGTGGCCTCGGCGTGACCGGCCTGTCCGTCGAACGCTTCGACGGAGCCACCGCCTCGAAGCTGTTCTAGCGAGAACCGCTCAGCCGCCCATTCCGGCGGCGCTGCCGTCGACGACCTGGTCGAGGTACTCGGAGAGGCCCCAGCCGGTCCTGCCGTCGCAGCGGAATCGGGTGAGCCCCTCGGTGATGCGGGTGTGGAGCAGCTCGCCGTCGGGGGTGGTGCGGCGATTGCGCAGTGGGATCAGCGACGTGACCGTGCCCCGCACCTCGTAGCTGCGTTCATCGGTCGACACGATGGCGGTGAGGCCGGTCTGGTAGCCGTCGTCGTCCCATTCGGTGTCGATCGCCACCTCGCGGATCTGGTGGTAGCGGTCGCCGTGGAGGACCATGCCGCCGGGGTTGCGGTCGGTGCCGTCCCTGCTGATCAGCGAGATCATCATGGCGAAGTCCTCGTCGAACGCCATCGGCAGCCAGCGGTACCAGGAGATGGCCTGCCAGTAGCGGGCGCCCCACGACTTGTCCCGCAGCCCGAGGCCGTCGACCTCGAAGCGCTCGCCGTCGACCTCGATGGTGCCCGTGGCGCCGACATGCTGCTCGTAGTGGGCCTTCGAGAACGACTTCTCGGCATCCTGTTCGGGCTCGAGGCCGGTCTCGGCATCGACGGGTCGGCCGCCGTACATCGGGGAGATGCCCCGGTAGGCGAGGTCGACGTTGCACGGCACGGACGGGTTCTCGGAGAATGCCTTCCTCGGGTCGGCCATCTGGCCGGGGTCGTCGAGCAGGCAGACCTTGCCCTCGTAGCGCACCCGGAGCCGCCGGAACGGTTCCTCTACGTCGATGCGCAGGCCGCCGGCGTCGAACACCTCGTTCGTGGTGATCGTGGGCCGCTGGTACATGAAACCCACCCGGCCATCGGGTAGGTACACGCAGCACGACATCTCGGCGTAGCCCTCGTTGACCCGGTTCCCGATCCGGAACCATCCACCGACCGTCGTGGCATGGTCGACGACGTTGAAATACATCGACTCGTTGTAGTTGGGGACCGGGTCGGGTTCGTGGTTGTACTCGTCCTCGGGTGCAAGGACTATCCGTGTCGCACGTTTCGGTTCAGCCATGGCGGCTCCCTTGGTCGGCCGCGAGTGTCGCGCCCCCGCGTCCCGAAGGCGCGATCGGGGATCAGGTGCAAGACTGTCGGCATGCGGAACCTGGCCGTCGCTGCGCTTCTGGTCCTGACGGGCTGCGCCTCGACGGCGACGTCTTCTGCCACGACCACGCTCCCTGCCACGACCACGCTCCCTGCCACGACCACGCTCCCTGCCACGACGACGCTCCCTGCCACGACGACGCTCCCTGCCACGACGACGCTCCCTGCCACGACGACGGCGGCGCCCACGACGACGACGGTCCCACCGACGACCACCGGTACGGGCGCTGCCGGCACATTCTCGGCTGACCATCTGGCGATCGGTCCCGGGTCGCGGTTCGTGCCCGCCGACGAGCCCGAGTTCGTCCCGGCCGCCGAGGTCGACTGGCTCGAACCCGACGACGTGGTGCTCGGCGTCGTGATGGGCGACGAGGCGGTCGCCCTGCCGGTCGACCAGATGTCGTTCCACCACATAGCCAACCTGACGGTCGCCGGTGAGCCCTACCTCGTCACCTATTGAGTGGTCTGTTCCAGCGGGGTCGGTTTCGACCCCGTCATCGACGGCACGAGGTACACCTTCGACGTAGCCGGGCTCTACAACGGCGTGTTCGTGATGGCCGACCGCCAGACCGGGTCGGTGTGGACCCACTACGACGGCACCGTGCTCACCGGGCCGCTGGCCGGGACGGGCACCCGCCTCGAGGTCCTGCCGCTGCACCACCGGCGCTGGCGGGACTGGCTGGCCGAGCACCCCGACACCGGCGTCCTCGCATGGGAGGAGCGCTTCGCCGACCAGTACTGGGAGACCGAACCCGGCACGCCCGGGCTGGGCCGCATGTTCCTCGACACGATCGTGTCCCTCGATGATCGCCTGCCTGAAAACGAGCTGGTGCTCGGCGTCTACCCGGGCAGCGGATCGCGGGCATACCGCCTGGATGCAGCAGAAGGCCTGACGGTCGTGAACGACCAGATCGGCGGCGTACCGGTCGTCGTCATCCTCGACCCGGACTCGATGTTCGGCATGGCGTTTTCGGCAGAAGTCGAAGGTGGGGCCCGCACGTTCGAAGTCGGCGACGGCGTGCTCGTCGACGACACCGGCGCCACCTGGAGCCTCGAGGGCGTTGGCGATGACGGGCGCCTCATGTTCGTCACCGGCTTCGTCACCGAGTGGTACGGCTGGGCCGCCTACCACCCCGACACCGACATCTGGCCCGGGTGACGCGGGGCTGACGCCACGACGAATGGCGTGTAGGTTCGACCGCCATGGACATCAGAAACGTCACCAACGTCGCAGACATCATCCTCACCGGGGCCGCCGAGAAGCCTGATGCCGAAATGCTCGCCATCGGCGACGAGCGCATCACGTGGGCCGAGATGAGGGACCGGGCCGGGCAGGTCGCCAACGCCCTGCGTGCCTCGGGGGTCGGCCCCCAGGAGCGCATCGCCTACATCGACAAGAACGGCGCCGAGTACTTCGAGTTGGCTTTCGGCTGCGGCCTCGCCAACTCGGTGACCGTCGCCGTGAACTGGAGGCTGGCCCCACCCGAGATGGCCTACATCGTCAACGACTCCCAGGCCAAGGTGCTGGTCATCCACGCAGAGTTCGCCGACCACCTGGCCGCATTCGAGGCCGACCTCACCCACACCGAGACGATCCTCGTCATCGGCGAGCACGCCACCCACGGCTCCTACGCCGACTGGCGCAACGCCCAGACCCCCGACTGCGACATCACCCCGCCGGCCGGCTCCGACGTTTCGATGCAGCTCTACACGTCGGGCACCACGGGCCTGCCAAAGGGCGCCCAGCTGACCAACGACAACTTCAGGGCGCTGTTCGAGATCGTCGAATGGCAGATGGGCGACGACAGCGTGAACATGGCGGTCATGCCGCTGTTCCACATCGCCGGCTCCGGCTGGGCCCTGTTCGGCATGGGATGTGGTGCCCGCACGATCATGACCCGCGAGTTCGATCCGGTGGCCGCCCTGCAGTTGATCGAGTCCGAGGGGATCACCCATGCCCTGTTCGTGCCCGCCATCCTGCAGTTCTTCCTGATGGTCCCCAGCGACGGCGTCGACCTCTCGACGATGGAGCTGATCGCCTACGGTGCCTCGCCGATCACCCAGGACGTCCTAGTCAAGTCCATGGAGATGTTCGGCTGCGACTACATGCAGGTCTACGGCCTGACCGAGACGACCGGCGTTGTCACGCAACTCGACCCCGAGGACCATGACCCGGGTGGCCCACGCGAACACCTGTTGCGTTCGGCCGGCAGGCCGATCACCAACGTCGAGATCCGGATCGTCGACACCGACTCCGGGGCGACACTGCCCGACGGCGAAGTCGGCGAGGTCTGGATCCGAACTCCCCAGAACATGAAGGGCTACTGGAACATGCCTGAGGAGACCGCCAAGTCGCTCCCCGGTGACGGCTGGTTCCGCTCCGGCGATGCGGCCTACATGGAAGATGGCTTCCTCTACATCCACGACCGGGTCAAGGACATGATCATCTCCGGAGGCGAGAACGTCTACCCGGCTGAGGTCGAAAATGCCCTCATGGCCCACGAGGGGATCGCCGACGTGGCGGTCATCGGCGTGCCGGACGACAAGTGGGGCGAGGTCGGCAAGGCCCTTGTCATTCCGGTCCCCGACGGTGGCGTCACCGGCGACGAGATCCTCGCCTTCGCCAGGGAGCGCCTGGCCGGGTTCAAGTGCCCCAAGACCGTCGAGTTCATCGAGGTGATCCCGCGCAACCCGTCCGGCAAGATCCTCAAACGCGAGCTGCGCGACCCCTACTGGGAGGGCCGCGAGCGCAGGGTCAACTGACCCGACGGCAGGTTCCCCACGTGCCTGCCCACTGAGAGACAGGCCAGGGCCGCTGGCTAGGGTCGGCCGCCATGGAACACACCACAGGTAACCGTCTGGACGGCAGGGTCGCCCTCGTGACCGGAGGCTCCCGCGGAATCGGCAGGGCGATCGCCGCAAGCCTCGCCGTAGCCGGTGCGAAGGTCATGATCACCAGCCGCAAGGCCGATTCATGTGAGGCAACGGTCGCCGAGTTGTCAGCGGAGACCGGCGGCGACCTGGCCTACGAGGCAGGGAACGTCGGCAGGGCCGAGGACATGGAGCGGGTCGTTGCAGCCACGATCGACACGTTCGGCGCCGTCGACATCCTCGTGAACAACGCCGCCACCAACCCCTACGCAGGACCGGTGATCGACGCCGACCTGCCCCGCTGGCAAAAGACGCTCGACGTCAACCTGACGGCGCCCCTGGCCTGGACCCAGGCCTGCTGGAATGCCTGGATGAGGGAACACGGCGGCAACATCGTGAACATCTCGTCGGTCGGTGCATTCCACACCAGCCAGATTCTCGGCACCTACGACATCTCGAAGTCGGCGCTGCTCCACCTGACCCGCCAGCTCGCCGCCGAACTCGCCCCCGGGGTCCGTGTCAACGCCGTGTGCCCGGGCCTCATCAAGACCGACTTCGCCCGGGCGTTGTGGGACGAGGGGCGGGGCGACGAGGTGGCGCAGGGCTATCCGCTCAAGCGCCTCGGCGAGCCCGAGGACATCGCCGACGCCGTGCTGTTCCTGGCCACGGACTCCTCGAGTTGGATCACCGGCCAGGAGATCGTCGCCGACGGCGGCGGCGAGATCGGCTTCCCCGGGGTCTGAGCACCCGTCACCGCTCCCGGGAGAAATCGCCATGGACCTCGTGATGACAGGCACCGGGAGCCCCCTCCCGTCGCCCGACCGTGCCGGGCCGTCGCAACTGGTGCAGGTCGGCGCCCGGAGCTTCCTCGTCGACTGTGGCAGGGGCTGCCTTATGCGCCTCGCCGGGGCGGCGAGTGGGCCGGCCGCCATAGAGATGCTCCTGCTGACCCACCTGCACAGCGACCACGTCACCGACGTGAACGACCTCATCACGACCCGCTGGATCGGTGGCTTTCCCGCAGCACCCCTGCCTGTCGTCGGCCCGGAGGGAACGTCTTCGTTCATCGACGACACCCTGACGATGCTGGGGCCCGACATCGGCTGGCGGATCGCTCACCACGACGACCTGGAGGCTCCGCCCGACGTGCCGGTCACGGAGACCGCTGGTGGGATCGTCTTCGAGGACGACGAGGTCCGTATCATCGCCGCTCCCACCGACCACCGGCCCGTCCAGCCGACCGTCGCCTACCGCATCGAGGCGGACGGATACAGCGTGGTCCTGGCCGGCGACACGGTCCCCTGTTCTGCCCTCGACGAGCTCTGCGCCGACGCCGACGTCTATGTCCAGACGGTGATCCGCGACGACCTGATCAGCCGGGTGCCGATTGCGAGGCTCAACGACGTGATCGACTACCACTCGACCGTGGTCGATGCCGCACAGACTGCGACCAGGTCCGGAGTCGGCACGCTGGTGCTCAACCACTGTGTGCCCGCCCCGATGCCGGGCACCGAAGCTGATTGGATCGCCATCGCCGCCGAACACTTCGACGGCGGGGTGCTCCTGCCGGCCGACCTCGACCGGATCCCTGTCGAACCGTCCGGCTAGCGGGATCCAACCGGTTCAGACCTCGAGTTGTCCAGCCAGGCTCTCGGCGGCCTCGATGAACTCCTCGATCATGTCCATCACGACCTGTCCGGTCCCACGGGTGTGGTTCATCGAACCCACGATCTGGCCGACGAAGTAGGTGGCCAGCTTCTCTGCGCCGGAGCCCTCGTGGTGGGAGGCGCGGTTGATCCGCACCAGCGCCCGGTCGGTGAGCATCGGCTGGAACGGCATGCCGAGCGGGTCGGGGGTGTCATCGCGGTCCCATTCCTCTGTCCAGGCGGTGCGCAGCATGCGGGCCGGCTTGCCGGTGATCGAACGGGAACGCAGGGTGTCGGTGGTCGCTGCATCGAGCATCTTCTGCTTGACCACGGGGTTCGTCTCGGCCTCCTCGGTGGTGAGCCACACCGAACCACACCACACCCCGGCGGCGCCGAGCGCCATCGATGCGGCCATCTGGCGGCCGCGGCCGATGCCACCGGCAGCCAGCACCGGTACCGGGGAGACGGCATCGACGACCTCGGGGATCAGCACCATGGTGCCGATCTCACCGGTGTGGCCACCCCCCTCGCCTCCCTGGGCGATGATCAGGTCGACCCCGACCGCCACGTGGCGTTCGGCATGTACGCGCGTGCCGGCCAGGGCGCCGACCTTGACGCCCTCCTCATGGCAGCGCTGGACCATCTCGGGTGGCGGTGAGCCGAGGGCGTTTGCGATGAGCGCAGGCCGGTGGGCGAGGGCGATGTCGAGCTGCCGTTGGGCCCGGTTGAGGGAGAACGGGGCGTCGCCTGGCTGTTGTGCCCAACCCGCAGGGTCGTCGGGGTCCGGGGGGACCTCGTAGCGCTCGAGGATCTCGTCGAGGAACTCCCGGTGGGTGCCGGGGATCAGGGCGGCAACGTCTTCGACCTTGAATCCGCCGGATTCATCGCCGGCGTAGCGGGTGGGGACGATGAGGTCGACACCGTAGGGGCGGTCGCCGATCTCGTCCTCGATCCATGCCAGGTCAACCTCGAGGGCCTCGTCGCTGTGGGCGACGGCGCCGAGCACGCCGAGGCCGCCGGCCTTCGACACGGCGGCGACCACGTCCCGGCAGTGGCTGAAGGCGAAGATCGGGAACTCGATTCCGAACATCTCGGTGATGGGTGTCTTCATGGGGTGCTCGTTTCCTCGTGGGCGGGATCGGGTCAGGCGGCGACAACGCCGTCGGGGTCGACCTCGGCCGTGCGGCCGATGTGTTCGTCGGTGGTCATGGCGGTGAGCCGTTCGGGGTCGCGGGTCTGGCCCCAGGTGCGGGCGTCGTCGGGGGTGCGCAGGGCGACGAGGGCGTGGGTGGGGATGCCGTCGCGGCCGTGCATCACGGTGTAGGCCTCTATGGTCGCAGTCCCGACGTAGGGGTGGTCGACGGAGCGGGTCGGGAGGTCGTCGGTTGCGGCTCGGACATCGATCGACCGGTACGGCCGTCCGGGAGGTTCCGTGCCGTAGACGCCGAAGGCGTGCTTGGTGGCATAGCCGCCGTTGGCGTGCACCAGTCCGGGCCCGGGCCGTTCACGCATGCACCGGACCAGGGCGGCGATGGCCTGGCCGCTGTAGTTCACGAAGGGGCCACCGGCGAAGGTGAGGCCTCCGGTGACGGTGAGGGGCCGGTCGAGGCCGATGCCGAGTTCGGCGCTCGATACCTGGACCGCCGAGGGGAAGCACGAGTAGAGGTCGATGTGGGCGAGGTCGTCGATGCCCAGTCGGGCGGCGTCCATGGCGGCCTCTCCCGCCAGCCTCAGGGCGGGCGCCCGGTGGAGTTCCCACCGCTCGCTGATGGACAGCGTCTCGACCCCGACGCTGCCGGACAGGGGGAACACCCAACGGTCCCGGGGCACACCGAGCGCCCCGGCCCGTTCGGCGGAGAGCAGCAGCACGGCCGACGCCTGGTCGACGGAGTTGTTGGCGTTCATGGCGACGGTGTACGGAGCGCCCACGAGGCGGTTCCGGTCGGTCGGCGTGGTGATCTCGTCGGCGGTCATCGGCGTGCGGACGGCAGCGTGCGGGTTGTCGACGGCGACGGCGTTGAACCCGGCCCACAGTTCGCCCAGGCGGCGTCGGTGCTCGTCGATCGACTCGCCACGGGCGTATCGAAAGGACGAGTCGATCAACGGGTAGACGGTGATCGGGGCATCGACCCCCCGGGCTTCCTCCTCAGGGGTGGCAATGACGAGCGTCTCACCGAACTGCTCGGCCGGCGGCAGGTCGGCATCGTGGTCCCGGCGTATGTCGACGCCCAGCCTGCGCGCCCGTCGGCGGGAGGCGTTGACCTCGCCGCCCAGCATTGCCGCTGCGTCGACCTCGCCTGCCTGGATGCGTGTGGCCAGGTCGTTGAGCAGGAGTTGGGGGGAGTGGCCGGACCACGAGGTGACGAGGGTGTCGGCTCCGGCTGCCCCGACGATGTCGGCTATCTGGTGGCCGGGGTCGGAGTAGCGCCAGAGGCCTCCTGCGACACCGATGAGCCCCAGCCCGGACAGGCAGCCGGGGGCGTCGGCGTCGATCGCCGCCGAGTGCAGCGCATCGACCATCAACTCGAGTGGCGTACGGGCCCGTGTGGGATCGTCGACCCGGTCGGTGACCTGGGCGGCGCCGACGATGACCGGGGTGCGGGGGTCGATGGCCATGCCCACAGCATGCAGCACGGGTGCCCTCGCCGCCGAGGTGGGTCGACCGAAGAGCGCTTTTGTTAGGCACGCTTCACAACGGCATAGACTCCGCGCCATGGTCTACGAGGCACCCGAGTACCACCCGGCGTTCGAGGAGTACTGCGAGGCCATCTTCGAACTCGTCGAGGACGACCTCGATGTCATCCAGGCCCGCATCGCCGAACGACTCGACGTGAGCCGGCCGGCGGTCTCGGAGATGATCAGGCGCCTCGAGTCAGAGGGTCTCGTGGCGACCGGCGAGGGTGCCATCCTGCTGACCACCGACGGCATGGAGCTGGCCACCCAGGTGGTCCGGCGGCATCGCATCGCCGAACGCTTCCTGACAGATGTCCTCGACCTGAACTGGACCGACGCCCACCACGAGGCCGGTAAGTGGGAGCACGTGATCTCGCCGGTGGTCGAGGAGGCACTGGTCCGGCTGCTGGGCGAGCCCACCACCTGTCCGCACGGCAACCCGATCCCCGGTTCCGACTACACAGAGCCCGACACCCGCCACCTGGCCGAGGTCTCGGTGGGTGACGAGTTCACCGTGAACCGCATCACCGAGGAACTGGAATTCGAGCCGGGCCTGCTCGAGTTTCTCGAGGAGTCTGCGCTGATGCCCGGCAACCGGGGCATGGTCACGGCGGCGTCGCCGGACGGCACGGTGACCGTCGAGGTCTCGGGTACCCGCGTCGGCGTCGGCTCGTTCGCCGCCGAGCGCATCCTCGTCACCGACTGAGCGTCCGGCCGCCACGCTGCCGGGATCAGGCCAGGTGGTCGGCCCTGCGCACCACCAGGAACCAGGTCAGCAGGGCGCTGATGGCCACGAGCACCAGCGACAGGATTGCCATCTCGGCGAGGTACAGCGCCTCGTAGGTGTCCCAGATCCGGACGACCAGCGTTCGGAACCCGATCGGCGACACCAACAGGGTGGCGGGGAGTTCCTTCATGGTGGAGAGCATCACCAGGCCGGCTCCGGCGGCCAGGCCGGGAGCCATGATCGGAAGGTCGACAGTGAAGAACCGGCGTAGCCGACCGGCGCCCAGCAGGCGGGCGGCATCGTTCATCTGCCGGGGCACCGACGAGACCGCCACCTGGGCGGTCCGCACCGCCAGGGCGCCGAAGTGCACGACGTAGGCGAACACCAGGACCGGCATCGTGCCGATCAGGAACTCGAACGGCGAGGCATGGAGGGTCCAGAAGATGAGCGAGATCGCCACCACCAGTCCCGGGATGGCAAAGCCGGCCACCACCACGCCGTTGACGATGCCGCCCAGGCGGGAGCGGTGGCGGGCCAGCAGGTAGGCCACGGGCAGCACCACGGCGATGGCGACGACGGCTGTGACCGTGCTGACCCATACCGTGCTCCATGTGGCGCCGGCCACGTCTCCCCAGTCGAGGCGGAGTTCGGCCAGGCCGCGGCGCTGCCGGAACCAGCCGAACAGGCCCCAGTCGGCGAGTGATACGGCTGGGGCGAACAGGGCCAGGCCCACGACCAGCGAACAGGTGGCGATCGCCGGAGCCTTCCAGCGGCCGAGCGGGATGCGCAGGGAGGACCGGTCGCCCAGCGCCTCGGTGCGGGCGCCGTGCCGGGCGACGGTGCGCTCGGCGGCGACGACCACCAGGGCCAGGCCGAGCAGCAGCAGGGCGAGTGCGAAGGAGCGGCCCTGGTCGAACAGCCGGGTGCGGTAGATGGTCTGGGTGAGGGTTTCGAACCGCATCAGGTGGACGGCGCCGAAGTCGCTGACCGTGTATAGGAAGACGAGCAGGGCGCCGGCGGCGATCGACGACGATGCCTGCGGCAGGACTACGCGCCGGAACACCTGCAGGGGCCGGTCGCCGAGGAGGCGGGCGTTTTCCTCGAGCGACGACGGGAGGGCGGAGAGTCGGGCCGCCACCGGAAGGTACACGTACGGGTAGGTGAACAGCGTCAGGACCAGCCATGCGCCGACGAGGCCTTGGAGACGGAACTGTAGGTCGATGCCCAGGTGGCCGACAAGGTCGTGCACGATGCCGCCGGGTGTCAGGCCGGAGCGGAATGCGGCGGCCCCCACGAAGCTGGGGTACACGAGCGGGAGGGGGGCCACGACACGCCAGAAGCGGCGCAGGGGGAGGTCGGTGCGGACCGTGAGCCACGCCAGTGCGGTGCCGGTCAGCGCCGCCGAGGCGGACACCAGGAACGCCAGCTGGATCGTGCGCCAGAGCGGCTCGAGTGCCCGCCGTTCGACGAGCAGGTGGAGTGCTCCTCCGGTCAGCGCCCGCCAGAGCACGTAGCCGCCCGGGAGGGCGAACAGTGCGGCCACGGCGATGGCGCCGACCGAGAGGTCCCACGGTGGCCGCCCGGACCCCGCTCGGTGCCGGACGGCCCTGTCCGGCACCGCCGTGGAGGGCGTCACCGTGGAGGGCGTCACCGTGGAGGGCGTCACCGTGGAGGGTTCGTTCATCGCTCCATTGTGGTTCCCCCACCGGTCCTGCTACTGGTCGAGGACCCCACTGGCCTCGATGATCTCGATGGTGCGCTTGAACTCGGCGGCCATGTCGTCGATGTCGACGGCGCCGACCGTGTCGGCGGGCCGTTCGGGGAGTCGGTCGGCGGCGGCCACGCCGATCGCCAGCGGGTATTCGAAGACGGTGTCGGTGAGATAGCGCTGCTGGGCGTCGCTGAGGAGGAAGGCGAGGAACCGGTTGGCGGCGTTCTTGTTGTCGCTGCTCTCGAGCACCGAGGCGGTGGCGATGATCATGAGGCCGCCGTCGTCGCCGGGGGCGAAGCCGTGGTTGGCCGAGCGCTGGTCGTCGCCGTTCTTGACGACCTCCTGATGGTTGTAGTAGTGGTTGACGAGCCCGAAGCGCACCTCGTCGCGGCCGACGGCCTCGACGATGGCCCGGTTCTTGGGGTAGAAGTGCGAGCCGTTGGCGACCATGTCGTCGAGCCAGGCGATGGCGGCGTCGTCGCCGTTGCGGAGCCGGAACACGGTGAACCAGTCCTGGAACGACGAGTTCGATCCGGGGACGGCAACGAGGCCCTCGTATCCGGGGCCGGTCAGGTCGAAGATCGAGTCGGGGAGGTCGGCCTCGGCCACCTCGTCGACGTTGTAGACCAGCACGCGGGCACGGCCGGCGAATCCGACCCAGTTGCCGTTGGCTGCACGGTTGGAGGCGTCGACCTCTGCGAGGACGTCGTCGTCGAGCCCGGCGAGCATGCCGAGGTCGTCGAGGTAGCCGGTCGGTCCGGGGCTCCGTGACAGGAAGATGTCGGCGCTGGTCTTGGCGCCTTCGGTCTCGAGGGTGAGGGCCATGTCGTTGGTGGACCCGTAACGGGCCTCGACGGCGATGCCGGTCTCGGCGGTGAAGGCCTCGAAGATGGGGCCCACCAGGCTCTCTGAGCGGCCGGAGTAGATCGTGATCGATTTGTCGTCGTCGCTGCCGCAGCCGGCCAGGGCGGTGGTACCGACGAACAGGCCGACGACGAGGAGGGCGCCGGCGCTTAGGCGGCGGGTGTGGGTGGAGGGCGATTTCATGGTCCGAATGGCTCCTGAAGGTTGGTGTCCGTTGGTTATTAGGTAACCCTAACTAACCGGGATCAGCAATCACAACTTCAGCGCCACTGCCCCCGATCCGACATAGGTCACACCGACACGGTCCCCTCGACGGTGGGCCGGGCCGGCCTCGGTTCGCACCTTGACCGAGGGCCCGTCGTCGAGCAGCACGTGGACCATGGCATCGTGGCCGTAGTACTCGACCAACTCGATCGTGCCGTTGTCGCCCTCGCCTACGGCCAGGTCCTCGGGCCGCAGCAGGAGGTCGGCAGGCCCGTCACAGCCGACCAGCACCGGCACCTCACCGACGGGCGTCAGACACGTACCGATCGGCCGACTGCAGCGGAACAGGTTGGCGTCGCCCACGAAGGTGGCAACCCAACGGTCGGCGGGCCGCCGGTAGAGATCGTCGGGAGTGCCGACCTGCGCCAGGCGGCCGTCGTGGAGCACCGCCACCCGGTCGCCGAGCACGAACGCCTCCTCCTGGTCGTGGGTGACGAAGATCGTGGTGATGCCGAGGTCGACCAGAAGACGGTGCATCTCGGCGCGTACCTGGAGTCTCAGGGTCGCATCGAGGTTCGAGAAGGGCTCGTCCAGCAGCAGCACCCCCGGACGGGGGGCGAGCGCCCGGGCCAGGGCCACCCGCTGCTGCTGACCACCGGAGAGCGTGCCGGGCATTCGGTCGGCAACGTCTGCGAGGCCGACCATGTCCAGCGCCTCGTCGACCCGGCCGTTGCGGCGCTGGTCGCGGGGAAGCCCGTAGGCCACGTTGCGTCGGACATCTAGGTGGGGGAACAGGGCGCCGTCCTGGAACACCATGCCGATCCGGCGCCGTTCGGGCGGCACGAAGGTCCCATTGCCCGTGACGATGCGGTTGCCGACCGAGATGGTGCCCCGGTCGGGTCGTTCGAGCCCGGCAATTGACCGCAGCAGGGTGGTCTTGCCGCAGCCGCTGGGGCCGAGCAGGGCGACGAGTTCGCCGGGTGCGACCCCGAGGGAGAGGTCGGTGAGCACGTGCGGCCCGTCGTAGGCGACGGAGAGGTCCTTGACCCGGAGTCCGGCGGGCGCATTGTCGTCGACCGGGACGGCCCGCATGTTCACCATGCCTAACAGGCTAGGGGTGGTCGTCCGCACAACCCAAGGCCGCCGCTGGGAGTACGTCGCTCCGGTACCGTGCCCACCGTGCCCGACGTGCCCGACGTGCCCGACGTCTCCATCGGATGGGTCGGGCTGGCCGCCTCCCTGCTACTGGTGGTGGTGACCGTAGGCGTGTCCCGTGGGCGGCGGCTCGGCCTAGAGAAGGACCTGGTCGTTGCCTCCGCCCGTGCCATCGGCCAGCTCCTGCTCGCCGGCTGGGCCCTCACGCTTCTGCTCGCCGACGAGCTCCCGATCGCCTGGGCCTGGCTCTGGGTGGCCGCCATGGTGCCCGTGGCCGCATGGTCGGCCCGTCGTCGCGAACCCCGCCTGCCGGGGATCATGGTGACCACGACCGTCGGCTACACGCTAGGCCTCGGTGCCTCGTTGGCCGTGGTTTTCGGCTTCGACGTACTGCCCTACGAGGCCAGGGTGCTGGTGCCGGTGTCCGGGATGGTCGTCGGCAACTCGCTCAAGGTCGTGGTGGTCGCCGCCACCCGGCTCGTCGACGGCTTCCGCGAACGGGCCGGCGAGGTCGAGGCGCTGCTCGCCCTGGGCTTCGACCGGCGTCGAGCCTCCAGGGACGTCACCTCCGAGGCGTTGCGGCTCGCCCTGCGCCCCCAGGTCGAGGTCACCCGGTCCGTGGGCATGGTATTCCTGCCCGGTGCCCTGACCGGGATGATCCTCGCCGGGGTCGACCCGCTCGACGCCGCACTCATCCAGGCGGCGATCCTGTTCCTGATCCTGGGATCGGCTGCGATCACCGGCCTGGTGGTGGTGCTGGACGGTGCCAGACGGTTCCTGACCGTCGACCAGCGCCTGGTGCTGCCGGATCAGCCCGCCGACTGAACCCCCAGCGACTTCAGCGCTGCGAGCACGGCGGGGATTGACAGGCCCACCACGTTCTCCCGGCAGCCGTCGACTGCGGTGATGAAGCCGGCAGCGCCGCCCTGGATGGCATAGGCCCCTGCCTTGTCGAGGGGCTCGCCGGTGGCCACGTAGGCGTCGATCTCGTGGCCGTCGAGTTCCCGGAACGTGACGCTGGTGCGGACCACGCCGGAGATCGTGTAGCCGCCGTGGCACACAGCCAGGCCGCCGACCACCTCGTGGGTGCGGCCCGACAGTCGCTGCAGCATGTCGGTCGCCCAGTCGGGACGGCCGGGCTTGCCGAGGATGTCGTCATCGAGCACCACGACCGTGTCGGCGGCGAGGCCGGTCTCGTGGCTGTCGACGACGGCGACGAGCTTGGCCATGGCGAGCCGCTCGACGAGGGCGGCAGGGTCCTCGCCCGGCCGCGGCGTCTCGTCGACGTCGGGACGCCGGACCTTCGGGCTGAATCCGTGCGCCCGAAGCAGGTCGAGGCGACGCGGCGAGCCCGAAGCCAGGATCAACCGCTGGGCGCCGCTAGCCACCGGAGGCCGGATCCAGTCGCTCTTGACGCCTAGCCACCTGAGACGAGGGCCTCGGCCTCGGCGGGCGGCGGGGTGGCGTCGTCGGGGTCGTCCAGCCAGCCCTCGGGCAGCACGACCCGGCGGGGGCCGTTACGGTGGCTGCGGGGGATCCGCAGCGAATCCGGGTCTAGCGCCAGGTGCGGGTCGAGGCCCGCAAGCTGGCGGTCGAGGTCTTCGAGCGACTCGATGGCCTGGAGGTCGCGGCGGACCGCCGGCCCGGTGGCGTAGCCCTTGAGGTACCAGGCGGTGTGCTTGCGGAAGTCCCGGATGCCGTGCGGGCCGGCCCAGTCGACCAGCAGGCGGGCATGGCGCCGCATCGTGTCGGCCACCTCGTTGAGCCGCGGCGGGTCACCGGGCTCGCTGCCGCCGGAGCCGGGCGTGGGCCCGAATACGGCGGCCAGGTCGCCGAACAGCCAGGGGCGGCCGAGGCAGCCCCGCCCCACGACGACGCCGTCACAGCCGGTGGAGCGCAGAAGGCGCAGTGCGTCCCATGGCTCCCAGATGTCGCCGTTGCCGAAGACCGGGATCGAGGCGACGGCGGCCTTGAGGTCCGCCACGGCCGACCAGTCGGCCTCGCCGGAGTAGAGCTGCTCGGCGGTGCGGGCATGGAGAGCTACCGATGCCGCACCGAGTCCCTCGGCGATGCAGCCGGCGTCGAGGAAGGTGAGGTGTTCGGCGTCGGTGCCGAGCCGGAACTTGACCGTGATCGGCACCTCGCCGGCGGCATCGACCGCAGCGCCGACGATGGCGGCGAACAGGCGGGGCTTGAGCGGGATCGCCGCCCCGCCTCCCTTCCGGGTCACCTTCGGCATCGGACAGCCGAAGTTGAGGTCGATGTGGTCGACCCGGTCCTCGCCGACGAGCATCCGCACCGCCCGGCCGAGGCTCTCGGGTTCGGTGCCGTAGAGCTGGATGCTGCGGGGCGACTCGTCGGGGGCGAAGTGGCTGAGCCGGCTGGTCTTGAGATGTCCGTCGACTAGGCCCCTGGCGGTGATCATCTCGCTCACGTAGAGCCCGGCGCCGTGCTCCCGGCAGAGGGTGCGGAACGGGGCGTTGGTGACGCCGGCCATCGGCGCCAGCACGACCGGCGGCCAGACCTCGATCGGGCCGATGCGGGGTACGGCGAACTCACCCGGAGCGGCGGGCGCCACATCGAGGTTGACGGCAGTACGCAGACCCATGTCCCAAGGCTAGGCGTGGGACCTAGCGGGCGAGTCGGAGGCCCTGGTGGCAGGTTGTGCTGTCGGGGGTCGTGGCCGACCGGGCGGCCGGGCGGTAGCGGTGGCAGTAGCTGTCGTGGCACAGGAACGAGCCGCCCTTGACCACCCGGTCCGTGCCGAACGGCGGCCCGGTGGGGTCGACCAGAGGCCGATCGGCTGGGTGCGCCGTGGCGAACCAGTCGGCGCACCACTCCCAGGCGTTGCCGGAACAGTTGTAGAGGCCGAACCCGTTGGGGGCGAAGGCGTCGACCCGGCAGGTGCCGGCCCAACCGTCCTCGGCGGTGTCTTCGCTCGGGAACGTGCCCGTCCAGATGTTGCAGCGGTGCTCGCCACCGGGCATGAGGTCATCGCCCCAGGGGAGACGGGCCTGGTCGAGACCGCCCCGGGCCGCGTACTCCCACTCGGCCTCGGTGGGCAGGCGGGCACCCGCCCATGCGGCGAACGCGGTGGCGTCGAACCACGAGACGTGGACGACGGGGTGGTCCGCCCGCCCGGCGAGGTCGCTGTGCGGGCCCTCGGGGTGCCTCCAGTCGGCGCCATGAACCTGGCGCCACCACTCGGCGCCGACGACGCCCCGGGTGGCGGGGAAGTCGTCGGGAAGGTGGCCGGCGAACACGAACGACCAGCCCTGCTCCTGTATCCCTTCGGCAGTGGTTACGTGCCCGGTGGCTTCGACGAAGGCGGCAAACTCGGCAGTCGTGACCGTCGTGGCCGAGATGGCGAAGGGCGAGAGCTCGACCTCGCGTACGGGTCCTTCGCCGTCGCCCGGGTAGCGGGCCGGGTCGTCGGTGCCCATGCGGAAGCGTCCGCCCGGCAGGTCGACCATCCGGGCCAGCGGATCGGCACCCATCACAGGTCCGCCGTGAACTCCCGGATCGCCGCCGCACACCCGGCGGCGGCCTTCACGTGGACCATGTGCCCCTGATCCGGGACGACCACGGTCGCCCTCACGTCGAGGTCTCGTTCGAAAAGGCCGGCCGATGCGGCAAAGCGCCGGTCGCGTTCGCCCAGCAGCACCAGTACCGGGCAGGTGATTTCGGTGAGGTGGTCGATCACGTACGAGTCGACGTGGAGAGAGATCTCCTCGACCCCGGGCGGCAGGTCCATCTTCGCTGCGGCGGCCTTCACCGATGTATTCCACTCCTCGCGTGCCTCGGCCTTGCGGAAGCCGGGGCCGGTGGCGAGAAGCACGAGGGCTGACACGTCGTCGGGATGGTCGAGTGTGTGGGCCAGCGACAGGTAGCCGCCGAGGCTGTGCCCGACCAGCACGGCCGGTCGACCGGCCTCGTCGAGGACGGCGGCCAGGTCACCCAGGGCGTGCTCCCGGCTGTATCTGCCGGGCGGCGGGGCGTCGCTCTCGCCGTGGCCACGCAGGTCCCAGGTGGTGACGGCATGGTCTGCGGCTAGGTCGTCGGCCAGCGTCGACCAGACCGATCGCTCGTTGGCCCAACCGGTCGTGCATACGAGGCGCGTTGCGCGGTCCCCGGTACTCGGGCCCCGGTGCTCGACTGCGATCTCGACGCCGTCGGCGCTGGTTGTCATCGCAGCGGCCGGAAGAACTCGCGGATGTCGGCCAGCAGCACCTCGGGCTGCTCGAGGGCGGCGAAGTGGCCGCCGACCTCATGGTCGGCCCAGAAGGTGAGGTTGAACTGCGGTTCGATCCAACGCCGGCGGGCGCCCATGAGTTCCTTCGGGAACACCGACACGCCGAGCGGCACCTCGCCGGTGTCGCCGAACGAGCCCATGCCGGCCTTCGAGGTCTCGTAGTACATCCGCGTCGACGAGTTGATGGTGCGGGTGAACCAGTAGACGCTCACGTTGGTCAGCAGCCGGTCGCGCGACACGGCGGTGAGCGGGTCGCCGTCGTGGTCGGTCCAGCCGTGGAACTTCTCGCCGATCCACGAGAGCAGCCCGGCAGGCGAGTCGTTGAGGCCGGTGCCGAGGGTCTGGGGCCGGGTCTCCTGGATGCGGAAGTAGCCGTTGTCCTCGGCGAGGTACCAGTTGAGACGGTCCATGACCTGCTGCTCGAGGGGCGTGATGTCTGCGAAGTCGTCGTCGTTGCCTGCAGGACCGGCAGCCATCATGTTGACGTGGCAGCCGACCACGTGGTCGGGGTCGACCTGGGCCATGTGGCGGGAGATCATCGAGCCCCAGTCGCCGCCCTGCACGCCGTAGCGGTCGTAGCCGAGGCGGGCTGCCAGTTCGACGAAGGCCACGGCGGTGCGGCCGACACCCCAGCCGCTCTCGGTCGTCGGCCCTGACCAGCCGTAGCCGGGCAGCGACGGCACGATCACATGGAAGGCGTCGGCGGGGTCGCCACCGTGGGCGGTCGGATCGGTGAGCGGGCCTATGAGGTCCAGGAACTCGACGACCGAGCCGGGCCAGCCGTGGCTGAGCAGCAGCGGCAGTGCGCCGTCGTGGGGCGAGCGCTGGTGGATGGCGTGGATGTTCTGCCCTTCGACCTCTGTGGTGAGATGGTCGAGGGCGTTGAGCTCGGCCTCGGCGGCCCGCCAGTCGTAGCCGTCGGCCCAGTGGGCGGCCAGGTCCTGCAGCCAGGCCAGGTCGCAGCCGTAGTCCCAGCCGCTGCCGGGGATCTGGTCGGGCCAGCGGGTGGTGGCCAGGCGGCGGCGCAGGTCGGCGATGTCGTCGTCGGGGACGGCGATCGTGAACGGTCGGATTTCGTCTGACATGGGGGTGTCCTCCTGCACTGCTGCCCGACGGTACCCGTCGGCGGGGCATCTCCCGGAGCCGGGAACTACGGTCGCTCCATGGAACTCGATGGTGCACGCGTGTTGGTGACGGGCGGTTCGCGGGGGATCGGGGCGTGTCTGGCCAGGGCCTATGCGGCTGCGGGAGCACAGGTGGTGGTGGTCGCCCGGTCGGGCGACGACCTGCGGGCGGTGGCCGCAGAGGTCGGCGGCGTGGCCCACGTGGCCGACCTGGCCGACGCAGAGGTGGTCGACGGGCTGATCGCCGCCATCGAGGAGGCCCACGGCCCGGTCGACGTGCTGGTGAGCAACGCCGGCATCGAGACCGTCGACCCGGTCGCCACCGTCGCCCCGGACCAGGTGCGGACTGCGACGCGGGTGAATCTGGAGGCGCCGATGGTGCTGACCCGGCGGGTGCTCCCCGGGATGCTCGGGCGCAACCGTGGGGCGCTGGTCTTCACGTCCTCGCTGGCCGGGACAGCCGGCTTCCCGGGCATGGGTCCCTACTGCGCCACCAAGGCCGGCCTAAACAACTTCGCCTCGACGCTACGCATCGAGCTCAAGGGCACACCGATCCGCACGACCCTCGTGGCGCCGGGCCCGGTCGACACCCGCATGTGGGACGCCGTCGAGGCGGCGTCGCCCAGCGTCCAGCGAACCAGTACGCGGTTCAAGCGGCTGCTGCTCATCCCCAAGATCAGCCCGGAGCGGCTTGCTGGCCGTGTGGTCGCTGCGACCGCTGCCGGCAGGCGGCACGTCCGCCATCCCCGGCGCCTGACCCTCAACTTCTGGCTGGGCGAGGCTCCCCGGCGGATCACCGAGCTGGCGCTGGCCGGGGTCCGGATCGACCCCCTCGACCGCCTGGACTGAACCCCGGGCGAAGCCCGAGCTAGGCGTGCTCGGCGAGCTCGCGGAGGCGGCCGAGCACCTGCGCCGGATCGCCACCGATCGGCGAGACGTTGAGCGACGTGACACCGGCGGCCCTGTAGGCGGCCAGGCGGTCGACGATGTAGGCCTCATCGCCGCACAGCGTCGTGTTCTCGATGAGCTCGGCGGGCAGCAGGCCGGCGGCCTCTTCCTTGCGGCCGTCGAGGTAGGCGTCCTGCACGGCGAGGGCCTCGTCGGCGAAGCCGTAGTCGCGGCAGACGTCGTTGTAGAAGTTCTTGCCGCGCGCCCCCATGCCGCCGATGTACAGAGCAGCCATGGGACGGGCGTAGTCGCGGAACTGTGCGGCATCGTCGCCGATCGCCACGATGCCGCCGGCCACGATGTCGAGGTCGCCCAGGTCGGGATCGCGTCGTGCAAGACCCGCAGCCACGGGGTCGCCCCAGACCCGGTCCATGCGCTCCGGGTAGACGAGGAACGGCAGCCAGCCGTTGGTGGTGGCTGCGGTCTCCTCGACGCTGTTCGCCCCCAGCGCAGCGATGTAGATCGGGATGTCGGGCCGCACCAGGTGGTTGATGATCTTGAGCGGCTTGCCGAGTCCGGTGCCCCGGTCTGCCGGGAGCGGCAACGTGAACACCCGACCCTCGTGTTCGAGCTTCTCGCGCCGCCAGGCCATCCGGCAGATCGAGATGATCTCCCTCATACGGGTCAGGGGCAGCGAGTAGGGGACACCGTGGAACCCCTCGATCACCTGCGGACCGGAGGCCCCCAGGCCGAGCGAGAAGCGACCCTCCGAGAGGGCGTCGAGGCCGGCGGCTGTCTGGGCGATACAGGCCGGGGTGCGGCTGTACGTGTTGAGGATGCCGCTGGCCAGCCCGACCGTCGTGGTGGCCGAGGCCAGGTAGCCCAGCAGGCTTACGCCGTCGAAGCCGTAGGCCTCCGGGATCCAGATGCAGTCGACGCCGGCCGCCTCGAGTTCGCGTGCCTGGGAGGCGGCGGTGCGGGGGTCGGTGGCGTAGTTGAGGGATGTGGTGATGCGCATGGGGGCATCCTTCCACCCGACGGCGGCGACCTCTCAGTCGGCGGGCCAGCGCATGATGACAACCGTTGCGGCCACGGCGAGCAGGGCCGCACCGGCGGTCATGGACAGGGAGTAGCCGTTGGCGAAGGCGCCCCGGGCCGTGGCGGCGATGTGCCCACCGACGCCGGCCGGGGCCCGCTGTGCCACGACGAGCGCCGCTCCGACCGAGTCCCTGGCGATGTCGGCCATCTCGGCCGGTGCCTGGTCGAGGGCGTCGCCCAGCCCCCGCCGGTAGCCGGCGGAAAGCAGGCTGCCCAGGAGGGCGATCCCGACGGCGGCGCCGACCTCGCGGGTGGTGTCGTTGACGGCCGATGCCACACCGGCCTTGTCGAGGGGCAGGGAGCCGACGATCGCCGCCGTCGAGGTCGGGAAGCCGAGTGCCATGCCGGACGAGACCAGCAGCACGCCGAGGATCACGTGCCCGTACCCGGAGTCGCCGGTGAGCAGCGCCATCACGACGCAGCCAAGCGCCGTTACGAGCATGCCGCCGCCGATGACCCGGCCGCTGCCGAACCGTGCGGCCAGGGCCGGCCCACGGGGAGCGATGGCGATCATCGCGAAGGCGAACGGCATGATCCGCACGGCGGCACCCAGCGGCGAGTAGCCGAGCACGAACTGCAGGTACTGGGCGAGGCCGAAGAACATGCCGAACATGACGGCGAAGGCGGTGCCGAGCGCCAGCGTGGCAAGTGCGAAGCGGGGGATACGGAACAGGGCCGGGTCGAGCATCGGATGCTCCTGCCGGCGCTCGACCGCCACCCAGGAGGTGAGCAGCATGATGGAGGCAGCGAAGGCACCGAGGACGACCGGGTCGGTCCATCCGTACTCGGGTCCCTGGATCAGGCCGAATACCAGCGCCGCCAGCCCCACGGCCGACAACAGGCTGCCGACCGGATCGAGGTTGTGGCCCTGCGTGTCGCGTGATGTGGGGACGAAGGCAACCACGAGCACCAGGGCCGTGATGGCGATCGGGACGTTGACGAAGAACACGGATCCCCACCAGAAGTACTCGAGGAGCACGCCGGCCGCAAGGATGCCGATGGCACCGCCGGCCCCGGCGAAGCCCGCCCAGACGGCGATCGCCCTGTCCCGCTCATCGGGTGGAAAGACCGCAGTGAGGATCGACAGCGTGGCGGGCATGGCTAGGGCGGCGCCGGTGCCCATGAGCGCCCGGAAGGCGATCACCTGTACGGCGGTGTCGGCGGTTGTGGCTAGCAGGGAACCGCAGACGAAGACGACCAGCCCGGTCAGCAGGGCACCCTTGCGCCCGAAGCGGTCGCCCAACGCACCGGCGGGCAGCAGGAAGGCGGCGAACACGAGGGCATAGGCGGCGTTGATCCAGATGAGGTCGGCGGCCGAGGCGTCGAGGGCCTGCTGTATCGAGGGGAGTGACAGGTTCAGCGAACTGACGCTGGCGACTACGAGGATCAACGAGAGGTTGAGGATGCCGAGGATGAACCAGCGGCGGGGATGTCCGACCTCGGTCACGGGGCGATCCTCGCAGCAGCAGTACCGCTGGTTGCTGCCGCCCGGCCGGTCATGGGTCACAGGGCTTCCCGGTCGGAGCGGGCACTCACCTACCATCAACGGGTGCCCACGCCCGCCGAGCCGATGCGTCTGGCGGCCGGGTTCGAGCCCGCCACCCGTGACGACTGGGCCGACCTGGCCGGATCTTCCCTGCGTGGCCGCACCCTGGAGTCGCTCACGACGGTCACCGACGACGGCATCCGCATCGAACCGCTCTACGGAAACGACGGCCGCACCGACCGGGCCGGCCTACCGGGGGCGAGCCCCCACACCCGGGGATCAACCGATGCCGGCAGATCGGCGTCCGGCTGGGATGTCCGGGCGCTGGTGCTCGACGAGGGCACGGCAGCCGCCAACGCCACGGTGCTCGACGAGTTGGAGCGGGGTTCGACCTCGGTGCTGCTCGACCGGGCGGCCATCGGCGTCGAGTCGGCCGACGACCTGGCGGCGGTGCTCGATGGCGTCTTCCTCGAGATGGCACCGGTGGCTCTGCTGCCGGGCCCCGGTACGGCGAACGCCGCCGGCTGGCTGGTCGACCTCTGGGACCGGCGGGGGACTCCCGCCGCCGACCGCTCCGGCGCCCTCGGCCTCGACCCGATCGGCGTGGCCGCCCGTCACGGAGGCGAATCCGACCTCTCGGCGCTGGCACCGGCCGTGGCCTCGGTGGCCGACGCCCCCGGCGTCCACGCCATCACCGTCGATGCCACCGTCTGGGCCGATGCCGGCGCCAGCGAGGCCTGGGAGTTGGCGTGCTCGCTCGCCACGGGCGTCGCCTACCTGCGGGCGCTCGAGGCCGACAGCGTGTCGATCGACGACGCCCTCGGTGCGCTGACCTTCACCTACTCGGCCGACGCCGACCAGTTCCTCACCATCGCGAAGTTCCGGGCGGCCCGCCGACTCTGGGACAGCGTGGCCGGTGCGTGCGGCTCCGCCGTCCGGGCCCAGCACCAGACGGCGGTCACCTCGGCCGCCATGCTCGCCCGCTTCGACCCGTGGGTGAACCTGCTGCGGGGCGCCGTAGCCGCCTTCTCGGCCGGCATCGCGGGCGCCTCGGCGGTCACCGTGCGCCCCTTCGACAGCGTCATCGGGCGAACCGACGAGTTCGGCCGCCGCACCGCCCGCAACACCCAGCTCCTGCTGACCGAGGAGAGCGGCCTGGCCCGGGTGATCGACCCGGCCGGCGGCTCGTGGTTCGTCGAGGACCACACCGAGCAACTCGCCGAGGCGGCCTGGGAGCGGTTCCGCTCGATCGAGGCCGACGGTGGCATGGTCGCCGCTCTGGCCTCCGGGCGCATCGCCGCCGAGGTCGGGGCCACGCGCACGGCCCGTGCCGCCCGTGCCGCCACCCGTATCGATGCAATCACCGGTGTGACCGAGTTCCCCGACGTCGACGAGGTCCCACTCGTTCGTGCCGACGGGCCCGCACCAGCGGAGGGGCCCCTGCGCCTGCACCGCCTGGCCGAGCCGTTCGAGGCACTGCGCGACGCCGGCGGGACGGCGGCACCCGTCGTGCGCCTGGTTTCGCTCGGCCCGCTGGCGGAGCATTCGGCCCGCAGTTCGTTCGCCGCCAACCTGATCGCCGTCGCCGGCATCCGCACCACCGACGAGCCGGGCAGCCCGGTCGCCGTGCTGTGCGGCTCGGACGAGCGCTACGCCGCCGAGGCCGCCGACACCGCACGGGCGCTCAAGGCCGAGGGCGTTGCACACGTGGTCCTGGCCGGACGTCCCGGTGACCACGAGGCCGAATGGCGGGAGGCCGGCGTCGACGGGTTCGCCCATGCCCACTCCGACATCCTCGACGCCCTGGGCCGCATCCTCGACGCCCTGGGGGTGGACCGGTGAGCGCCGTCCCCGACTTCACGCGCGTTGACCTCAGCGAGGGGCCACCGGCGGCCCACGGTGCCTCCGCCCCCGACCTCGGCACCTTCACCACGCCCGAGGGCATCGACGTGGCCGCACTCGCCACCTCGGCGGACCTCGACGGCCTCGACTTCCTCGACACCTGGCCCGGGATCGCCCCCTACCTGCGGGGTCCGTACCCGACCATGTACGCCGCCCGACCCTGGACCATCCGCCAGTACGCCGGCTATTCGACCGCCGAGGAGTCCAACGCCTTCTACCGCCGCAACCTGGCGGCCGGCCAGAAGGGCCTGTCGGTGGCGTTCGACCTCGCCACCCACCGGGGCTACGACTCCGACCACCCGCGGGTGTCGGGCGACGTCGGCATGGCCGGTGTGGCGATCGACTCGATCCTGGACATGCGCACCCTGTTCGACGGCATCCCGCTCGAGGAAATGACGGTCTCGATGACCATGAACGGCGCCGTGCTGCCGATCCTGGCCCTGTTCGTGGTGGCCGGCGAGGAACAGGGCGTGGAGCCCCAGCGCCTGGCCGGAACCATCCAGAACGACATCCTCAAGGAGTTCATGGTCCGCAACACCTACATCTACCCGCCGGCCCCCTCGATGCGGATCGTGGCCGACATCTTCGCCTGGACCAGCGAGCGGATGCCGAAGTTCAACAGCATCTCGATCTCCGGCTACCACATGCAGGAGGCGGGGGCGACCGCCGACCTCGAGTTGGCGTACACGCTGGCCGACGGGGTCGAGTACGTGCGTGCCGGCATCGGAGCCGGGCTCGACGTCGACGCCTTCGCACCGCGGCTGAGCTTCTTCTGGGCGATCGGCATGGACTTCTTCATGGAGGTCGCCAAGTTGCGGGCCGCCCGGCTGCTGTGGGCGAGGCTCATGGCGCAGTTCGACCCGCACGACCCCCGGTCGTCGTCGCTGCGCACCCACAGCCAGACGTCGGGCTGGAGCCTCACCGCCCTGGACGTCTACAACAACGTGGTCCGCACCTGCGTAGAGGCCATGGCGGCCACGCAGGGCCACACCCAGTCGCTGCACACCAACGGCTTCGACGAGGCGCTGGCGCTGCCCACCGACTTCTCGGCCCGCATCGCCCGCAACACGCAGCTGTTCCTGCAGCAGGAGACCGGAACCTGCCGGGTGGCCGACCCGTGGGGCGGCAGCTACCACGTCGAGCGGCTCACCCACGACCTGGCAGCCAGGGCATGGGAGCACCTCACCGAGATCGAGGAGAGCGGCGGCATGGCTTCGGCCATCGAGGCCGGCATCCCGAAGTTGCGCATCGAAGAAGCTGCAGCCCGCACCCAGGCCCGCATCGACTCGGGCCGGCAGTCGGTGATCGGCGTGAACCGCTATCGCCTCGACGAGGCCGAGGACATCGACATCCGGCGCATCGACAACGCCCAGGTCCGGTCCGACCAGATTGCCCGGCTCGAACGCCTCCGGTCCGAACGCGACCCCGCGGCCTGCGAGGCCTCTCTGGCTGCCCTCACCCGTTGCGCCGACACCGGCGACGGCAACCTCCTGGGCCTGGCCGTCGACGCCGCCCGGGCACGGGCTACCGTCGGCGAAATCAGCGACGCCCTCGAACAGGTGTGGGGGCGCCATGTCGCGGAGGTGCGCACCATTTCCGGCGTGTTCAACAGCGAGGTAGGCGACGACGGACAGGTGGCCGACACCCGCGCCCGCGTGGCTGCATTCGGGGCCGCCAACGGTCGCCGGCCCCGGATCCTCGTCGCCAAGGTGGGCCAGGACGGCCACGACCGGGGCCAGAAGGTCATCGCCACGGCGTTCGCCGACCTGGGCTTCGACGTCGACATCGGCCCGCTGTTCTCGACCCCGGGCGAGGTGGCACGACAGGCCGTCGAGAACGACGTGCACGTGGTGGGCGTGAGCTCTCTGGCGGCAGGTCATCTGACGCTGGTGCCCGAACTGCGCGACGAGCTGGCCGCCCTCGGCCGGCCCGACATCGCCATCGCCGTGGGCGGCGTCATCCCGTCCCAGGACCACGAGGCGCTGCGTGCAGCGGGCGCTGCCGCGATCTTCCCGCCGGGCACCGTCATCGCAGCCGCCGCCACCGAGCTGCTCGTGAAGCTGACATGAGCCCCACCGTCGACGAGCTGGTCGACGGGGTCCTCGCCCGTGACCGGGCGACCCTGGGCCGGGCTCTCACCCTGGTCGAGAGCAACCACCCCGACCACCGGGGTAGCTCTGCTGACCTGCTGGCGGGGCTGCTGCCCCACGCAGGGGGGGCGCACCGGGTCGGGATCACCGGCGTTCCCGGTGTCGGCAAGTCGACGTTCATCGAGGCCCTCGGCAGCCAGCTCACCGACTCGGGCCGGCGGGTCGCCGTGCAGGCCGTCGACCCGACGAGCACGATCACGGGCGGTTCGATCCTCGGCGACAAGACCCGCATGCAGCGCCTCGCCAACGATCCCGACGCCTTCGTGCGGCCCTCGCCGTCGGCCGGCACGCTCGGCGGCGTCACCCGCACCACCCGCGAGACCCTGCTGGTGCTCGAGGCGGCCGGCTTCGACGTGGTGCTGGTCGAGACCGTCGGCGTGGGCCAGTCCGAGACCCTTGTGGCCCGCATGGTCGACTTCTTCCTGGCGCTGATGCTGCCCGGCGCCGGCGACGAGTTGCAGGGCATCAAGAAGGGCCTCCTCGAGTTGGCCGACATGATCGCCGTCAACAAGGCCGACGGCGACAACGCCAAGGCGGCCCGTACCGCCGCCCGCGACTATTCGGCGGCTCTGCGGCTCACCCATCCGGCCAGCCCCTCGTGGACGCCGCCGGTGGTCACCTGCAGCGGCCTCACCGGCGAGGGCCTGACCGAACTGTGGGCGCACATCGAGGCACACCGGGCGGCGCTGACCGCCTCGGACGAATGGGACGAGCGGCGCCGGGGTCAGCAGCTGGCCTGGATGTGGGCGCTGGTCGAGGACCGCCTGCTGGCCTCCCTCCACGACGATCCGGCCGTGGTGGAGGTGCTGGCTGACGCGGAACGTCGGGTGCTCGACGGCGCCGAGGCCCCCGCCGCAGCCGCCGACCGGATCCTCGATGCCTTCGGCGGCGCGTAGCCCGCCTATGTCCCGGGCCGGTCGACGCGTCTAGCCTTGCCGGGCAGTGCGGTCGGGGGACCGCAGGCCTACAACAAGGGGGACCACAATGGACCGAAGGACGTTCCTGCGTCGCAGCATGGCCGCAACGGTGGGAGCCGGCACGCTCACCACTGTCCGGATGGCCTCGGCCAAGGTTGTCGATGGTGCCGAACCGGGTGAAGGCCCATACGGCTCGCTCGAGGGCATCGAGCCCGACGAGAACGGGCTGGTACTGCCCGAGGGCTTCACCTCCAGGATCATCGCGATCAGCGGCGACCCGGTCGGCGACACCGACCACGAGTGGCACCTGTTCCCCGACGGGTCCGCCACCTTCGACGACGGTGAGGGCGGCTGGTACTACGCCTGCAACTCGGAGGTCTTCAACTTCATGACGCCGGGCGAACAGCGGGGCGGTGTGTCGGCTATCCACTTCGACGCCGACGGTGGGATCCTCGATGCCTACAGCATCCTCGAGGGCAGCCACTCGAACTGCGCCGGCGGTGCCACACCATGGGGCACCTGGCTGTCGTGCGAGGAGGCCTACATCGGGGCGGGGCTGGTATGGGAATGCGACCCGACCGGTGTGAACGAGGCGGTGGCCCACCCGGCCATGGGCAACTGGGCCCACGAGGCGGCAGCCATCGACCCCGTCGACGAGATGGTGTACCTCACCGAGGACAACCCCGAGGGCCTGCTCTACCGCTACACACCTGACGCCTACCCCGACCTGTCGGCGGGCACGCTCGAGGCGATGCTCGTGGCCGAGGACGGCTCGGTCACCTGGGCGGCCGTGCCCGACCCTTCGGCCGCCGAGACGCCAACCCGCGAGCAGGTGCCGGGCGCCTTCCTCACCCCCGGTGGTGAGGGCATCTGGTATCACGACGGCTCGGTCTGGTTCACCACCAAGGTCGACAACCGGGTCCACGCCGTCGACCTGCGCGAGCAGCAGTACACGCTGATCTGGGATGGCACCGGCGATCGGCAGCCGCTCACGGGCGTCGACAACATCACCGTCGATGAGGGCTCGGGTGACCTGTTCGTGGCCGAGGACGGCGGCAACATGGAGATCGTCGTCATCTCGCCCGAGGGCGAGGTTGCGCCGTTCTGCCGGATCACCGGTGCCGGCCAGGATGCCTCAGAGGTCACAGGGCCCTCCTTCAACCCGGACCGGAACCGTCTCTACTTCAGCTCCCAGCGGGGGTTGGGCAACAAGTTGACCCGTGACGTGATCGAGGCCATCGACTGGGGCGAAGCCCCGGACGGCTTGGCCGTGGGCGTCACCTACGAGGTCTCCGGCCCGTTTCGCGGCGAGTATGTGCCGCCCCCGACCACGACCACCACAACGGCTGCGCCGACCACAACGGCTGCGCCGACCACAACGGCTGCGCCGACCACGACCCAGGCGCCCGTGACGACGCTGGCCAAGGTCGCCGACACGGCCGCCGCAGCCACGGAAGAAGGTGGAGGTTCGGGCCTAGTCATCGGAATCGGCGCCGCAGCGGTGGTGGCCGCCGGCGCCGCCGCCCTCGCCCTGCGCAACCGCGGCGGAGGCTCCGAGGAGTCCGGCGAGCCCGAAGAACAGGAGTAGCCGATGGTCCTTCTGGCCCACCTGATCCTGATCGGAGCGTTCGTGGATGCCTTGCGGCGGTACCGGAAGGTACGGACCTCGAACAGTTCGACCTGGACGTGGATCGGTGTGTTCGTCGCCGCTGCGGTCATCAACCCCTGACGATCATCGGCCCGCTGATCTCGCTGGTGGTCGTCGCGGCCTACCTGTCGATACGACGGCGCCCAGTCTAGTTAGCCACCTCTCGTACCGCGAACTCTGCGGTCACCCGTCCACGACCTCAAGAAACAATGTGGTGGGCGAGACCGCCTGGTGACCGAAATGCAGTCGCGGAGCGTGCCCTTGTCAGAAGTGCGTTATAGGCAAGCGTCAGTCAAGTCGTCATCTGACAAGACGAGATTGATAGATGGTACGGATATGCGACAGATGACTGGGTTCGCGGTTGTTCTGTCCATTGCGGGCGTTGCACTGCTTTCAGGTCCGGCAGGAGCAGAAGCAATTGAGGGAGCGAGAAACCAGGAATCGCTGAAACGGGCCACCGAGACAATTCAGCCTGAACTTCTGCCTGACGGCAGTCGAGTCTGGCCTGATGGCACTGTGGTGGGGTCGGATGGGACGATTTATTTCTCGGTCAAGGGAGAAGCGGCCCTTCGTGACTCTCACGTGGGTTCGCTCGCAGGGAGAAGAGACGGGGAAACTTGCGTCTTCGAGTTGCCTGAGTTGAGACTCGAAGCCGATCAGTCGTCGATACTCTGGCGTGAACTGATGCGGGACAGCGGCAACTGCGTCGTCAAGTACGAGGTCGGAGTGCCAGAAGATGGAGGGAAAGCCGATGGGTTGTCGAGGGATGCCCTCGATCGGCCCCATGCACGCAGCGCGTCCTCGGCCGGAGCACGGATGAGGATCTGGTGGGAAGACATCGTCAATAACTCGGTGTCCGAAGTGACCGCTCATGTCCAGACGACCGTCAACTGGGGGAGCTGCGTCTATTCGGGGAGCGGATGGGAGACACACGACTGGGCGGAAACCGGCTGGAGCATGGTCTCGAACAGCCATTGGAATGGTCCCCGCATCGGCTGGTGCACCGACTGGGCATCGAACAACTCCCAGGAGCACCACAATCACACGTTCTGTTGGCCAAAGAACGTCCACACTCATTTCCCGGACACGTTCGTGGGGATCCATGTGAACGGCTATGCGTATGGCGGCAATCAGTACGCTTCCTACATCTCGCACCACGGTTGGACCTGGGTGCCCTGTTTTCCCCTGCAGCGCAACGCACAGTTGAGTTGGGGTTCTTGAGTACATGAACTCCAGAATCTGCCTGGAAGGGTTGCAATGCTCGTAGCCGTCGAATTGTTCGTGCTCGGGATGGTCCTTGATGTGGTCCGGCGCTATCGAAAGAGCAAGGTGTCGAGATCTGCCCTTATCGTTTGGTGTTCGCTCTCAATCGTTGCAATCGTCGCAAGTTACATCGCGTGGGTGGGCTTCATCGTGGCCATCGTCATCGTGACCGCCTACTTCGCACGGCGCTGGTAGCGAGATCGGGCTCACGAAGTCGAAGAACCTGACGCACAGAAAGTGCGGTTGTGGGGCGCCCACACGCGACGAAGCCCCCTTGCGGGGGCCTCGTCTGGGAACCCGGTCCGGGGTGTGACCGGGAAGGGAACTCGGTTGTGGTGCCTGCCTAGAAGTCCTCGTCGAAGGCCACGTCGCCTTCGACGCCGACCTGGTAGGCGACGACGGTGCGCTCGAAGAAGTTGGTGAGCTCCTGGACGTCCTGGAGCTCCATGAACCCGAACGGGTTCTTGGAGCCGTACCTGGGGCGCAGGCCCAACTGGGCGAGGCGCTGGTCGGCGACGAACTGGAGGTACTCGCGGGTGTCGGCGGTGGACATGCCCGACACGCCCTGGCTGAGCAGGTCCTCGGCGAACTGCAGTTCGCACTCGACGGCTTCGCTGACCATCTCGGTGATCTGCTCGGCCAGGCGGTCATCGAACAGCTCGGGCTGTTCGGCCCGCACCGTGTTGATGACCTCGAAGGCGAAGTTCATGTGGCACGACTCGTCGCGGAACACCCAGTTGGTGCCTGCAGCCAGGCCGTTGAGCAGGCCCTTCGAGCGCAGGAAGTAGACGTAGGCGAACGCACCGAAGAAGAACAGCCCCTCGATACAGGCGGCGAAGCAGATCAGGTTCAGCAGGAACGCCCGGCGCTTGTCGTCGGAGTCGAGCTCGCCGAGGTCGTCGACTGAGCCCATCCACTTGAAGCAGAAGTCGCCCTTCTTGCGGATCGACTCGATGTTGTGGATTGCAGCGAAGGCGGCCTCGCGTTCGGCCATGTCGGGGATGTAGTTGTCGAGCAGCGTCAGGTAGAACTGGACGTGCAGCGCCTCTTCGTAGAGTTGGCGAGACAGGTACATCCTGGCCTCGGGGGCGTTGATGTGCTGGTAGAGGTTGAGCACCAGGTTGTTGGCGACGATCGAGTCGCCCGTGGCGAAGAACGCCACCAGCCGGTTCACGAGGTGCTTCTCGGCCGGGCTCAGCTTGCGGTCGAGGTCGGGGAGGTCGTCGGAGAAGTCGATCTCGTCGACGGTCCAGGTGTTCTTGATGGCGTCCCGGTACATCTCGTAGAACACCGGGTAGCGCATGGGGCGCAACGTCAGGTCGAAGCCCGGGTCGAGGATGTTGCCCCGATGGGCGGTGGGGGAGGTGGCGGGTGCTGCCGCCGGCTCGTGCGGTGCGAGGAAGCTGGCGTCGGCGAGGGCCATCAGTCGCACGCCTCGCACGACTCGGGGTTCTCCAACGAACAGGCCACGGCCTCGGCGTCGGTGAACGCCCTGGCCTCGTCGGGCTCCTGCTCGGGCGGCGGCGCCGACTCGTGGCTGTTGCCGTTGGAGGTGGTCTTGTTGATGCGGGTGGCAGGGCGGGACCGCAGGTAGTAGGTGGTCTTGAGGCCCGACTTCCATGCGTGGAGGTACATCGACGAGAGCTTGCCGATGGTTGGCGACTCCATGAACAGGTTCAGGGACTGGCTCTGGTCGATGAACGCCCCGCGCTCGGCACCCATGTCGATGAGCGATCGCATCGGGACCTCCCAGGCGGTGCGGTACACGGCCTGCAGGTCTTCGGGGATTTCGTCGATGCCCTGGACGGAGCCCTCGGCGGACTTGATCCTGTTGGCCATCGCCTCGTCCCACATGCCTCGACCCTGAAGCTCGCGGACCAGGTAGCGGTTGATCTGGAGAAACTCGCCCGACAGGGTCTCGCGTTTGAAGATGTTGGAGACCTGGGGCTCGATGCACTCGTAGCAGCCGACGATCGAGGCGATCGTGGCCGTGGGGGCGATGGCGATGAGCAGCGAGTTGCGCAGGCCGTGCTCGGCGATGCGGTCGCGCAGCCCCTGCCAGCGCTCGACGTCGGTGGGCTCGATGCCCCAGAGGTCGAACTGCAGGTCGCCCTGCGCCGCCCGGGTGATCGAGTAGTTGTCGTGCGGACCCGACACCTCGGCCAGTTCGGTCGAGGCCCACAGGGCGTTGAAGTAGATCTCCTCGGAGATGCGGGCCGACAGGGAGCGGGCCTCGGGGGAGTCGAACGGCAGCCCCAACTTGAAGAACACGTCCTGGAGTCCCATGAGGCCCATGCCCACCGGGCGCCACAGCGAGTTGGAGTGCTCTGCCTCGGGGGTCGGGTAGTAGTTGATGTCGATGACCCGGTCGAGGTACGGCACGGCGATGCGGACAACCTCGCCGAGGTGGTCGAAGTCGAAGGCACCGTCGACGACCAGCGACCCGAGGTTGACCGAACCCAGGTTGCAGACGGCGGTCTCGTCCTGGTCGGTGACCTCGATGATCTCGGTGCACAGGTTCGACAGGTGCACGACCCGGCCGGGCTCGCCGGTCTGGTTGCACTTGGTGTTGGATGCGTCCTTGAAGGTCATCCAGCCGTTGCCGGTCTGGGCGAGGGAGCGCATCATGCGGCTGTAGAGGTCGCGGGCCGGGATCTGGCGCTCGTAGAGGCCTTCCTCCTCGGCCCTGACGTAGGCGGACTGGAACTCGTCGCCGAACAGGTCGGTGAGGTGCGGCACCTTCTTGGGATCGAACAGCGACCAGACCCAGTCCTTTTCGACCCGCTCCATGAACAGGTCGGGGATCCAGTTGGCGAGGTTGAGGTTGTGGGTGCGGCGCTGGTGGTCGCCGGTGTTCTCGCGCAGGTCGAGGAAGTCCTCGATGTCGGCGTGCCACGTCTCGAGGTAGATGCAGGCGGCGCCCTTGCGGCGGCCGCCCTGGTTGACGGCGGCGACCGAGCTGTCGAGGGTCTTGAGCCACGGCACGATGCCGTTGGACAGGCCGTTGGTGCCCTTGATGAGCGAGCCCTTGGCCCGGATGCGGTGCCACGCAACGCCGATCCCGCCGGCGAACTTAGAGAGGCGGGCGATGTCGGTGTAGCGCTTGTAGATGCCCTCGAGGCTGTCCTCGGGCGAGTCGAGCAGGTAGCACGACGACATCTGCGAGTGGGAGGTGCCCGAGTTGAACAGGGTGGGGCTGGACGGCAGGTACTGGAGCGACGAGATGAGCTTGTAGAACCGGATCGCCTCGTCGGGACAGGTGGACAGGCCGCAGGCCACCCGCAGGAAGAAGTACTGCGGGGTCTCGAGGATGTGGCGGGTCTCGGGGTGGCGCAGCAGGTAGCGGTCGTAGACGGTGCGCAGTCCGAAGAACTCAAAGAGGTTGTCGCGGTCGTGGATGACCGTGTCGTCGAGCTTGCGGGCGTTGGCGGTGACGAACTCGACAGTGGCGTCGCCGATGATGCCGAGCTCGTGGCCGATCAGGACCGACTGGGAGAAGGAGTGGATGTTCTGGTTGCGCACCTCCTTGTCGATGACTGTGGCGAGGAGGCGTCCGGCCAGTCGGGAGTAGTTGGGCTCCTCGACCATGAGCGTCGAGGCGGTGCGGATCGACAGCGCGTCGAGTTCCTCGGTGGTGGCGCCGTCGCAGAGGCCGGAGATCGTGCGGGTGGCGATCTTCATCGGATCGACGCCCGACAGTCCCTTGGCACAGCGGTGGATGGCGCGCACGATCTTGTTGAGGTCGACCGGCTCGAGGTCGCCGTTGCGCTTGCGCACCATCATCTGCGATCCGCTGGACGCGGGTGCTTCGTCGAGGCCCTCGGTGGAGAGCGCGCGGTCTTCGGTCAACGCCATGTGGGCTTCCCTTCCCTTCCCGATCGACACTCGTTGCCGACCGGGTCCCGTTGTGTGTCCCGGACGGCACGCCGCTTCGCAGGGGCGGTCCTGCTGGGGGAGTGGCGAGATGTCCGGGTGATGTATTGCACGCATGTAATTACACCCGTGTCAAGAGAATCCCCACGGGCGGAGCGGATTTCTTTTTGCCACGCGCCCAGCGTGGGCGGAGAGGGAGTGAAAGTGGTGAATTGACGCGCGGAGAGCGCGTCCGGAAGTTTCGGGCCGGGGTCAGGCGCGCCGGATGGCGAGCACCAGGGCGAGCCCCTCGACAGTCGCCTCGACCGTGTGGTCGGCTTCGGCCACCGTGCCGTAGACGACCTCGGTGGCGAGCACCTGGCCTGCCACGTGTGCCTCGTGGGAGCGAACTGCATCGAGCATTGCGGGGTCTCCGTCGAGCCACAACAGGATTCGGTCGGTGACCACCATGTCGGCATCGCGGCGTGCCTGCTGCACCTGGCGGACCACGTCGCGGGCCAGGCCCTCGGACTCGAGTTCGGGGGTCACCGCGGTGTCGAGCACGACCACGCCGTCACCGCTTCCGAGTGCTGCTGCGGTGATGTCCTCGGGCGACTCGAGGGCAAGGTCGAACTCGTCGGGTTGGAGGGTCTCGCCGGCCACGTCGACCGAGCCGTCGTCATTGCGGGAGAACTCGCCTGCCCGTGCTGCGGCGAACACGGCCTGCACTCCGCCACCGAGTCGGGGGCCCAGCACCCGCCCGTCGGGTTGGAGCCGGAACGTGGCGTGGGACTCGAGGTCGTCGGTGAGGTCGACCGATTTCACGTTGACCTCATCGAGCAGCAGCGGCACCAGGTCGGCCAATGACTCGGCGTCGGAGCCGGCGACGGTCAGCGACGCCAACGGCAGGCGCACCCGCAGACCGTGGTCCTCGCGTAGGCGCAGCGCGGTCGATGCCACATCGCGTAGCCGGTCCATGCGGGCCACGAGGTCGGGGTCGGCGGGCAGTGCGGCGGGGTCGGGCCAGTCGGCCAGATGGACGCTGTCGCCGCCGGTCAGGCCCCCGTGGACCTCCTCCATCACCATCGGCAGGAACGGTGCCGCTGTGCGGGCGAAGGTTACGAGCACCGTGTAGAGGGTGTCGTGGGCGTCGCGCTTTTCGGCCCCGTTGTCGGCGGTGGCCTCGGCCCAGAAGCGGTCCCGGCTTCGGCGGATGTACCAGTTGTTGAGGGCGTCGATGAACCCCTGCAACTCGGCGGTGGCGCCGGGCAGGTCATAGGCGTCCATGCGTTCGGTGACCGCCTCGACCATCGCACGGGTCTTGGCCAGGATGTAGCGGTCGAGCAGGCCGTCGGCATCGGTACGGAACTCGGCCCGGTGCCCGTCGACGTTCGCATAGAGCGTGAAGAACGAATACGCGTTCCAGATCGGCAGCAGCACCTGGCGGACCACGTCGTCGATGCCGTGGTCGCTGATGCGAAGGTCGCCGCCCCGCACGATGTTGGCCGACATGAGATACCAGCGCAGGGCGTCGGCCCCCTGCCGGTCGAAGATCTCGGTGGGTTCGGTGTAGTTGCGCAACTTCTTGGACAGCTTGGTGCCGTCCTCGGCCAGCAGGATCCCGTGGCAGATCACGTTCTGGAAGGCCGGCCGGTCGAACAGCGCCGTCGCCAGGACGTGCATCGTGTAGAACCAGCCGCGGGTCTGGTTGATGTACTCGACGATCAAGTCGGCGGGGAAGTGGTCCTCGAACCACGCCTCGTTGTCGAACGGGTAGTGGAATTGGGCGAACGGCATCGACCCCGACTCGAACCAGCAGTCGAGCACCTCGGGCACCCGGCGCATCGTGGACTTCCCCGTCGGATCGTCGGGGTTGGGGCGGGTCAGGTCGTCGATGAACGGCCGGTGCAGGTCGTCGGGCCGCACCCCGAAGTCGGCCTCGATCTCGTCGAGGCTGCCGTAGACGTCGAGGCGCGGGTATTCGGGATCGTCGCTGCGCCACACCGGGATCGGCGATCCCCAGAAGCGGTTGCGGCTGATCGACCAGTCGCGGGCGCCGTCCAGCCACATGCCGAAGCGGCCGTCGCGGACGTGGGCGGGCACCCAGTTGATGTCGGCGTTGATTTCGATCATCCGGTCGCGGACGTCGGTGACCTTCACGAACCAGGACGAGATGGCCTTGTAGATGATCGGTGTGTCGGTGCGCCAGCAGTGCGGGTAGTTGTGCTCGTAGGTTTCGTGGCGGACGATCCGGCCGGCTTCTTTGAGGTGCCGGATGATGTCGGCGTTGGCCTCGAACACGTTGGCGCCGGCCCAGTCGGCGACCTCGTCGGTGAAGCAGCCGTGGTCGTCGACGGGGACCACCCGGCCGATCGGGATGCCGTTGGCCTCGCAGGTGACCTGGTCGTCCTCGCCGAAGCCGGGGGCCATGTGGACGGCTCCGGTGCCCTCGGCGGCATCGACGAAGTCGGCGCCGAGCACCCGGAAGGCGTCGGTGCGGTCGGCGAAGTACGGGAACAGCGGCGTGTAGGCACGGCCAACGAGTTCGGTGCCGGTGAGCGTGCCGATTGGCTCGGTGTCCTCGAGTTGGGCGGCGTAGCGCTCGACGGCCTCGGCGCCCAGAACGGTGACGTTGCCGTCGGCGTAGCGGTGCATCGAGTAGGTGACGTCGGGCCCGACCGCCAGGGCCAGGTTCGACGGCAGGGTCCACGGGGTGGTTGTCCAGGCCAGCAGCCGCAGCGGGCCGGGGTCGCCGTCGGCCGGCACGAGGTCGAACGCGACGGTGATGGCCGGGTCCTGCCGTGGGCGGGTGGCGTCGTCGAGTCGGATCTCGAAGTTCGACAGCGGCGTCTCGGCGCCCCACGAGTAGGGCATGACCCGGAACGCCTCGTAGACGAGGCCCTTGTCCCAGAGCTGCCTGAACGCCCACATGACCGACTCCATGTAGTCGCGGTCCATGGTCTTGTAGTCGTGCTCGAAGTCGACCCAGCGGGCCTGGCGGGTGACGGTCTTTTCCCATTCGCCCGTGTAGCGCATCACCGATGAGCGGCAGTGCTCGTTGAAGGCTTCGATGCCGTACTCGATGATGTCGGCCCGGCCTGAGACCGGTAGCCGGCTCTCTACCTCCATCTCGGCGGGAAGGCCGTGGCAGTCCCAGCCGAAGCGGCGGGTGACCCTGTGGCCGCGCATGGTCTTGTAGCGGGGGACGACGTCTTTGACGTAGCCGGTCAGGAGGTGTCCGTGGTGGGGCAGGCCGTTGGCGAACGGCGGACCGTCGTTGAACGTGAACTCGTCCTCGTCGGGTCGGGCATCGACCGAGGCGGCGAAGGTGCCCTCGGACGCCCAGCGCTCGAGGGCCCGCTCCTCGATGGCGGGAAAGTCGGGTTTTCCGACGTCCGGGTAGGGGCCGGCCTTGCCGACGTCCGGGTACGGCTGCTCGTCTCTCATGACCGGAAGCAGGCTAACGGCGCCCCCGGTCCGGGCCGTGGAGTCCGGCTCAGACGAGGAGCCTCGTCTTTCCGAAGATGTTTCCGTAGAGGATGTGGCCGTCGTCGTCGAGGTGGACGCCGCCGCCGAGGGTGTTGAACTGCGAGCCGCCGACGGTCCAGGAGCCGACCGACTCGCCGGTGGTCCAGTCGAGGGCCTCGATGGTCCACTTCCCGCCCCGGGTGCCGCACGTGTAGACGAGGTCGGCGCCCTGGCTCACGCCAGGCACCGAGTTGGGCGAGCTCACCGCGGTGTTCACCCAGGCCTGGCGGAGTTCGCGGGCCGCCGGGTCCCACTCGTACTTGTGGAGCCCGAACGGCGTGTAGGCGGCGTGGTGGCCGAGGAAGAAGCAGAGCAGCCGACCGCCCCGCTGCGGCAGCCACCCCGGCAGAGAGGACGGCTCGTTGTTGACCGTCATGGCGCCGTACCCCGAAACGGTGATCGACTGCTCGGTCTGGATGGCCGGCAGGTCGGGGTCGCCCATGTTGGCGGGGCCGATGCCGGCGATCCGACGGGACGGGGCGTCCGGGAGTTGCTCCCAGTCGTCGGGGATGGCGTCGCGCCACAACAGCGTTATGTTGACGACCGGGTCGCCGTCGCCGATCACGACGAAGCGGTCCTCGTCGGGCCCGAATCCCATCAGGGACGGTGTGGTGCCCGAACCGGTGCCGTTGCCGTTGCGGTACCCGGCGCTCCATGCACCGTCGGCCGGGTCGAGCGAGAGCCGCTCACCGGTCCAGACCACCTTGTGCGTGTGATCGACGGAGCTGACGTAGATGCCGCCGTCCTCGTCCACGCAGGTGCTGGTTCGGACCCAGCCGTAGCCGGTGTTGCCGCGCTGCTCCTCCATGCGGCTGCAGTGGGCGGCGGCGTCCTCGGCAGCCCGGGGCAGCCGGATCGCCTCGTAGGACGAGAAGTCGCGTTCGAGGCACACCACCCAGCCGTGGTCGGTGGTCAGCACGAGGCGGCCGTCGAACGTGAGGTTGGCGCCGACGAAGAAGCCGTCGATGTGGTCGGGCTTGTCCCAGCGGGCCTTCTCGACGATGGCCGAGTGCCGATCGCCGGGTGTGGCATCGGCATAGGCGACGGCGTGCGTCCTGCGGCCGAGGTACAGGGTGTGCTCGTGGTCGAGCAGGGCGTAGATGCCGTCGAGGCCGGTGAGGTAGCGAATCGCCAGGTCGGCGGCGTGCATGACGGCCTCGTCGCCGTCCAGATCGTCGAGGCCTGCCAGGTCGGCCTCGAGGGTGGCACGGGGGGTCGGCTCCTCGCCGGGGATGGCGAACGTGGCGAGCACCTCGAGGGTGTCGTAGTCGAGCCTGGCCAGCTGCTGGCGGCCGTTGCTCCAGATGACCCGCCGTCCGTCGGGGTACGGGCCCGAGATGAGGCTTCCGAAGTGGCCGGGGCCCAGCCAGGCGTGCTGGCGTTGGTCGGGTTCCACGACCACGTGCCCTTCGGGTCGCGGGCCGGTGAGGGCGGTGTTGTCCTGCTGGTCGCAGCGCCCGTGGGCGATCGGGTTCTCGGAGTCGGCGAGGAACGGGTTGCGGGGCCCGGTGCGCATGGCGAACTGCTCAGGTGCCCGTTGCCGCTGCCCGGGCCCGCAGCTCGTACTTGAGGACCTTGCCGCCGGCGTTGGCCGGCAGGGCGTCGACCACCTCGAAGCGGCGGGGCGCCTTGTAGTTGGCCATCTCGTTGCGGGCCCATGCCACCAGGTCGGCCGGGTCGGGCGAAGCACCCGACGTCGGGACCACGAACGCCATGCCGACCTCGCCGAGGCGCTCGTCGGGCACGCCGACCACCGCCACCCGGGCGATGTCGGGATGCGCCAGCAGCAGGTCCTCGACCTCGGCCGGGTACACGTTGAAACCGCCGTTGATGAACATGTCCTTGAGCCGGTCGGTGATGTCGAGGTAGCCGGCGGCGTCCATCACACCGATGTCGCCGGTGTGCAGCCAACAATCGGCGTCGATCGCCTCGGCCGTCTGGTCGGGATCGTCGAGGTAGCCGGCCATCACGTTGTAGCCGCGCACGACCACCTCGCCGGGCTCGCCCCGTGGCACCTCGTTGCCGTCGGCGTCGACGACCAGCACCTCGACATCGTCGATGGCCCGGCCCGAACTGCCGGAGATGACCTCGGGCGGATCGTCGTGGCGGCACATGGTGGCTATGCCCGAGGCCTCGGTGAGGCCGTAGCCGGTGATGACCGTCTCGAAGCCGAGCGTGTCGCGCATGGCGTGGATGAGCGAAACCGGCACCGGCGCCGCCCCGGTCACCGCCAGGCGCAGCGACGACAGGTCGAGGCCGGTCAGGTCGGGGTGGTTGAGGATGGTCTGGTAGATCGCCGGTGGCCCGGGCAGCATCGAGATGCGCTCCTCGGCGACACGGGCCATCACCGACGGCACGTCGAACACAGGGTGCGGCACCAGCGTCGCCCCGGACAGGAGGCAGGCCAGGATCCCGGCGTTCAGCCCGAATGCGTGGAAGAAGGGGTTGACCACCAGATAGCGGTCGATCTGTCGCAGGCCGATCACGTCGCTCCACGACCTGTATGCCCGGCAGATCGCCCCGTGGCTCAGGATTGCTCCCTTCGGTGCCCCCGTCGTGCCCGACGTGAACATGACATGGCACGGGTCGTCGGGACCGACGGCGGCTGAGCGGGCCGCCCGGTCGGCGTCGTCGACGGTCGTTGCGGCCTCGAGGAATTCGTCCCATGAGGAGCAGCCCTCCGGGACGGTGCCCCGCAGTATCACGGTCTCCTCGACCCCCTGTCCGGCTCCGGCGTCGCGCAGCAGCGCCACGTAGTCGGTGTCGAGGAAGTCCGTGACGGTGAACAGCACCTTCGCCGACGTGCGGTCGAGCAGGTCGCCGGCCTCGCGGCCCTTGAAGCGCGTGTTGATCGGGATCAGCGTGGCGCCGGCGCAGTGCGCACCGAGTGCCGCCACCGCCCATTCGGCGGTGTTGGGCGCCCATACCGCCACGCAGTCACCGGGCCCGACGCCACGCGCCATCAGGGCGCGTGCAGCGGCGTGGATGCGGTCGCGGTACCCGGCATAGGTCCAGCGCTGGTCGCCATCGACGAACGCCTCATGCTCGCCGAAGCGCTCGGCAGCGTCGTCGACGAGTCGGGGAATCGTGGTACCGGACACGGTCCGGACCCTAGCGGTGGCCCTCAGGAGGCTTGCCAGACCAGCGGGATGCCGGGATGGTCGACCACCTCGGTGCCGTCGAGGCCATCGGTCTGGTGCGGCTTGGTGGGGGCGCCGGGCCGGAGCCGGTGGCGGACCCCGTCGCCGCAGTAGCGCACCGAGACGGCCCGACGACGGGTGGTCGACGAGCGGTTGGCGCCGGCCCCGTGGAGGGTTCCGGCGTGGTGGACGACGACGTCACCCGGACGGGTGTCGAAGCGGACCAGGTCGGGATGGTCGTCGTCGGGGCGCAGGTCCGGGACGGGTCGACCCTCGGTCCCGGCCAGCGGCTCGGCGGTCACGAAGTAGTTGGGGCGGTAGACGTCGCCGGTGGCGTGCGAGCCCCGCAGGTAGACGACGGCGCCGGTCTCGGCCGTGACCTCGTCGAGCGGCACCCACATGGTGCAGATGCGGCTGCCCTCGAGGTGGAAGTAGCCGAGGTCCTGGTGGAAGGCGGTTTCCTCGGCGGTGCCGGGCTCCTTGACCAGCACCGAGTCCTCGTAGAGGTGGATGCGGGTGGCGTCGAGCAGCGCTGCGGCGATCCCCGGGAGCGGCGAGCGCATGGCGAAGTCGGCGAAGTCGTCGTCGTGGCGCCAGTGGTCGACGCCCGAGAGGAACCGGCCGCCGCCGGTGCGGTCGTCGGTGAGGAGTTCGGCGCTGAGCCCCTCCGCCAGGGCGCCCCCCATCTCGGTCAGGTCGGTCGTGACGTTGCGGTCGACGAGGGTGCGCTCGACGGGTGTGGCCAGGTGCTCCAGCCAGACCGTCGGGAGGATGCCGGCGAGGTGCACGACGCCGTCGCCTCGGAAGGCTGCGACCTCGTCGTCGGTGACCGCTCGCAGCGGCGCCGTCGGCAGTGCGTCGACCATGGACCGGACCGGCAGGCGGCCCTACTCCTCTTCGTCGGTGTTGTCGTCGGTGTTGTCGTCGGTGTTGTCGTCGGTGCTGTCGTCGGTGCTGTCGTCGGGCTCGGGCTCGGGCTCGGCAGCGTCTTCGGCTTCGGTGCTGTCGTCGGGCTCGGGCTCGGGCTCGGCAGCGTCTTCGGCTTCGGTGCTGTCGTCGGGCTCGGGCTCGGGCTCGGCAGCGTCTTCGGCTTCGGTGCTGTCGTCGGGCTCGGGCTCGGCAGCGTCTTCGGCAGCGTCTTCGGCTCCGGTGTTGTCTTCCTCGGTTGCAGGGTCCTTGCCGTCGCGGATGTCCTGCCAGGCTTCGAGGGCCTCGCGCCAGGCGACCTCGGCGGCGGCAAGTTCCTCACCCCCGCGGGCCCGCTTCACGGTCTCGGCGGCTTCGTCCTTGGCGCTCTCGGCCATGGCCAGGCGGCGAGCCGTGGCGGCTGCCTGCTTCTCGGCCTCGGCACGCCGGTTGAACAGCAGCAGGGCCTGTTGGGTGTCCTCGTCGATGTCGACCATGCCCCCATGATCGCCCGTCGGGCGCCGGGTCACACCCTTGGCGGAAAAAGGTTCCGGATCAGGCAGCCGACCAGGCGCCGCGACTACAGCAGCGGCCGTACCTGTTCGCCGAAGGCGGCCAACTGGTCGAGGTACTCGTCGAGGGTCCGGCTGCGGAACTTGAGGTGGAACACGTTGGCGCCGACCGCCCGGTCGAAGCGAAGTGATTCGGCGATCTGCTCGGCGCCGCCGGTCAGCCATGCCCCCGGGAGGTCGTCGGGCGGGTCGCCGATGTAGGTCCAGCCGGGCATGATCCCGATGTCGAACGAGGCATCGCCCCGTCCTGCCTCGTCGGCGGCCTGCCGGATCGTGTCGATGATCTCCGGGTAGGCGTCGCGTTGGGCGCCCATCGGGATGTAGCCGTCGCCCCGACGGCCGCAGCGCTTCCATGCCGCAGCACCGGCCCCACCGACCCAGATCGGCAGGTCGCCGCCCGGCGGTCCGGGCGACACGCCCACATCGGCGTACGTGAACCGCTCGCCCTGGTGGGAGACATACGTATCGGCCCAGGCGCCGCGGACGGCGTCGATGCACTCGTCGAGGATCTTCCCCCGTTGGTGGTAGTCGACGCCGAGCGCCTCGAACTCCGCCTCGACGTGACCGGCGCCGACGCCGAGGATCGCCCGCCCGCCCGTGAGGTGCGACAGCGTGCCGAAGGAACTGGCGGTGAGCAGCGGATGGCGGTATGCGGCGATCAACACGACCGACAGCAGCCGGATCGACCCGGTCTGGGCGCCCAGCCACGCCAGCGTCGCCACCGGGTCGTACCAGGTGGTGCGCATGTTGGCGGCGTACTCGTTGTCGGGGATCGCCACATGGTCACACACGCCGACGAAATCGAGGCCGGCCGCCTCGGCCGCCCGGGTGACGGTGACGAGGTCGTCGACGGTGGCGTCGTCCTCCCACGGATCGACGAGGGTGCGAGTCAGGGTCTGGATCGGGAGCTGGATGCCGTAGAGCGCCCCACCCTCGGGGACCAGGTTGGCCATCGGAAACCTCCGGGTTCGTGCCGGCTCAGGATGGCACGCCGGGCCGCTCCGGGATCAGTCGGCGCTCAGTCGGCCTCGAGCAGCGCCCGGGCCCGTCGGACCACCGGCTCGTCGACCATGGCGCCGTCGACCTGGATGGCGGCGTCGCCGCGGGCGATGGCGGCCTCCCAGGCCTCGACGACCCGGCCGGCCCAGGCCAGCTCGTCGTCTGTGGGGCGGAAGCAGTCGTGGGCCAAAGCCACCTGGGCCGGGTGGATGCAGAGCTTGCCGCAAAAGCCCAGCGCCCGGGCCTCGGCAGATTCTGAGCGGAACCGTGCCTCGTCGCCGAAGTCGGCAACCACCATGTCGATGGCGTGGATGCCGCCGAGCCGGGCCGCCTGCGCCACCTGTGCACGGGCGACGGCCACCTCGTGGTTGGACGCGGTGCGGACCCCGCCGAGGTCGGCGATGTAGTCCTCGGCACCGAAGTAGCACCACGCCACCCTCGGGTGGGTGGTGACGGTGCGGGCATCGACGACGCCGGCCACGGTCTCGAGGCCGGCCATGACCGGTAGGTCGGCGTGACCGGCGGCATCGAGGGCGGCGGCGACCGACTCGATGGCGGCGCTGGATTCCAGCATCGGCACGACCACGCCGGCGAGCCCCGGACCCAGCCCGTCGGCCACGTCGTCGGCGAAGTGCCCGGTGTCGGGGGCGTTGACCCGGACCAGCAGCGACAGGTCGGGATGCGAGGCGGTCAGGTCGGCGACGACCTGACGGGCGATGGCCCGGCCCTCGGCCTTCTGGTCGGCCGGGGTGGCGTCCTCGAGGTCGATTACGGCGGCGTCGGGCCCGCTGCGGGGCAACTTGGCGAGCACGTCGACCCGGTTGCCAGGGGCGAACAGGATGCTGCGAAAGGGAAACCGGGTCACCCGGGGGACGTTAGCCCGGTGCTGCCAACACGGCCTCGACCTCTGCGACGGCAGCGTCGAGGTCTTCGATCCGGCGCTCGACGGCCGGTGTGCCTTCGGGCCCGCCCACAAAGCAGAAGACCATGTGGTGCACCGGCAGACCGGTGGCCCGACCGAGGGCGAGGGCGTAGGCGGCACCCTGATGCCGGTAGCGGGCCACCTTGGCGTCGAGGTCGGACTCGTCGGCGAAGGCGTCGGTCTTGTAGTCGAGGACCGTGAAGCCATCGACGTCGTCTTCGGTCGAGCGGAATGCCAGGTCGAGGTAGCCCTCGAGGAGCACAGCGTCGTTGACGGGCACGGCCACGTAGAGCTCGCGCCAGTGCTCGAAAGCGGCAGCTGCCCGCACAGATGGCGAGGCCAGAGCGGCGGTGACCATCGCCGCCACCGCATCGGGGTCGACATCCTCCGATGCCGCGGCCGCTCGTGCGTCGGCGGCGCCGTCACCCCCGAAGTCCACGACCTCGAGGGCCTGGTGCACGGCCCGCCCGATTGCCGGACCGTGCCGCCCGGCCTCACCGTGCCACCGGTGGTCGGGCTCTTCGTCCGGCTCAGCGTCGTCTGCTGCCAGCGAGGTGGCCGAAACGGTCTGCTGTCTTTCTCCGGCGGCTATGGCGTCGAGGAGCTCGGCGGCCCATGTCGCCTCGTCGGGAATCGGCGTGGTGTCGGGGGGCGGCAGCGCCGGAAGCGGCAGCATGGTCGGCTCGAGCGCCAAGTGCGTGTCGAGGTCGGACGAGGCGGAGGCGAGGATCTCGGCGTTTGTCACCTTGACGGTGTGGTCGGGCTCTTTGGCCGGCGTGCTGCGGTGCAGGGCGAGGACCAGGTGGTCGCGGGCTCGGGTGGCGGCTACATACAGGAGCCGCAGGCGCTCGAGGTGCTCGGCGTCGAGCAGGGCATCGGCGTGGGCTCTGTGGGCGGCGTTCGCCAGTTTCATTGTGAGCGCCACGGCGATGCCCCCCTTGTCGGGGAAGCCGACCGCAGGACCGCCGCTCATGCGCTTTCCCCCGAGGTCGGCGAGGATGCAGATCGGGAACTCGAGGCCCTTGGCGCCGTGCATCGTGAGGATGCGCACGGCGTTGTCGTCTGGTTCGGGTGGCACGATCTCGTCGGCCCGGACATCGTCCGCCGAGTGGAGCCGGCACCAGGCGAGGAACGACCGGAGGTCGCTGCCGCGGGTTTCGCCGAAGGTCCGTGCCGTGTCGAGGAAGGTGCGGATCCGCCGCCAGGCATCGCGGGGCCGCGGCGAGCAGAGCGCCAGCTCCATGGCACGACGGTCGCGCACGAGGTGCTCGACCAGGGCGGCGGCCCCCTCCCATGGCCGTCGGGCGTGCAGCGCCGCCATCCAGGCGATGCCCTCGAGCACGGGGTGGTCGTCGGGGAGGCCGGTGGAGCCCGACTCCTGGTGGTTCCAGCGCCCCCCGGCCGAGGCGAACTCGAACAGGTCGTCGTCGCCGCATCCGAACAGGGGCGATCGCAACGCTGTTGCCAGCGCCAGTTCGTCGGTGGGGTCGTCGACGGCTCGCAGGGTGGTGAGGAGGTCGCGGACCTCGTCGGTGGCAAGTGGGTCGAAGCCTGCCTCGATGCGGTGCGGTATGCCGGCATCGGTGAGCGCCTCGGTGAGGGCGTCGATCGAGGTGCGGCTACGGACGAGGATCGCGATGTCGCCGGGTTCGCAGGCTCGCCAGGTTTCGACGGGGGGGCCACCGTCGGAGCCGGGCACCACCTCGTCGACGACCGTCCACCCCTGGGCGAGGGCCGTGCTCACGGCGGCGGCTACGTCGGCCGACGACGTCGCACGGAGTTCGTCGGCACCGCGCTTGGCGGCATCGTCGGCGCCGAGCACCACCACCGGGGGACCGGTGGAGCCGTCGATCCGGGCGGGGACCAGTGGCGTGTACTCGGGTTGTGCCCTCGGCACGTGGTCGATGAGGCGTTCGAACACGGCGTTGACCCAGTCGAGGATGGGTCCTGTGGTCCGGAAGTTCTGCTCGAGGTGCACGGCGTTGTCGCCGAAGGTCGAGCGGGCGTCGAGGTAGACAGCCATGTCGGCCCGTCGGAACCCGTAGATCGACTGCTTGGGATCGCCGACGAAGAACAGCGACCCGGCACGCGGTCGCAGGCTGCGCCAGTCGCCCGTGACGGTGTCGGGGTCGGCGATCAGGGCCGCCAACTCGACCTGGAGGGGGTCGGTGTCCTGGAACTCGTCGAGCAGGAGGTACCGGTAGTGGTCGGCGAGGGCGGCACGTACGGGCAGCCCGTGGACCGGGTCGGTCAGCACGCGTCGGGCCAGGACCAGCAGGTCGTGGAAGCCGAGTTGTCCCTGCCGTCGCCGGTGCTCGGCAGCCTCTACCGACCCGCGGCCCACGACCTCGACGAGCCGGTCGATGACCTCGTCGTTGAGTCGTTGCACCTCGGTGTCGATGCGATCGCCGGCCGCCCAGAGCCGGTCGCGCACATCGCCGATCGAGACGCTGCCAGCCCACTTCTTCTGGCTGCCCGTGTTCCTGCGGCTGGTGACGTCCTTGCGGTCGCCCAGGATCCGGACGACGGCCAGGTGGTCGCCTTCTGCCTCTTCGAGCCGGTCGGCGAACAGGTCGACCAGATCGAGCCGATCGACCATCGTGTCGGTTTCGGCGGTGCAGTGTTCGCGCAGCTCGACCACCTGGCGCAGTTCGGCGACCAGCGGTGCGATGTCGATCGGCTGGGGATCGGGGGTGGATGTCAGACGGGCGTCGACGAGGTCCCAGTTCTCGTCGAAGCGGCGGGCCATGCGGCGGAGCTGGTGGAGACGGATGCCGAACTCGAAGCCGACCAGGACCGTGGAGGCGTGACGGGGGTCGCCGAGCAGCGTGTCGACGACGCCGGCCCAGCGCTCGTCGAAGTCGACCAGCGACGACACCTCGTCCATGACCTCGACCGCCGGTGGCAGGCCGGCCTCGATGGGGTGCTCGACGAGTATGCGCTGGGCGAAGGCGTGGAGGGTGCACAGCGCCGCGCCGTCGAGCTCCACGAGCGCCCGGGCGGCGGCATCGGCATCGGTGCCCGAGCCGGCCGCCAGGGATTCGAGGTGCCGTCGGACCCGGTCTCGGAGCTCTGTGGCGGCCCGGTCGGTGAAGGTGATGGCGGCGATGTGCTCGACGGAAACGCCTGAGACCACGAGGGACACGATGCGGTCGACGAGCGCGCTGGTCTTGCCGGTTCCGGCACCGGCCTCGACGAACAGGGTCGTGGCGAGGTCGGTGGCGATGCGGTCGCGCGCCGCCTGGTCGATGGGCACGGTCGGGTCCGGCACGCCTGGCTCAGGCATCTGTGCCTCCGAGCCCGATGACGGCGATCGGGCCGTCTTCGGGCAGGTCGCCGATGAGGAGGCGGTAGTCGTCGAGCCGGGGATCGTGGCGCTTGCGCTTCCAGAGGTCCATGCGGGACTTCGTGCCCAGGCCGTCGGGATCGCAGTAGTCGCACGTGATGCCGTGGGAGTCCTCAGGGGGACGTGCCGGGAAGAGCCCCCCTTCGATGCCGTCGACGACCGTGGCCAGGACATGGTCGAACCGCTCGAGCACCGGGTCGGACAAGGGGTGCCCGACGACCCTGCCGCCGTCGGTGATGAACCAGTACCGGACCTCTACTTCGGCGGACGGTGGCGCCAGGCGCTCTCGGGCGGCGAGCCCGTAGAGGGGGAGTTGGAGGTAGCGGCCGTGGACGTCGGGTGAGTCCTCGGCGACCCTGTTGTAGGGCTGCTTCTTCCCGGTCTTGAAGTCGGTGACGACCAGCCCGCCGCCGACGGACCGGTCGACCCGGTCGATGCGTCCGCGGAACCGCAGGGTGCGGCCGTCGGCCAGGCGGAGGAGGAGCGGTTCGATGCCTTCGAACCCGAACGCCATCTCGGCGGCGACCGGGGTGAGGAGGTCGTTGCTGCGCCGTGCATCGTCGTGGAGGAGGAAGTCGGAGAGCGCCCGCCGCAGTTGGCCGCCGTCGCGCTGCCACAGGAGGGGTCGTCCGGTGAGCCCGCGTGACTCGACCAGGGCGAACTCCTCGTCGCAGATGCGGTCCAGGCGCCGGTGGTGTGCGCCCCCCCAGGGCACGTCGTGGGAGGGGAGGTCGCCGGCTTCGATCGACTCGGTCAGGAACCTGTCGAGGACCACGTGGGCGAGGGACCCGCGCTCGAGGGGCGTGATGCCATCCTCGTCGGCGGGCTCGTCGAGGGCCCCTACCCCGAGGACGTAGCGCATGAGGTAGGCGTACGGGCACTTGACCCAGGTCTCCAGACGGGTGGCGGACAGGACGGTGCGGCCGTCGGCGGGAGATGGGAGGTCGACGCCGTCGAGGAGGCCGTCGAAGCGGGTCAGTTGCGGGGCCTCGCGCCCTCGGACCAGGTTGATGCCGCGGCGCAGCACATCATCGTGGGACAGCCTGTCGCTCGTGTCGGGCAGCAGGGCCCGGTGGCGGTCTCGGAGGAGCTCGGCTAATGCGTACTCATGGCGGTCGACCGGGTTGTCGAGTTGTTCGAGCGAGTGGGCGAACGACGACGAGGTGGTGAACCAGCCGACTTCGAGGGACTCGAGTTGGGCCGGGTTGGGTCGCAGGCCCAGTTCGGATTCGACCTCGTCGAGCAGCCACCGGGATGGCACGGCCTCGGTCTTCGAGCCGAGGTCGCCGCGGGGGAACACGAGCACGCGGTCGGTGGCTCCGGAGGCGAAAGTGGCGAGGACGTTGCGGTGGAGGTCGGCCTGCCGTTCGGCCCGTAGGGGGAGCGCACCTTCGAGGGTGCGGCGGACGCTGTCGGCCAGCAGGGGGTCGTCGCGGCGTCGGGGTGGGGTGACGCCCTCGGCGAGGCCGACGACGACCACCCGGTCGAGGTCGAGCCCGGCGGTGGACCTGAAGCCGCCGACGAACACGCCGTGCCCGAAGCGGCCCTCGCGGTCGACCTCGCGGTCGAGCCCGTCGGCGACGGCCCGGCGGAAGTTGGCGAGGCCCGGTGCGGCCTCGATCGCACCGAGGCCGGCGAGGTTGCGGAGCAGGTCGCCGACCCTGGCGTGGGCGTCGGCCTCCTCGGGTGGCCAGTCGGAGCGGTCGGCCGGCGAGCCCAGGTAGCGCTCGAGCAGCCCGGACGCCCAGCGGGTTAGGCCCGGCCAGTCGGTGGGGCGCCTTTCGGGATCGAGGTCGTCGGCGAGGCGCTCGACGAAGGCCAGCAGGTCGTCGGCCCTGGCCATTTGCTCGCGGGGCCCCCGCAGCCGGGCGGCGTCGGCCCCCTCTGCCTCGAGTTCGGCCAGGCGGGAATCCTGGTCGGCGATGTGCTGGCGTAGCCGTCCGTTCCACTGGTGGATCCCGGCGACGACCCCTGCATCGCGGGCCAGCTTCTCCCAGGCGGTGACCGGAACGGGCCGGCCGTCGAGTCCGAGGACGGCCCCCGAGGTCAGCACCGCCATGACGGCCGTTCGGGAGAGGTCCTGGTCGGGGAGTGCGAGCAACGCCAGCAGGGTGCGCCCGGTGAGGGACCCGCCCAGCCGCCGGCCTGCCACGCCGTTGAACGGCAGGTCGGCACCGGCGAGGCGCTGGTGGAGCAACCGGGCGTAGCGGTCGCTTCCCGGGTGGGCGATCGCCATGCGGTCGAACGCGATGCCGGCCCTGGCCCCGGCGAGCACCTCGCGGACCGCCAGCCGCGCCTCTTCGTCGGGATCGGCGACCGAGCGGACCAGCAGCCGCGACCCGGGCGCAACCGCAGCCGGCGGATCCGGGGGGAGCATGCCGCCGAGCCGTTCGACCAGGCCGCGTATCGGGGCATCGGCGTCGGCATCGCCGGTGTGGGCGACGACGACGGCGACCGGCCCGCCGGCGGCCAGCGCCTCGACGAGTGCGAGGCCCGACGCGGGGAGCCGGTCGGGGAGGTGGAGCACGAGTGCGCCGAGCCCGTCGAGCAGCGGGTGCCCGGAGGCGACGGTGGCTGCGGCGGCCAGGTGCAGGTCGACCTCGTCGATGTAGCGGTCGGCCAGGCGGTCGTGGACCTTGCAGTGGAGGCGCACCACCTCGGCGGCCCGCTGGCCCGTGTCGACCAGTTTGGCGAGGGCGTCGTCGTCGAGTTCACGCAGTTCGCGGTGGACCCGGACCAGTGCCCGTTCGGTGGCCGGATGGCGGGCGACGGGTCGCAGGAGGTCGGCCGACGACTCGAGGACGGACCGCACGGCGGCGCCAACGACAGGATCGGTGACCCGCCGCCGTCCGTCGGGAAGCGAGGGCCCGGCCAGCAGGCGGGCCAGGCCCAGGACGGTCTCGAAGCGGACGGCGGCCAGCCCGGAGGGTGAGCGGGCGGCCAACGTGCGTCGGGCAGACACTCCCACCAGGTTCGACGGGACGATCACGGTGACCGGAGCCAGAGGGTCGTCGTCTTTGGCCGCGGCGATGGCATCGGCGAGTGCGGCGGTGGCGGGTGCCCCGTAGGCGGTGAAGGTGAAGTTCGTAGCCATGTCGGTCAAGAGAGTACGCACCCCATGTGACAGTCATCACGTAGACGGAGGGGCAGCACCCGCCTAGCCACCAACCGATGCCCGGCGGTACGGTCCGGCGCCATGACCGATGACGCCGCAGCCCCCGAACCGGAGCTGACCGAGTATCCGGGACACTGGGCCACCGTCGACCCCGACCGTCCCGCCATAGTCATGGCAGGCTCCGGCGAGACGATGACGTTCGGCGAACTCCACGCCGAGGCGTGCCGCATAGCCAACCTGTTCCGCAGCCTCGGGCTGGGGTTCGGCGACCACATGGCGTTCTGCCTCGAGAACCGGATCGAGTTCCTGCCGCTGGCCTGGGGCGCCCACTACGCCGGCCTCCGCTATACGGCGGCGTCCTCCCGGCTGACCGCCGACGAGCTCGCCTACATAGTCGACGACTGTGGCGCCCGGGTGTTCGTGACATCGCCCTACAAAGAGGACGTGCTGGCCGAGGTCACCGCCGCCACGCCCGATGTCGAGGTCCGTTTCTCGATCGGCGGCGAGCTGCCCGACCACGCCCCCTTCGAGGACGCCGTCGCCGCCCAGTCCGCCGTGGCGGACCCCGACTGGGCGGCCGGGACCGACATGCTCTACTCGTCGGGCACCACCGGACTGCCGAAGGGGGTCAGGCGCACCCTCGACCCGACCCCGCTGGGCACGGCCACGCCGGTCTCGGCGATGGCGCAGTTCCTGTTCGGCTCGCTGCCGGGCGGCACCTACCTGTCGCCCGCGCCGCTCTACCACTCGGCGCCCCTGCGCTTCTGCATGGGCTACCTGGGCCTGGGCACGACCATCGTCGTGATGGAGAAGTTCGACCCCGAGGAGGCCCTGGCCCTGATCGAGCGCCACGGCGTCACCGACAGCCAGTGGGTGCCGACCATGTTCGTGCGGATGCTCAAGCTCGATGACGAGGTCCGCTCCCGGTACGACGTGTCGACGCTGCGGGCGGCGATCCACGCAGCCGCCCCCTGTCCGGTCGACGTGAAACGGCAGATGATCGAGTGGTGGGGCCCGGTCGTCTACGAGTACTACGCAGGCACCGAGGGCACCGGCCTCACGTTCACCAACTCCGAGGACTGGCTGGACCACCCGGGCACCGTCGGCAAGGCGTTGATGGGCGAGGTGGTGATCATCGGCGATGACGACGAGGAGCTCCCGGCCGGCGAGGAGGGCGGCATCTACTTCCGCTCCGACATCAAGGTCGAGTACCACAACGACCCGGAGAAGACGGCCGCAGCGCGGCTGGGCGAGGACCTCTCGACCCTGGGCGACGTGGGCCGACTCGACGAGGACGGGTTCCTCTACCTGACCGACCGCAAGGCGTACATGATCATCTCGGGCGGGGTGAACATCTACCCCCAGGAGACCGAGAACGTCCTCACGATGCACCCCTCCGTGTACGACGTGGCGGTGTTCGGCGTGCCCAACGACGACTTCGGCGAGGAGGTCAAGGCGGTGGTCCAGCCGGCCGACGGTGCAGTCCCCGGCCCGGAACTCGAGCGGGAGCTGATCACCTACTGCCGGTCGCAGCTGGCCGACGTGAAGTGCCCCCGCAGCGTCGACTTCCGCGACGAGCTGCCCCGGCACCCCACCGGCAAGCTCTACAAGCGCCTCCTGAAAGACGAGTACTGGCAGGACCGCCAGGCCAACATCTGACCGGGTGTCGCTGCTACGTTGCCGCGCTCTGCACAGGTTCTGAACGACACGGGGGTCCGATGGGCGTCGCCGAACTGGTCACCGACGATCTGGTCGCCGCCTACTCGCGTGACGGCGCCGTGTGCCTGCGCCAGGCGTTCGGTCCCGAGTGGATAGCGAAGTTGGCTGCCGGCATCGAGCGCAACATCGCCGAGCCTTCCGACCGGGGCCGCTTCTGGGACCGGGACGCCGTCGGGCGCACCACCTTCTACGACAGCCAGTCGTGGCTCCACACCCGGGAGTACCGCGACTTCGCCCTCCGCTCCGACATGGCCGAGATCGCCGGGCGGCTCATGGAGGTCGAGGCCGTCAACTTCTTCTTCGATGCCGTGTTCGTGCGTTCCGCCGGGACGCAGTTCCGCACCCCGTTCCACCAGGACGAGCCGTACTGGTCGGTCGAGGGGTTCGACACCTGCTCGGCGTGGATGCCGCTGGTGCCCGTCGAGCGGGCCAGCACCCTCGAGTTCGTGGCCGGGTCACACCGCTGGACGCAGAAGCTCGTGCGGGAGGACTTCGGGGCCCTCACCGGCGACGACCGGGACCGGGTGGAGTTCGACGACGACGTCGTGCCGTTCCCCGACATCGAGGGACACCGGGACGACTACGAGGTCCTGGGGTGGGCGATGGAGCCCGGCGACGTGGTGGTTTTCAACGCCCGGATCGTCCAAGGCGGGTCCGGCAACCTTGCCCCCGACCGGGAACTGAAGGTGTTCAACACCCAGTGGCTGGGCGACGACGTGCGGGTGCTGTTCCGTCCCGAGGGCATGGATCCCGACAACTCGGCCGTCATGACCGAGGTGGGCCTGTCGTCTGGCGACCGGATCGGCACCGACCTCTACCCGCAGGTCTGGCGCCGGGAACCCGCCAACGCCTGAAGGCCAGCGGCCCGCCGGGTCAGCCGGCCTCTGAGTGGGTGACGGGCTGTTCGCCCATCCACTCGCGGAGCGTGTTCTTGAGCTTGGTCTGCTGGATGAACAGGTCGTGTTCGGGGCCGGCGTCGGTGGCCGCCTGTGGGGCCTTGAGGTAGAACGACAGCCACTCCTGCACACCTGACTGCCCGGCCCGGTGGGCCAGGTCCAGGAACAACGCAAGGTCCAGCACGATCGGCGCGGCCAGGATCGAGTCACGGCACAGGAAGTCGACCTTGATCTGCATCGGGTAGCCCATCCATCCGAAGATGTCGATGGCGTCCCACCCCTCCTTGTTGTCGCCCCGGGGCGGGTAGTAGTTGATGCGCACTACGTGGTCGATGTTGCCGTAGAGCTCGGGGTACGACTCGGGCTGCAGGATCGTGTCGAGCACGCCCAGCTTCGACATCTCCTTGGTCTTGAAGTTCTCCGGATCGTCGAGCACCTCGCCGTCGCGGTTGCCGAGGATGTTGGTCGAGTACCAGCCGCGCAGGCCCAGCATCCGGGCCTTGAAGCCGGGCGCCAGCAGCGTCTTCATGAGCGTCTGGCCGGTCTTGAAGTCCTTGCCGGCGACCGGCACGCCGCGGGTCGCGGCCAACTCGATCATGCACGGCAGGTCGACCGACAGGTTGGGGGCGCCGTTGGCGAACGGCACGTCGCTCATGAGGGCGGCGTACACGTAGATCTGGCTGGGTGAGATGTTGTCGTCGTCGGCGTGCAGGCCGGCCTCGAACGCCTCGACGGTGTCGTGGACGGCGCTGGCCTCCTGGTAGGCCTCGGTCGAGCCGCACCACACCATGACCAGCCGGTCGCATTCGTTTTCGACGCGGAACCGCTCGATGTCGGCGATGAGGGCCTGGGCCTGGTCCCACTTCGAGGCGACCTGCTTGACGCGCACGCCGTCGAGCTTCTTGACCCAGCGCTGGTCGAACACTGCGTCCATGGCGACGATGCCCTCGAGCTCGGCCGACAGCGGGGCGAGGTCGCGCTCTTCGAGCACGCCGCAGGTGCGGGCGGCCTCGAGCACGTTGGCCGAGATCGGGTCCCAGCCGCCGAACACGAGGTCGTCGAGTTCGGCGAGGGGGACGAACTCGCGGATCAGCGGGTTGCGGTCCTCGTCGCGGGCGCCGAGGCGGATGTGCGCCATCTGGCTGACCGAGCCGATCGGGGCGGTGAGGCCCTTGCGGGCGGCGACCACGCCGGCGATGAAGGTGGAGGCGACGGCGCCGAGGCCGGGGGTGAGGACCCCGAGTCGGCCGGTAGCAGGTGCGATGTCGCGCGGGGAGTGCGGGGATGAGGCAGTTGCGGTTTCAGGCATTCCCCGAGACTAAGGGTTACCAAAGCATCAGCGACTAGAGTTCAGAAAGACTGAACCGACCTGAAGGCGTTCCACATGGCCTCCCCACGTGATCTCCCGGTGCACCCCGTTCTCCCCAATCTCACCGTCGCGCAACTCGACTACCTCGTGGCCGCCGCCGACGCCCCCACCCGGGCCGCAGCCGCCGCCGGCCTCGGCGTCACCCCGTCGGCCCTCACCCAGGGCCTGGCCGAACTCGAACGCCGGGTGGGCCTGCCGCTGTTCGAGCGCCGCGGCCGACAGACCCTGCTGCGCCCCGACGCCGCCGAGGTGCTCGCCCACGCCCGCCGGGTCGTCGCTGCCACCCGCGACCTGGCCCGCTGGGCCGGGGCCCGCCGCACCGGCACCTCCGGCAGCGTCCGCCTCGGCACCATCGACGCCGTCGCCGTCCACCACCGGGCAGCTGCCATCCGGGCCTTCCGCACCGGCCACCCCGACATCGACCTCCACCTCACCGTGGCCCCCTCCGGGCAACTGCTCGAATCCCTCGTGCGCGGCGACCTCGACGTGGCGGTTCTCGCCCCACCCCCCTCCCTCCCCCCCCCCCTCCCCCCCCCACCCCCCCCCCCCCCCCCCCCCCCCCCCCC